>OLIJ01000049.1_pt1 | contig 121896 bp, 124 predicted proteins | sample 1609731 | NCBI WGS metagenome assembly OLIJ01 (sample SAMEA4350159, study PRJEB24818) | metagenome | biome: human; feature: gut; material: faeces | place: Denmark | collected 2013-09
CAAAAGAAAAACTCGGCCCATTGAAGGAAAATGCCACCGAGAAAGACCGTGCCGAGTATATGGAAAAACTGCGCAACTCGGATGTCTACAAAGACGAAATGAAGAAAAACGGCACCGGCAGCGCCCTACAACAAGGTGTTCAGGCCGCAACAGCCGCCATACAGGGCCTGGCCGGTGGTGTAAGTGCCGGAATCTCTGACTGTTCTTCCAGCCGTCTTATTTAATCTATCTTTAGAAAGCAACGATATAAGTGCGATAAGCTCAGCAATTGTTGGTATATTGGCGTGGACACCTTATTTTCTTTTATCGAAACGTATCCCTGTTGTCTTTCATAAATAAACCACTTCATAAGTAATGATAGGAATCGCCCAGGAGAACAAACTTTAACTGGGCTGATAATATTTTGATAAACCCAAAAAATGAGAAACAAAACTAAGTATAGCAACCCAATACCAAAGCAACCCTCCCTCCCCTTTACTGACCTCAATCATAGCCTGACTATCCTTTAATGTGATAAAAAGTGTAAAATAGGTGAACATCGATACAGTAATCTGTAATTTGTCACTTTTTTATATTTATTAATTTTAATTTCAAGAGGTTAGCGAGATGGATTTACCAAACTGTCCAAAATGCAATTCTGAGTATACATGGCAGGAAGGGGAAAAACTGAATTGCCCAGAATGTGGTAATGAGTGGTCAGAAAATGGCGATTCTGCAACTACCGATGAAGGTCTGGTAGTACGTGATGCCAATGGCAATTTGCTGGCCGACGGTGACGCGGTGACCGTTATTAAGGATCTGAAAGTAAAAGGTAGCTCTTCAACCCTGAAAATTGGGACTAAAGTGAAAAGCATCCGCCTGGTTGAAGGTGACCACAACATCGATTGTAAAATTGATGGCTTTGGCCCGATGAAACTAAAATCTGAGTTTGTGAAGAAAAGCTGATTGTTCGGTTCCCCTTGCTCACCATAGTGCTACGGTGCAAGGGGATTATTTATAGCTGCATCCCCTTATCCCGTCTCTGTCCATAAAAATATCCCACCACTCCCTCTGGTCGCTCAGAAATCACTGCCATTGTGACTTTCCTCCTCTATCTTTCCATCCACCACTCTGTCGAAAAAACTCATTTAGATATATCTTTTTCACATCCCCCTATTGCTAATTTCGATATATCGATCTAGATTAGATATATCGAAACATTTTCGATATATCTAAAGGAGATTTATTATGTTTGGTTTTTCAAAACGTGGTCATCGTTGTGGTGAAGAACACCACGAAGGGCAACGCCATTGTAGTGACAGAATGCATCGCGGCGGTCGCCATCATATGGCAGTTGAAGCAATCGAAGCCGCAAGAGGCGGCAGACGTGGGCGTGGTGAAAAAATGCATCGCTTGTTTGAACATGGCGATTTGCGGGTTGTTCTGTTGGCGCTACTTGATAAAAAGCCCAGCCATGGTTATGAACTGATTAAAGCTATCGAAGAGGCATCTTCAGGCTTATATGTACCTAGCCCAGGTGTTATCTATCCAACACTGACATTGCTAGAGGAACAGGATTTTGTTACTCCAGTAGCCACTGGTAATGGCCGTAAAAGCTACCAAATTACCGATGCTGGTAAAGCTGAATTACAACAAAATCAACAGATGGTTGATGCTATTTTTGCACGATTGGCACAAGTAAATCGCCGCCCTGAAGGCAATATGGCTGAAGGTATTTCTGATGCAATGTACCGTTTACGCCATATTCTACGTAGCAGCATGATGCGTTCGGATGTCACACCAGAGCAGGTTGAGCATATTAATGCAGCATTACTGACCGCAGTAGAAGCCATTGAAAAAACGTTAGAACCCAAGGCGACAGAGACTAATGAACCGGAGAAAAGCTAATGTCGGGATATCGTTATCGAATCACCATTGAGCCATTGACGGATCGTAAAGGCGAGCCTCTGGATAAAGCGCCAGTGACATTCGAAGCCGAGAATCATGATGAGATCCTCGGCATCATCGAACGGCTACAGGCGCGTGAAGATCTGGATTTTGGTAAAGAAAAAACAGCAGCATTTGCACTAGGTCTGAAACTGTTTTCAGAAACTATGATGGAGAATCGCAAGCATCCGATATTTGCCCCATTGCGAACTGCATTTATGGATTTTATGACTAACTTGAAGAAAGGCTCGACACGCGATCGTGGCGAGTGAAACATCATATATTTAAAATAGAAATACAGCGGTATCCGAATACTATTCATCGCCGGGAACATCAGCCATAGCCACCATTCCCGGCGAATTATTTAACTCAAATCAGCACCATTACTGGCAATAACTTTTTTATACCAATAGAAAGATTTCTTTTTCTTGCGCGCTAAAGAACCCTTGCCCAAATCGTCACGGTCAACATAAACAAATCCATAGCGTTTGCTCATTTCTCCAGTCGAGGCAGAAACTAAATCGATACATCCCCATGAGGTATATCCAATGACCGGAATGCCATCGTCGATAGCTTCCGCCATAGCTTTAATATGTTCACGTAGATAACTAATACGGTAATCGTCTTCAATTTCACCCTGCGGATTAATTTCATCCTTAGCACCTAATCCATTTTCAACCAGGAATAGTGGCTTCTGGTAACGGTCATACATCATATTCATGGTGATGCGTAAACCTAAAGGATCAATGCCCCAACCCCATTCACTGGCTTGAATATGTGGGTTTTTCAAAGATTTCACAATATTAGCTGCGCTGCTGTTATGGTCATTCATATCCGCCGAAGCACAACGCGAAGCGTAATAACTGAAGGAGACGAAATCCACCGTATGTTTAAGAATATCGTCATCACCCACTTGGGTGGCAATTGAAATTCCCTTCTCGCGGAAAAGGCGTTTGGTATAAGCGGGGTAAGCCCCACGGGCCTGCACATCAATAAAAAATAGATTTTCCCTATCTTTTTCCAGCGCGGTCCAAACATCTTCGGGTTTACAGGTTCGCGGGTAAAAATTCCCTCCCGCCAGCATGCAACCTACCTGATTATCAGGATTGACCTCATGAGCAATTTTAGTCGCTAATGCGCTGGCGAGCAGTTCATGATGAGCAGCTTGATATTTTACCTGTTCCTGATTTTCATTCGGCTCAAAGACCAAACCAGCACCTGAAAATGGGCTATGAAGCAGGATATTAATTTCATTAAATGTGAGCCAATATTTCACCAAACCATCGAAGGCCTCAAAACATGTTCGGGCATAACGCGTAAAAAACTCAACCATTTTTCGGTTACGCCACGAGCCATATTCTGTGACCAGATGCATGGGTACATCAAAGTGACACAGTGTTACCAGCGGCTCAATATTGTGCTTCTTACATTCATTAAAGAGGTCGCGATAAAATGCAATGCCCTCAGCATTAGGTGTCAATTCATCACCATTAGGATAAATCCGGCTCCATGCAATTGATGTACGGAATACGGTAAACCCCATTTCTGCCATTAACGCGATATCCTCTTTATAACGATGATAGAAATCAATGGCCTGATGACTGGGGTAAAACTCATCATCTCTTAAGGTAAAACGCTTTTCCTGCCCTAATTTCACTGCCAAACGGTGTTCCCCATGAGGGATCATATCCACCGTTGTCAGCCCTTTTCCACCCTCAAAACAAGCACCTTCGGCCTGGTTTGCGGCTAATGCGCCGCCCCATAAAAAACCGTCGGGAAATGTTGATACTGACATTCAATACCTCTTTATTTAGTTAATTTTCACTGCACTGTGTGAAACAGTTGAAGCAGGAGAATCGGCACGGCTATCCGCACTATCTTCGACCGGGATATCTTCAAATCCCAGTAAGAGTGTTGTGACGAAAGAAATGACTATTGCCAGAATCATGACGCCAAACACCCATACAATGCTCATTGGATTGGCCGGATCGAAGAACTGAACACTGGTAAATAACCCTGGTGAGGCCATGGAATGGCTGGCTAACCCACCGATTCCCGCCACGGCACCACAGATAAACCCACTGATAAGGCTGGCGATTAACGGGCGTTTGAGTCGCAATGCCACCCCATAAAGTGCCGGTTCAGAGATACCCGCTACAATCGCGGAAGCCGCAGCAGCCAACGCCGTTTGACGTAATTCAGGGTTTTTGGTGCGCCAGGCAACCGCCAGAGATGAACCGCCCAATGAAAGGTTGGCACCAATTTCTGATGGCATCACCATGCCCTCTTTGCCCGTTTCGGCAATGGTCTGGATGATGGTTGGCGTAAAGACACGGTGCATACCCGTCATAACCAATAATGGCCAAAGTGCTCCCATAATTGCCACGGAGAGCCAGCCCAGATAATCATGAACGGTATACACCAAAGAGGAAATACCGCTGCCAATCCAGATTCCCAGTGGCCCAATAAACATGATGGCAATAGGGGCAGAAATCAGCACGATTAGCATCGGTTTAAGGAAGTTTTTCGTCACCGCCGGTGTAATACGGTCAACCCAGCGCTCAATATAAGACAGCAGCCAGGTCATACAGAGTGCCGGGATCACCGTATAGGTGTACTTCACCGCCGTAACGGATACGCCCATAAATTCAACATGTTGGCCTTGCGCAGCTTTTGCCATTAAATCAATAAACGCCGGATGAACCAACACCCCGGCAATGGCGATAGCCAGCGACATATTGGTTTTAAATTTTATCGCCGCAGATGCCGCCACCATGACTGGCAGGAAGAAGAAAGCGCCGTCGCCAATCACATTAAGGATAATGAGAGTTGATGAGCCTTTCTCAAAAATGCCGGTCATATCCAGTATCATCGCCAGCAGTTTTACCATCGAACCACCGATGATGGCGGGGATCAACGGTGACATGGTGCCAATCAATGCATCCAGTATCCCTGCTCCAATCCGCTTTAAGGTGATTTTGTTTTTCTGGGGTAATGCGTTTGCCGGTAATGCACCTTCAGGCAACAATTTGAGCACTTCAGCAAAGGCATAACTCACATTATTTCCAATAATAACCTGACACTGGTTTTCACTGTGTACCACGCCCAACACACCAGTGATGGCTTTTAATTTTGCCAAATCGACCACAGTCTTATCATTGAGTACAAAGCGTAAGCGTGTCATACAGTGGGTCACGGCCCCAATATTATTGGCCCCACCAATGGCATCGACTATCTGTTGCGATACTGCGGCATAATTTTTTGACATGAGTAACAACTCCCCGTAATGGCGCGCACTGAGCTAAGTGTCCCTTCTGCACTGAGGGAATCCCCTCATCGCCACGAACTCACAATTAGCCATCAAATTCATATAGTTATAAATAATTCACTGACCGGAAAGATCTTATTTATAAACATTCCCAGATAAATAGGTAACCGGTTCCACATGAGAGTCTTAAAATATGGGATAGAATTCAATAGATCGCTTTATTCAATTTTCATTTTGTGATGATGATCGACATCGAGAGAGAATTTATTCTGCCCGGCAACCTGCTTCTCGGCGGCGGTAACGTGTAGAATAGTAATAATTTTCAACGTGTCAGGAAGAGCCTATGTCTACAATGCAAGAAGTGGCAAAGAAAGCCGGTGTTTCAAAAGCCACGGTTTCGCGTGTTTTGTCGGGCAAAGGCTATGTCAGTGATGCAACTAAAGAAAGTGTCTTTAAAGCTATTGAAGAGACGGGATATCGGCCAAATTTACTGGCGAGAAATCTGGCGACCAATAAATCTGAATGCATCGGATTGGTGGTCACCAATACCCTGTATAACGGCAGCTACTTTAATGAAATCCTGTCTCAAGCGGCGCAAAAATTAGAAAAAAATGGTCGTCAGTTAGTTCTGGTTGATGGGAAACACAGTGCTGAAGAGGAACAAGAGGCTATTCAGTTCCTGCTAGACTTACGCTGTGATGCAATAATAATTTATCCTCGGTTTTTAACTGTTGATGCCATGGATCTTATTATTGATCAATATAAGCAACCGATTATGGTGGTTAACAGAAAGCTGCGTAAAAATCATAGTCATTGTATTTTCTGCGATCATAAAGGTTCCAGCTATAATGCGACTAAATATCTTATTGATCAGGGCCATCGCGATATTGCCTTTATTACCGGCTCACTTGATTCACCCACCGCGATTGAGCGACTTTCTGGCTATAAGACAGCATTAGCAGCATTTTCGCTGCCCGTTCAGGACAAACTTATTGCGCAAGGTAGATGGACGCCTGCAAGTGGTGCCACTGCAGTTGAGTCTTTATTAGCCAGCCAGTTACCTTTTAGCGCAATTATCGCCAGTAACGATGATATGGCCATTGGGGCGATGAAAAAATTAAACGAAGCCGGATTAAAAGTCCCAGAAGATGTTTCCATCATCGGGTTTGATAATATTCCTATTGCGCCTTTCCTGCTACCGCCATTATCCAGTATCAAAGATCCTGTCAGTGGCATGATAAATGAAGTTATTAACCGGTTAATATCCATGCTAGATGGCGGCTATCTATCAAATGAAAATATATTTCAATCTGAATTGTTCATCAGAGATTCAGTCGGTAAAGGGCCTTTCTTTGCAGAAAATAAGGTCAAATAGCCTTATCTTTTATAATTTCGATATTAAAAAAGGAGCCAAGGCTCCTTTCAGATAGAACAACACAGGTTATTTAGCTCGAACACCTTCGACGGACAGAATCAATTCAACTTCCTGTGATGCCGGGCCTAAATCAGTAGTGATATTAAAGTCTTTCAGCTTAATATTACCATTAGCTTCAAAACCGGCACGATAGCCACCCCACGGGTCATTACCCTGGCCAGTCAGCTTACTTTCCAAGGTCACTGGCTTAGTCACACCATTTAATGTCAGGTTACCAACTACAGTATAACCTTCAGCATTTTTCTTCACTTCAGTCGACGCAAATGTCGCTTGTGGGAATTTACTGACGTTCAGGAATTCTTTGCTGCGCAAATGTTTATCACGTTCAGCATGATTGGTATCAACACTGTTAGTGTTAATCACCACATTCACTTTATCAGCTGCTGGATTCTTTTCATCAAAAGTGAAAGAACCATCAAAATCATTAAAACTGCCATATAACCAGCTATAGCCTAAGTGTTTAATCCGGAATTCGATAAAGGCGTGTTGACCTTCTTTATCAATTTTATATTCGGCGGCTACGGCACTACCAGCGGTAAACATCAGTGCGCCTACAGTCAGGCCCAATAGGGTCTTATTAAACATACTTAATTCTCCATAATACAGTTGGTTAATCGGTGCTACGTCCCAGCATCCGTTTAAGGGTAATATCACCATCAATAAAATGGTGTTTAATTGCGGCCAGCCCATGTAATAGTGAAAGCACCACTACGGCCCAAGCCAGATAAAGATGCACAGTACCCGAGGTATCAGCCTGATCAGGTAAACTTGTTAATGTTGCAGGAACAGCAAACCAACCAAATACAGAGATCGGTTGCCCATCAGCCGTTGAGATCAAATAACCGCTGAACATAATAAAAAATAAAACAATATATAAAAACAGATGTGCCAATACTGCACTAATGCGAGTGAACCGGCTATAACTGGATAAAGGCTTTGGTGGCGGAGAAATAAAGCGCCAAATAACCCGAAATAACATCACAGCAAAAAGTATACAACCGATGCTTTTATGTATTTCAGGTGCCTGATGATACCAGCCATCATAGTAGCCTAAAGTCACCATCCATAAACCCAAAGCAAACAGTGCATATACTGTCAATGCCACCAGCCAGTGGATACTAATAGTGATACGGCCAAACTGTTCCCTGGTATTTTTCCAAAGCATAATGATTCCCTTTTGCTCAACTTATAGAACAATAGTCAAACATTATGAAACATAAAATCAACTCTTATTTGATATAAGATATATTTCCGCAACAGCAATCAGATATTTTGCAGAAGTTTATAATTTCTCGGTCAATATAACTGTCGGACTTTACTTAACCTGACATAACCTCCCTGCCGTCACAGTTCTTCCAGTGCTGACTATCATCCTTCATATCGAGATATTGACATTAGAGTAGCTCGAAGCCATATATTTACTGTTCACGATCAAAAGCTGATTCAAGGACACATTAACATGTACAAATTGCCGTATAAAAAAGCGCTGCTTACCTTGGTCTGTCTCAGTATATTTCCACTATTAGGTGCCAATGCCGATATAAAAATGCCCTCTGACTGGCATGGCAAAAAGATTGAAGGCCCACCACAAGGTGCCAATGGCTGCGGTGAAGCACCAGATATATCGCGTATTACCCATAAATATTTGGATGTTCCTTACGCCTCGGTCTCCGATGCGCAAAAAATGGATATCTTCCTACCCGAACAATGGCAACTAAAGTACCCCGTTATCATCAATGTACACGGTGGTGCATTCTTTGGTTGTGACAAAATGGATAATCAGCTTGTCCCGGCACTTTACGGGCTGGAAAAAGGGTATGCGGTGGTGAATATCAATTACCGACTCAGCCCAGAAGCTGCATGGCCAGCACAGATAAATGACGTAAAAGCAGCCATCAAATTCGTCCGCGCTAATGCTAAAAAATACAATTTCGATCCCGATAATATTGTTTTAATGGGCGGGTCGGCAGGCGGAAACCTGGTGGCATTAGCCGGAGTCTCAGCAGATGTGAAATCTTTAGAAGATCCGGCATTGGGCTACCCTGACGTTTCGACTAAAGTTCAGGCGGTTATTGCCTGGTATCCCCCAATTAATTTCCTGAAGATGGATGAGCAATGGAAGCAAATCGGTATCGATGGACAAAAACATTCAACAGCAGATTCTTTTGAATCTTTCCTGATGAGAAAACAAATCTCTCAGGTGCCACCAGATATTATGGATACCACGAATCCTGAAAAATATATTACCAAAGATGCACCACCATTTTTGATTCAGCATGGTTATAAAGATTCAGTTATTCCACGACTGCAAAGCCAAGAGTTTGCCGATAAGTTGGCTCAAGCAATTGGGGGCGATAATGTGGAATACAACCTATTAATGGAATCTGATCATGCTGAAGATAAGTATTTCCATACACAGAACAATCTTGAGCGAAACTATGAGTTTCTGTCTCGTCATTTAAATCTTAAATAACAATAATTCTGAGGCTCTTATTGCAAATAAGAGCCTATTAAGAAATACCTTTTGCGATTATCATTAATCGTTGATAAGAAGGAGATACTAATGAATTACACCATAAAAAAGTTTCAAGAGATAACCCGTATCTCTTCTCATAATCTACGGTATTTCGATAAAATTGGCCTATTAGTCCCCAAAAGGGATGCTAATGGATACAGATTATATTCACATGCTCAGATATCCCAAGCTCATATGATCGAAATCTTGCAAGAGGCCAGGATGCCTAATGCCGAGATCAAGGCAGTTTTATCAGATTACTCGTCGTCTGAAAACATAGATCAAATAAAAAAGGCACATGCTGAACTGCTGGCGTACCAAGAAAAACTGGCTCAGGCAAGCCACTTTTTACAGAAGCATATCCAGTGCTTAGATGCCATATCAACGACCAAAGAAAATATAAACACCCCGTTTATTGAACATCGTGAAAAAGTTGAAGTCGGTATATTGCAACTTCAAACAAGTAATATTTTAGATTTCTTTAAAAAAATAGGTGATATGACCGAAGACTATTCGTGGTATCTAACATCCAATTATGGCTTTCTATTAAAAAGTAGTGACATTAAACCCGATAACTATCCACTTGCCACCCTATTTTGCGATCACCCAGCCATTATTCATCAATCACCTTATACCCTGCGGGCGGGGAAATTTGTCAGCATGTGTTGTGCCGGAAGTCTTGAGAACAACGTGAATGTGATGAAATTAAAGCAATATGCCCTGGATTGCGGTTACCGACTCACTAGCGATATTATTATCGAGAATATCAGCGGCCCGGTAATAGAAAAGAAAAAGAGTGATTTTCTCATCAAAATAATGGTGGCTATTCAGTCAGATAAATAGCCACCACTCTTACGTAAGTGATTTTTTGCTGAAATGACTTTTACTGAGGCGACTGTTGCAGTGTCCAGTTCAATACCTGTGAGGCCAACTGATTGCTCGCCAAGCCAAAAGCATCTACCACTTCATTCATCTGTGCGCCCTTAATCGGTTGCCGAACTTCAAAATGTCGCGTCGCCATAATTCTACGATCTGAAATCCGCACCAGTCGGGCATCAAAACGGATCAGCACTTCACTGTTACCCGCTTGATATACCCCCTGAAATGCCGATAAATCGCCGCTCAGCTCAACATCAGCCTGCAGGCTATCATCGTCACTGCTGACCGCAGGAATACGGCCATCAGTGCGGAACTCCTGAATCAGGCGATTACGCACTAAAATAGGAGCCGGATCAGTCCAGCGCGAATTTTTGTAGACCGCTATTTCCTGTCCTTCTGGCTGCACAGCAATACGCGAGCTGTTGATAAACTGATTGGTAGCCGGTTGTGATACTCGCAACGACCAATTTACTGCCTGCGCGCGCGGAGCATTTGCTGCGGGCGGCACGGGTAGTAAGTAAACCTGCGATACCGGGGCACTGGGTAAAATGGTACAAGCTGACAGTAACATCGCCAGTCCGGATAACATCAACAGCCGCGCACCACGACCGGTAGAGTGTATTATCTTCAGAGATATCATCGAGGCGTAAACTCCTGTGTTCTTTCACGGCCACGCAGCAGAGCCGCTGGGTTTTCTTCCAAACGGGAAACCGCCGCACGCAATGTGGCTAATGTTCTGCGCAACTCATCAACAGCAGGCCCCAATTCATTCATTCCTTGCATGCCATTATTGAGAGAAGTTTGATTTTCACTGACCAATTTATTGAGAATGATGCTGGTATTTTGTAACGATGCCATAGTCTTGGCAGCATCATTAACCAGTTGCTTACCCTGCCCGTCCATCAATCCATTGGCGTTGCGCAGCAAGCGATTGGTTTGTGCCAGTGTCTCATTAGCTTGTTTGCTGGCCTGCGCCAACTGCTGCAACATGGTGCGAATATCCTGACGTTGATCAGCGACAGTTTGGGTGACCAGTGCGAGATTATCCAGTGTGGTGATGAGCCGCTGCTGATTATCAGGTGCCAATAGCTGGTTTAAGCGCATCAGCACTTCATTGGCGTTACTCATGAAATTCTCGCCATTGGCCAGCAATTGGCTCATCGGTGACGGAGTGGCGATAATAATAGGAATTTCGCCATCTTTACCCTCTAATAACGGGCTTGACGGGGTGCTGCTGCTAAATTGAATATTTGAGGTGCCGGTAATACCAGCAACCGTCAGACGGGCTTGGGTATCCTGGCGGATAGGTGTCGAAGCAGAGACGCGAATACGTGCCCAAACCTTATTAGGGTTCTCACTGTCCAAACGCAGTTGAGTCACTTCGCCAACCCGAATACCACTGTACTGCACGATACTCCCTTGAGACAGACCACTCACCGGTTCATTAAAAACAATATCGTAGAGCTTGAACTGGCGATTAGAGCCGGCGTTTGTCAGCCATAGGCAGAATAACAGCGCGGCACTGACCACAATGAGAGTGAACAAACCAATGACAACATGGTGAGCACGGGTTTCCATTTACAACCTCTCTTCGCTATTAATTGCTGCCGCTGCCTGATAAGCAGCCCGGCCACGAGGGCCATGAAAATACGCCTGAATCCAGTCATCATCAGTTGCAGCCACTTTATCTAATGTATCTACCACCAGCACTTTCTTTTGTGACAGCACGGCCACACGATCACACAAGGTATAGAGTGTATCCAGATCGTGTGTCACCAGAAATACGGTAAGATTCAGTGCATCACGCAAGGTGCGGATTAAACTATCAAACGCCGCCGCACCAATAGGATCAAGACCCGCAGTCGGCTCATCGAGAAACAAAATATCCGGGTCTAATGCCAACGCGCGCGCCAAAGCAACACGTTTGACCATCCCGCCCGACAGTGAAGCCGGATATTTACTGCCCGCTCCTGGCGGTAACCCCGCGAGCGCTAATTTAACCTGCGCTAACCGCTCTGCCTCGCCACGGGGTAAACCCGCATTTTCGATTAATGGCAAGGCCACGTTTTCCGTCACCGTCAGAGAACTAAATAATGCGCCTCGTTGAAACAATACACCAAATCGGCGTTCAACTTGGGAACGCGCCTGGCCCGATAGTGTCATTAAATCCTGACCAAACACATGAATCTGCCCAGCCGTCGGGCGACGTAATCCCACGATACTGCGCAGTAGCACTGACTTACCCGTACCCGATCCCCCCACCACACCGAGCACTTCACCGCGCTGCACATCAAGATTAAGATCCTGATGCACGCACTGTTTGCCAAAACAATTTACCAGATTGCGAATTTGAATGATTGGCTCTTGTGTCATTTGGCTCACCATCCCATTTCCATGAAAAATAGTGCTGCGACGGCATCAAGCAAGATCACCACGAAGATTGAATGCACCACACTGGTGGTGGTGTGTACCCCGACAGACTCAGCACTGCCGGTGACTTTGAACCCTTCCAGACAACCAATGATGGCAATCAGGAAAGCGAAAATCGGCGCTTTGCTTATCCCCACCAGAAAATGCTGTAATCCATTGCTGTTTTGCATGATTGATAAAAACATGGTGGGCGAAATATCGAGGGCTAAAGCACAGACCACCATCCCACCGAAAATGCCGCAAACCATACCGATAAAGGTCAACATTGGTAATGAGATTAACAACGCCAATACCCGTGGCAGCACCAATAATTCAACCGGATTTAACCCCAGAGTTTGGATGGCATCGATTTCCTCATTGGCTTTCATCAGGCCGATTTCAGCGGTAAAGGCACTGGCAGTGCGCCCCGCCATCAAAATAGCAGTCAGCAGCACAGCAAATTCACGTAGGAAAGAAAACACCACCAAATCGACAGTAAAAATACCCGCACCAAAAGTGGTTAATACTGTCGCGCCGAGAAAGGCAATGACCGCTCCCACCAGAAACGTCAGTAGCATAATAATAGGAACAGCATTGAGGCCGATTTGCTGAATATTGGCAATCAAGGAGGTCATTCGCCAGCGCGAGGGGCGGAAAATCGTGCTGAATAGCGCTTCAAGAGTCAGGCCGACAAAACCCAGTAACGATTTGATGTCTTGCCATAAATTGTCCACCGACCGGCCAGTGTTCGCCAATAATTCAAGCCAAAATGAAGGTGATTTCTCTGACGACTCTGAGGCTAAATCAGGTAAAACACGGCTAACGGTTTCCAATAAAGTGCGGCGTTCTTCGGGCAGTTTAGGCGCAAGTTCGCGCAGATGATTGATGCGCTCTTCACCCAGAAGCAGGGCTAACAGCGTCGCACCAGCGGTATCTAAAGCCCCCAATTGCGTAAGATCAAAGACCACTGACTGAGGCTGACTGGCACGAAATTGCGTGACGACCGGTTCCAAAACGCGGTAATGCGCCAGCACCCAATCTCCTTTGATAGAGACCCGGACAGGTTGAGTTGAACTGTCGATATCGAGTTGTGCTGCGAACGGCCGCGCGGTCATAGAGAAAGCCTTACTCTTTATGGGAATACGGTTTTGACATCATTTATCAATCAAAAACCAAATCGCTACCGTAAATAGGTATATCACACACTTAACTAAGAGCAATGGCTAATGAATAAAGAGAGTTAGCAGACTCTAAACCGTTAATAAACAGTTTAATAAAAAAAGAAGTTGTGGATGGGTATCAGGGGCCAGTTGGCCCCCTCGGTCAATGTGCAAATTGCCGTATTTTTTTCCCCGGCATCGCAAACCACACTACGGTCGCCAGCAGGATCAACAAACCGCTGGCGGTACCTAATACTAAGCTGTGCGAGGCTGAAAAAGCGAGTTTGGCGCTATTGAGCAGCGCGTCATATCCACCAAGATTATTTACTACCTGAATGGTTTCGCTAATAGAAGCACTGGCCTGTTCCGTTAAGCTGGCGGGCAAATCCTCCGGTAATACAATCGAGGATGTATAGGCCCGCGATAGCATCAAACCAAAGATTGCCACCCCCAAACCTGCGCCTAACTCATAAGCCATACCTTCGACGGCTCCCGCCGCACCGGCTTTTTCTGGTGGAGCGGCGCTCATGATTGCCGCCGTGGAGGCCAGCAGTGAAGCTTCAATACTGAAACCGAGTAATATCATCCATCCCCACGCCAGATATACCTGCGTGGCAAAATCTGTCCAGGCCAACCCGAGAAAACTCAATGAACTGAAGGCGATACCGGCACTGGCGACAGTACGTAATCCCAGTCTGGCTACTAACCATCCCGATAGCGGCCCGCTCACTCCGCTGGCAATCATTAATGGCAGCAGAAATATGCCCGCTTCAAGTGGACTTTTACCCAACACAAACTGCAATTCTTGCGTCAGGAGTAATTCAAACCCCACCAGCGTTATCATCGCCGTCATTGCCATTGTTATGCCAACGGCAATAACTCGCTGACTTATCAGACGAAAATCGATCATCGGGGCAGAGGTAGACAATTGATGGCGCACAAAAGCAAATAGCATCACACCACCAAACAAAGCCGTCAGCGACGTCGTCACCGGGTCGCCATTGCCGCGCAGCCCGGTTTTGGCAGCATAGACCAACATCAGGATGGCAGTGATCAACACCAATGCCGGAGCCAATTTCCATGTCTGTTCAGTGCGCATCGGCTGAGTAGGAATAACCACCAATGTGGCAATAACCACCGCGATAATAATAGGAATATTGATTAAGAACACCGATCCCCAATAGAAGTATTCCATTAATAACCCACCGACCAACGGCCCCATCGCCGCGCCCATGGTGCCAATAGCTACCCAAATTCCTAATGCTAAAGCCCGCTCGCGTTCATCAGTAAAAATATGGCGCACTGCGGATAAAGTGGCGGGCAGAATCATCGCCGCGCCAATCGCCAGACAGGCACGCGCAGCAATCAACGCGGCAACCGACGGTGCCAAAGCAGCCCCAAGTGATGCCATACCAAACAGTACCGACCCCAATAAAGCCAGACGTTTAAAACCGATGCGATCGCCCAGTGCCCCCATAGGGAGCAATAAACAGGCCATAACCAACGAGTAAATATCGATGATCCACAGTAACTCGCTGCCAGTAGCAGACAAGGCGATCCCCAGCCGTGGGGCAGCCACATGAAGTACGGTTGCATCAATAGAAACAGGGAGATACATCAGAATAATAACGTAGAAAATCATCCACTTTTTAGACATACAAAACGCTCGGATTAGGCATAAATTAGTGTTGAACACCTGTTCAATTTCGCAATAATAGCGGAAAGTTGAACTAACGTCCAATTCATCACATAATGATGAAAATATTAATGCGTCAGATAAAGGAGTCTCTTTGGCCTATTTGAATCGTGAAGAGCGACATGACACCATTTTGCGCGCTGCGATGCGTGTCGCCATAACCGAGGGGATGAACGCGACCACCGTGCGCCGTGTTGCCAGTGAGGCGGGAGTGGCTGTTGGGCAAGTACATCATCACTTCACGTCGGTTTCACGACTGCGAGCCGATGCTTTTCTATTATTAGTGAAGCAATCTTTAGCGGCTTTCGCGATAAACAGCCAAAACTTACCGGCCCACGAGCGGGTGCTTCTTGTTCTGGGTTATCCACAAGATGAAGCGGGTAAACGAGAAACGCGTTTATGGAATGAAGTCTCGGTCATGGCCGAACGCGATGACTTGATTAAAGCCGCCTGCGCCACCTCAATGTCGGATTGGCATCAGGCCACCGTCGAGGTGATTGATGCCGGAATAGCCAATAATGAATTCCGTTCAGATATAAGTGCCAGTGATATCGCATGGCGTTTGATTGGGCTGGTCTGTGGTCTGGATGGATTGACACAATTAACCGAATTAGGTTTTTCGGAAACAGAAATACTGCGCCATCTGACCGCCACGATGAAAGCCGAATTACTAAAAAACCCTTAAGCTAACACCAGCCTCAGTTTGTATCTCACTCGGAGTTTTACCCAAGATACAGGCTATAATGGCTATTTGACCCACCTATTCCCAAAATCATTGGCGTTGTGGCAAGCATCTGAAAACTGCTGCAACATCAAGGAAGAACGGGATTTTTGAGAGCCTACTATGACTCAACAATCTACTGTCGCCGATGTTATCTATTACAACGGCATCATTTACACGGCAGATGCCAATAACCGGGTGTGCAGCACCATCGCACTGGGCCAGGGCTATATTCTGGCGACGGGCAATGATGAGCTTATCCCACAATTTTCCGGCCCGAAAACCCAACTTATCGATCTGGCTGGTAAGTTTATGATGCCCGGCCTTATTGACAGCCATATGCACCCGTTTTGGGGTGGCAAACAGCTGATCGGTTGTAATCTCAATTATGCCGCGCTGAGTGTTGAGCAGACGTTGGATATTATCCAAAAGCATCTCGATAGTGATCCCTTTAAAGGTGAAAATGACTGGTTGACGGTGCGTGCCTGGCAGCGGCAAGCCATGACACCGGTAGGTGCAGATATGAGCCGTGCCGCCCTCGACTCACTTAATACTCGTCGCCCGGTGGCGTTGTTCTCGAATGACTGCCACACGCTGGCGGCCAATAGTCGCGCGCTTGAGTTGCTGGGGATTGATGAAAATACGCCGGTCCCACCCGATGGCAAAATTGCTCGCGACGCGAACGGCAAACTTACCGGCATTTTGGAAGATGCACCGGCCATGCGCGCCTTTGATAGCATCCCTTCCGCCACGCCAGAAAAGAATGTGCAAATTGCCGCTCATGTGCAGCAAGTCTTAAATGCTCAGGGCGTCACTACTGTGATGGATACCCGTGTATTTGCCGAACAATTAGTGGCTTTCCGCCAATTATATGAGCGCAATGAGCTGACTTTACGCGTTCTGGGTGCCAAAGAAGTCACACCAGACAGCCTGCAAGGGCCGGAAGATGCGGCACGCGTGGTGCAAGAAGTGGTGGAATTTGGTCGCCTGTGGGGAAATGAAGAGTGGACACCCGCGCCGGGGTTTGCTGTTGATCACTTGAAATTGTTTATCGACGGTGTATTACAGCCGCCGACCATGACCGCCGCTCTGCTCGAACCTTATCGTGCCAACCACGGCACGGCAGAAAACCCAGATTGGCAGCCAACTAAACACTATGGCGACCTCTATTTTACCGCGCCAGTCGTCAATGCGGTGATTCTGGAATGCGCCCGTGCTGGCCTTCATCCACACACTCACACCGTGGGTGATGGTGCCATCGAAATGGTGCTGGATGCGGTGGAACAGATGCGAGCAGCCTTCCCTGGCAAAGATATCCGGCCGGGGCTGGCGCACAATGAGCTGGTGGCTGCTCATCAATATGACCGTTTTGCCAAACTGGGGGCGACTGCCGTGCTCTCTTTCCAGTGGGGCGGTTTGCCGGGTGTATTGATTGATGAAGAGCGTGAAATGCTGGGTGAAGCCCGTTTCCAACATATGGAACCCGCGGCGCGTTTCCTCGATGCAGGGGCACGTATTGCTTATGGGAGTGACTGGCCGATTGACCGTTTGGATGAATGGTACAACCTGCAAGTGGGGATGACCCGCCGCGCATGGCATCTTGACGGCAGCCCCGCTGGCCCGCGGCTGGATAATGATCGTGACCTGACGCTGATTGAAACATTACGCTCCGCGACTATTGACGCGGCGCATATGATTGCCAAAGAGCAGTATATTGGCTCACTGGAAGCGGGTAAATTTGCCGACATTATCATTTTGAAAAATAACCTGTTTGAGCAGTCGCCAGAGACAATTTATCAAACTCAGGTGGAATCTACATTGATTGGCGGTAAAGTGGTTTATCAGGCCGGATAAACCGGTGTTTATACCCACCCGAGCCACTGATGTAACTCAGTGATTCGGGTGGTAAATATTCCGAAATCAACGGCAATTTACCTGGATGGCCCAAGTCATCAATCTGGCAAATAACGCGGCAATACCAAGTCGGAAAGGTATTGGCTTTCAAACCTTCCCCCCTTGTGTCAAAATCCGCTCCTTTCTATGTTAGATCTGCATAAAAATGCAGCTTAGCGGTGCTTGTACACACCAGGAGATGATACGGTAATGCCACAAAATATTCAGTTGCGCAGAGTGCTTAAAACCCCCGCGCTGGTCGCTTTCGGGCTCGCCTATATGGTGCCTTTGGGCGTATTTACCACCTACGGACAGGTGACTGTATTAAGTCAGGGGCATCTACCTATTGCCTATCTGGTCACCGTAGCTACCATTTTATTTACCGCCCTCAGTTATTGCCGGATGACTAACGCTATGCCGTTATCAGGTTCTGCCTATTCTTACGTTCAGCGTAGTTTTGGTGGAAAAACCGGTTTTCTGGTGGGTTGGGCGCAAATTTTGGATTACCTGTTCCTGCCAATCCTTAATTATTTAGTTTTAGGCATTTTCTTGCACGAGGCATTTCCGGCGATCCCCGCACCGGTATTTATTATTGCGTCTATTGTCAGTGTCAGCCTATTGAATATTCTCGGTGTGCGCCTGCTCACTTCGGTGAATTTCTCGCTGATAGCGGCGCAAATGGTCTTTATCGTATTATTTATTGCTCTTTCTTTCAGTCAGGCAGATTTAAGCCCGGCTGCGTTAATGAAGCCACTGCTGGTCAATGCCGGTGATATGTCTGGCTTATTATCTGGTGCCGCAGTGCTTTGTCTGGCATTCCTCGGTTTTGATGCCATCGCGACTATGGCAGAAGAAGCCCATGACGCGAAACGCACTCTGCCACGCGCTATTCTATTTACCGTGATAAGCGCCGGTGCCATCTTTATTGCTGTATCTTATGCCGCGCACTTGGCTTATCCAGACTGGAAATCATTAATCCCTTATCAGGACACCGCCAGCCTGATTATCTCCGAGCATGTCGGCGGTAAGTGGATGTATAACTTCTTTATGGCCACTTATCTGACGGGCGTTTATGCCTCGGCGATGACCGCACAGACCAGTGTGTCGCGTATCTTCTATGCCATGGGCCGTGAAGGGGTACTGCCACGCAAAGTGTTCTTCCATCTACATCGCAAGTTCCATACGCCGTGGCGCGCTATTTTGTTCGTGGCAACCATCTCGCTGCTGGCGCTGTTCCTTGACCTGAATTTAGTGGTGTCGATGATAAGCTTCGGCGCGCTCGGCGCGTTCACCTTTGTGAATTTGAGCGTTATAAAACACTTTATTTTCAATGAGAAACGTCGTGGTATTTCAGCCATGTTTAAATATGGGCTGTTGCCAATGATGGGGTTTGTGATGTCGGTGTGGTTGTGGGTTCATCTTGAACAGCGCGCGCTGGAGGTAGGCCTGCTGTGGTTACTGGCAGGTTTTATTTACCTGCTGTGGCTAACGCGCGGTTGGCGTCAGTCTCCACCATCGGTTCATCCGGATGATATTTCTCATCTGCTGTGATTAGTATGAAGAGCCGCATAACGCGGCTCTTTTTTGTGATATCCGCTCAGCTATTAAAGGCCGCGACGCGCCCGACCGACCGCCTCACCCAACTGCCACACCGCCATCGCGTAATGGGTACTGTGGTTGTAACGAGTAATAGTGTAGAAATTTGGCAAACCATACCAATATTGATAGCCGGTACCGACATCAAGGCGCAACAAGCTGGCTTCCTGATAGTCGCCCAGCGAGCCGGTCGGGCTTAGCCCTACGGCAGATAATGTCGAGATGGGGTATTTGGTCTTAAAGCCATTATCGAGATTCGGCGCTTGCCCGTTGGCAGGAATAGCCACCGCCGCCCCTTTGGTCCAGCCGTGGGCTTTGAAGTAATTCGCCACACTACCGATGGCATCCTCCGGATCCCACAAATTGATATGACCATTGCCGTTAAAATCGACAGCATAATCTTTAAATGACGATGGCATAAATTGACCATAACCCATAGCGCCAGCGTAAGAACCGCGCAGACTTAGCGGGTCATTGCCCTCAGCTCGCGCCATCAGCAAAAAGGTTTCCAGCTCACCAGAAAAATACTCGGCGCGGCGCGGATAAGCAAAGGAGAGTGTTGCCAGCGCATCAATGATACGAGTCTTACCCATCACTCTGCCCCAGCGTGTTTCAACGCCAATGATGCCAACGATAATTTCTGGTGGAACCCCGTAAACCTCATAAGCACGTTGCAGGGCTTTTTCATGTTGATTCCAGAAATTCACCCCATTTTGCACGTTATCTGGCGTAATAAATTGGTTGCGATAGCGGTTCCAGGCACCATTTGGCCCGGATGGACGGCCAGAGGTCGGCGCTTGCTTATCCATCAAGCGGATAACAAAATCCAGTTTTTTAGTTTGCGCTAATACATCATGCAGTTGCTGACGCTCAAAACCATGCTCACGCACCATTTTGTCAACAAAACGGGCGGTATCCGCATTATAGGCAAAATCACCGTCTGGCACGTGACCCACATGTTGTGGTTCAAGTAAAAAACCACTTTGTGTCAGGCTATCTGACGGCGTCGCAGCAACAGGAGGCGTCGGCTTGCTGCTACAGGCAGAAAGCAAAATGAGTGAGGGAAGAATGACAGCTAAGTGACGCATCGTATATCCATAAACCATGCTAAAAAGTAATAGCTATGTTAAGTCATTGCCTATAAGGAACAAACAGGAAAATGCAGGATTATACTGGGTTATTTACAATAGGAATCGTACAGTAGCCAGTGCCTGCGCCAGAGGAAAATAGACTAAACCCTTTGAAGAATAAGGAATTACAGCAACATCAATGAAACATTTAGTATCAAATAATACGAATGATTTTCACTATCATTGCTAATTTCTTTCTATACAATCGACATGTTTCTCCGTTGACTCACTCTCTCGTTTTCTTCTTTGACCTGTTAAAGGATGTCTTTATGAAGTTACGTTTATCCTCTCTTGGCCCTGTTGCTCTGTTAGCTTCCTCAATGATGCTGGCTTTTTCCGCCAATGCTGCATCCAATGACGAAGGTATTGTGGTGTATAACGCCCAACACGAAAACCTGGTGAAATCCTGGGTCGACGGCTTTACCAAAGATACCGGTATTAAGGTGACCCTGCGCAATGGCGGGGATAGCGAGTTAGGTAATCAGCTGGTTCAGGAAGGCAGCGCATCACCCGCCGACGTTTTTCTGACGGAAAACTCCCCGGCAATGGTGCTGGTCGATAATGCAAAATTGTTTGCCCCATTGGATGCAGCAACACAAGCTCAGGTGGCGAAAGAGTATCGCCCTGAACATGGCCGCTGGACCGGCATTGCTGCCCGTAGTACCGTTTTTGTCTATAATCCGGAAAAAATTAGCGCAGCCGAGTTACCTAAGTCGATCATGGACTTAGCTAAACCTGAGTGGAAAGGCCGTTGGGCTGCATCACCTTCTGGGGCTGATTTCCAGGCCATTGTTAGCGCCATGCTGGAACTGAAAGGCGAAAAAGCCACGTTGGAGTGGTTAAAGGCCATGAAAACCAACTTTACCGCTTATAAAGGTAATAGCACGGTGATGAAAGCGGTGAATGCTGGCCAAATTGATGGTGGGGTTATCTATCACTATTACCGCTTTGTTGATCAAGCCAAAACCGGTGAGAACAGCGGTAAAACTCAACTGCATTACTTCAAACATCAAGATCCAGGTGCCTTTGTGAGTATCTCTGGTGGCGGTGTATTGGCGTCGAGCAAGCATCCAAAAGAAGCACAGGAATTCGTGAAATGGATAACCGGCAAATCAGGTCAGGATATCTTGCGCACCAATAATGCTTTTGAATACGCTGTGGGTGTCGATGCTGCGTCTAACCCTAAATTGGTGCCGCTGAAAGATCTGGATGCGCCAAAAGTAGAACCGTCTAAACTAAACAGCAAGAAAGTGGTTGAGTTAATGACAGAAGCTGGCCTGCTGTAATACAGTCAACCTGCTGATAATATGTATTTTTAGCCCGTCGCGTCCCTGACCAGACGGGCATTAACACGCCGAGTGCCTTGACGATTATGGCCAATGTAAACCCCGATGTTATCCCGCTGCCACTGAGTCAGACAACTCAACGCCAATATAGCCGCCGCCCTGGTTCTGGAATTGTGGTTATTGCGGTAATGCTTTCTCTACTGTCCTTGCTGCCACTGGGGTTTGTGATTGGCATTGCCATTGATACCGGTTGGTCAACGGTCAAGGCGCTGGTTTTCCGCCCTCGCGTGGGGGAATTACTGCTTAACACCGCATTACTGGTGGCGTTCACTTTGCCGCTATGCGCCATTATTGGTGTGGCGTTGGCGTGGCTCACCGAACGCACCACGCTACCCGGCAGGCGAATTTGGTCACTGCTGGCTATTGCCCCACTGGCAGTGCCTGCTTTTGTGCAAAGTTACGCCTGGATAAGCCTGGTACCCTCAATGCACGGGCTTAGCGCGGGGGTATTTATCTCTGTCATTGCCTATTTCCCTTTTATTTATCTGCCCGCCTCAGCAGTATTGCGCCGCCTTGATCCCGGTCTGGAAGATGCAGCAGCATCTTTAGGTAGCACGCCAAGTGCAGTATTTTTCCGCGTGGTTCTACCACAATTAAAACTCGCTGTTTGGGGCGGTTCGATATTGATTGCACTGCATTTATTAGCAGAATATGGCCTGTACGCCATGATCCGTTTTGATACCTTTACCACGGCTATTTTTGATCAATTCCAATCCACCTTTAATGGCCCAGCGGCCAATATGTTAGCGGGTGTTCTGGCGTTATGTTGTTTGGGATTATTGTTAATCGAAGCCACCAGCCGCGGCTATAACCGCTATGCCCGAGTCGGTTCGGGTAGCGCGCGCAGACAAACTGCTTATTCAATGGGAACCGCCCTCACCCTGTTGTGTCTGCTGCTACCACTGGTGATGACCGCCCTCTCGCTCGGTGTACCTTTTATCACCCTCACCCGCTGGCTCTACATCGGCGGCATTGATGTATGGTTGAATGCTGAGCTGTTTCCAGCCTTGAAACAAACGCTGGCTCTGGCGCTGAGCGGTGCCGTAATTATCACTCTGTGCGCCATACCAATGGCCTGGTTATCCGTGCGCTATCCAGGCCGCTTACATCGGGTCATGGAGGGGTGTAACTATGTCACCAGTTCGCTGCCCGGTATTGTGGTCGCACTGGCACTGGTGACCATCACCATCCGCATTGCACGGCCGCTGTATCAAACTGAATTCACTCTTTTACTGGCCTATTTATTGATGTTTACGCCACGCGCCTTAATCAGTTTACGGGCCGGTATTGCGACTGCGCCGGTCGAGCTGGAAAACGTGGCACGCAGTTTGGGTAAAACGCCCACTCAGGCCATCTGGAGCACCACCATGCGGCTGGCGGCCCCCGGTGCGGCGGCGGGTGCGGCCTTGGTATTTCTAGCGATATCCAATGAATTGACTGCCACCTTATTATTAGCACCCAATGGTACCCGAACCCTGGCCACCGGATTCTGGGCATTAACCAGTGAAATAGATTATGTTGCTGCATCACCTTATGCCCTGCTTATGGTGGCACTCTCCCTGCCACTCACCTGGCTCCTTTATTCTCAATCTCAACGTACGGCAGGATTATGAGCACGCTTGAACTTCAAAAAATCGGTAAATCTTACCAATCGGTCAGGGTATTAGACGGCATTGATTTACAGGTGACAGCGGGCAGCCGCACTGCGATTGTTGGGCCATCGGGTTCGGGTAAAACCACATTGCTGCGTATTATTGCCGGTTTTGAAACGCCGGATAGCGGCAAGGTGATTTTGCAAGGAAATCCGCTATTTGACCAATCAACTCACGTGCCAGCGCATAAACGCGGGATTGGGTTTGTCCCGCAAGATGGCGCACTGTTTCCACATTTTACCGTGGCGGGTAACATTGCTTATGGGCTAAAAGGCAGCAAGCAAGATAAAGCCCGACGGATTGATGAATTGATGGAAATGGTGGCACTAGACCGGCGATTAGCGCAACTTTGGCCTCATGAAATATCCGGTGGCCAGCAACAACGTGTCGCGCTCGCCAGAGCATTGGCGCAAAGCCCGGTATTGATGTTATTGGACGAACCCTTTTCAGCACTGGATACCGCTTTGCGTGCATCTACCCGCAAAGCGGTAGCTGAACTGCTGTCGCAAGCCAATATCGCCTCCATATTAGTCACCCACGATCAAAGCGAAGCATTATCTTTTGCCGATCAGGTCGCGGTAATGCGCGCGGGCAAGCTGGCTCATGTGGGCGCGCCGCAAGAGCTTTATCTCAGGCCGATTGATGAGCCGACCGCAACATTCCTTGGTGAAACACTGATTCTTTCCTCGAATATTGCGGCCGGATGGGCCGACTGTGCGCTAGGCCGGGTAAAGGTTGACGATGCAACGCGCCAAGGGCAAGCACGCATTATGCTGCGCCCCGAGCAAGTGACTATCACACCACTGCCCTCCGCTCACCATTATCCGACTCACTGCTTGGCTAAGATTGTCAGTATTGATTTTGCCGGTTTTATTTCAACGCTCACGTTATCAATTATTGAGCACGACGAAATCGTCGCAATCAAAACCATCAGCCGCGAAGGTATCCATGTTGGCTTAATGGTTGATTTGACGATTATGGGTCAGGCCCATATTTTTGTTGAGTGACAGACAACACATTTCTATTAACACTGTCGACTAAAACATGGCAATAAACACAAGTTATGCTCTGCACGCTCCGGTAGATTGGATTATGCTACTGAAATCATGAATATCGGAGCCGTACCAAATGGATGAAATCCACGTCATCATATTGACCATCGGGCTATTTGTACTCACATTTATTAATCCCGGCGCTAATTTACTTGTTGTGGTTCAAACCAGTCTCAGCTCTGGTAAGAATGCAGGTTTACTCACCGGGTTGGGTGTGGCCTTAGGGGATGCAATTTACTCAGGATTGGGGTTATTTGGTATGGCAGCGCTGATTGCTGAAGGGGGAGCTCTGTTCTCGGCAATTAAGATCGGCGGCGGTTTGTATCTGGTTTGGTATGCCTACAATATGGTGCGCCATCGTCAAGAACTGCACATGGGCATGGGTGCTGTCGCTACTTCATCAATTACGCCTTGGTATGTGTTCTTCCGCCGTGGGCTGTTAATTGATTTATCCAACCCACAAACTGTGCTGTTTTTTATCAGTATTTTCTCGGTAACCCTCACCCCGACCACACCAGCATGGGCCAAAATGGTCGCCTGGCTCGGCATTGTTGTGGCCTCAATCCTCTGGCGGTCATTGCTGAGTATGGCATTCTCCCGCCCGGCAGTACGCCGCGCGTATGGCAAGGTTCAGCACTTGTTAAGCGGTATTATCGGAGTCGCTGTCGGAGCCTTTGGGCTGCGCTTAATTTATGAAGGGATAACCCGCCGCTGATAGCAAAATATGGCTGTTATCAGCATCACAAAGGCTTCGCTTGGAGTCTTTTTTGTTCCTGTCGCAATTGCCGATACTCCAGCACTGTCAATACGATAACCACCAAGTCAAGAATAGTGATTAAAATCAGCATAATAGAATTAGTAAAGGTATAACGATAAAGTTGATAGATAATAAATAAGCTAAAAATGACTATTGCTGCTGGGTAATACCCCAGTTTTTTGCGCCACAATCCAATAATGACCCATAACTTAACAATGCCATGAATTAATAAATAAAACGCGGCGAAATGCAGACTGCTGATGGAAAGGCTTTGCGCTGCATGCAGCAAATAATTGGCAATCACATCGCCACGATCTTCGATAAATTCAACTTGAGTAATGCGATGCAATATATTCAATAAAAGCTGGGGGGTAACAAAAAAAGTTAAAATACCCGCCACAATCTCCATGATAGCCAATATCGCTTTTAGCAACAGGCTAACTTCAAAAACAGCATGAATATTCTTCTCCCCGAAGAGGTTATTACGCTCAAAACGGTTTCTCATATTCAACATCGCACTCATTCCCTGCGTGATAAAGCTTTGAAGAGTAGTGATATAGAATAGCAGTTTACGCGGTGCCGGTTAAAGCACCGCTATTGAAATACGCCAATATTAGCGTTTTAGTGTTTCGCCATTACTCTGAATGACATCCCGATACCAATAGAAACTTTTCTTACGGCGACGTTCCAGGGTGCCATGACCACTATCATCACGATCAACATAAATAAAACCGTAGCGTTTGGATAATTCAGCTTTCGAAGCACTCACCAGGTCAATCGGCCCCCAACTGGTGTATCCCATTACCTCTACGCCATCTTCAATAGCCTCGCTGACTTGGACTAAGTGGTCATTGAGGTAGTCGATGCGATAATCATCTTCAATATTTCCATTAGCATCCGGCTTATCTTTTGCCCCCAGCCCATTTTCAACAATAAACAGTGGCTTTTGATAACGATCCCATAATTCATTTAGCAGAATACGCAATCCATCGGGGTCTATCTGCCATCCCCACTCTGAACTGGCAAGATGTGGGTTTTGTACCATGCTCAGAATATTGCCTCTGGCCTGATGATTTAATTCCTCATCGGTAGTCACACAACCACTCATGTAATAGCTGAAGGAAATAAAATCGACTGTTTCTTTTAGTGCCAGTTTATCTTCTGCCGTAATCTCAAGACTAATACCATGCTGCTTAAAGTAACGGCCCATATAGGAGGGGTAATAGCCGCGCGCCTGTACATCACCAAAGAATAACCATTCACGATTCTGCTGTAGAGTTTCCAACACGTCAGCAGGTTTACAGGTTAACGGATACATCAAACCGCCTAACAACATATTACCGATACGGCCATCAGGAATAATTTGATGCAAAGCAGCAACTGCTTTGGCACTGGCAACTAATTGGTGATGAATCGCCTGATATATCTCACTTTTACTGCTTTCTCTCTCTAACCCAACACCGGTAAAAGGCGCATGCAGTGACATATTTATTTCGTTAAATGTCAGCCATAATTTGACCTTATGCTGATAACGCTGAAATACCGTGCGGGCATAATGCTCAAAGAAAGCAATTGTTTTACGATTTCCCCAGCCGCCATAATTCTTCACCAGGCCATAAGGCATTTCATAATGAGATAGCGTCACCAGTGGCGTAATATTGTATTTCGCCATTTCATCAAATAAGCGATCATAGAATGCCAGGCCGGCTTCATTCGGCTGCTCCTCGTCGCCCTGCGGAAAAATACGCGTCCAGGCAATAGAAATACGCAGGCATTTAAAGCCCATCTCAGCAAATAGTGCAATATCTTGCGGGTAGCGGTGATAAAAATCGATAGCCACATCTTTGACATAACTGTCGCCATTCACGCGGGGAACGATATCACCGAAAATACCGTATGGTTGTAAATCAGAGGTTGATAGCCCTTTTCCATCAGTAAGATAAGCTCCTTCAACCTGATTAGCGGCAATAGCCCCGCCCCAAAGGAAGTTGTCTGGAAATGCATGTTTCATCTGTTTTCTCCTGAATCAGTATTAACGAATCACGGTTAATAACGGTGCTTGCTCTGTAATAGATGTCCCTTTGGCATACAGAACATCCTGATAATCTTCACTGTTGCTGATAATGATCGGCGTGGTCAGGTCATAACCAGAGTTAATAATCGCCGCGTAATCAAACTCCAATAGCAGGTCCCCAACATTAACTCGATCCCCCACACTGACATGCGCGGTAAAATATTGACCCTCGAGTTTGACGGTATCAATACCAACGTGAATAAGAATTTCAGTACCGGCATCGGACTCAATGCCTATTGCATGGTGAGTTTTAAATAACGAAGCCACTACACCATTAACCGGTGAAACAACCCGGCCTTGTTGCGGAATAATGGCGATTCCCGCCCCCAACAAGCCGCTGGCAAAAATAGTGTCGCCAACATGAGTTAATGCCTGTAATTCACCGCTGATTGGGCTAAATATCACTTCGCCAAGGCCATTATGGTCCTCGGCGATAGATGAGGTTTGCAGTGGTTTTTCAAGTTCTGGCGTTGTAATTTGGGCTGGCAAGCCAAAGAAGAAGGTGCCAATTGCGGCAAAAACCAATGCGGTCAGAGTGCCTATAATTGCGCCCCATACGCTGGCATCAATGCCGGTAGTTGGAATTATCTGGGCAAAAGAGAAAATACTGACCAGACCAAATGAATAAACATGAGTCTGGCTATACCCCACAATAACGCCGCCAATCGCCCCGCCGATACAACCGAATATAAACGGTTTTTTAGACGGTAACGTCACCCCATAAATAGCAGGTTCGGTGATACCAAATATACCGGCAGTAAATGCCGAACCAGCCAATACTTTCATTTTGGCATCACGGGTACGTAAAAAGACTCCGAGTGTCGCCCCCACCTGCCCCATCACAGCGGGTAATAGCAGTGGCAACATGGCGTCATAGCCCAATACACTCAAGTTATTAATCATCAATGGGACCAAGCCCCAATGCAGGCCAAAAATGACGCATATCTGCCATATTCCGGCTAATACACCACCAGCCACCGGCGGGGCTGCGGAATAAATAATTTGAAAACCTTCGGCTAATAAATGGCTCAGCCAGGTCGCTAGCGGGCCAATCAATAAGAATGTGGCAGGAACCGTAATCGCCAAACACAACAACGGGGTAAAAAAGTTTTTAATACTGCTGTGTAAAATGCGATTAAACCTTTTCTCTAACCAACAACTGACCCAGGCCGCTAATATGATAGGAATAACGGACGACGTGTAATTAATAAAAGTGACCGGAAGGCCAAGGAAATAGAGGGTCGCAGCGCCAGGTTGCCCAGTGGCATTAAATGCAGCCAGCATCAGAGGATGGACTAAAGCACCACCAATCGCCAAGGTAATAAACGGATTGCCACCAAATTTCTTACCCGCGGTATAACCTAGTACTAGTGGGAAGAAATAGAACAAAGAGTCGCTAGCAGCGAATAAAATCATATAGCTGCCGCTGGTAGTCTGTAACCAACCGCACACCACACTGAGTGCTAGAAAACCCTTAAGAATACCGGAGGCTGCCATGATCCCGAGTAAGGGAGTGAAAATGCCCGAAATAATATCAATACAGCGACTCAGTAAACCCTCTTTTTGTCGGCTCGGCTGGCGCTCATTTTCATCACCATCAGATAAACCCGCTTGCTGCAATAATTCCTGATAGACCTCGCTGACATGGTTGCCAATAACCACCTGAAATTGCCCGCCACTCTCCACCACCATAATGACGCCCGGATTTTGTTTCAGCATTTGTGCATCTGCTCGCGACGTGTCCTTGAGTTTAAAGCGCAAACGAGTAGCACAGTGAATAACACTGTTAATATTGCTCTTCCCTCCCACTCCGGCGAGGATCTCGCTGGCGACCGCTGTGTATTGCATAATATGTTCCTTGGATAGTAGGATGATTTATATAAATAAATCACCTATTTTGGTCATTAAGTCCGGGCAAAAAAAAACCTGAATATGCTCTGCACCGCCATAAGCGATACCAACACATTCAGGTTTTGCCTGCCCTCAGCAGTCACAATCCTTTATTCTAAAATCTCTTTTGCTAATGACTTAATCGGGCAAGTTAGAGCATTCCCGACGAACCCGCTCAATATGAATAGTCAAAAACATCAGCTCTTCTTTACTCAAATCCTGCTGATACTGCAATTTAATATGTTGCTGAATTTTCCCGGCACAGCGATAAGCCGCAATATAATTCTCTTTTATCGTATCGTGTAAAGAATCATCATCACTAATGACATTATTGCGCCCCAACATGCGCTGCGCAAAAAATTTCAGATGCGTGACAAAGCGGTGATAGCTTAGCCCGTTCTCATCATATTCCAGCTTAAACTGATACTTTACGATATGCAGAATTTCCTGCATCACCTTGGTGACCTGCATGACTTCGGACATTTCGCTATTTAGCTGCGCATTCACCAAATGCAACGCAATAAATCCAGCCTCATCTTCACGCAATTGCACACCGAGCCGTTGTTCAATGATTTGCAATGCTTCACAGCCCAACCCAAACTCTTTGGGATACAGCCGACGAATCTCCCATAGCAATCCATTGGTGATATCTAAACCTTGCTTGTGGCGTTCAATTGCATAAAAGCAATGGTCCGTCAGTGAGATATAGAGATTATCTTGCAGCTTCCCCAACTTAGCCGCCGCCAAAGTGATTATTCGATCACAAGTAATCATCACTTCTAATGGGATACAACTCAGTAACTCACTTAATCGCGACACCCACTCATTATCTTTCAGTGCAAATACTTTTTCTATCAATGTGTTATCTAGCAATTCACCCGGATGTTTTTGAAAGCCAAGACCGCGGCCCATCATCACCTGCTCCTGCCCCTGCGGGTCAAGAACGATAACCACATTGTTATTAAGTATTTTAGCGATTTTCATGTGTTAGCCCTGAAAACAAAAAAACCCGACTCAGCAGCATTCATCAAGCCACTCAATCAGGTTTTGCCCGCCATTGACGGTAACAATCCAACTACCGCTAAATTAACATGTTACTACCCGACGACAAGCAGGTAGAGCTAAAAATCGTGATACAGATCTCCTATTGCTTTCGCCCAAAAATGTCCTGCGCAAAGGGAATGTCGATGAATAACAATAAAAGACCGATTACTGCTTCACTGAGCCGCAGTGAATTTATTCAACCATCTGCCGCAGTCAACGAGGTTGCGGCAATTGCCGATTTTTGTGACAAACAGGCGCTACTCAGACAATATTGCTCTTGCCCGTACTCGCCAATATTCATCATTTATGCGTAGACGCTAAATAAGTAACCTCGTATTGCTGATGCCAGTACAATGGCTGCATCTTGAAGTACCTTGTTGCCACAGGAGTTACACCGTGCACCATTACCCAGCCAGCTATACCTATGATGAAGCCAGCGGCGAATACCATATCCATTACCGCGACTTTCCAGAATCAGGTTCTGTGACTTACTCGGTCGATGACATAGAGTTAGAAGCACAAGATGGCATTAAAAATGGCATTGCCGCGCAAATAGAAGAACAGCGCCCTGTCCCCGCACCATCGGCAATGCAACCGGATGATATTACTATCCACGTACCGATTCTGGTGCGCCTGAAAGCAGAATTGCACAATGCCATGCTCACCACTCAAACCCGCAAAGCCGATATGGCCCGTAAGTTAGGTTTGAATGCAGCTCAAATGGATCGTCTGCTGGATGTATATTACGCCTCCAAGGTTGAAGCTCTGGAACAAGCTCTTTATTTACTGGGTTTTGAAGCTGATGTGGCAGTAAGAAAAGTCGGATAATTAAGCTACCCCAATCGTTATCGCTTAAATTTAAGCCAAGAGAGTAACAAATTGTTATTAAGCGATAATTTAAAAAAACGTTAATAGCTTCACACTTCAATACATTGACTAACATTAATTACTGTTTCTGTATAAAAGTGTGATCTAATGCATAAAATTACAGTATTGAAAATCGCTCTCTATTGGGATTACATTAGCGCCATCGACTCGCAGACAGTGACTGAGTGACTCAGGCTGGCGAGGTGCTCCAAGGGGGAGTGGTTAAATGAAGTATTTCTTTATGGGTATCTCAATTATGTTGGTGGTTTGGGTTGGCACCTTCATGATGATGGTCGAATAGTATTCGACTGAGATATTCACTACCTGACATCGTATAAAGGGCGCATTTGCGCCCTTTATCATTTTAAACTCTATATCATTTACCCGGCATCATTCTGCGCAAAGTATCATCACGGCGAATATAGTGATGGTAAAGCGCCGCCAATGCATGAGCACCAATCACGAAATATCCTAAATTAGCAATTAATTCATGTATTTGTTTTAGATAAGCCCGCGCTTCATCATTCGGCGTCACCCATTGCGGGACTTGCCAGCCGAGCAAAAACCAGGTTTTCCCACCATAGGCCTGCGCCAAAACACCCAAAATTGGTAACGATAAAAACATTAGATACAGGCACCAATGTAAAATATGCGCCCCTAATAGCTGCCAGTCAGGTAATTTTGGAGTGATAGGAGGAATTGTATTTTTGTGGCGCAACCAGAGTCGCACCAGCATAAGCAACCAAACAGAAATACCAAAATTGAAATGCAGGCTTTTTACCAGGGTTCGGTCTTCATCAGGCACCGTGTCACTGAGCAGCATGGCTGCATAGGTCAAAATGACCATCAATAACGTTAGCCAATGTAAGGTTATCTGGGGTAATGAATAGCGATTTCTCATAGCCGCACGCTCCACTTAAATAACGCAATTAAGACTAAGTATGGTGTTAAACAGATGAAGAGAACATTAAGGATGGGTAGATAAGCTGTTGAAGAGTGACTTTTATTCTGACTGAAGCCCTAAGCTACCAGCCAGAATAAGGTTATTTGACGCTAAGAATTGCTAACGGATTAAGCCGTTTCCCCAGATGCGGTTTTACCTGGCTTTAGCAAACCATCGGCACGGAACATACTTTTAATCCCACGCACCGCCTGGCGGATCCGGTCCTGATTCTCAATCAGAGCAAAACGGACGTGGGTATCACCATAATCTCCGAAACCAATCCCCGGCGAGACGCAAACTTTCGCATCAGACAGCAGACGTTTAGCAAACTCTAATGATCCTAAATGCGCGTAAGGCTCGGGAATTTTAGCCCAAACGTACATTGATGCTTTTGGATTTTCAACCATCCAACCCGCTTCGTGCAACCCACGAACCAAGGCATTGCGACGTTGGCGGTATTGTTCGGCGATATCACGCACACACTGCTGATCCCCTTCTAGCGCAGCAATAGCTGCCACCTGTAATGGAGTGAAAGTGCCGTAATCGTGGTAGCTCTTAATCCGCGCCAATGCATTGACCAACTCGGGGTTGCCGACCATAAAACCAATACGCCAACCCGCCATATTGTAGCTTTTAGATAAGGTAAAGAATTCAACTGCAATATCTTTTGCACCCGGTACTTGCATGATTGATGGGGCTTTCCAGCCATCATACACAATATCGGCATAAGCCAAATCATGCACCACCAGCACATCATATTGCTTCGCCAGCGCCACAACGCGCTCGAAAAAGTCCAGCTCGACACATTGCGCCGTTGGATTAGACGGGAAACCGAGGATCATCATTTTCGGTTTTGGAATAGTTTCGCGGATGGCTCTTTCCAATTCACCAAAGAAATCAATACCTTCGGTCAGGGGAACCGAACGCACTTGTGCGCCCGCAATGACCGCACCGTAGATATGAATAGGATAACTGGGATTAGGCACCAGCACGGTATCACCGTGATCCAATGTCGCCAGCATCAAATGCGCCAGCCCCTCTTTCGAGCCGATGGTGACAATGGCTTCACTTTCAGGATCAATATCTACCTGATAACGATCCGCATACCAGCGCGAAATCGCCCTGCGCAAGCGAGGTATCCCTCGAGAGGTTGAATAACCGTGAGTGTCTTCACGTTGTGCGACGCTACACATTTTCTCAACAATATGCGGCGGCGTGGGGCCATCCGGATTACCCATACTAAAATCAATGATGTCTTCACCACGGCGACGCGCGGCCATCTTCAACTCAGCAGTGATATTGAAAACATAAGGGGGAAGACGATCAATTCGGGTAAAACGACGTTTGGAAGGGGATTCAGCCATAATTTCCTCAAGGATACGTTAGCGCCCGGACCGTCCGAGCGACGCTGACCAGCAGTAAATGGTCTATTAATGAACATATCCCAGCGCTGATTAACTGTCGATAGGCTGATAACAAATATCCAACTCATCGGAGTTCAACGCGATAGCTCAAATTCACTATCCAACAGCCCCAATACCCAGTCATCACACCATTGCCCATCCAACTGGAAATTATCACGCAAGGTGCCTTCCAACTGAAAGCCGCAACTCTCCAACGTCCGCCGCGAAGCCGTGTTCCCTACGGTGACTGTGGCTTTCATTTTATGGAATTGGCATTGTTGAAAGCCAAATTCCAGCACTGCCATCAGTGATTCTTTCGCAAAACCCTTGCCGTGATAAGACGGCAATATGGCATATCCCACCTCAGCTTGTTGTAGCGGCAGCCACTCAGCTAAAAAACCGGTCAGCCCTATCGCCTGCCCACTTTCTCTTTCGCGGATAACCAAACATAACCAGTGATTGGAGGTTTTTTCCCACGGCATTAAACGCGATTCAAAGCGAGCGCGTATTTCGGCCATTCCCTGCGGATCAGCAATATAGCGCTGAACATCCGGGTCTTGATGCAATTGTAAAAACAGCGGCCAATCCTGCTCGACAAGACTGTCCAGCATCAAGCGGGGTGTTCTCAAAGAAATGGGCGAGCAACTAAACATGGGGATCACTGGCACTATTTTTCCCTCGATTTGAAGATGTTAGCCGTAAAAAGAGGAGAAAGATTAAAGAGGAAATTTTACGAAAACCTCATCCCTTTATTCTTCTCTATTTTACTTAAATAATGTTTACCTGAAGATAACAAAAAACAAACAAATGGTCAGCAAACGCAACCATGACTCTGGCCTCAACCTACAGCTATTGGAGAATCAACATTATGTCTTCATTACAAATAGACGATATTCCCTCAGCAATCAAAGCAGTGAAACAACAGTTACGTCAAGCGCTACCCAATTATCTGCAGGTCTTCCAAGAGGTAGAAAAGAATATCCGTCAACAAGTTAGCGAGATCCGCCGTAGTCTGGCTCAGGGTGAGAACCCGGTTCCACGTATTCATGCTGATGATATTATCAATGGCAAAGTCACTGACGAGAAAAAAACCCAAATAAAACAACGGGGTTGCTGCGCTATTCTCGGGGTATTCCCGACCGAGAAAGCCACAGCATGGAACCGCGAAATCGGTGATTATCTGGATCGTAATAATTTTGTCGAGCGCCTGAAAAATGCAGCGGAAGACAACTACTTCGGCACTCTGGCGGCCAGCAAGCCACAAATTTACGGCATTTACTGGTCAACTCCACAGGTTGAAGCTCGCCAGGACCAACGCATGAACGCAGTACAGGTTTTCTTAAATAACCTGTGGCAAACCGAAAGCAATGGGAAGCAACACTTTGACCCTAACCGAGTGGTAACTTATGCTGACCGCACCCGCCGCCGTCCGCCAAAATCCTCATCTCTTGGCTTATCGCCTCATGTGGATGGTGGTTCTATTGAACGCTGGCTGGATGAGAATTTCCGCCATGTTTACCGCCATGTATTTTCTGGTGAATGGCAGAAATACGATCCCTTTGCTGCTGAAGGTCGCCCGGAGGTGCGCGAATTCCCATCACCCGCAGTATGTTCCATGTTTCGGACATTCCAAGGTTGGACCGCGCTGACACCGCAACGCACCCATGCCGGGACGTTAAACGTGATTCCAATTGCCAATGCCATGGCCTATATTCTGCTGCGTGCTTTGCAAGATGATGTAGCTGACGATGACTTATGTGGCGCGGCACCGGGGCGCGCATTATCGGCCTCTGAGCAATGGCATCCTCTTTTAATCGAAGCCATTTCCCCTATTCCGGATCTGGAAGCTGGTGATACTGTATTTTGGCACTGCGATGTTATCCATTCGGTAGAAAACGAACATAATGGCGAGTTTGACAGCAATGTTATGTATATCGCTGCTGCCCCTTGGTGTGAAAAAAATGCCGCCTATTTACCACGCCAGTTAGCCAGCTTTATTGATGGCCGTTCTCCACCAGACTTTGCAGCCGATGATTTTGAAGTTGATTTTGTTGGCAGAGCCACAGTCGATAATTTAACCGCCATCGGCAAGCAGCAATTAGGAATAACAAAGTAATCTTCTTCCACCAGATACTCTGCCGGAGTTTATTGCTCCGGCAGACGCCATTCAATAGCACGGATAAAGTAGCAGTCTCCCCCCATTTTCCTTATAGTGATTCGCTTATTCGCCCCAGGATTTGATGGTTTCTTACCGCCAACCCCCGGTTGTTACCAAGAGAAAACAGTGTGCACCAGATATTTGAAATGCTATTAGCGGTATTTGATCGTGCCGCATTGATGTTAATTTGCCTGTTCTTTCTGACCCGCACCCACCTATTTCGTCAGCTATTGCAAAAAGAGAAACACACGCCGCTAGAATTGGCTGCAGTCACTGCTATCTTCTCGTTATTTGCTATTTTCGGCACCTATTCCGGTATCAATGTTGAAGGCTCGCTGGTTAACGTGCGGGTGATTGCCGTAATGTCCGGCGGTATTCTATTTGGCCCGTGGGTGGGGATTATTACCGGGCTTATTGCTGGCTCTCATCGTTATTTAATTGATATTGATGGTATTACCTCGGTCCCTTGTCTCATAACCAGTATTATTGCGGGTCTGATGTCGGGCTATATCAACCTGAAAGTCAAAAAAGAGCGGCAATGGAGCATCGGTATTCTGGCCGGTATGATTTGTGAATCGCTGACCATGCTCTTGGTGGTTATATGGGCCAAACCGACGGCATTGGGCATCGATATTGTGTCTAAAATCGCCATTCCGATGATTTTAGGAGCAGTCTGTATCGGGCTGATTGTACTATTAGTGCAGAGTGTCGAGGATGAAAAAGAGGTCATTGCTGCGCGACAGGCAAAGCTGGCACTGGATATTGCTAATAAAACCTTACCCTATTTTCGCAATATCAATGGCGAGTCATTGCGCAGTGTGTGTGAAATTATTCGCCATGATATCAAGGCCGATGCTGTCGCTATCACCGATACCCAACATATTTTGGCGTATGTCGGTGTCGGGGTAGAAACCTATAATATCGGCCATGAAATAATCAGTGACATTACCAAGGAAAGTATTCAGCGCGGTAAAATTACCATCCGCAATAATGATGAGGTCCACCGGACTCCCCAAATTCATTCGCTTATTATTATTCCCTTATGGGAAAAAGGAGAAGTGACGGGCTCGCTGAAAATCTATTATTGTCATGCCCATAAAATCACTTATTCACTCAAAGTGATGGCGGTAGGTTTGTCGCAAATTATCTCAACCCAAATTGAGGTTTCGCGTATTGAACAACTGCGCGAAATGGCGAATAAAGCGGAAATGCGGGCACTACAAAGTAAGATTAACCCACACTTTTTATTTAATGCCCTAAATGCCATTTCCTCATCAATTCGTATTAATCCAGATACCGCGCGTCAATTGATCATCAATCTATCGCGCTACCTGCGCTATAACCTTGAACTGAATGATGAACAAATTGATATCCGTAAAGAACTGCATCAAATTCAAGACTATATTGCTATCGAACAGGCGCGATTTGGCAGTAAGTTAACCGTCATTTATGATATTGATGATGATATTGCACTAAAAATCCCCAGCTTGTTGATCCAGCCGCTGGTAGAGAATGCTATCGTGCATGGTATTCAGCCGTACCGAGGTAAAGGTGTGGTGGTTATTGCGGTTAAAGACTGTGGCGATCAGATAAAAATCTCGGTGAAAGATACCGGTAATGGGATCAATCAGGAAACCATTGAACGCGTGGCAAATAACGAAATGCCCGGCAATAAAATCGGCTTACTGAATGTCCATCATCGAGTGAAATTACTCTATGGCGAGGGTTTACAGATACGCCGAATGGAACCGGGCACCGAGATTTCTTTTTATATCAGTAAAAATGGCGGCAAAGTCCATGCAGAACCCAGCATTTCAGCCGGAGCTTAATCCGTGAAAGCAATTATTGTCGAAGATGAATTTCTGGCTCAGGAAGAATTAAGTTACCTGATCCAGCAGCACAGTAATATCACCATCGAAGCCACCTTTGAAGATGGGTTAGATGTGCTTAAATATCTGCAAAATCATCAGGTTGATGCCATTTTTCTCGACATTAACATTCCGTCGCTGGATGGTGTTTTACTGGCGCAAAATATCAGCAAATTTGCCCATAAACCTTATATTATCTTTATTACTGCTTATAAAGAGCATGCGGTAGAAGCCTTTGAAATTGAAGCTTTTGACTATATTTTAAAGCCTTACCACGAATCACGTATTGTCACTATGCTGCAAAAACTGGAAGCCCTGTATAAACGTGATCGCCAAAATAAAGAACAAACCAACAGTCCCAGCCATCGCCCAACGCCCCATACCATCAATCTGATGAAAGATGAGCGCATCATCGTAACGGATATCAATGATATTTATTACGCAGCGGCGCAGGAAAAGGTCACGCTGGTTTATACTCGGCGCGAAGAATTTATCATGCCGATGAATATCACTGAATTTTGCAGCCGCCTACCTGAAGAGTACTTTTTCCGCTGCCACCGTTCTTATTGCGTGAATTTAGCCAAAATCCGCGAAATCGTGCCTTGGTTTAACAACACCTATATTCTGCGACTCAGTGATTTGGACTTTGAAGTCCCAGTGAGCCGCAGCAAGATAAAAGAATTCAGGCAACTGATGCGCCTTTAAATGCATTTCATTCCTCCCCGAATGCAGCTCATTCCCCTTTCGATCTATTGCTATTAGCCCGCCCGTATACTGGTTTTATTCGGCGGGCTGATAACACCGCAATACAAGATTTTCGGTGCTCCATCAGCGCGTAATTTTTAGGCTCCGACGCTATTGCTTACACCTATCCCGTCAGCAATAGCCCCCATTCGGGCCGTATGCATTGATGTTTAAGGAGTCCGGCATGAGCAGTAAACCGGTAAATCGTTGGCTAATTGTTATTGGTACCATCATCGTTCAGATGGGTTTAGGCACTATCTATACTTGGAGCTTATTCAATCAGCCGCTGGGGGAAAAATTCAGTTGGTCACTCGGGGCGGTTGCGACCACATTCTCTATCACCAGTTTCTCTCTGGCTATCGCCACCTTGTTTGCAGGCCGTCTGCAAGAACGCATTGGTATCCGTAAACTGACGTTAATTTCCGGCATCATCCTCGGTTTGGGTTTGATTGCCAGCTCTTTCGCCACCTCATTGGGGATGATTTATCTGCTGGCGGGGATTGTGGTTGGTTTTGCCGATGGCACCGCCTACATCACCACGCTGTCGAATCTGATTAAATGGTTCCCAGAGCGTAAGGGATTGATTTCAGGTATTTCTGTCGGGGCATTTGGTACCGGGAGTCTGTTATTCAAATACGTGAATGCCAGTTTGATCGCCAACCAGGGGGTCTCACTGGCTTTCTTCTATTGGGGCATTATTGTGATGGTTTTGGTCGGAGCGGGTTCTTTCCTGCTGCGGGAAAAAGCCGTCGCACCACAAACCGCTGCCCACCTGCCATCTGCACTTGCTGGCCGTGATTTCAGTGTCAAAGAGATGTTGGCAGTCAAAGAGTCTTACTTCCTGTTTATCATCTTCTTCACCGCATGTATGAGTGGTTTATATCTGATTGGTATCGTGAAGGATTTGGGCGTGCAGTTGGCGGGGATGGATTTGGCGACCGCAGCCAATACCGTGTCGGCCATCGCCATCTTTAACACTGCTGGACGTATTATTCTCGGAGCGCTATCCGATAAAGTGGGCCGCCTGCGAGTTATCAGCTTTACCCTGCTGGTGACCACTTTAGCCGTATCGGTGTTGAGTTTTGTCCCGCTGACTCATGCCCTGTTCTTCTTGTGTGTCGGTGCTATTGCTTTCTGTTTCGGTGGAAACATCACGGTGTTCCCGGCCATTGTGGGCGATTTCTTTGGCCTGAAAAACCATAGCAAAAACTATGGGGTTATCTATCAAGGGTTTGGTTTAGGCGCACTGGCAGGGTCATTTATTGCCGCACAGCTGGGCGGATATCACGCAACCTTTATCGTTATTGCAGTGATGTCAGTAGTTTCTCTGTTGTTAACCCTGGTTATCAAGCCACCGAAAGGGGCTGCTACCGAGGCAGAAAACACATCAACGGCTTCATCTGGGGTCACCGCCAGCAGCCACGCCTAATCATTATAAATTGTAAAAAAAGCAGAGCATTGACTCTGCTTTTTCATTTTAACCCGGTGATCTATGCAGTTTTAAGGATGAAGAGTATGCCCTAACTTCTGACGTAAATAAGCCCCTGCGCCCAGCAAACCGGGTTGTTGGTGCGTGATCATATAGACCGGAATATCCTGTAAGAAATCTTTGAAACGCCCTTTATCTTCAAAAGCACCGCGGAAACCGGAAGCTTTAAAGAATTCCATAAAGCGCGGCACAATTCCTCCAGCGATATACACGCCGCCAAAGGTGCTGAGATTCAAGGCTAAATTGCCGCCAAAGCGCCCCATAATCACGCAAAATAGTGATAATGCGCGGCGACAATCAGTGCAACTGTCTGCCAGAGCGCGTTCAGTCACATCTTTCGGTGCCAGATTTTCGGGCAGACGACCATCAGAAATCACAATGGCCCGGTATAAATTGACCAGCCCCGGCCCGGAAAGCACTCGCTCGGCGGAAACGTGGCCCAGTTCCTGACGCAATACCGCCAAAATCCGGTCTTCTTCTTCGCTATTGGGCGCAAAATCCACATGCCCACCTTCACCCGGCAAGCTTATCCAGCGGCTATCCACATTAACTAAATGTGCCACCCCTAACCCCGTCCCGGCACCGTATACCGCCACCGGTTTACCTGGCTGTGGCGATGTACCGCCAAATTGCAGCACATCCTGCTCAGACAACATGGGAATTGCCATTGATACCGCGGTGAAATCATTAATTATCTCTAAGTGCTTCAGCCCGAGGTTTTGCTGCATAGTCGCGATAGAGAATGCCCAAGTGTGATTGGTCATTGCCACCCAATCTCCGGTAATCGGGCAGGCGATAGCAACACAGGCATGCTCTACAGTGACCTTATGCTCTGATAAATATTGCTTAATGACAGCTTCCAGACTGTCGTAATCTAACCCTGAATATGTTTTTGCTTGTGATATTTCGCCCGTCGCCACAGCGCAAAGCGCCAAACGGGCATTAGTGCCGCCAACGTCACCCACCAGGGCATAGCTCGTCATCAGAAACTTCTCCGTTACAGATATTCTTAACTTCAACTATGCCCACTGTAAAATCAGGTTGGCGAAACAACAATCTCAATGCTGGAAACCGTTTCGCTTTGGGATAAAGATCACATAAAAACGTTTCAGCAGCGGTAAATTGCCACTGCTGAAACAAGAAATCACGGTTCGTGATGAACCAAATATTAGTTTGAACCGCGCCCTTTATCAGCGGCTGGCGTTAAGGTATCAGGCTGGCGTGAGCGGATAATTCGCGCCCGCAAACTGTCATAAGCCCAGTTATAGAACATGGTGTAAGGTAGGAAGAACAAGAAGAAACCGATCTCCAATATAAACGCCTGTAACAGTGAAATCCCCACTGCGAAAGCCGCAATCGGTAAACCAATCAAAATAAACCCGCCTTCAAAACCTAACGCATGGAATACTCGCACACGCAGGGTTTTCACTACCCGGCTCACCGGCCAGAAGTAGTCGAACAGGCTGTTGTAAATAATGTTCCATAGCATCGCCACAGAAGAGAGAAGAATGGCCAATGTTCCCATTTGTAATACGGAACGATCGAGTAACCATGCCCCGACTGGCGCACAAATTGCGACGGCAATCACTTCAAAGCCAATGGCATGGATAATCCGCTCAAATATAGTTTTGCGCTGAACTTGCATAAAACACCCACTTAATTAATCAATAACACAATGTCGAAGGTGATTATCATCGTTTTTTAAGATAGATTAAAAATAGAACCCATCGATAAAATAGATAGATTATGCACTACTCTCCCGAAGCGCTGATTGCGTTTGTCGAAGCTGCCGCACTGGGATCATTCTCCGCTGCGGCCCGTAAACTACGCAAAAGCCAGTCAACCATCAGCACCGCCATCGCCAATCTGGAGGCCGATCTGGGGTTAACCTTATTTGACCGGCAAGCCCGTCAGCCGGTGTTAACCGATCACGGACGGCGCGTGCTCTCTCATGTTCAAGAAATTCTGGCTGCCAGTGAGCGCCTGGATAATCTGTCAATCCGGCTGGCGGGCCAGGTTGAAACCCGTCTGACGTTTGTCTTGTCCGACACCTATCAACCCACCCATCATGAAAGCCTGCTACGCCGCTTTGAGCAACGTTACCCCGATATCGAATTTGAATGTTTGATTGCTGAAGATGACGATGTAATTGATTTGCTGCAACTGAGGCGGGCGCATATCGGCGTGGTAGAGGTGCAACAACATTACCCGCCGGATATTGCCGCCAGCCGATTAGCCGAGCAAACCGAAATGGCGATATTTGTGCAACGTCATCATCCGTTGGCACAATTGTCACAGGTTCACCCGGAACAACTCGCCACCACCCGCCAACTCTGTCTCAACACCTATAACCGCACCGAGCGCAATCAGTCGCAGGGATTGATATGGTCAGCACCCAGCTATTTAATGTTGATGGAGATGGCGGTGCAAGGCTTCGGCTGGGCGATTTTGCCGCACTGGATGGTTGAGCAATACAGTGATAAAAAACTGGTTGCCTTGCCAATCACAGGTTGGCCAAAAATGATCTCAATTGATGCAGTTTGGTCGAAAAAAAGCCCGCCGGGGCCGGCAGGCTATTGGCTGTTGGATCAATTAACCGGTGCTATCAAATCGCCGCATTACGGGCCTGAATAGATTTGGCCACATTAACCATTAATTCAGGCATATCCATTGGTGGCAACATAACCTCAATAAATGCTAATTGCTGACAATTTTCTATCTGTGTCAGCACCTGTTGCAGTTCATCCGCCTGCGTGACCCGGTAGGTCAATGAGGCTTTGTCCACAGCCAAAGCTTGGGGTAGCTGCGTCCAATCCCACTCGGCAATGTCGTTATAGGGTTGCTGTGGCCCATGAATAGCCCGCTCTACGGTGTAACCATGATTATTAAGCAAAAAAATGATCGGAGTTAAATCGTCACGCAGCATCGACCCCAACTCTTGTATGGTGAGCTGCGCTGCGCCATCCCCTACCAGCAAAATGACTCTGCGCTGCGGTTGCGCCAATTGCGCGCCATAGGCTGCAGGTAAACTAAAACCAATTGACCCCCACAATGATTGTGCGACAAAGGTACAGCCAGAAGGCAAACGTAGTGTGGCGGCACCAAAACTGGAGGTGCCTTGATCCGTCACCACGATATCGCCCGGCCGTAGGAAATGCTGGATGTGATACCAAAAGGCTTGCTGGCTGAGGAGATTATCGGACGGCAGCGCGGGTATAGGATGAGTGATGACCGGCTGCTGCCACTCTCCCTGTAAAGACAGACATAACTCGTGTAGCGCATTAACCGCAGCCAGCATCGGGATCTGACTAAAGACCTGACGTCCAATCCGCACTTGTTCTGGCTGAACATCAATACAATTATCCTGAGTAATATGTTGGCTGAATCCAGCGGTAATGGTATCAACGAACCACACACCGACGGTGATCAGCACATCGGCCTCTTCAATATATTCTCTGACGCTGACATCACTGGCGGCTCCGGCATAAGTTCCAATGAACATCGGGTGAGTCTCATCCAGTAAGCCTTTCCCCATCAGCAATGTCGAATGCGGTAAATTTACCTCTGCCAGCCAATGATTCAGTGCTTGTCGTGCGCCAAATCTATCGGCGAGAAAATCTGCCAACAGCGCCACCCGGTGCGCCGACTGCAATTTTTGACGAGCTGCCTCAATAAAAGCCTGTAATGAGGTCGGGGATAACATCGGTTGAGACAGTGCTAACGCCCCAGATTGGCTGGTTAACTCCGCCTCTCCCACATCAGAAGGGAGCTGTAAATAGACCGGACGCCGTTGATAAAGTGCCGCCACCAACAAGCGATCAATCTCAGACGCGGCATTTTCGGCAGTTAAGCTGGTATGCGCGCAAGCAACCTCTTTCGCCATCCGCGCGAAATGGTTGAAATCACCATCGCCAAATGAATGATGTAATAATTCGCCGGCTTTTTGTGAGCGCAGTGCCGGTGTGCCAACAATATGAATGATGGGAAGATATTCAGCAAAGCTACCCGCGATACCATTAATAGCACTTAACTCACCGACTCCTGCCGTGGTCAATAACGCCGCCGCCGGCATAACACGGGCATATCCATCAGCCGCATAAGCCGCGTTAAGTTCATTCGCGCATCCCATCCATTGAATGACCGGATGGCTGATGACATGATCTAAAAAGTGAAGATTGAAATCACCAGGAACACCAAATAGATGCCTGATACCCACTTGTGCCAGTCGATCCAGTAAATAATCTGCTACCTTATAGTTGCTCGCCATTACTACCCGCCTCAATGCTTATTATTGTCAAATAAGTATTGAGCAAATCATCAATAAATCTAATGTTTTTTAAATTATTAATTAGCTCACGCAGAATAAGGTTTTGCTGACAGGCATTCTCCCCTGTCACCGAATGCAAACTCTGTGATCACGCCAGCGTTCGAAACCGGTGGAAACGCATACATTAAGGCGTAGTTTACTTTCATCAATAAGGGGCATCATGGTCTACCAGGCAGCGTCCTCCCGCTATCAGGAGATGGAATATCACCGTTGTGGCCGCAGTGGATTAATGCTGCCAGCGATTTCTCTTGGCTTGTGGCATAACTTTGGTGATAGCACCTTGTATGAAAATAGCCGCAACCTGATTCATCGTGCTTTTGATCATGGTATTACTCATTTTGATTTAGCCAATAACTATGGCCCACCGCCCGGTTCTGCCGAACTGAATTTTGGCCGAATCCTGCAACAAGATTTGCGTCCTTATCGCGATGAACTGATTATTTCGTCCAAAGCGGGTTACACCATGTGGCCTGGCCCTTATGGTGATTGGGGCTCCAAAAAATATCTGGTCGCCAGCATTAATCAAAGTTTGCAGCGGATGGGGCTGGATTATGTTGATATTTTCTATCATCACCGCCCAGACCCTAATACCCCATTGGAGGAGACGATGGCTGCGCTGGATTTACTGGTGCGCCAAGGCAAAGCTTTATATGTCGGCTTGTCCAACTATCCAGCAGCACAAACACGTCAGGCCTGCGAAATTCTGGCACAGCTCGGTACGCCCTGTTTGATTCATCAACCCAAATACTCCATGTTTGAGCGCTGGATTGAAGCAGATCTGCAAGATACGCTGGACGAGTATGGTGTTGGATCTATTGCTTTCTCGCCACTGGCGGGCGGTTTATTAACTGATCGCTATTTGGCCGGTATCCCATTGGACTCACGGGCAGCCAGTGACAGTAAGTTCCTGAATCCGGAGCAACTTTCAGCGGAAAAACTGGCTAAGGTTCGCCAATTGAATGAACTGGCGCTTGATCGTGGGCAGAAGTTGTCGCAAATGTCTTTAGCGTGGGTATTGCGGGGCGGGCGAGTGACGTCGGCACTGATCGGGGCGAGCAAAATCAGTCAAATTGATGATGCTGTCGGTATGTTGGCCAATACCGAATTCAGCGACGCAGAGATAAAAGCTATCGAAAACATATTAGTGTAAACGTTCTCTTTTTAAGTCTTCAACAGGGGGCTAACGCTCCCTGTTATCTCCCCTCACAGATAAATCCTAAATCCGTATTTTACAGTTTTATCCGAATCTCAGCGGCCAACTTCCTGTTTAAGATAGCGCTATAGCCTATAAGGCCAGATAAGGATAAATAATGTTAAAAACGGCCATGTTTAAATCAACAATGTTAAAGCTAAGCGTAGTGAGGCCGAGAAGGATAAAACCGCTGTTACTGATAACCATCTTAGCCTGGTTCCCGCTTATCCCAATGGCGAATGCTGAGAGTATTGAGTTGCTACCCGGTGTTTCGCTACAAATTGGCGAACAAGACCGCAGCGGTAATTATTGGGATGGTTATGACTGGCGTGACCAACAATGGTGGCAAAATCATCAAGGACGAGATTTAGGCGAGCGGAATCGTCATGGTCATTACTGGGACGGTCACCGCTGGCAACACAAAGATTGGTGGAAAAAGAACTACTACTATCGTGATGGGCACTATTGGAAATATGATAAACATCATAAAAAACAGAGTAAAAAACATCATCGCGGCAAAGGCCATGATCACCATGATCATGATTAGATGAGAATATCCCAGGCGAGTTTTTATCCTTAGCTCGCCTTACTGATAAATTAAATCAGGCTCACCAATAAGTAAGCATTCAATCCAATCACCACCAGTACAATCAGTTTCCCCAAAATCTGAATCAGTTTTGAGTTAACCATATCCCCCATCAATTCTTTATTGCCGGTAAAGGCCAACAACGGCACTAACGCCAAAGCAATACCGAAACTCAGCAATACCTGACTCATCACCAGTATACGAGTGGCATCCATCCCCATCAAAATGACAATAAAGGAAGGCAACATAGTGACTGTTCGGCGCACCCAGATAGGGATGTAAAACCGCACAAACCCCTGCATAACCACTTGTCCAGCCAAGGTTCCGACCACGGTTGATGATAGCCCGGCAGCCACCAAACTCAAGCCAAAAATGGTCGCGGCAGCATTACCCAACAAGGGTTGTAATGTTAAATAAGCTTGTTCAATTTCCGCAATGCTGCCATAGCCGTTGAAGTGGAAAGCGGCAGCTGCCGTCGCCATCATCGCCAAATTGACGAAACCCGCAATCGTCATGGCAATGGCCACATCCAATTTGGTCGAGGCGTAGCGATCTGCTTTAGAGTTTTCCCCGGCGGTTTGCGTCAATGATGAATGCAGATAGATAACGTGCGGCATTATAGTTGCGCCCAAGACCCCGGCGGCTAAAAATACTGCATCGCGGTTAGGGAGGTCCGGGATTAACATCCCACGGCCTAAGGCTGCTATCTCTGGGCGTGAGAAGACAAGTTCTACAATATAAGCTGCAGCGACAAACAACAGCAGGCCACCAATCACTAACTCTAATGGCTTTTGTCCGCGCTTTTGTAGCATCAATATAAGGAAGGTCGCGATCCCCGTGAGTACCGCCCCCTCAAGTAGCGTCACACCCAAGAGCAATTTGAACCCAATCGCCGCCCCAATAAACTCAGCCAGGTCTGTCGCCATCGCAATAATTTCGGCTTGCACCCAGTAAGCCCATACCGCAGGGCGAGGAAAGCGGTCACGAATATGTTCAGCCAGATTTTTGCCGGTGGCAATACCGAGCTTGGCGGAAAGGAGTTGGATCAGCATGGCCATAAAATTGGCCCAAACCACGACCCATAATAAGGTATAGCCAAAGGAAGCACCGGCCTGAATATTGGTGGCAAAGTTGCCGGGGTCGATATAGCCGATAGCCGCGATAAAAGCAGGCCCCATCAGGGAGAGTTTGATTCTCCTTGATGTACGGGGGGGCGTATCGACAACACGACTATTCAACATTCAGTATTACCCTTGAAAACCTACGGCTACTTTCTTATCTTTAATACTATCTAAATGATAATAATTATCAAGCGCATTTAAAGAGATGAAACTTATCTCTCTGATAGCTAATACCGCATAATTTGCCGTGCCGTCATCACCAATTGTTGGTTTCTGAAAAATTGAGTTAACAGCTACATCGCAATTTTTGAGACCGAACGCTACAATTGCTCAAACTAGCATATTTACACTATCCCTGTAGCATATTATTAACATCCTGTTTTTTGTGATCAACCCCGCTAATTTGTTTGCATTTATGAAAGTGAATTTCTATATTTGCAGACTACATCTCGTTTTTAATGTAGCCGTTACATAAAATGTCCACCAAAACCTAGCCTGCCTCTAATTTGGAGCACACATGTCCCATATTCTACAGTTTGCGTTGGCCTTAGTCGTAGTGGCCATACTAGCTCTAGTGATCTGTAAGGATCGTAAAAGCATCCGCATTCGGTTTGTTATTCAATTGTTGGTTATTGAGGTGCTGTTAGCGTACTTCTTCCTCCATTCGGAAGTTGGATTAGGTTTTGTGAAAGGATTCGCCGGTTTATTCGACAAGTTGCTTGGATTTGCCGCTACTGGTACCGATTTTGTCTTCGGCAATATGGGTGATAAAGGTCTCGCGTTCTTCTTCTTAAGAGTGCTATGCCCTATCGTCTTCATTTCTGCCCTGATTGGTATTCTGCAATACATTAAAGTTCTGCCAGTCGTTATTCGTATCATTGGTACTTTACTGTCCAAAATTAACGGCATGGGTAAGCTGGAATCATTCAACGCAGTCAGTTCACTGATTCTGGGCCAGTCTGAAAACTTCATCGCCTATAAAGATATTTTGGGCAAAATGTCTGAAAAACGCATGTACACCATGGCAGCAACAGCAATGTCGACGGTTTCTATGTCGATAGTCGGTGCTTATATGTCCATGCTGGACGCGAAATTCGTGGTCGCAGCACTGGTGCTTAACATGTTCAGTACCTTTATTGTGTTGTCGTTAATCAACCCATATAAAGCTGAAGATGAAGAAGAGTTACAACTGAGCAATCTGCACGAAGGACAAAGCTTCTTTGAAATGCTGGGTGAATACATCCTGGCTGGTTTTAAAGTTGCCATTATCGTTGCAGCAATGCTGATTGGTTTCATTGCATTGATTGCTGCGATGAATGCTCTGTTCAGTCTGCTGTTTGGTATTAGCTTCCAGGGTATTCTGGGCTATGTCTTCTTCCCGTTTGCCTGGGTAATGGGTATCCCTGCTCATGAAGCCTTGCAAGTTGGCGGTATCATGGCAACCAAACTGGTTTCAAATGAATTTGTGGCAATGATGGACTTGCAGAAAGTTGCATCAGAATTGTCACCACGCAGTGTAGGTATTCTGTCCGTATTCCTGGTTTCATTCGCTAACTTCTCTTCCATCGGTATCGTAGCTGGTGCGATTAAAGGCCTGAATGAACATCAAGGTAATGTCGTTTCTCGCTTTGGCTTGAAACTGCTGTACGGCTCTACGCTGGTCAGTGTGCTGTCCGCTTCTATCGCGGGCCTGGTACTCTAAGTATCAGAAAAAAATCGTTAAAAAGGCGCTACGGCGCCTTTTTTTATGCCTGCGATTCACAGATGAGTTATTTGCTTAGGGAATAAGTCTTAGGAAGTTAAAAATGAGACTATAGGTAAATAAGACAGGTATACAGGGAATGGTATTCAGGTGTTGGGGTGTTGGGGTGTTGGGGTGTTGGGGTTCTATATAATGGTGGGTCGTGCGGGATTCGAACCTGCGACCAATTGATTAAAAGTCAACTGCTCTACCAACTGAGCTAACGACCCATTATATAATTTTGAAAGCATAGAAGTGGTGGGCGATACCAGATTCGAACTGATGACCCCCTCCGTGTAAAGGAGATGCTCTACCAACTGAGCTAATCGCCCACTTCTACTACTTTTAACACATTAAACATGAATGATGAGTGGTGGGCGATACCAGATTCGAACTGATGACCCCCTCCGTGTAAAGGAGATGCTCTACCAACTGAGCTAATCGCCCTCATCTATCTCATTTAATGCTTTTATTTCATTTACTTAGTAACACGTCGAGCTTGGTGGGCGATACCAGATTCGAACTGATGACCCCCTCCGTGTAAAGGAGATGCTCTACCAACTGAGCTAATCGCCCCGCCGTGTTGTTGGAGTCGCATTATAGGGATAGTTCGAAGTGAGTCAACGGTTTTTAAAACGAAAACAATCGTTCGCCGCAAATTTAAACAGGATGCGATATTTATCACCGCTATGGGCGTTTCTTTAACCGGATCTAATTGCATATCGGTAACATCGTTGAGGAATTGTCTCAGGGTGGTAGAATGTCGCCTACTTTTTCGAAATTCGAGCAACAGCCAGCTTTTGCTGGTCGGCGTAGCGTAATAAGGCATCGAACCCAATGAAAATCAAAACCCGTTTTGCACCCAGCCCTACCGGCTATCTCCACGTTGGTGGCGCACGCACCGCGCTGTATTCCTGGTTATTCACCCGCCATTTCGGTGGTGAATTCGTTTTGCGTATTGAAGATACCGATCTCGAGCGCTCAACTCAGGAAGCCATCGACGCCATTATGGACGGTATGAACTGGCTGAATCTGGATTGGGATGAAGGCCCGTATTTCCAAACCAAACGTTTCGATCGCTACAATGCGGTGATCGACCAAATGTTGGAAAATGGCACTGCATATCGATGCTATTGCTCTAAAGAGCGTTTGGATGAATTGCGCGAAACCCAAATGGCCAATGGTGAGAAACCTCGCTACGATGGCCGCTGCCGTGATAGCCAGTGTACCCATGGCGCTGATGAACCTTCTGTGGTGCGTTTTCGTAACCCGCAGGAAGGCTCCGTTATTTTCAATGATAAAATCCGTGGCCCAATCGAATTCAGCAACCAAGAGCTGGATGACTTAATTATCCGCCGTACCGATGGCTCACCAACTTATAACTTCTGCGTAGTGGTTGATGACTGGGATATGGAAATCACTCACGTTATCCGTGGCGAAGACCATATCAATAACACCCCTCGCCAGATTAATATTCTGAAAGCATTGGGCGCGCCCGTTCCTGAATATGCCCACGTTTCAATGATTCTGGGTGATGATGGTAAAAAACTGTCTAAACGTCATGGTGCTGTCGGCGTGATGCAATACCGTGATGACGGTTATCTGCCAGAAGCCCTGCTGAACTATTTGGTTCGCCTGGGTTGGTCGCATGGTGATCAGGAGATTTTCTCTGTTGCTGAGATGACCGAGCTATTCACCCTGGATGCAGTGAGTAAATCGGCCAGTGCTTTCAATACTGAAAAACTGCAATGGCTAAACCATCACTATATCAATAGCCTGCCACCAGAACAGGTTGCCGTTCACCTGTCATGGCAGGTTGAGCAGTTGGGTATTGATACTCGCAACGGCCCTGAATTGGTCGAGATTGTTAAACTGCTGGGCGAGCGCTGTAAGACGTTGAAAGAAATGGCTGAATCTTGCCGTTACTTCTATGAAGAATTTGATGAATTCGACGCAGATGCCGCGAAAAAACATTTGCGCCCTGTTGCACGCCAGCCGCTGGAAGCGGTTAAAGCCAAACTGGCTGCCATCACCGAGTGGACTACTGAAAACGTTCACAATGCCATTCAGGGCACGGCTGATGAGTTGGGTGTAGGTATGGGCAAAGTTGGCATGCCATTACGCGTAGCGGTCACTGGCGCTGGTCAATCACCAGGAATGGACGTCACCGTCCATGCTATCGGTCAGGCGCGTTCATTGTCTCGTATTGATAAAGCGCTCGCTTTTATCAGTGAACGTGAAGTGCAGCAATAAAATTAAATACATTTATCAGGCGACTGAGTAAAGTCGCCTTTTTTATGCTGTTTGCTCACTGATTTGGCGGCTTTTTCAGCGCTTGGCGTGAGAAATAGAATTAGCCGTTGACACTGTTTCAGGGGTTTCATATCATGCGCCCCGTTCACACGATTTATTATGTGCGCATTGGGGCTATAGCTCAGCTGGGAGAGCGCTTGCATGGCATGCAAGAGGTCGACGGTTCGATCCCGTCTAGCTCCACCAAATTATCTTGTTTGATAAGGTTTCAAGCTTGATAATCAGGTGGCATGATAGATAAATCAGCACGAACAACCACATTTGTGGGGCTATAGCTCAGCTGGGAGAGCGCTTGCATGGCATGCAAGAGGTCGACGGTTCGATCCCGTCTAGCTCCACCACTCTTTAAAAGACCGGCCTATGGCCGGTTTTTTGCTTTTTAGCATTTATCATAATCATTCTCCGCTGCTATCCTGCTCCAAACACATTGATTACCGAGGAAACTGGCAATGAACCAGCAACAACAAATCATTGAGTGGCTACGTGCGGATCCCTATCGGATGCAAGCATTGTCTATTGCCCGTGAACTTCAGTTAAACCAATGGTGTCTGGCCGCAGGATTTGTCCGTAATCTGGTGTGGGATAAGCTACATGGATACCCTTCCTCTACCCCACTTAATGATATTGATTTAGTCTATTTCGATGAACAAGATGCCAGTGATCAGCATGATTTACAGCTGGAAGAACAACTTAATCGCACAACGTCAGCCCTGCATCCATCGTTTCCGTGGTCAGTTAAAAATCAAGCCAGGATGCACCTGCGTAGTGGCCGCTGGCCTTACACCAGCACACAAGACGCCATCAGCTATTGGGTTGAAGTGGAAACGGCGATTGGGGCCTGCCTTAAAGAAAATGGGGATATTGAGTTGGTCGCCCCATTCGGTTTGGCTGCTTTATTTAGTCAAACCATCACGCTGAATACCAAAAACGGTGAAGTCGACACTTACTACCAGCGGGTCAATAGCAAAGGCTGGCAGCAGCATTGGCCGCAACTACAATTAGTGCTCTAACGGCTTAGAGCCTGGATTTAACGCGCATAAAATCACCAAGTGATAGGTTACTGATTAGCAAGTGATAAGATTGTGTAAAACCCGGCTGAAAGGCTAAAGATTAATATCTTTCACGTCGATAAGCATTATTCCACCCACATGTTCTAAGGAATAATGATGTCGAATACTATCTCTACAGCATCCGTTTCAGTGAGCAGTAGCAGCTCTTCAGATAGCAGTACCGCCGCACAGATTAAATCTCTTAATCAAGAGATCCAAAAACTGACCGAAAAGTTAAGTACCTTAAAAGACTCTGGTTTAACTGCTGATGAGTTGCAAAAGCAGCAGCAACAAATTCAGAGTCAAATTGCAGCACTGCAAGCTCAAGTTGCTCGTATTGAGGCACAGGCGGCGGAAAAAGCCAAAGAAGGTAAAGACGATACAACCAGCGCGAGTACACCTACAGGTGATGGGGTAAACCGCCCTTCTGCTCAAAACCAGATTGACGTTTATATTTAATGAAGTTTGTGCCCTATAAAATAAGACTATGGCGATGATCTGAGACTGTTCATCGCCATATTTAAGTCTAAAAAATTAGCCCCGTTTGAGTGGCTTAACCAAACCATCCAGCCCTTCAATTTTAATCGCGAGCGTCATCTCCATCAACATACCCAGCTTGCCTTGCGGAAACTCACCTTTACGGGCGAACCAAAGCAGGTACTCTTCCGGCAGATCGATTAACGCCCGCCCCTGATATTTACCAAAGGGCATCCGGGTATTGGCTATCTCAACCAAGTTCTCTTTTTCCATGCAATCCTCAGCCGTTAGGACGACTCACCGAGCAAACGGATCATTTCCGCTTCATCGATAACGGTAATTCCCAGTTCCTGTGCTTTCGCCAGTTTCGATCCCGCAGCTTCACCCGCAATCACCAGATCAGTTTTTTTGGAAACACTGCCACTGACTTTGGCCCCCAAAGCGGCAAGGCGATCTTTGGCTTCGTCCCGTGAGAGGATAGTCAGTGAGCCGGTCAGAACCACAGTTTTACCGGCGAATGGGCTGTCTATCTCTTCGGCTATAATTTGCTGTGGCTCGGGCCAAGTGATCACTTTTTCCAGCGCTTCGATCACTTTCTGATTGTGCTCTTCACCAAGGAAGTTCACCACGTGCCTGGCCACCACTTCCCCGACATCCGGCACACTTTTTAATGCCTCGATATCAGCAGCACGTAGGTTTTCCAGATTACGGAAATGAGCAGCCAAATTAGCCGCTGTCGCCTCACCTACTTCGCGAATGCCCAGCGCATAGAGGAAGCGGGCAAAAGTCGTCTGTTTTGCCTTTTCCAGCGCCACAATCAGATTTTGAGCCGACTTCGGCCCCATCCGGTCAAGACCCGTCAGCTTGCCCGCAGTCAGCGTAAATAAATCAGCTGGGTTCTCAACATACTGTTTTTCTACTAATTGTTCGATAATCTTGTCGCCCATGCCATCGACATCCAGTGCGCGGCGCGAGACAAAATGCTTCAGTGCCTCTTTACGTTGTGCGGCACAGAATAACCCACCAGTGCAACGGGCAACCGCTTCCCCCTCAACCCGCTCGATATCAGAACCACACACCGGGCAGTGCTCAGGGAAAGTGATCTCTTTGGCATCCTGCGGACGTTGATCCATCACCACGCCCACCACTTGTGGAATAACATCGCCAGCGCGACGGACAATCACGGTATCGCCGATACGTAAGCCTAAACGCTCAATTTCATCGGCATTATGCAAGGTTGCATTACTGACAATCACACCTGCCACTTGCACCGGTTCCAGCCGCGCAACTGGCGTAATTGCGCCCGTACGTCCCACCTGAAACTCCACTTCACGGACTTGCGTTATCTGCTCTTGTGCCGGGAATTTAAATGCTGTAGCCCAGCGAGGTGCGCGCGCGACAAAGCCCAGTTGTTCCTGTAAGTCGAGTGAATCAACTTTGATAACCACACCATCAATATCAAAACCTAAACCCCCGCGGTCTTGTTCAACTTGACGATAAAAAGCAATCACTTGCTCGCTACCAGTGCATAATTTAACCCGATCACTGACCGGTAAGCCCCAGGCCTTGAATTGCATCAGGCGCTGAATATGGCTGCGGGGAAGTTCGCCACCCTCCAATAACCCGACGCCATAGCAGAAGAAAGTTAATGGCCGTTTAGCCGTAATACGTGGGTCAAGTTGGCGCAATGAACCGGCGGCAGCGTTACGCGGGTTGGCGAAAACTTTCCCCCCTTTGCGGCGAGCCTCATCGTTAAGCTGCTCGAAACCCGCCAATGGCATAAAAACCTCACCGCGAACTTCGACGCGTCGCGGGAGTTTATCGCCCTGCAAACGCAGCGGAATTGCACGGATAGTGCGTACATTGGCGGTAATATTTTCACCGGTAGTGCCATCACCACGCGTTGCCGCTCTGACCAGTTCGCCATCTTCGTACAATAAACTCACCGCTAAACCGTCAAGCTTCAATTCACAGCAAAATGTCAGAGGGTCGGCACGTTTCAACCGGTCATGGACTCTTTTGTCAAAAGCCAGATAGCTTTCTTCATCAAATACGTTATCGAGAGAGAGCATCGGGACTTCGTGTTTTACCTGATCGAAAGCATCAAGCGGCGCAGCACCCACTCGTTGGGTCGGTGAATCATTGGTGATCAATTCAGGATGTTGTGCTTCCAGCTCACGCAATTGCTGCATCAGGCGGTCATATTCAGCATCAGGGATCTCTGGTGCATCCAACACATGGTACAGATGTTCGTGATGGCGCAATGAGGTTCTTAGTTGATTAATTTGCTGAATTATTGATTCCATAGCTCACCATCAAAGATAAAAAACCCCCGGCATGCGGGGGTTCGGGTTAATTCGATTCATTGCGAGGCAACATTATCAGGCGGTTGCGTTTGCATCCAACACTTCGCGGATGCGAGCCTTATATGTTTCCAGTTTTTGCGGGGTCATCATGCGGCGTTCGTCATCCAACACCACACCACCGACATCATCGGCAATGCGTTGGGCTGATTGCAACATCAACTTAAAGTTTTGATTCGCGTCGCCATAAGACGGCACCATCATAAACATTGAGACACCCGGCGTTGAGAAGTCAGACATAGTGTCAGGGTCAAAAGAACCCGGTTTCACCATATTTGCCAGACTGAATAATACTGGGCCACTGCCAGCAGGGCTTAGATGACGATGGAAAATCCCCATCTCACCGAACTGGAAACCAGACTGAAGCACACTCTGTAGCAACACTTCGCCACCCAGAGCACCACCGTGATGTGCAGCAACATGCAGCACCAAAACGGTTTCTTTCAGTTTTTGCGGTTTCACCTCAGGAGCCGCAACAGCAGGCTCTGGCTGTAATTCCACATGTTGTGGAGCCACCCGAGGGGCATGTTCAGCCACATGTTGTGGCTCTGCATAACGCGGTTGTGAGTCATGTTCTTCAACCGAGCCAAGCAAAGGATCACGCTGTGATTCATGCGGTGGTTGCTCAGCAGATAGTCCACCCAAAAGAGGGTCTTCATAATCTGTTTGCACTGAAGCAAAAGGTTTTTGGCGAGGCTCCGCCTTGACCTGCACCGGTTTGGTTTCAGTATGCTGAATCACCGGTAGTTCATCGTCGTCTTCATCAATATGATTAAACGAAGGCTTCTCTTGTGGATGAGCAGTGCGGACGCGCACTTCTCCTACCCCTTCATCGAGACTCTCGATCGGGGTTTCAACACGTTCTTGTTTCGGACGTTTAACTGGGCGATCGCGAAAAAGCGATGAGCGTTCTTTACGGCTGGTCCATAAACCATGCAATAACAACGCTATTATGGCGATCGCGCCAACAACGATTAATATCAGACGCAAATCCTGCATCATTACTATCTCTGTTGTTCCAATACATTGCCACCGCGGCAAACATTCACCCTTTAACTCTATTTCCCAACGAACACAAGTGCAAGTCCGTGCTCAATTTTCTTCGAAGAAAGATGATTATGCTAGATGTTTCGCTCACTTTTCATACAATATGTGACTATGCAGTGGGAAATCATACCGATATGATACGCAGGTCAATGAGCTTATAGAGAACGGAATGGCATGGCGTATACGCAAAAAGCGGTAAAAAAGGTCAGTGGTATCCATTATTTCGCCCAAGGATGGCAGTTAATCTCCCGTCCAGGTATCCGGCGATTTGTGATTTTGCCCCTCTTGGTGAATATTCTGCTGATGGGTGGGGCTTTCTGGTGGTTATTCAATCGGATAGGAGACTGGGTCCCCCAGTTGATGAGTTATGTCCCTGACTGGTTGCAGTGGCTCAGTTATCTATTGTGGCCAGTGATGGTGATTTCAGTGCTACTGGTATTCAGTTATCTATTTAGCACCATCGCCAATTTCATCGCCGCCCCCTTTAACGGTTTGCTGGCCGAGCAGTTAGAAGCCAGTTTAACCGGGAAGCCCCTGCCGGATACCGGTATTCTGGGGATTATGAAAGATCTGCCGCGAATTATGGCGCGTGAATGGCGTAAATTAGCTTACTACTTGCCCCGAGCATTAGTGCTGCTGCTGTTGTATTTGGTGCCGGGTGTCGGCCAAACACTGGCCCCTGTTTTGTGGTTCCTGTTCAGCGCTTGGATGCTGTCGATTCAATATTGTGATTATCCCTTTGATAACCACAAAGTGAGTTTTCAGCATATGCGCAGCGCGTTGCGTCAAGATAAGGTCGACAACCTGCAATTTGGCGCACTGGTAAGCTTATTCACTATGATTCCATTGCTTAATCTGGTGATTATGCCAGTGGCAGTCTGTGGTGCCACCGCAATGTGGGTTGATCGTTATCGCGATCAGTTTATGCAACCACCACGTTAATTTTGCATGGGCGTGCTGGTCACGCCCCTATTGCCGAGGTTAAAAGTGAGCTGCCAAGATTAAAAGCTATTGGGATTAAAACTTATTTCCTAATAACATATCGATATACCAATTACTTACTTCCATAGCCATACTGTTAGCGTATGCTTTGAACGTTTCCTACATTTTCATAGAGTTAAAGGACGGGCTATGAGCAAGATATATGAAGACAACTCTTTAACAATCGGCCATACGCCGCTGGTTCGTCTGAACCGTATCGGTAACGGGCGCATTTTGGCGAAGGTTGAGTCACGCAATCCAAGTTTCAGTGTTAAATGCCGTATCGGTGCCAATATGATTTGGGACGCCGAAAATCGTGGCATTCTGACCGCAGACAAAGAACTGGTAGAACCTACCAGTGGCAATACCGGTATCGCACTGGCATTTGTTGCAGCCGCGCGCGGTTATAAACTAACCCTGACCATGCCTGAAACCATGAGTATTGAGCGCCGTAAACTACTCAAAGCATTGGGTGCCAATCTGGTACTAACCGAAGGTGCTAAAGGGATGAAAGGGGCGATAGCCAAAGCGGAAGAAATTCAAGCCACCGACCCAAATCGCTATATTATCTTGCAGCAATTCAGTAACCCAGCAAACCCGGAAATTCACGAAAAGACCACTGGCCCAGAAATCTGGGAAGACACCGATGGTGAAGTGGATGTCTTTATCGCAGGTGTGGGTACCGGCGGTACTCTGACCGGTGTCAGCCGCTACATTAAAAAAACTAAAGGCAAGGCCATCACCACGGTTGCGGTTGAGCCGACTGATTCTCCTGTCATCACTCAGGCATTGGCGGGTCAGGAAATCAAACCCGGCCCACACAAAATTCAAGGTATCGGCGCGGGTTTCATTCCCGGCAACCTTGATTTGAGCCTGGTTGACCGTGTCGCACTGGTTACCAATGATGAAGCAATCTCTATGGCTCGTCGTTTGATGGATGAAGAAGGTATCCTGGCCGGCATTTCTTCCGGTGCCGCGGTTGCAGCAGCAGTCAAGCTTTCTGAAGAACCAGACTTTACTGACAAAACAATTGTGGTTATTCTTCCGTCCTCGGGTGAGCGCTATTTAAGTACGGCGTTGTTCGCAGATTTGTTCACTGAACAAGAACTGCAACAGTAGTTAGACCGTCGCACTAAATGCTAAAAAAGCACCCTTATGGGTGCTTTTTTTGTGGCGCGCTTCAAAGTTTTTACTACATAAAGATTGATTTTACCCTCTGGGTTTAGTATTTAACCGGTCAATTATTTTGATACGCGAAATTAATCACGTATCCTGTGTATCTCTAGCTGAATCGATTTATCAATTATGCAACACAACAAAAAATGTCGTCACTGAGTGCTGATTGAAGACATAACGCAAAGAGAGCATTATTCTTAGATGTAGCAGTATCGATTTTAAGCCTGAACTCAGGTTGTATCGGAAACTGTCTTTGTGACTTACCTGCGGTTAAGGCATAGTCATGCGCGAGTGTGAAAGAAGAGTTATCCGCGCACCAATACAGGCTAAAGTTTAGGTTCTACACTAAACTTTAGCTCCACAACATAAATCCAAAATAAGTTGGGGAAATACAATGTTCCAGCAAGAAGTTACTATTACTGCACCAAACGGTCTGCATACCCGCCCTGCTGCCCAGTTCGTAAAAGAAGCAAAAGGCTTCCCGTGCGAAATTACTGTGACCTCTAACGGTAAAAGCGCTAGCGCCAAAAGCCTGTTCAAACTGCAAACTCTGGGCCTGACCCAAGGTACTGTTGTGACGATTTCGGCTGAAGGCGAAGATGAAAAGAAAGCTGTTGAGCATCTGGTAAAACTGATGGCAGAGCTTGAGTAATCACGCACTCTTTTTTAGTTAACACCAGTCAAGAGTAAGGTAGGGTTATGATTTCAGGCATTGCAGTATCACCGGGCATCGCTTTTGGTAAAGCACTTTTACTGAAAGAAGATGAGATTGTCATCAACCGGAAAAAAATCTCTGCTGACCACGTGGAGCAAGAAGTCGAGCGTTTCTTAGCTGGGCGAGCCAAAGCGTCTGCGCAATTAGAAACGATTAAGACCCAAGCTGGCGAAACATTCGGTGAAGAGAAAGAGGCTATCTTCGAAGGGCATATCATGCTGCTGGAAGACGAAGAGCTTGAGCAGGAAATCATAGCCCTCATTAAAGACGAGCTTTCTTCTGCTGACGCAGCCGCTTATTCAGTCATCGAAGGGCAAGCAAAAGCCTTGGAAGAATTGGATGACGAATATCTGAAAGAACGTGCGGCTGACGTACGTGATATCGGTAAGCGCCTGCTGAGAAATATTCTCGGTCTGGAGATTATCGATTTAACGACCATCCAGGATGAAGTCATTCTGGTGGCAACCGATCTTACGCCATCTGAAACCGCACAGATTAATCTGAACAAAGTGTTGGGGTTCATCACCGATTTAGGTGGCCGTACCTCTCACACCTCGATTATGGCGCGTTCACTGGAGTTACCGGCGATCGTCGGCACCAGCGCAGCGACCAAAGAAATTAAGAATGGCGATTATGTGATTCTTGATGCGGTCAATAACGAAATCTATTTAAACCCAACTAACGAAGTGATTGATCAGTTGAAAGCGGTGAAAGAACAGTACATCACCGAGAGAAATGATCTGGCCAAACTGAAAGACTTGCCTGCTATCACCCTGGATGGTCATCAGGTTGAAGTGGTTGCCAACATCGGTACTGTGCGTGATATCGCTGGTGCTGAGCGTAATGGCGCTGAAGGTGTTGGTCTGTATCGTACCGAATTCTTGTTCATGGACCGCGACTCACTGCCGACTGAAGAAGAGCAGTTCCAGGCCTATAAAGCCGTTGCGGAAGCTATGGGCTCGCAAGCTGTTATCGTCCGTACTATGGACATCGGTGGTGATAAAGACCTGCCGTACATGAACTTGCCGAAAGAAGAAAACCCATTCCTGGGCTGGCGTGCCATCCGTATTGCTATGGATCGCAAAGAAATTCTGCACGCACAGCTGCGCGCTATCTTGCGTGCCTCGGCGTTTGGTAAATTGCGCATCATGTTCCCGATGATTATTTCGGTAGAAGAAGTGCGCGAACTGAAAGCAGAACTTGAACTGCTGAAGAGCCAATTACGCGAAGAAAACAAGGCCTTTGATGAAACCATCGAGGTCGGTGTGATGGTGGAAACACCAGCGGCGGCGGTCATCGCTCGCCATTTAGCTAAAGAAGTTGACTTCTTTAGTATTGGGACAAACGATCTAACTCAGTATACTCTGGCAGTAGATCGTGGCAATGAGCTGATTTCTCATCTCTATAATCCAATGTCACCATCGGTATTGGGCCTGATCAAACAGGTGATTGATGCGTCTCACGCTGAAGGTAAGTGGACCGGTATGTGCGGTGAACTTGCTGGCGACGAACGTGCTACACTGTTGCTATTGGGCATGGGGCTGGATGAGTTCAGCATGAGTGCGATTTCGATCCCACGCATCAAGAAAATTATCCGTAATACGAATTTCGAAGATGTGAAGGTGTTGGCGGAGCAGGCATTGGCTCAACCAACAGCGAAGGAATTGATGGATTTGGTTACCACATTCATCGAAGAAAAAACGCTCTGCTAATTCCACGATACTGGAACGCTGCCCAATATAAATACTTAGGAGAAGATCATGGGTTTGTTCGATAAACTGAAATCACTGGTTTCAGATGATAAAAAAGACAGTGGTACTATTGAAATCGTAGCACCGTTGTCTGGTGAGATCGTCAACATCGAAGATGTTCCTGATGTTGTGTTTGCAGAGAAAATCGTTGGTGATGGTATTGCCATCAAGCCTTCAGGCAATAAAATGGTTGCTCCTGTTGACGGCACCATCGGTAAAATTTTCGAGACTAACCATGCTTTTTCTATCGAATCAGACAGCGGCATTGAGCTGTTCGTCCACTTCGGTATTGATACTGTTGAACTGAAAGGCGAAGGCTTCAAACGCATCGCGGAAGAAGGCCAACGCGTCAAGAAAGGTGATGTGGTTATTGAGTTCAATCTGGCCCTGTTGGAAGAGAAAGCCAAGTCTACTTTGACACCGGTTGTTATCTCTAACATGGATGAGATCAAAGAACTGATTAAACTATCTGGTAGTGTCACCGTGGGTGAGACACCTATTATTCGTATCAAGAAGTAATTGCATACGAATGGAAAACGGCGCTCTTGAGCGCCGTTTTTGTTTAATCATTTAATCCGCTGTAATCCAGCGCGGCACACGTAATGTAATCGTCAACCCGCCCTGCTCACCGTTTCTTGCTTCAACCTGCCCACCATGAGCCAAAATCACCTTACGAGTAATAGCCAGCCCTAAGCCGTAGCCTTTACCCGACATCACCGACTTAACGCGCACGAAGGGATCAAAAATACTGGATAACTTGCTCTCATCAACACCAGGCCCTTGGTCAGAAACCTGAATCTGGTAACTCTTATCAACCTGTGAAAGCAGTACTTTCACCTGTTGGCCGTGAGTTGAAAAACGCAGTGCATTACGGACAATATTGTCGATCGCCCGCCGCATCAGCTCAGCATTTCCCTTGACGGTATAGTCAACTTGCGGTGATACCTGTAGCAGAATTTCAACCCCCGGCACCTGCGCTTCATAGCGGGCATCATTAACCACCACAGTCACTAACTCGCGCAAATCGAAATACTCATCATCTTCGGCAATATTGTGGTTTTCAGCACGCGATAACGCCAGTAACTCGCCAATCATCTTATCAAGGCGTTCCGACTCATGCTCAATACGCTGTAATGAATTTTCGACATTATCGGGATTCTGGCGCGCCAATCCAATCGCCAATTGCAACCGTGCCAGCGGCGAACGTAACTCATGAGAAACATCATGCAGCAACTGCTCACGGGCGCTGACCAACTCTTCCAAGCGCTCGGCCATTGAATCAAAATCCCGCGCTACTTCAGTCAATTCATCATGGCGCCGCCGCATGACAGGCAACAGTCGCACCGACAAATCCCCCTGAGCCACCCGTTCAAAACCCGCGCGTAATTGGCGCATCGGCCGTGTCAGGTTCCAGGCCAGCAATGTACTGAAGAACAAACCACCTAACACCCCCATCCAAATCATCGGGATCGGTATATTCAGTATTTCGCGGCGACTCTCACCGCCTCCGCCCCGCTGATTAATATCCCTCAGTCCATCAATATCGTAACTAATACGATAATTCTGACCATCAAGACCTTGAGTCCAGGTCGTCACCTCCCGGCTGTAAAACTCGGGATCGCGACCCTTAGGGGGTTGTACCTTATCCGATGATAGTGCCGTGACCAGGGGAATTTTCGCCACCGGCAAAACCGAAAAGTGACTTTTATCTGTTTCTGACCAGTTAGCCGTCATGGCATTTAGGGCTGGCAGACCACCACTTTGCAGTACCGAGGCCGCAGAAGCGACTTGTAATTTGGCAATCCTGCGCACCATCTCACGCTCAGGCGGTTCATGGCGATTGCCGTAAAAGGAAAACACCAGCCACAGCATCTGAGTCATTAAAATAAAGGTAAGCCAAAATCCCAGCAGGATTTTCCAAAATAACCGTCCACGCATAGCTGACTGACTCCACCAATAGCGATTATCTGATGCGGTAGCCAATGCTGCGTACCGTTTCAATGTTTAAGGTACTTCCCGGCAACGCCGCAAGCTTTTGTCTGATATTGCTGATATGCACATCGACACTGCGGTCATAAGCCTCACGTGGTCGGCCCAAACCTTTATCAGATAACTCATCTTTAGTCACCACACGATCAGGTGAACGTAATAGCAACTCCAGCAAATTAAACTCAGAGGCAGTCAAATCAAAGGGTTTACCCTGCCATTCACTGCTGCGAGTCGACGGGTTAAGCGTCAAATCACCATGCGTAATAACACCATCATCACCCGATGACACATCCGGATGCTCGTCAAAGCGGCGTAAAACGGCACGCAATCGGGCCACCAGCTCGCGCGGGTAACACGGCTTTGGCATATAGTCATCAGCGCCCATTTCCAGGCCGATGACTCGATCAATATTGTCGCCTTTGGCGGTCAGCATGATGATCGGTAAGCGGCTTTTTTTACGCACCTGCCGCAACACATCGATACCACTCATATCAGGCAACATAATGTCGAGGATCAAGGCGGTATAGTTACCGGACAACGCACCGTCTATACCCTCTTTGCCGGTTAATACCAACTCGGCGGTAAACCCTTCACCGCTCAGGTATTCTCTCAACATGCTGCCCAGTTCAACATCATCATCGACTAACAAAATTTTCATCTTTTAACTCTCCTGCCTGATTTCGGCTATTTTCATGCCTATTTGACTCGCGCGCAGCCGATTTTACTCAATCCTTACATATCCTTGAATTTCACTTAACTCACACCCGTTGGCCTTGGCGGTAAATTATCCCCTGACATTTGGCTTCACTATTTTGTTCATCGTGGTTCAAGGATCGTTGATTGATTATGCAAAAGGTTACAGGCTCGAAACGGCGCCTTATGGGGTTAGCTGTGGTGCTATTGATCGCCGGTGGCGTACTGTTGTTTAGACTGATTTCACCGCCTGACAGGCCAGGATTTATCACCGCCCCAGCAGAGATCCGCACTCTGGAACAAACGGTACTGGCAGATGGCACTATCAAAGCACAGAAACAGGTCACAGTGGGCGCTCAGGTTTCAGGGCAAATCAAAGCCCTCCATGTCACCCTAGGGCAACAGGTTGAAAAAGGCCAGTTAGTGGTTGAAATTGATGATCTTACTCAGCAAAATGCGTTGAAAGACGCAGAAGAAGCACTAAAAAATGTGTTAGCCCAGCGCGCGGCTAAAGAGGCAACCCAGAAAAATAACCAGTTAACCTACCAACGCCAGCAACAAATCCTCGCCAAAGGGCTTGGTGTACGGGCCGATTTTGATAGCGCCAAAGCCACATTAGAAAGCACCCAAGCTGAAATTAAAGCCTTGGATGCCCAAATTGCACAGGCTGAAATCGCCGTCAGCACTGCCAAACTCAACCTCGGTTATACCAAAATCACTTCGCCGATCAACGGTACCGTTGTCGCTATTCCGGTTGAAGAGGGGCAAACCGTCAATGCGGTGCAAAGTGCACCAACAATTATAAAAGTGGCACAACTCGATACCATGACCGTCGAAGCGCAGATTTCCGAAGCTGATGTAGTAAAAGTCAAAGCTGGCATGCCGGTTTACTTCACCATTTTGGGTGAACCGGAAAAGCGCTTTAACGCCACCCTGCGGGCTATTGAACCCGCCCCTGACTCGATCAACGATGAAACCACCACCACATCATCCAGCTCAAGTAGCAGCTCCAGCTCCACTACTACCGCTATTTACTATAACGGTTTATTTGATGTCGCTAATCCAAACGGGGCTTTACGTATTTCAATGACTGCACAGGTGTATATCGTATTGCATAAAGCTGAGGATGCCGTGGTGATCCCGGCGACCGCATTGGAGAATAACAATGGGCGCTATCGGGTCCAGGTCGTTGATAGCAATGGCAAAGTCAGTATGCGTGAGGTCACTGTTGGGATAAATAACAATGTCGATGCCCAGATACTCTCTGGTTTGCAAGCCGGGGAGCAAGTGATTGTCAGTCAGGCAAGTGCTGTCACCTCCAACAATAAGGCCCAACGCATGGGGCCACCGATGGGGATGTAACAGATGCCCAATCTCAATCAAAGTAAGATTTTGCTTCAGCTCGATAATGTCAGCCGCTGGTTTATCAGCGGTGAAGAACGTGTTCAGGTGCTGAAAAATATTAATCTCACCATTCATAGCGGCGAAATGGTGGCGATTGTTGGCGCATCAGGTTCCGGTAAATCAACACTGATGAATATTCTCGGCTGCCTGGATAAACCCAGTTCGGGTGAGTATCTGGTGGCTGGTCGCATCCCTCAGCATTTGGATAGCAATGAATTAACCGAATTACGCCGCGAGCATTTTGGCTTTATTTTTCAGCGCTACCATTTACTGAATGATTTAAGCGCGCAAGAAAATGTCGAGATTCCGGCTATTTATGCCGGAGTTAATCGTGAAGAGCGTCGCCAGCGAGCTGCCAGCCTGCTCTCGCGTCTAGGGTTGGTTGACCGCCTGGATTATCGCCCAAGCCAACTTTCCGGCGGGCAACAACAACGGGTCAGCATTGCCAGGGCACTGATGAATGGCGGAGAAGTTATTCTGGCCGACGAGCCCACTGGCGCACTGGATACCCACAGCGGCACTGAAGTATTGAATATCCTGAAGGGCTTACATCAGCAAGGCCATACCGTGGTGATTGTCACCCATGACATGTCGATTGCGGAACATGCTCAGCGAATTATCGAACTCAGAGACGGTGAGGTGATTGCAGACAGACAAATGCCGCAACCGGAGTTACCCGCGAAAATAAGCACGATAGAAACGCCCGACATTGCCCATAAGCCACCGCTAGTCTCATGGAAAGCGCAGCGTGACCGCCTACAAGAGGCGTTTAAAATGGCTCTGCTGGCAATGTCAGCCCAGCGCTTACGCACCTTATTGACCATGCTGGGGATTATTATCGGTATTGCTTCGGTGGTCTCGGTGGTGGCATTGGGTAAAGGATCGCAACAACAAGTTCTGGCAAATATCAATTCGATGGGCACCAGTACGTTAGAGATCTTCCCCGGCAAAGATTTCGGTGACATGCGCTCGGCGGCGATCCACACACTGCGGGCCACTGATGCTGATGCTTTAGCGCAACAAGGTTATATTCACAGCGTGACACCAACTGTGTCTACCAGCACCACCTTGCGCTATGGCAATAAGTCCGTCAGTGGCACGGTTAATGGTGTCGGCGAGCAATATTTCTTGGTACGCGGCTATACCCTCGCTCAGGGAATGGCATTTAATCGCACTAGTGTAGATAACTTGATGCAAGAAGCGGTTATTGATGAAAACACCCGCGATAAGCTGTTTCCAAATGGGGAAAATCCGTTAGGCAAAGTTATCTTGCTCGGCTCCCTACCCTGCCGAGTCATCGGTGTCGCGGCTAAGAAGCAGAGTGGTTTCGGCAGTGACGAAAATCTCAACGTATGGATCCCCTACACCACCGCGATGAAACGTATGCTGGGGCAATCCTATCTGAAAAGCATCACGGTGCGGGTGAATGATGATATTGATCTGGCGAACGCCGAACAGGGAGTCACCAAGCTACTGACACAACGTCATGGAACGCAGGATTTTTTCGTTATGAACACCGACAGCATCCGCCAGACCATTGAGAAAACCACCTCAACCATGACATTACTGGTATCGATGATAGCGGTTATTTCATTAGTTGTCGGTGGAATTGGGGTGATGAATATTATGTTAGTTTCAGTCACCGAGCGCACCAAAGAGATAGGGGTAAGAATGGCTGTTGGCGCACGAACCAGCGATATTATGCAGCAATTTTTGATTGAAGCGGTGCTAGTATGCTTATTGGGGGGCTGCCTCGGCGTGGTGTTATCACTGGTTATCGGCCTGTTGTTCAGCCAATTTAGCAGCAGTTTTTCGATGGTTTACTCCGCGACATCAATTATCACCGCGTTTATCTGCTCCAGTCTAATTGGCGTAATTTTTGGTTTTTTCCCCGCCAAAAGAGCGGCACAAATGGACCCTATCAGAGCATTGGAGCGAGAGTAGGGTTTATATAGCAAGAGTCGGGTTATATTTTATTCAACCGGCAAAGGGTGTGTTGCTGCACACCCTTTACTCAAAAACGCCGGTCGATAAATAACGATCGCCACGATCGCAAATAATCGCCACAATCACCGCGCCTGGGTTCTCAGTTGCCACTCTTAATGCTCCGGCTACCGCACCACCTGAGCTAACACCACAGAAAATGCCCTCTTCCCGCGCCAATCTTCTTGTGGTTTCCTCTGCCGCAATCTGCGAGATATCCAACACCTGATCCACCAGTTCGGGGCGGAAAATTCCTGGCATATAGGCCGCAGGCCAGCGGCGGATTCCCGGAATACTACTGCCCTCGGCGGGTTGCAGACCAATAATCGTAACATCCGGATTTTGGCTTTTCAGATACTCGCTAACACCGGTAATGGTGCCAGTAGTGCCCATGCTGGAAACAAAATGGCTCACTTTACCCGCGGTTTGCTGCCAGATTTCCGGCCCGGTACCGGTAAAATGGGCATACGGATTGTCAGTATTATTAAACTGATCCAGCACCTTGCCCTGCCCTGCGGCTTGCATTGCCAAAGCGCTATCCCGCGCGCCCTCCATGCCCTGCTCACGGCTGACCAAAATCAGCTCGGCCCCATAGGCTCGCATAGCGGCCTGACGTTCCTGGCTCATGTTTTCCGGCATCAGTAATTTCAGCTGATACCCCTTCATGGCGGCAATCATCGCCAGCGCAATGCCGGTATTACCGCTGGTTGCCTCGATAAGCACATCACCTGGAGAAATCTCCCCACGCAACTCTGCCCGTTGGATCATTGCCAGTGCGGCACGGTCTTTCACCGAACCGGCTGGGTTATTGCCTTCCAATTTGACCCAAATCTCAGCATTCAGCCCTTGGCTCATGCGTTGCAGTTTTACCAGCGGGGTGTTGCCGATGCAGTGTTCGAGGGTTGTCACTGTAAATACCTATTAAATACCCTTCCTCCTTGAAGCGGCAGCTGTGTTCGCTGCTCTCACGAACCCGAATCACTTACTTATGTAAGCTCATCGGGATTCGCTCGTTAGCTGCCTTGCTGCCACTCCAATGATGTTGGGTATAATTCTATGTTTATCAAAAGAAGAAAAACTTATCAGGCGCTTTGGGCTAAAGCAATGGGTTGTAGTAATTGATCGCCAGAATATAAGCGAGCATTTAATCCACCAACATAATAACGAGTGCCGCGTACCGGAGTGTCAATGTTACCTTCCGGCAAGACCACACTAATAGGATCCTGATGCCAACCAATAGGTTGCACCGTCAATTGCCAGAAATGACCGCGAGGACTGACTTCAAGCACCTGAACCGGCAGCGGGCAGCGCGAGCTTGATTGAGTACTGACTTCCATCTCCCAAGGACGCAGGAAGAGATCCACACTGCCTTGGTGCATTGGCGTCAAATCCAGCGGCCAATGATGGGCACCGATAAACAATTGTGACCCACGAATTTCACCACTTAAGCGGTTAACTTCACCGAGGAACTCCAATACAAAACGGGTTGCCGGGTCGCGCCACACTTCATCCGGTGTCCCGACCTGCTCAATATTCCCCTGACTCATCACCACCACGCGATCAGCCACTTCCATGGCTTCTTCCTGATCGTGCGTCACAAAAACGCTGGTGAATTTCAATTCTTCGTGTAACTGACGTAACCAACGGCGCAGCTCTTTACGCACTTGCGCGTCCAGTGCACCAAACGGCTCATCCAATAATAGAATTTGCGGCTCTACCGCCAGCGCACGCGCCAAAGCAACACGTTGCTTCTGCCCGCCGGAAAGCTGTGATGGATAGCGGTTAGCCAGATGACCTAATTGCACCATTTCCAGCAACTGCGCAACTTTCTGCTTGATAGCCGCCGCATTTGGCCGCTCACGGCGCGGCAATACCGTTAAACCGAAAGCGATGTTATCGAATACCGTCATATGGCGGAACAGCGCGTAATGCTGGAACACAAACCCGACACGCCGGTCACGGGCATGTAAACGGCTAACATCGGTGCCGTGAAAACTTAAACGCCCAGCGTTTTGGTTCTCCAACCCGGCAATAATACGCAATAAGGTGGTTTTTCCCGAACCAGAAGGGCCAAGCAATGCCACCATTTGGCCTGAAGGAATATCAAGTGTGATGTCATTCAGTACCTTGGTACGACCAAAATACTTGCTGATATTATCAATCTCAATGCTCATGCTTTTGCTCCTGTTCGAGACGAACAACCTGACGCGCTAAGCGCCATTGCAGGCCGCTTTTCAGAAAAAGGGTCACTATTGCCATCAGAGTCAGCAGCGCGGCGGCGGTAAATGCCCCGGCGGTATTGTAATCCTGATGCAACAACTCAACTTGCAGCGGCAAGGTGTAGGTCTCGCCACGAATAGAACCGGATACCACTGAAACCGCACCGAACTCGCCAATAGCGCGGGCGTTGGTCAACACCACGCCATACAGCAATGCCCAGCGGATATTGGGAAGTGTCACGCGGCGAAACATCTGCCAGCCTGAGGCGCCTAACAGCACCGCAGCCTCATCTTCCTGACTACCCTGACTCATCATCACCGGCACCAATTCACGTACCACAAATGGGCAGGTGACAAAGATGGTTACCAGCACCATGCCCGGCCAGGAGAACATCAATTGGATATCGTGAGAATCCAACCAACCGCCCACCACACCGTTTGAACCGTAAAACAGCAGATACATCAGGCCGGCAACCACCGGTGAAACGGCAAACGGAATATCAATTAACGTCATCAATAGCTGCCGTCCCGGGAAGACAAACCGCGTCACCAGCCAGGCCAATACCACACCAAAGACCAAATTGACCGGCACGGTAATCAGCGCCACCAACACCGTCAGCCAAATAGCATGCAGCATATCCGGGTCGAGTAAGTTCTGCCCTACCACCTCAATCCCTTTCGAGAATGCCGTGATAAAGATCCACACCATCGGGATCACCAGCAACAAAACCGAGAACAGTGCGCCGATGGCGATCAATGTCCATTTGCCCCAATTGATCGGCGGGCGGGCCACACCATTAAACTCTGAAATATCAGCCATCAGTGCCCACCTATCCGCCGACCAAAGCGACTTTGTAACGTGTTAATACCGAACAACAACACCAATGAAACCGCCAAAATAACGGAGGCAATGGCGCTGGCAGCCGGGTAATCAAATTCTTGCAAGCGGATGAAAATCATCAGCGAAGTGACTTCAGTCTTCCAGGCAATATTGCCAGCGATAAAGATAACCGCACCGAATTCGCCCAAACTGCGAGTAAAGGATAATGCTGTCCCTGCCAACAACGCCGGTGCCAGTTCTGGCATCACTACCAGACGGAAACTCTGCCAACGGCTGGCACCCAAGGTCTCCGCCGCTTCTTCATATTCCGGCCCTAACTCTTCCAATACAGGCTGCACGGTGCGTACCACAAACGGCAAGCTGGTAAAGGCCATAGCGACTGCGATCCCTAACCAGGTAAAGGAGACTTTGATTCCCAAAACGTCGTTTAACCAGGCTCCGTACCACCCGGTGGTGGAGAACAAGGTTGCCAGTGTCAACCCCGCCACCGCAGTGGGCAAGGCGAAGGGTAAATCCATCAAACCATCCAGCAAACTACGGCCGGGGAATTGATAGCGCGTCAGAATCCAGGCCATCAACATGCCAAATACCGCATTGAATACACTGGCTACACCGGCGGCCAGTAAAGTGACTTTATAAGCGGCAACCACCTGAGGGTTAGTTATCACTTCCCAGTACTGTGCCCAGCTCATCTGGGCCACTTGCATCACTAACGCACTGAGCGGCAATAACAAGATCAGACAGGTGTAAAGCAGGCTGCTCCCAAGACTGAGGGTGAATCCGGGCAGAACCCGTTTACTGGATGCCGACAACATTACTGATGACCTTCTGCTAACAATTTATCCAGCACACCGCCGGTGGCGAAGTGGGTGCTCATCACTTGTGGCCAGCTACCAAATTGCTCTTCAACCCGGAATAATTTGGTGTCAGGGAATTGGGATTTAGCCGCTTCCATTGCCGCTTTATCATAAACACGGTAGTTAAAGCTGGTAATCACCTGCTGTGCCGGTGGGCTGTAGAGGTAATTGAGATAAGCCTTGGCCGCTTTTTCAGTGCCATTTTTCTCAACATTCTTATCTACCCAGGCCACAGGGAATTCCGCCAGAATATCGACCGGCGGGACAATCACTTCATATTTGTCGCTGCCATACTCTTTACGGATATTGTTGACTTCAGATTCGAAACTGATCAGCACATCACCCAAGCCACGCTCAACAAAAGTGGTGGTGGCACCACGTCCGCCAGTGTCAAAAACCACCACGTTTTTCAGGAAGCGCTTCATCCAATCACGGGTTTTGGCCTCGTCTTTGCCATTAGCTTGCTCGGTGGCTCCCCAAGCGGCCAGATAGGTATAACGGCCATTACCAGAGGTTTTTGGATTCGGGAATACCAGTTTGACGTCTTCACGCACCAAATCATCCCAGCTATGGATATTCTTTGGATTATCCTTCCGCACCAGGAAAGCCATGGTGGAGTAGAACGGCGAGCTGTTGTTGGGTAATCGCGCTTGCCAATCAGCCAGAATAAGATTGCCGCGGTCATGCAAGATTTGCACATCGGTGACTTGGTTATAGGTCACTACATCCGCTTTCAGCCCTTGCAAGATAGCCAAGGCCTGTTTAGAAGAACCGGCATGAGATTGTTTGATGGTGAGCTTGTCACCGGGATTTTGCTGTTCCCACTGTTTCTCAAAGCCCGGATTTAATGCGGTGAATAACTCGCGGGAGACATCATAAGAGCTATTGAGCAACTCAGTCGCAGAGGCCGTTGCACTGCCGAAGATTAACGCGCTAAATAAGGCAACACGGGTCCATCCATTTTTCTTTATTGAAATCTGTTTCATTTTGCACCTTATTCACTGGGTTCATTCGGCAACAAACCTATTCATAAAACCTATTCATAAAGAATGTTGCGCCGCTAAATTATGTTCAGTGTATTTATAACTAGGTGCATACCTATAACGCTTTTATATACCGTTTAGTGATGTGCAAGTATCAAATGCTCTAAGCCAGTCACCACGCAGGTCGCCAGCCGCCTATTTCACTTATATCTGGTCAATAAAAAGCCCGGCTAAACTACACCGGGCGATAAAAAGGCGTTCTTAGGTAGAAATATTATTTCTGCGTCACCACACTGGCAGCCACTGGGCCGATAGCGCCACTGAATGGTTTGCCGTCAATGGCATCCACCATACGTAAACCTGATGGCCGCACCCAGCGCTGCACACGGGATGGCATATCAAAACCAATCAGCAGAATAACCACAAATGTCAGGCTGAATGAGAGTGAACCCAATGCCGTGCCGAGGCTGAGATGTTGAGCAATTGAAGCTCCCAGAATCGGTGCCAATGCCCCACCCAATGCACCGACGTTATAGGTAAAGCCCAACCCTGCCGCACGTTGTTCAGTATCAAAATAACCACCCAGCAGTTTTGGTAACAACCCGGCAATCCCCTGGCCCAACATTTGTTGCAAGAACAATAACCCACCGAGGAACAGGATGCTGCTGCCCTGAATAGCGAACAGTGGAATTATCAGTAACTGTGAAATCAGTAAACTGGTGACATAGGCTTTACGCGTCCCGAGCCAATCACCCAAAAAGCCGCCAACACAGCAGCCCACTGCGGCACCAAACCCACTGAAGAACAATACGTTGCCCACGGTGTGCGGGTCATAACCCAAATCCATTTTCAGGTACGTAGGCAATAATGCCTGAATCGGCCATGAGTAGAGGAAAGCACAGAACACCACCACCATCAGCATCACACCGGTCGGCCAACGATCACCACTGGTTTGCACCATAAAGTAGATGAATACTGCGGCGCAAAGGATACCGAGGAGCACCACTACAGGGGTGGATACCATGCCGGTGAAGCAAGCATAGAGCGCGGCGGCGGCAAAGATGGTCAGCACAATATTCAGGTAGCTCAAGTTGCTGCGATACAGAATATCCACCATGTTGCGGTCTTTAGCCTGCTTAGATTGCTGATGCTTACTTTGCGCTTTTTCCCAATCTTCAGCTTCTGGCAGATTTTTACGTAACCACAAAGCAAAAATAATCGGCAGCAAGCCAATGTAGAAAAGCATACGCCAGCCAAATGCCGGAACCACATAACTGTACGCCTGAGCGGCTAACACCGCGCCAATAGAGAAACCAGAAATCAGGAAACCACTGGCTTTGTTACGCATATTCTTAGGCCAGCTCTCCATCACATAGGTAGAACTGGAGCCATACTCCCCCGCCATCCCGATACCGATAATCAGTCGGGCGATAAACAGCGTGGTGTAACCTGGCGCTAAACCACAAGCCAGCGTACCAAAAGAGAACAACACGATGCTGGTGATCATGGCCAATTTACGGCCATAACGGTCACCCATCGCACCCAGTACCAAACCACCGAACCAACGTGAAATAAACGCAGCTGAAATCAGACTGGTAGCCTGAATCAGTGTCAGACCAAATTCCTGTTTAATATCAGTCAGAACCAGAGTAATAAGAACAAAATCAAAGCCGTCCAGGGCATAACCGATCCAGGCGGCAATAAATGCCTTCCATTGCGCAGGGGTAAGCTGCTTATACCAGCGCAATGGTTTGTCTCCACGAGGTGGTTTGTCCGTTTGTGCTTGTACTGAAGTGCTCATAGCGTCGCTCTCTCTCCACCACCAGCCAAGTTCACTGGCAGAAACTGTTTTCCTCGCGGCAGGTAAACCATAGCAACTGATTGTTTAGCATCACTTAATCTGTCACTACCAGACGGTTTTCGCCACATTTATATTTATGTGGTTTAACTCCAAATAAAATCAATCAAAGGAGTAAAACTCCACTTGAGTGTATAAGATCAGCCCGCTATTTCAATCACAATGTGTCTAAAACGTGACAAAGATGGCGAAATGCTGAGGTGAGTGAGATAAGCAACAGGATGCGGGGTATTTACCACCGCTGGCGGAAGATCCCCGCAGCAGCGGCGAGAAATGACAGCAGAAATAGATTACCGGTCATCCATTTTGGCTAACAGCTTGGGTGGTTTTACGTTTAATGCTTTCTGCCTGAGCCGGATCAGCTTTGACCAGCAAGGCGTAAATCAGGTCGAGCACGAATAATTGGGCAATTTTGGTGCCAATGGAGTCCCCTTGCAACTGCCCCTGACGGTTGCCGTTAATCAGCACATAATCCGCCAGTTCAGTAATGGTGGAGCCCATATTGTGCGTCAGCGCCACAGTGGTGGCCCCAGCCTGCTTTGCCAGCTTTAATGCATGTACCGTCTCAGTTGAGGTTCCCGAATGGCTGATACCAATTGCTACATCACCGGGGCGCATCAAAGAAGCCTGCATATACATAAAATGATTATTTGTGGCCGCATCGACCCGCAATCCGATACGCATCAATTTACCTTTGGCATCTTCCGCAGTGATACCGGATGAACCGACACCAAAAATGCAGATACGATCAGCCGGGCGCAATAGCTTAACCACCTGCTCGACACTCTCGATAGACAACAGATTCAGGGTTTCAGACAACACATTATTAATCGCCGATTGCAATTTATTGCCAATCGCCAACGTATCATCCCCCTCTTGTACATCAGCATCTAACAGACTGTTTTCATTGTTATGGCGGGTTGCCACTTCAATGGCCAAATCCATTTTGAAATCCTGAAACCCTTTGTAACCCAGCGTGCGACAAAAACGGATAATCGTGGCTTCACCAGCTTGTGTCAGCGCAGAAAGGTCAGCAATGGAAAGCTGAGTCACTTTAGCGGGTTCTGCCAGAATATAGGCAGCAATACGCTGCGCTGAGCGGGTCAGGCTATTTTGCATCGCACCCAAGGCATCAAGAATTTTACCTGGCTTAAAACGGGGGGCACCAGTTTTCACGCGGACACCTCAAGGGAAAGAGAATTGACGGACAGGAGACAGTTCTGCGGCGCATCATGACATAACTGGCCCATTTCGTGAAGAAGAATGGCGGTATTGTGCGGGGTAAGATCAATAAAAAAACCCCGGGGGGCCGGGGAAGATGTCAAAGATAACGTGCATTCTTATTATATAAAAATCATAGAGATAATTTCTTCACAATAAAGAATGGTGAACTTTCACCACCGCTTTTTTGATAGCGCCAGAACCGGTGATTTGGCAACCCGGCTTATGCGGTTCACCCGGCAGAAATACCGCAAACATCCCCGGTAACATGCGTAATTGGCTTTTATCTGGAATCTCAGCAATAAGCTGGTAGTCATCGTCGGCATGATAAGGCTCAAGATTCTCGGTGGGCGTCAATACCGAGTATTCAATCCCTTCAATGCCGCTGATAAGCAGTTGCACATCAGCATAAGTTTGGTGCATTTCAGCTTTCTTATTTTCAGCCGGTTGGGTATCGAACTCCATAACGTTCATGAAAATAAGCTCGCCATCTATTTCATGACGCCCGCAACTCAATTGAGCCAACGGCGCCTTAGCCAAATAGGCTAAAACCCATTGCAGACGCTCTGGTAATCCGCTGAAAAAAGCTGTTTGTGTTAACGATCCGCTGATCATATTGACCTCAATATTCAATCATAAAATATATACTCAAAGTCATTGGTGTCGCAGCAAGGCAGCAAACGAGAGACAAATCGGTCGGAAACCGATTTGAACAGCATTTATGCTAGCCCGCAGGGTGAGCCTCAAGGATGAGGCTCATTAATCCCGATGAGCTTACTCAAGTAAATGATTCGGGTGAGCGAGAGCGGCTAACACCGCTGAGACTTCAATGACAAAGAGTATCTTTGGCCCATAATGCTGCACCTAACAACCCGCTATCCTGCCGGTGATAAGCTGCTTGTAGCGGCACACGATAGATTGGTGGCAAGATTTTTTGTGCGCCAATGACCCGCTCTAAATACCCCGGGGCCAACCCGACACTGCCGCCCAGAATGACCACTTCCAGATCCAGCGCCATTTTCATGTCTGCCAGCATCTGGGCAATGGCGGTCGCAGAGCGGTTAATAATGTTTTCCGCAGGAACATTGCCAAGTTGTGCTAACTCAAACACTTTGGCGGCGGTCACCGGTTGCTTCCAGCCCAAGGTTTCCGCGCCGATTGCCGTACCGGAGGCCACACTCTCGACACACCCCTTACGACCACAACCACACAACAAACCATGAGGATCGGCCAGCGTATGACCTATGTGCCCGGCCAGTCCGTGATTACCGACCAACAGTTTTTTATTCAACACAATGCCGCCGCCCACTCCGGTGGAAACCGTCACAAACATCATATTGTTTATAGAAATCTCATTGTTTATCGATATCAGCTTGTCGCCATAATGGCTTAATGCCTGATATTCAGCCCAGGCAGCCGCCTGCCCATCATTAAGCAGCACACAAGGTAAATCAGCGATCGATTGGATGCATTCTTGTAACGGAAAATCTGCTAAGCCGCCCAAGTTGGCGGGATTAAGCGCGGTCAGGCGACCATCACTGATAATGCCAGTTGAGGCAACAGCAATAAAATCAACCTGATTACGATAAGGCTCAATTAACGTTTTCAATGCTAGCGCCAGCTGTGCTGCCCCGCCTCGAGGTGTGGCCACCTGCTGGCGGCCAATTAACATGCCACTCTCGGTCACCATCGCTGCCGCAATTTTTGTTCCACCGATATCCAGTGCCAACACTTTTCCCATCTGGCGCAACCCTCTTGTACCTGTAATGATGTTGATAGAATCACTATGACAATTTTTTGGTCGCAACTCCATTATTTTTTAAATATTGGAGCTACGCTCCACAATAAACGCTTTTTGACCTGATTAATGAAAGGTTGACCATTGCACCCTGCAAATAAAAGATCTAACATAGTGGAGTAAAACTTCATTTAAAATATTTTATCGGAGCTAAAGACCGTGAGCAATCTGAACGTAACTAAAATAAGTCGTCTCCGCCACCAGCTCCAGAATGGCCTCATCGCCTCGTGCCAACCCGTACCTGGCAGTGCTATGGATACGCCAGAAATTGTCGCGGCAATGGCATTGGCATCACTGGCGGGCGGCGCGGTAGGTCTGCGTGTTGAGGGCATCAGCAATATTGAAGCGGTGCGCCGGGTTACCGATGCCCCAATCATCGGCATTATTAAACGTGATTTGCCTGACTCAGAAGTCAGGATCACACCTTGGCTGGAAGATGTTGATGCGTTAAGCGCCGCCGGAGCCGATATTATCGCTTTTGACGTCACCTGCCGCCAACGCCCGGTTTCAGTGGAAGATTTATTCCAGCGGGTGCAGGCAACGGGCTGCCTGGCGATGGCGGATGCCTCTAATATTGAAGATGGCCTGTTGGCATACCGCTTAGGTATCGACTTTATCGGCACGACATTATCCGGCTATACCCAAACCCCCGTCCCCACTGAACCGGACTTAGAACTGGTAAAACAGTTATCTCAAGCGGGCTGTAAGGTGATTGCTGAAGGCCGTTATAACTCTCCAGCCTTAGCCGCAGCGGCAATATCAGCCGGCGCTTATGCCGTAACCGTTGGCTCCGCCATCACGCGTATAGAACATATTTGCAGTTGGTTTTGTGAAGCAATTCAACATGCGCCACAAGAACACGAAGCAGCAAAACTAACGAGTCACTGATGGCACAACAAGATGTCGCTGGTACTCAAAACTATTTTGGCTAACCATGCCCCCACTCTCTCTGATTTATTAAGGATGTGTATGAAAAAGTTAACCGGCCTGATCGCAGCTCCGCACACTCCCTTTGATGAGCAGGGTGAAGTCAATTATCCCGTCATCGACCAAATTGCCGAACATCTGGTGAATGATGGTGTGAAAGGGGTCTATGTGTGTGGCACCACGGGTGAAGGTATTCATTGCTCGGTAGAAGAGCGCAAAAAAATTGCCGAGCGCTGGGTAAAAGCGGCACAAGGTAAACTGAGCATTACTTTACACACTGGCGCACTCAGCATTAAAGATGCTGTCGACCTTTCACGTCATGCCGAAACACTGGATATTTTCGCGACCTCAGCCATCGGCCCATGCTTCTTTAAACCGGGTAATATTGACGACCTGATTGCCTATTGTCAGGCCATCGCGGCAGCCGCACCTTCAAAAGGTTTCTATTACTATCATTCCGGAATGTCCGGTGTGAATTTGGATATGGAACAATTCCTCATCAAAGCCGAATCAAAAATCCCAAATCTGTCAGGGATTAAATTCAATAATGCGGATTTGTATGAATTCCAACGCTGTCTGCGCGTCAGCGGTGGCAAATTTGATATTCCATTCGGGGTCGATGAACATTTACCGGGTGGTCTGGCAGTGGGAGCTATTGGCGCAGTCGGCAGTACTTATAATTACGCCGCGCCGCTATTCCATAAAATCATTGCTGATTTTAATGCTGGCAATCAAGTTGCCGTACAACGCGGTATGGATCAGGTTATTGCTCTTATTCGCGTTTTGGTCGAATTTGGTGGCGTTGCTGCCGGTAAAGCTGCAATGCAATTACACGGTATTGATGCCGGTAATCCACGCCTGCCATTACGTGCGCTGACTAAAGAACAGAAACAAACCGTGGTGAATAGAATGCGGGATGCCATCGCGATTTAATTACAATAGATAACTCATCACAAAAAGATAAAGGCCGGAAAACCGGCCTTTCGTCATTCAGAAGAGCTGCACTTATAAAGACAATAACTTAGTCAGAGACGGCGCAAAGTAATAACTGCCGGTTACTGGCTTACTAAAACCTAATAACAGATCGTGCTTACCGTCTATTGAACCAAACATGCTCAGTAATTGCTGTTCGATATTGTGCAACCGCGCGCAATAGGCAATAAAATACAAACCGTGTTTGCCACTGGCAGTACCGTAAGGCAAGCTTTGACGCAATATTTTTAGCCCTTTACCATTCTCTTTAAGATCAACCCGGCTGACATGAGAGGTATCGGGGCGTTGATCTGAAGGCAATTCCTCACTGCCATGTTTGGTACGCCCTACAATTTGTTCTTGTTTATGTTCTGGAATACGCTGCCATTTTTTCAGATCATGTTCATAGCGCTGAACTAAGACATAGCTGCCGCCCGCATCTTCTTCGCCATCAGCAATAACAGCCACTTCAGGTCGACTTTCACCTTGCGGATTCTCAGTGCCATCAATAAAGCCAGTAAAATCACGCTCTTCAACCCAGCGGAAGCCATGAGTCTCTTCTTCAACCGCAATAGCATCACCAAACGCAGCCACCGCAGCTTGCGCCAGAGTGAAGTTGATATCCTGGCGTAATGACTGAATATGAATTAATAAATCACGTTGGGTGGCAGGAGCAATCATCGGCGCTTTGCCCAATGCGGTAAAAGGCTTTAACTCTTTCGCGCCCTGACCATTAGACAAGTCATGCCAAATATCGGAACCGAAAGCGATAACTGCGCCTAAATGCTCATTGGGGAATTGCTGTTGTAACTCTTGCAATGCCTGACAGAATTTTTTACACCCTTGGCGAATGGCATCAAATTCGCCCTGCACTTTTGCTTCCATAAAAATGGCAAAACGGCAATGCTCCAGCAAAATGCCACTCTGAACTTGAGTCATGTTATTTCCTCACTAACAGCCAATATTGATTATGCCGAATATCATAGCTGAAGCGATTAAAATAACCTTGCGTCAGCGCAAAATAAAACTGAGCTGGGGCCGAGGCCTTGAGAAGGAAGAATATTATTAAGGCGCAAATATAAGCCGCGCCTTACAATAAAAAGAGAATAATATTTATTCGCTTTTAGCGCGCCATATAATTTTACTGACTTTCCAGCTTTGCAAAGCATCGTCAGATGGCATTAAGCCCTCCGGACCATGCCAGTCACCATCAAATAAATAACTGACATGCTGACTATCTGGCGCAGCACATTCTATTTGTGCATGATCATCACCGGTACCTTGACGGCAGACACCAAAGGCTTTTTTATACAATTGGCTAAATGGCGTGCCGATACTGACACCCCATTGGCTAGGAATATCTTTATCCATGACATCAATGCGCTCCACCGTACCTTTTGGTTGGCCGGAGATAACCAACTTAATTTGGTCTTCTTTCATGGCCTGATAGAACGACACTAACTTGCCATCATTAGTTGCCATACCGCTGCGCAGCCGATAATCGCCTTTCAGTCCTTCTTTAATCTCATTTTCACTCAACGGCGTACTGGCTGTAATACCACCAACACCTTTATCGGTAACTTGCATACTGCTGCTACCGCCAAACCAATTAAGCGGAGACAAACTTGACCAAGAAAAACTGGACGTGGCTGAACACCCTGCCAGCAACAAAGGGGCTCCCAGTAATAACCAGCGCATCCCAGACAATCGTGGGCAAATATTCATCTAAAACTCCTAAAAAAACCACTGCATCCCATAAGTTCTCCTGCAAAAAGACTATGCATGGAAGCAAGAGCATGACAGTTGAAAATGATAACCAGAGATTGGAGTCCGGCTGGCTGAAAAAGTGCCATCACACTACCGGCTTTCATCATTCTTTCCCATTATCGGTGTCATCAAACGAATTCACCCACAGAAGAAAATGCCGCTAATCAGCTTGATAAAATAGACTTTATCCCCATTTATACCCATCAGACAGTTATATTTCGCAATGGGCTAATCTCTTATTAGGCAAATTCTAACGTCATTTTGGTCTAGTATTGGGTAACGAGGCTAACAAGGCCTCTGGTTTCAAATGCAATAATTCATTCATTGAAGGAGCAATAAAATGAAGAAACTGACCTTAGCTGCAACCTTGGTTATGTTGTGCAGCACACCATTCCTGGCGCAAAGCGCATCAACCGCAGCGCAAGGTGGTTTTGACGGCCCGGCAACAACGCAGACTCAGCCAGCCGCTCAAGGCGGGTTCTCAGGGCCAAATGCCAGCAACACCACGGTAGATAAAGTGAAAACCATGCGTGATGATGCCCATGTTACCTTGCAAGGGAATATTACCGAGCGCCTGGGCCATGATACTTATACTTTCCGCGATAGCACCGGCACCATTACTGTCGATATCGACAGCAAACGCTGGAAAGGCCAAACCATCACACCACAAGATAAAGTCCAAATCGAAGGGAAAGTGGATAAAGACTGGAACTCTGTGGAAGTTGATGTGAAAAACATTACCAAGATTAAGTAATTAATCTTTTCTACCTCTGGTGCTGTATAAATTCAGTACCAGAGGCACCCCGGCCCACCTCATCCATTTCTGTCTATTCATTGAATATTTCGTACTGAAAACCATTACAATGGTAATATATTTAATTATATTACTGTGAAACCATGTTTATTAATTGTTTATTTTTATAATATTAAAAATTGATTACAGTAAGTGCCTGTCAGGATTTTATTTAAAGATAAACCTACAGATAACTCAATCACAAAGCTAACATCAATCATAGAGATATATAATGACAATTAAAAATACATCAACAAACCTTACTGAATATAAAAATAATATTGCTGACAATTTTAATCAACTAAAAGAAATGAATACAGCGATACCCAACCGAACACCCGAGTATATCAACACGCAGTATGGTGATTTAAAACATACACTTAAAAACGCTCATGAGTATTATCAGGATGGCATAATAACATCAAAAAATCTTTCTAACGCCACTCTTAGCTTCATTGCTACATTAGATGACGAGATTAATATCGCACGCAACAATGGAAACACGGAAATAGCACAATCACTTATGAGTGAAAAAGATATGGCCCTTTATTTCAACGCCCAACTGACGGATGAATATGAAACCGTTATTGAGGAAATGTCATCACCAGAAGAGACCTTAATTGAATATATGGCGTTTTTTCAAGAAAACAATCTTGCTCCGGCACCACTAATACGAATTCTTTATAATTCACCGATAATACCGCAGGTCGTTCCCGCAGTATAAATCTATCATCTAACATGGACTTTCCCTCGTGACTGGAGGGAAAGTTTATGCCGATTCAGTGTAATCCTTCATCGCTAGCTTCAAATACTGAAGATCCACCAACGTAGTTAGCGTCAAAATAACCCTCAATACTCCTGATCCACAATCAACCGTTTGCCCAGCATAATCGTGTCTTGGGTCTCGTAATCCAGCTTTTCATACATGCCAATTACCGCGTCATTGTCTTCGCGCACCATGATATTCAGCTTAGGGCAGCCACGGGCAATCAATTTCTTTTCCAGGCGGCTGATCAGCGCATTGGCAAAGCCAATTTAAACTCTGGTGCTAACTGAGGTTGATACTATATTTTCAATAAAAATCAAAATATTATACAAACAAAGAATTGCAGAACACGAGGTTGAATTGCAGTATTGTGCGTTATAAGTGTGGCAAGATTGTGGCGTAGTAACATCAAGATTTAGTGTAAGATTTTTCCCATTCCTCTACCGCGATGTCTTTTAATCACTCTGCAAGTATTGCACTCATCTGAAACCCGATGCGATCTAACGCAAGAATCATGGTCGCAAGATGGAGTGCTTATGCAAGACTTAATGACCGCCGAACAACTTTCTAAAATCATCCATAAAACTGTGGCCAGTATCCGCAGCGATGCCACACGCAATCCTATTTCATTACCACCTATCTGCCGATTACCCAATACTAAGCGCTTATTGTGGCGCTTGGAAGATGTAGAACAATGGTTGGCTTGCCATGTGTGTACTCCACAGCAACCTCCCCTACCTAGCTCAATAAATCTTGTTGTTCCTGCCAAACGTGGCCGCCCAACAAAAGCGGAGCAAATAGCCCGCAACAAAAAAAGATCGGTACTGCCGATAGCTCTTAAAACCGGACGATAATCTGGTGAGTGATATTGACGTTAAGCCTTCCCTTCTCACTCGCGTTAGAACGCTGCAAGCCAGCTCGCCAAAGAGAAATAAGGAAAAGACTAACGATAGGCAGTTAATGCCCCCTCATCTCCCAGAAATTGGTGAGCTTTATCGTACCATGCCAAATCATATAGCTCGCTCAAGCCTTTTTGCACCTATAGGAACCAAGCCGAAGCAGATATATAGCGATGTAACTCTCGTCAGCCGTCAAGATGCTGTAATTAAGTTCTCAGGTGAACAACTTGATGAGTCTCAGGCTGATGTTTGGATGCAGGTAATGTTTGAAGCATCAAAATTCCCTTTGGGCCACCCTGTAGAAATTAATCGCTCAAAGTTCCTTCAAGCTATCGGTCGCACGACAACCGGAACAAACTACGAGTGGTTGCACAGAAGTATGGAGAAATTGGTATTAGCCATGCTATCCATTCAGTTCAAGTGTAATAGGAGCCAAAGGATACTAACTATCGGGAAAAACTCGGAGTTACATTTGATTAACTCCTTTGATTATGATGATAAATCTCAAAAACATATACTTCGTATAGACCCTCGTTGGAGCCTTATGTATAGAAATAACGAATACTCCCTTATTGATTGGAGTAAACGGCTAAAAATTGGTCATAAACAAGATATGGCCAAATCACTACAACGGCTGATTTCCACATCTAGTGATGAGATTCAATACTATTCTCTTGAATGGCTTAAAGAGAAGTTTGTTTACACTGGTCGCCTCAGAGATTTCAAACCAGCCGTTGTTAAGGCCATGAAAGAACTAACTCGCCTTAAAATCATAACGGAAGCCCGGATCGAGAAAAGTAAAAAAGGCAATATTCAGACAGTGTGGCGCAGGCTAAAAAATTCGTAATTATGGCTCGCTGTTGCGTCGCGGTTTTATCGCTGTTGCGTCGCGCTTTGTCGCTGTTGCATCGCGCTTTATCGCTGCTGCGTCGCGCCGAATTCTCCGCAGCCCGCATGTAGCCTGCTTTCCAGAGCAGCGAAATTCCCTCTACCTTATTTCTACCAATAACTACCCTGACTTAGAGAAAAATCAGAGATAACAAACGCAGGTTTGAGAGTGAGAGTGGCGACTAAAATCCCGTTTCAAGACGTTTTACGCCAGAGAAAGGCGCTATGATGGAGCTAACGTGAATACCCACAGTAGGTTGATCAAGATGAAACAAACGCTATCAGTAAAGATCGCCCCAGAATTGAAAGACAGACTGGCGCAGCTTGCTCTCACGAAAGACCGCTCAATACACTGGTTATTGACGCAGGCTATTACGCGCTATGTAGAACAAGAGGAAAGGCGGGAATCGATCAAGACTGCATCACTAGATGCCTGGATAAACTTTCAAATGGCAGGAGTTGGAGTTCCATCAAAAGATGTTTGTGATTGGTTGTCCGATTTAGCACAAGGGAAATATCGAAACCCACCGCTCTGAGATGATAAATAAAGGAGTCCTCTCTAGTTTAGTTATCAACATACTTCGGCGGAAGAAACCAAATTTCGAGAGGACAGGCAGGTATTAACCCACTAACAATTATAGTGCTGAGTTTTTGCAAAGCAATTTCTGTAGCACAGAATGCAGTCCAATTTTAAAAGTGAAAATCAAAGGCACCTTATTAAGGATTTTATTTTGCTATCATAATGCTAAATTTTAGCGGCTAAAATTTAAGTTTTGCTGGTAAAATGAATCAATATTAAAAGATGAGTTATATTTATCATCTTTTCTGCTCTCTAATTCTAATTTATCAATTTCGCTCGTTATAGTGGATAAAAGGTCTAACTCAATAAGTTCTGGAGTTAATAATTCACTGTTTAAGATATTACGAACATTTTTAAAATAGACATTACAGATATAAATACCTACACCTTCAAGTTGAGTTTTTCTGTCTGTTATTAAGTGAAATCTATAAGCCGCTACAGCTCTGGCTAAATCTGCAATGGTTAATGTCTCTGTATAACCCAAATTTGCCGATATGGTTATTGCCGTTGAAAACTCTTTTAGTGGTGATGACGCCGATATCATTGGATGCGTTCGCATACAGGCCACCAATTGGCTGGTATGCCCCCACAGAGCCGCCCACAGCCCTCCTGGGCCATATTGGTACACTATCTCTATGTCATCAAAGAACATTTTGAGATCAGCTAATGTCTTCTTTGTTATCGATTGATCGCCTTTAGCTATCGGATACCACTTCTTCGATGTTGTTGTTTCAGGAATCTCTTTCCCATCGATTCTCATACTCTCAGTACGCAGATCAAACCATTTGGCGAATTGATTTGGATTGGTTGTATTAGTTCTTCGCATTAACTCTTGCATCAGAAAAGTAGTACGAACCTTATCCCTTTCGATTAACTCTTTTTTCGAAAACATATAGTGAGTTCACTCATAAGGCGTAGGAATTTTAAATAATACTACCATGCAAACTAACCAAGTCCAGATAATAATAAATCATCCAATGTTAATTGAGCCAAGTTTATGAAAAGTAATTTCGATATATTGATTGAAACACATGGAGCAGTGATAACACTGGAGCAACTCGCGGCCATTTTAAGTAGAAAACCAGAAGGTCTAAGAATGGCGTTATTGCAACCCAAAGAGCCTTGGGCAGAGAAACTTAACAATAAAAAATTCTATGTTGGCAGGAGAATGTACTTCCCAACAGAAACAGTAGCAGAAATAATTTCCGGCAATTTAAATTAAAGGTAATAAGCGCATCATTACGATCGCCTTGTTTTTATTAATCTTTTTATTTTAAAGGGGAAATATATCGATTAATTATCGGTTTTGAATTGGTTTTATATTGGATTTATCGCGATATGGATGCCGTTTAATAGTGGATTTATAGCGTTAATATCTTGATTTCATCTTGTTTACTTAATCTTTTTATTAGTTGCCGATTATTCGTGGATTTAACGCGGTAAATAACAGGGCAAGATAGGTGAAGTTAGCTAACCAGTAAGCTGGTTATCAATCTTCACTCTCCCTTATTCGCACCTGCGGCGCTCAACGGGGATCTTGCTCTGCGAGGCAAAAGTATTGGGCCTGTTATCTCCCGACACATGCCCTCATCACAGCGGAGAAAAATATGCATTGCACTAAGTTAGCGATAGCAACCAAGTTCACATTGGCCATCTTCATGGCGTCAACTGCCGTTTTCCCTGTTTCAGAGATTCAAGCGGCGGGTATCCCAGTGATGGATGCCACCAACCTCTCGCAAAACATCATGACCGCGATGGAAAGCGTGGCTCAAACGCTAAAACAAATTGAGCAATATAAAACCCAATTACAGCAGTACGAAAACATGCTGCAAAACACCGCAGCACCTGCGGCATATATCTGGGATCAGGCCAACAGCACCATCAATCAACTGATGGGCGCAATTGATACTCTGAGTTACTACAAACAGCAGGTCGGCAACATTGATGCTTACTTGGCTAAATACCAGAACATCAATTTTTACCGGACATCCCCCTGCTTCAGCAGCAATAGCTGCACACCCGAACAGATGCAAATCATGCTGAATTCGCAAACCTATGGCTCAGAAGCACAAAAGAGGGCCAATGATGCGGTGCTTCGTGGTGTAGATCAGCAGCAAACCGCCTTACAAAATGATGCACGCCAATTAGTCCACTTACAGCAACAAGCTCAGGGCGCGACTGGACAGATGGCTGCAATCCAGTACGCCAATCAGTTAGCCAGTGCCCAAACGAATCAATTACTGCAAATCAGGGGGCTGTTAGTCGCCCAACAAAATGCTGATGCCACCCGTTCCGCAGTTATTACAGATAGGGAAGCCCAGCAAGCAGCGGCTTCCCTTCATCTACGCAGAGGCTCATTTAAGAAAAGCCCCCCTGGAAGCTGGTGAGGACAACACGATGATCATAAAAATCGGTTTTGCCGTTGCGGTATTAGTTCTTAGCGGATGCGATAACTCAAAAAACAATCAGTCATGCAGTGATGTGCGCCACATGGAGGACTCCCCCCAACGTCGGGAGCTAGCTTCCAAATGTCTTCGTAAGGGCGAATTCAAGAAAAGCCCTTCCCAAAGTTGGTAATGGAGCAAATAAAATGAAAGTGAAAATATGTTCTAAATGGATGTTAGCGTTAGCCAGTTTCCTCATGTGGTATTCCGTTAACGCCACAGCAGCAATTGATAACTCAGGGATAATGAATACGGTATTAGACCGCTTTCAGAGCGCCGCCAGTGGTTGGGGGGCTGTCATGGTTCAATACGCTTCATGGTTATTCTGGGAAATGGCTTTATTAAGCATGGTTTGGACTTTTGGCATGATGGCATTAAGAAAAGCAGATATTCAGGAGTTCTTCGCAGAAGCATTACGTTTTCTGTCCGCTACTGGCTTCTTTTTCTGGATATTGGTTAATGCCCCTTCGATAGCAATGTCGATCATTAAATCGACTCAAATGATCGGAGCTGAAGCCGCTGGCTTAGGTAGCCAACTACAGCCCTACGATATTGTTGATATGGGGTTTGATATTCTCTTTCGTGCGTTTGATCAGTCAACTTTTTGGGCACCAGTCGATGCAACCTGCGCCATTCTTTTCTCGCTAGCGACATTACTGATTTTAACGCTGATAGGTGTACAAATGCTGCTACTGCTCGTGACCAGTTGGATACTTGCATACGCCGGTATTTTTCTACTGGGTTTCGGTGGTAGTCGGTGGACATCAGACATCGCAATTAACTACTACAAAACAGTAGTGGGAGTCGGAATACAGCTAATGATGATGATTTTGCTGGTTGGTATTGGCAAAACATTTCTGGATGAATATTACTCAAAGTTGAGTGATACCATCAGTTTGAAAGAAATGGCTGTAATGCTAGTTGTCACAGTCATTTTATATGCTCTCATCAACAAAATCCCAACGCTACTGGCAGGTATAGTCGGCTCTGGGTCGATACAAAGCGGTATGGGCACTTTTGGGACTGGGGCTGTAATGGGTGCTGCAAGCATGGCCGGTACCGCAGTTGCTACAGCTGCATCAGGAGCAATATCGGCAGCAACCAGTGCCGCAGGTGGCACATCAGCGCTTCAGGCAGCATTTGAATCAGCGCAACAAAGCATTGACGCTGGTAGTAGCCCTAGTGGTGAAGGGCGTAGCTCGTCAGGAGGTGACTTTTCAGAAGCAATGGGAAGAGCAGGAGGTTTTGCTAAATCTATGGGGTCTAATCTAGCTGATGCGGCTCGTGATGCCGTACAAGAGAAAGCCAGTTCAATAAGAGATTCAGTGCAGCATGAAGTTTCAGGAACCACTGGCGGTAAAATTGCTTCTTCTATTCGTGAAAGCACGCAATCAAGAATGAATGCTGGAACATCTCAAGATACTTTCGAGAATGACAGCCTTGGTGCGGGGAAAAGCACTGCGACTGAACGCCCCAATGTAGAAAACCTCAGTGAACAAGAAATGATCGATAACTTCGTTAATAAAACGCCAAGGGATGATAGCTAATGGACAATTCACAACCAATCAAGCAGGTTGAAAATTTCATACCCTTTTTAAATGAGTTAATAACAATTATCGCTACACCAGCTGAAAATACTCAGCCACAAAGCCAAGCCATAGCTTTTGCAGACCTACTGGTTGATATCAGTGTTATGTTGCACTGCCACCTTAGCGGTGGCCCTGTGATATCAGCACTACAAATTGACGAGCTAAAAGCTGATGCCAGGAAAATTATAAGATAGCCGAGTAAAAAGATTATTCAGCAAATCCAGCGTAGCAATCAGACGCTGGTTTTTTATTTCGTAATACCCACCGCTCATGGTTATCCTGGACGCTAAACCAAAACTCTGGATTGGTATCGAAGAATGCTGCTAGCAGAGATATTTCCATAGCATTTATCTGTATTAGTTCAAACTCGACCTGACAGTTTTCTCGGAAAGAACACAATCAAGTCTGACTGTCGGTTGTGAGCGAACAACAGACATTGCAAACAGTGGTCTATATGAAACTCGTGGAGCAGGTCACCTATACATCTGAACTTTGAACTCACTGAGATCACTACTTTCAACTATCTCAAAAAAACTGATGTCATTTTTTATATGTTTATCAATAAGGTTTTTATAAAAGAGTTTACGTTCCTTACTCATTCTCAAGCCAAAAATAACTTGATTCAATGTCCCGGGAAAATCAAATAAACCAGATTCTTCTTCAATGTAACGCCATTCTTTTTCATACTCCCAAGCAGGAGTTTTAGTGCTGATGGTTGATTTAAATGTATCGTCTTCAAATGAAACTCTTTGAATATTAGATATGCCACTGTAGGGTGTCATAATGTGCACTTCGTTTTTAAAACCAACCTTGAACATAGGTTTTTCTTTAGCGTAATTAACAGGCAAACAATTCCGAGTACTAGCTAACTTACAATCACCAGTTGTATTAAATCCAAATACAATACCTTTATGATTATCTCCGTAGTGTGCCCACATCAACTCATTACTACAAGTTTCACTAAGACTAAAAACCCCAACTAAAGATAGGCGGTGTCGCATATCTTTAAATATATCTCTTGGATTTGACAACTTCATACCATGTTCAGAATATAGAGTCCGAAGAGCCTTGATTTTACGATCGTGACTCAAGTTTCTAAAACGCTTCAACCATTTTCTAGTAGAACGTTCACTCAATGAAAAAAGGGTTTCCGGTGGCTGAAATGTAGGCAAGGTAGTTACAGCCCCCATTATTTGCGCCTGTTCTAGTTCAAAAATTGTCCTTTCCTCCCAATCTTTGGGAATCTCACCAATTCTACATTCTAACGGATCATTTAGTTGTATTGGGGATGAAAGCCAAATTTTTTTATTTTTTATTATTTCTTCTGTTCGATCAGAATCATCTCTATACTTATAAAGAATCTCGGGTTTTTTCTTGTCTGGAATTTGAGTCCCTATCTATCAATATCTTACAATAATTTTGCATGCCCATTGGCGATGAAATGGCGGCACATCCTTGTGCGTGCCTCAAAATGGTTAGCAGAACAGTTTACTTTTTGAATGGGTTTCCAATGACATTGAACCCCTCGCTTTCGATACCACTAACTATTTTTTGTCCCTGAGCAATGCTTTTCCCATCAAGAGTGAGTAACCAATCATGCTGCTTAGAACAAAATGCAAAATCGTTGGCGGCCCCAAGAATAAGTTTATTCAGTTCAGCTACTCGACCCGTAGTACACGCTTCAATGGCTATCTCTAGTTCGCCTTTAAAGGTTGGCGTTATTACTAGACATAGCTTTTTAGAAATCGGAAAAATTGCTTCTGCATTAACATGGCCTGGGCCTATCAAATCACAATCACTTACCACTGAATAAAATATGACTGGTGTATCAGATGTAATAAATTCAGAACCATCTTGTGCCTTTAAAAGCACCCAACCTTTTTTTAGAAAGGATAATGATATTCGCTGGGCAGAGCCTATCATTGGCTCTAAACTTACAAACTTATGGATACTTGGCTGTATTACAGCTTCCAACCCTTTTTCCTTTATTAAGACTTGGATTGCTGCTGGTATATCACTTAGAGCACCCTGATTGTAGAGTTGCTTCAGCATTAATTTTGCCGATAATCCATACACTTCATGAATAGCATCTCTAAACGATGGTCCCCTAGTTAACATAAATGCTATGTAAAGAGAAAGGTGTCCTCTTTTCTCAGGGTGAATAGAAACGAATGGCATGCTACTCATCCCAATGATTTCATTTAAAATATCGTTGCCTATCTTTTCTATCTCTGAAATAGCATCCTCTAACTTAGTATGATTGACATTCCCTTCTTCATCTAACTGATAATAATAGTAATCTTCACAACAGATCTTATTTATCGAAGATGTATTCTTTAGAAATTTATTAGCTTTCTTATCAAAAGACCAAATTAGGGATTTTTCACCATCAATTGTGAATCTGCGGAGATACGATTGAGGTACATAATGTTGATTTTTTTTTGCCTGCTTATTACTCACTCCAAATACCCCATAAAACTCAAGAACAAAAACTAAGTATATATTCCTCAATAAATAAGACGTACAGACACAAATCAATATGTTGTTATAGCCGCATTATTACTCATTTAAATTTCAGCTTAGAAACGGTCTGTCAAATCCCCCACAACCCACGCCAGTTCTGGCATAGTGGCATTTATCCGCATTGAACAAAAAATGTGTAAACAGATCCAACTCATTCCATGTAAATCGCACAATCCCCTTTAAATTCAATGTACTAATCCTTTCCCGCGATCCACTTAGAGATCCGAAAACTGCAAAATACTGAAATTCTTTTCAATCTTTTCAGTTGGCAAAACTCTGCAAAGTCCCAGCCACGGCGCGGGCTGGCGGGGTGTTTTGTAGGAATTTAAAACTGAAAAAACTTTATTACACAAAGTGTGCAGGCGGGTGCGGTGTAGTGCCGTTTCCGTCATGATGACGTTTCTTTCGTGGCATGTTCCGCTACGTGCGCGGGCCGTGGCGGGCGTGATCCATTTTGAGCATTGCGGTGTGGTGGTGAGTTTATCGCGGGGTGTGTTGGGCCGCTGGCAGTGCTTTTAGATGGGCGTAAAAAAGCCCGCGCGCGGCGGGCATATTGGGCGAGATCGATTAGCCGATCACGGGGGAATATTTACTGCGTAGTCCGTCTGACTTGGTGCCAGTAGCGGTGATGCTCCCGGCATTGAGCGGGCCGCCGGTATTTGTATGGGTATGTGCTGCGGTCAACTGCGCCAGCTCTTTCACCACATCCAGCGTATCCAGCATGAGGGCCATCACGTTAATCTGCTGGCTACCAATCCACACCACCGGCGCTATTACATCCTGCCGGGCGGCGGCGATGCTGCTGCGGATATTACCAATCTTCTCTATCAAATCTTGCCCCACATCGGTGGTTAAGGTTTTGCCCACTTTGGCCATGTAACTGGCTTGGGTGGCCAGACTGTAATCCCCCTCACTAATCTGCTGGATAGCACCCGCCAGTAAGGTGGCCGTTCCCAGTACCGTGGTTTTATCGGTAGCCTGAACGGTGGTTTCACGGGCCACCAGTGTGCGGGTTTCATCGTCAGCCGTAATCACCCGGCTCATGGATTCTTCACGAATAACCTGATCGGTTTTACGCTCCCAGTCCCCCGCCACCGTCACCCGCTGCGATACCCCATCACGCTGTTGCTGTAGTTGCTCACCCGGCTGCACCGTGGGTAGGTTATTGCCCTGTGATAAGGTTTGACGCACAAACGGCTTATCCGGCCTGCCGCCAGTAAAGCCCACTTCCACCAAGGTACCTGCCGGGGGGAACTGGAACATGCCCGACTCGGCCCCGGCCATTGGCAGAGGTAACGGCACCGCAGGATAAACCGGCGTATCTGCTGCGGCCTTGCCATCATCATCCAACAATTGCAGATTCACCGCATAGCGGGGCCTGAACGGGTCGGCCATATCACCACTGGTCACCGCCTCGCTTGGCCCCTCAACACGGGCCATTTTCGGCAGATGTAACCCGGCGGATAACTCAGGGTAGGCGTTATCAATTTGTCGCTGCATCGGGGTCTTTTGCAACGGCTGGCCGGTGGCTTTATTGCGCGGCGTCCATGTCAGTACCAAATCATCATTATTCAGACGAACGGTGGTTAACCGCTGGCCATTCAATTCCACACCGGGGCGCACCGATTGGATCATAGGCACGGTCATGGTATTGCCTGCCGCCGCTGCGGTGCTAAATTCAGGCGGGATAGCCACTGGCTTACCGGCAAATAATGAATGCTGCCAACTGCCCACATAGACCGCGCCATCCGGCAACTGGTACCAGACATAATCCGCAATATCAAAGGCACTGCCGATATTGGCCAACAACTGATAGCCGCTGCCGCTGTGGGTAAAATGCGGTATTGGCTTGTCGTTATAGTCAGCACTGGCGGCAAGCTGGAACGTTAACCCGCTGTTGTCAGTCAGCCATTCCGCCAACTGGCGCAGGGTCGGGTGTTGCATCGATACCGGTCACATGCGCTCGAAAACGCCGGTTAACTCACGTACAAAAAGCCGTTGAGCGCCGTTCTCTGCCGGTTGCGAACGTTCCACATAACCAGTGAACCAGCGCAATATCAATTCAGGGTAACCGGCATCCAGCCGCACCAGTTTGCCGGTGTAATCTGTGGTGGTTTCAGCGGTGATAAAGCCGCGCCCGCAGGCGTTCAGCTCCAGCACCAGATTGGCATCAACCAGTGGCACCGTATCGCCGGACAGCATCAGTCTGCGGATCGGTTTCATGAGGCTGGCCCCAGTGCATCATTGACCGGCTTCAACACTTTGCGCTCAAACCAGCTTAATTTATCGGCATCCTCTCCCGCTTCACTGCCACCGGCAGCGGTACCGCCTGCCGTTTGTTTTTTAGTGGCGGTCTTGCCACCGGCGCGGGCCTCGCGTTTCTCTGACACACTCAAAAATTCTTTCAAGGTGAAAGTCACCAGCCACGCCATTTTGCCATCCTGTTTCGGCGCATCAATCGCGCCGGTAAAGGTGGCCAGCCGGAAATTAATCGCCTGCGCCACCTGATTGGCCACCCGGTATTTTTTCAGTGCGCCGCCAGCGTCTTTGGTTTCAGCCAGTGCAAAAATACGGGTTAATACCTCCGGGGTGCTGAATGGCACCAAACCGGATACGCGCAGCTCTTTGGCCTTAATGCCCTGCTCTGCCGTGGCGGTGCTGGATGTTTGGCCAGATTGGTCTTTTTCCTGAAATTGCATGGTTGGGGTCACGGTCAGCCCCTTTAACGGGATGGCTTCACCGTCCAGTGCCAGCATGACTATCTGTGTCATTTATCATCGCCTCCAGCGTGGTTAAATCCTCTCCGGCAAACAAGGTGGCCAGAGTAAAAACAGCATCCTGCTGCGGAACATTCTTTTTCATTTCGCTGGCAAGGGTGGCCGCGCTGCCGCTGGCGGTAAATACCCACGCCTGCGCACTGCCTGCCAGCAAGCCATTTAACGCACTTTCCACACTGGCCAGTGCCGCCGCCTTGGCATTGGCAAAACCGGACAATGCCGACGCCAGCCCCGCCAGATTGGCCCCGGATCCTGCGGCCTCTTTTGCCTGTGCGATACGCTGCGCATTCATGGCCATACGGCTGGTTGCAGTGGATAACGGCTGCGGCAGCGGTAAGCCGTTTCCTGCGTTGGCCGGTAACTGCATTTTGGTGGTGGCCAGTGTGGCCGCCGTGCTGGCCATGCGGGCCACTTGCGAGAACACCGGCAACGGCAGTACCGCAGAGAATTGCGTGAGCGCCTGCATAAAAGCGGGATGGTCAGCGGCACACACCATAAACACCACTACCGACTGCTGGCCACCGCTGCCCGCCAGTTTGCCCGCCAGATGATCCACCGCGTTCTGCGGACTCAGATAACTGCCCGATTCCTCACTGCGGCCCACACCATAAACCCACGGATGCACTGGCAACATAGCGCAATTGACTGTGGCCATATTGCCGGGAATGGATAAAGTTGCTTTACGCCACATCAGGCAGCTCCGGCCAGACAGGCACCCGATACCCCTGATTCACCGCTTCAATCAAAAGCCACTGCGGCAACTCCGGCAACTCAACCAACGGCCAGCCGGTAACAGTCGGCCAGGCGCGATATGCTGCGCGGATAATGGTTAATTCCCTGCGCTGTGCCTCGGTCAGTGGCACATCATCAATGGAATAATCACTCACCATCATAGGATCAGTGGCAATGATAAAAGCATCGCGGTGCTGACGGGCAATAGCGGCCAGCAAGTCGCTATTGGGAACCCATTGCACACCATCCCATTGATTAAACTTGGGCGGCGCACTGTCTGTAGTATCAGGAGGATATTCCCCCAACACCGTGACCGTTACTTTCTCACCGGTGATCGTGCTATAGCGCACCTCCCCCCTGTGATCGGCTTTATATTCCCATTGCAGTTCATCTTCGCTACGGCAAATGGCAAAGCCTTTTTTAGCTTTTGGCGGTACATCTAAATAAGCATGTGCGGGTAACCCCTGCCCAACGTGAATAAACTCATGCGATGTTGCGACAAACTCGCCACTGTCGGGAGCCGCGTTATAGACAGAAACGTCACCTGCGGTAACTGCATAACCATTTTTATCAAATTCAATTGTCATTATGCAGCCCTCACAATGTAGTTAAATGCAATGTTTCGTGGTCGAGTTTCATCACCACCCGAATTACTGGTTGCAACACCATTACCGCTTGTAAACCAAGCAGATGTAGGCCCGCCAGTGACGCCCCTAACCTCAAAATTTGTGATCCCGTGATTATGACTTTGTATCCCGTGGCCCTGCCAGCCCAACAAGTTTTGGTCGGCCCTAACACCACGCCCATCATCAAAACCACGAATAAACTCGCCGCGCAAATCAGGTAAAACGCCTGTTGGATACTTAGCCGCTAATTTGGGATAGGTAGTCACATTGAATGAGCCACCATTCATTTTAAAAAACACAATCCCTTGCACCGTTGCGGGAATATTGGCAAGTGGGTAAGGAATGGGTATCCCAATCGGAAACACAGCATCAATCAGTGTTCTGACTTCTTCGCGGTTGGGAATACTGGCCAACTGGGCTAAAAACTCTGTTATCTGTAAATACTGATCATGCGGATTTTCATCCCGCACATGGTCACTCATCACCGTTACCCCGGCATTGACCGCCTTTTTAACCGCTTTCAATGTGGCGGCTAATGTCTCGCTGTCGCTATCAACCGCGCTGCTTAACTGAGTAAAACCTTTAGCATTCAGCGTGGCATCCGGGTGATTGCGCGATTTCTCATGCTCTTTGAGGGCGGCGTTAATATCGGCAATGGCTTTATCAAACGGATTGGCTTCGCGTTTATCTTCTTCCCCGCTGGCGGTGATTAACGCCAGTGAGGCAATGTAATGAGTAAAACCGTTGGCATCGGTGTAGTCGCCAAAATCCCCGGTGCTATGCTTCACGCCAAGATGGATAATCGGCGCAAACTCACTTAACACGCTGCCCTGATAACTGACATCGGCATAAACCATATTACCGGCGGCGGCTTCCAGTAGCACATCATCAGCCAGCAAAGCGCGAATACCGCCGACATAAGCCAGCCCGGCTTTCACCCGGTATTTATCGCCGTCTTTGCTCACTGAAAAACCGTCAGCGAAAAAGGCGGCGTGACCGTAATAATCCAGATTAGCCAGACGGCTCACCTCATCAATGCCACGCAGCCGGGCGCTAAAATCAATCTGCCACGTTTGCGCCGATACGGTGATTTGGCTGGCCTCTGCCGCCCCGGCAAATTCCATTAAAAAGGTGCGGGTGATGTTATTACCCTGCACCCCATTGGCGGTGGCAATTTTCTGCTGTGCCGGGGTATGCACAATCATGCACAGGGTATTACTGGCGGCATCAACCAAGCCAATCCAGTTAAAAGTAAAATCGCCCACACGGGTATCCAGCACCACCGAATAGGCTACCGCTGAATCGTTAATCAGGCCGTACTGCGCCACCACATCCCGATGCACAATCTGGCCATCAGCCGGAATACCTTCATCGGGATTAATGTCGGCGGAATAATCAAGCCCCGGAACGTGGGCAAAAATGATGGTATCCGGGCGAGCCGGTAGGTTATTTAACACCTGCCCCGCTTGCCAGTGTTCAAATGCGCGGGTAATGACCGTTGCCATAGCAAATATCCTTATTTCAATTTCGCCGCATAGACTTCATGCGAATGCTGTAATTGGGTGGGCGTCACCGCCGCAGTGCCTTTGATGGTGCCGGGCGCAATGATTAATTTTGCAAGGTGGTAGCCATATTCATTACTGAACTCCCCGCCGTGCATCGTCACCGTTCTGGCGTTAACCACTTGGAAAATGTAACGGCGGCAAGTACGGCCATACTGGCGAATCAGTGCCATCATTAAGGTGTTGTTTTCCGCTATCTGGTTATCATTCACCCGGATAACAATAACGTCCCAGTCATAACCCGGCTGGCGCTCCAGTTGGGTTATAGCCCCGATATCTAACCGTTGAAAGATGGCGCTAAATCCCGCTATCGAACCGGCGTCAGCGGCGTTAATAAAGGCGTATTGCACCCGTTTGCGGTACAGGTTCAACGGCTCACCATTAAAACGGCTGATATCCCGCTGATAGGCCAGCACGTTAAGCAGCGGCACCGCACAGGTGGCCGCATCCAACTGATTAAGCGGCCATATCAGCCAGCTATGTACCCACTGCCACCATGCGCGGCATACCCGCAGTAACTTGTTTGATTCGCCTTTATCCATCCATGACGGCAGGCACAGGCTTATTAATCGGCTAATGAAATCAGGCATTTTCAATCACCACCGTTAAGCTGTTCAGGCGCGGCACACTCAGATCACTGACAATATCGCTCAGTGAAAAACTCAGTGACTCAATCAGCGGAAACGACTTGTGCAGCTCCCGCCCCAAATTGGAAAATGAGAAGCGGGAATAGGGCCACGTTTTCAGCACCTTGTAATGACTGTTCTGGCGAAAGGCGCAGCGGATCAGGTTTTCACCGCCGCTTTCCAGCTTGGTCAACTCATCAGCGGTTAAATTTTGTTTATTGCTGACATACAACGTCACCACTAAATCATGCTGGCTTTCCGGCAGCGGCATACACTGCATATCATCGCCATGGCCATGGTGGCCTTGCGCGGTGATATGGTCGTTGACCGCATCAATAAACGGCTGGGAAATCTCGCCACTGTCCAACAATAAATAGGCGTTGGCAGTACCCGGCCCGCGCGGCGCATCGTGCAAAAAATAAATCCGGTCAATGGATAGCCCGACTACCCCGGCTATCATGCTGCGGTACACCGCATCGGTGTGATAGTTGCCTACCAGATTGAATTGGTTGCGGCAGCGGTCGCGAAAATCATCATCTGACTCTTTATCAGCACCCGGCACGGTTAACCAATCACCCTCGCTTTGTGCCCGTTCAATGCCCGGCACTGCCTGCGGCAAGATACGGTAGTAACCGGGGGCCAGATTAAACGCCCCGCCCACCTCAGCCGCGTTTACCGCAACCAGCCCACTGGCGCTACCGGCAGCAATGGCGGTTTCACTGCTTACCACCACGCTGTAAATTTTGCCGTTAATGCGTTCGGTCTGAACCATCGTTCCCGCCGGGATAACCACATCTTGTTGAATATCAGCTTTATAGAAGCGGATCATGCCCTGCGCAGCGGTGGCCGGTTTACGGCTGGCATTGACGCCCCAGCCAAACACATCCAAAAAAGTGCCGCTGGCAGTGGCCAGATACATATTGGCCAGCACGGTATTGATTAACACCGCGTTGAGCCATAGCACCGGGCGAGTGACAATGGTTTTTATCAGCCGCCAGAACGGCGACATATCCGAGGTATTGGTGATTAACCCCTCTTCTTCTACCAACTCGTCAAACTTTTGCCGAATGTCTGTTTCCGTGGTCGGCATCCCGCTGTCTTGTAATACCTGCTCATAATCTATTTCAGGTTTATTACTCATAATCCGCACTTACTGTAATCGGGCCGAAATCGTAGGTATCAGCCGTTACCCATAGCCGTGTGGCCGTTTCTTCATTCACCACCACCGTGCCGGGAATAATGCGTTCATCATCTTCAATTAAAATAATCAACTGGGTGATCACATCGGCGCGTAATGTCGGGCTGCGTTCAGCAATTAATTGAGTGGTTAAGCCACTTTCAATAATGGCGTGAATACAGTCTTGGCCAATGCTAATGCGGTTATGACACAGTATTGGTTCATTACCGGTATTTAATACAAAGTCACCGTCTTTTATCAGCAGGTCGATATACATTAATTCCGTCATTAATTTAATTCCTGCCATTCCATTAAATCACCCGGCGTCATGCCACCCTGCATATTAATATGGACATTCTCAATGCGTTTGCTGTTATCACTCACGGTTTTAGAATTATTACTGATTTCTTTATTAATCCCGCCTTTATCAATATTGCGCATCTGGCCACCGGTTAATAAGCCATTAGCAGAATTGATTGGGCTACTTTGCGGGGCAGCAATACTTTGTGCCTCAATGCTGACACCGGGAATAATATTCAGCTTATCGATAATCCAATTATAAGTTTCGGCAAAGGTACTTTTCAGCCAGTCCCATAAGCCACTAAACACATTACCGATACTGTCAGCCATGGCACTGAACCCGGCCAGTGGTGATAAACCGGTGATAGCCGCTACCAACCATTGCCAGCCGGATACAATCTTTTGCCATACGCCGCTAAATACGTCCCCGACAGCAGTGACCACCTCGGATAGCCACTGGAAAGCAGCGGTATCAGCAATAGCCGCTTTAATCTCATCCCAATACTTAATCAGGTAATAGATACCCGCCGCCAGTGCCGCGATGGCCACAATCACCAATAACACCGGCCATGTCAGGAAACTAAAGGAGATCCCCGCTGAAATGGCCGCGATACGTAGCGCCAGCAAGACACCGCGCATAATGCGCATGGTAGCGTTAGCGGCAATAATCGCTTTGTTATACAGCCAGATGGCCGCAGTGTGGATTTGGGTTACCGCACACAATGCACCCCACAGCAGTTTTAATCCCATCCAGATAAACATACTGATCCCCATCACCATATTGGCAATGGCACCGGCGGCGGCAAAACTCAACAGCGCCAGCATGGCATAGCCGATCAACCGGGCGATATTGGGGAATAACTGCATCCAGCGGGCGAATTTCTCCCCGATAGCCGACACCCGGTTCATAATGGGATACAGCACCGGTAACAGGGTTAAGCCCAAAATCACCCGCATCCCTGTCCAGATAGCCATCAGCCGTTCCCATGGGTCGGCCATTTTCTTGGCCATCTCACCGGCCCGTTTCATGCCGTCATTACTGCCCAACTCACCAATATTACGTTTCAGTAAATCGACATTGCCGTAAAGCTGTTTAATGACATTGGCCCCGTCACCAAAGGCTTTATCCAGCTCAGCCTGCGCCTTTAAATTACCCTCGATGGTTTTCCCGTAGCGCCCCTGTAATTTCTCCAGCATTTGCGGCATGGTCAGCATCTGGCCAGAAGCATCCACAAAACTGAGTCCCAGCGTTTTAGCTCCGGCAGCGGCCCCTTTCATGTAAGTTTCATAGCTGCCGCTGGCCTCAGTTCCCAAGGTTTTTTGCAACTGGCCCAACACGGCAAATTGTTCATCCATGCCGACGCCGTAGTTAGCGCCAACCCCTTTGGAACCCTGCATCAAGTCAGCCATGGTCTGTATATTGACGCCAAATGCCTGCGCCATATACGCCGTTTTACCGGCCACCTCTTCGGCAAATTTCACTTTGCCAATGCGGTCTGCGTAACCGTCAAACTGGTTATACATTTGCCCCATGTAGGCGGCGGCTTCGCTGCCGGTGGTTTTCATGCCTGCGGCCAGCACATTGGTGGCCAGGGTAAAACGAGGTAAATCACGATCAGACAGCGTACCAATAGCACTGCGCACATCGGCACTGGAGCGCACCACATCCACCGCGCTGCGCCCATACTGCATACTGAATTTCAGTGCGTCGGTGCTCATCTTTTGCAAGGCGCTATCACTCACCCCCTTGGCACTGGCCTCATTAAGCGCCCCGGCAAAATCCGCCGCTGGCCCCAGTGCGCCTTTAATGCCCTGCACCACACCAAACAGGGCCGCACCGCCCACCGCAATTTTACCGAAAGCCGCTTGTGAGTGATCCGCGAACCCTTTAACGGTGGACTGCACCTGCTTTAACGGGCGCGTGATTTTATCAATCATGCTTAAAGTAAAATCGAGGTGTTTCATTAGTCGCCTTTAAATGCCAAGCCAATCCCATTGGCAATAGAAATACGGGTGTTATCCCAATAACGGTTATCCAACCAAACGGCACGGGCTAAACTTTCTATCTCGTCATTTTCATGCGGCAGATAATGGCGGCGTAGAATAAGAAATTGTTCAATTGAATTACTTTCAATGGCCCGTAACCGTTGGGTTAGTTTTTTACTTCAATTTCCAATTTCGGCGCATAGACTTGGTTCACTTGGTCAACCAATTGCAAAGCCGCCCCCGGCGTTTTTAAAATTTCGTCCAAGGCTTCTTTGGTTTCTTTACTGATAATACGGCGCAGATATTTAAATGCCGGGGCAATTTTATTATCCATTGCCATATCATTAATTAAACCGTTATAAGCGGTGGTGTTTGGTTCAAAAATAAGTTCAACGCTACCCACTGCTAATACAATTTTATGTTTATCGGCCATGTTATTTATTTCCTTGTCTCAGATATATTTCATTAATGAGTTGGTTGTGTCGCGCCGCGCATAAGATATAAATACTGCGATAGGCGCGTAAGCGCATTATCAAAATCATTACCGGTCGTACCGGTTAATCGGGGTAATAGGGTGCTGCATTTAGTCAGCTGATTTTCCTGATAAGGTACGTTCGGCGGCATCACTACTTTCGTTGAACAACCGGACATATTCATCAGTAGCACACACATTAGTAAACACAGGCTTAATAATTTCCGTGTGAATAACCGGCTGGTACTTATCACCCTGCTGGCGCAACGCTTCCAGCTTATCTTCCAGTTGCCGGGCTGAATCACTGGCTATGCCCTCCGATATTGTCCGGCCCTGTTCTGCCGCTGTGTTGGCGGCACGGGTAATACTCAGTTCCAGACGGTCATGCTGTAAATCATTGAGATACCACCCGGCGACAAATGCCGCTGCAATCAGCGCCAATATCTTGGCCATCAGCGAACCCCGTTATGCTCAAGGCTGAAATGGTTGCCATCGGGATTGGATTTGAAGCGCCCGCCCCATGTCCCGCCCAACGACTCCCAATACTCACCCAACGGCAAAAACGCCTCACTTTTGGTCTGATACACCCCGTTAATAAACAGATTAAAATCCACTGCCAGCCGCGAGGTATGCAGACTGTTACTGATACCGGTTCCCGCTTTGGCATTCAGTTTGGCCTGCTCCGGGGTGCGGTAGGCTTCACCAAAAGTCAGACGGTAACCCCGTTCCCCGGCCCAGCTAATTAACTGCGCAATCAGTTGGGTAAATAACTGTTGTTTTTCACTTAACGTCATGGTTTCTTTCCCTTTAATAAACTGCTACCCCGGCGGCGTAACCACAGTTCAACCGCCTGATGCCCGGCAATACCTGCCGCAGCCCCTAACCCGGTTACCGCCAGCGGAGAAATCCCCGGCACCCAAACCAATACTGCCGCCGCTGCCACCGAGGTGGCTGATCCCAATATCACCCGCCCTACAAACAGCCGGACAGTGATTGGCTCATCACTGGCCAATACCTTTCCCAGTGCAATCAGCCCACCTAAAATGGCCAGTCCGAGAAAAGTTTTTTCATGTTCCTGCATCCTTGCCCCCTAGCCGATCAGATTGCGCGTGGCTTCCGCTTCCAGATAGGGAATGCCATTGATACGCACAAAATCCGGGCTGGTAATGAAATACTTAATTTTATGGGTCAGCACCGCCCCGCCTTTCGGGTCAACATCCAGAATGGAATCAAACTTCAATTTCACCCCGAACACTTCCACCTTTAACTCTTCGTCCCCAGCCTTGGCGTAGAACAACACGTCAAACGCCGGGATACCGCGCCACGAACCGGCGCGCGAGGCTTTGGCAGTCAACTGTTGCAGCACTTTGGTACTGACTTCAATGTCACCCTCGCCGCCAACATCGCCTTTCACATCCCCATCCGGCACGCCATTGGTTTGTGCCGGGCCGCTGTTGTCGGTAATGGTCAGCCCGATTTTTTCCACATGGATCAGGTCACCGTCCATATTCACATCAACCGACTGACCAGAAATACGGGTACTCATTGGCTATCCTCCAGCGCGGTATCCAACATCAGACTGACAGTGATACCTTTCGGGCATTCATACGGGCGAACCACAATATAAATCTCCACTTTGGTGGCAGTGCGCCACGTAATCACCACATCCCCCTCTTTCGGCGGTTTTACTTCGCCGGGGAATGTAATGCCGTTAATCTGCGTACTGCGGGCCATTTCGCGCAGCACCTTGGAAAAATAGGTTTTATGCGCGGCAATGCTGCCGGGGGTACTGTTGAGCGAACGATCTGCAATCTTGGCAATCGCCTGCAAGCGAATACGGCGGGCCGCTTTATCGACAATCCGCAGACTCTCAATTGCCTGATAATCCCCGCCCTCCACATCCAGTGTGCGGCCATCTGACCAATACATGCCGTCATAGTCCGGATACCACATCGGGACGCTGTAGCGCAGGGTTTCCAGCGCTTGCAAGGTGGCCAAATCCAGCGCCACGCCTTTACCGTCCACCGGTTGCGCATCGCTGCCCATGTCCAGAAGCGGGCCAGTGGCCACGCGGGCCGGACTGTCAGCAATGGTCACGGCGCGGTTACACAGACGCCCGGCCAACACCCCCGGCTCATTGCCCCATAACCGTGGCACCAGTTGCACCGCAGACGCGGCAACACCCTGTTGTAATGCTGCCAGACGGGCTAAATACTCCGGCCAGCCCTCATCAGCCTGCGGGCCATCAACGGCCAGCACAAACCACACCCAGCGGCCAAACTTGGCCAGCAATTCAGCCCGCAAACTGGCGGCGGCGGTAATAGTCGCTTTATCGGTGGGTAACACCACCACCACCCCCTCAACACTGGCCACCAACTGGGCCGCTTTGACTGCCGCCACCCACGCCTGCGGGTTAAGCTCTTCATTTTTGGCCGGTTCTGCCAGTACATGCACAAAGCCGTTCCAGTTCTGACCTGCATTGAGCATCGCGGCTTTGGTGCAGTTTTTTATCGCGCTGGCATCCGTTCCCAGTAATACATCAAAATCGGTCTGCGTGTTCACCGCCAGCGTTTTCCCGGTGTTAACCTTGCCGCTACCGATGTACAGCACGGCCCGTTCAATCTCTTTGGTTTCGCCCTGTAGCTGGTTTTTTTGGTCAATATTGACTTGTGGCCAACTCATCGTTACCTCTTCATATCCTGTGCTTTGACGTCCCAGCCAAACCCGATGGCCTGTAACTGACGCGCTAAGGCTTTGTTAAAATCGTCGTCGCTCATGCCCAAGAACTCACGCGCCGGGACATCCACTGTCCACGCTGATTTAGCCGCCTTGCCACTCAGTTTTTTAATCAGCAAACCCGCTTGGGCGAAACGCATGTTTTCGATAATTTCTTTGTAAGGTGGCTTGCGCCAGCGCTTACCCTTTTTCACCCGGTAGCCCAAGGCCCGCAATTTCTTAGCCTGCTTGATAGTGGCGGGCCGCTCCGGGGGGACTGATTTAGCCACTGCGCTGCGGTTAATGGTCACGTGCATACCATTTTGCTGGCCGTACCCCACCACGCCCGCCGGTACCGGCTTTTCGCCGTTGCGGTAACCACCGCCCTGCAAATACAGCCTGACCGCGCTAATCTCCGGCATTTCACGGATATGCAGCAATTTCGGCATGTTGCGTAGCATCTTGCCGCGCTGGTTGGTCTGCCGTCCCTGCCACGGAGTGCCGTCCGGTGACTGCTGGTTACGCACATTGCGCTTGGCCGCGACAATCACCCCGTACTTGGCCAGCCGCCATAACAGCCGCTGGCGTTTTTGTGGCGGTAACTCCAGCCGTTTAAGTGCTTGTTGCAGCTCGGTTAACTGTTTTTTACTCAGCTCACCGTTGATAATCATCCGTGTTCACCAATCGGCGCACCCTGCGCATCTGCGCCAAATATCGCGCCCTCGGTGGCCAACCATAACTCCGGATCAGTTAGCCGGTATTTAGCCCCCATAAAGGGAATATCCCCGGCCTCATCTTTCTTAATGCTCAGTGATTCCGTGAGGCCCATCGACACCACCACCATGGCGGTTTTACCGTCGATCACATCAATATCAATACTGGGCAATTCCGGCTCCGGGCCGTAATCGGGGCCATTCTCAATCATCCACACCAGCAACAAGGCGCACAGGTTGCGCGGGTCATAGTCGCGATATGGAAAGCGCCCCCAACTCAGCACCGCATCAAACTGCATCAACGCCAGTTGATACTGATCCAGCCCTAAATCCCGCTGCGCCGGAATAAAGCGCAGTTCGTCCATGTCGCTGTTAAATTCCAGCTTGCGCAGCCGTTCCGGCAAGTTGCCCTGCACAAAGGCGGTTAATGACTGTAATTGGCTCATATCTGCCTCACAGTGCAGCGGCCCACACCTTTCATATTGCGCAGTACCGTACTGGCCTCTGCCAGCAGGCGGCTGCGGGTTTCGGGGTTTTCCTGCCCGGCATTGGGTACCCGGCTAAACTGCGTCGAATACTCCCCCAGTAAATCGGCTTTAGCGCGGGCAAAGACGGCCTTTTTATACTGGCTAATCAGTGCCGTTTGCCCGTTCATCGCCACGCCCGGCACCTCTATAGCCTGCTGGTATCCCTTGGCCACATAACCCGCTGCTAACTGACGCAGGTCTAAATTCACTTCGGCCACACTGGCCAGCAAGGCATCCGCTTGCGTATCGGCATCAATATCCGCCGGAATACTGCGGTTACGCTGGAACTCGCTCAGATTGAGGTCTGGCCAAAACCCGTCATTGGTTAGCTCAACATCCTGATAATCAATTTCTTTTCCGTTAAACATACAGCCCCCGAAAAAAGCGGGCAGACCGGTTTCCACGGCCTGCGAACAAATGTTGCAGCCTCCACCGCGCCCGCTTTGGCTCTCGGTAGTCGTTATTATTCTTTGTCTAGCATCCGTAATCGGGCGGCAATCCGTTGCCGATGGGTTTTAACGCCACACCCCGGATGGAAGGTATTAGCCTGCGCCAGTAGCGCATCAGCCTGTTGCAACGTGGCCACATCCTCTATGGCACTGGGTAACGGCTCGCCCTTGTCATTGCGCAGCAGCATCAGCCCGGCAAACTTGAACCACTTGGCACTGGCCTGCTCCGGGATACGCCAGTTATCGCGCACGTTGTCGAATACCCGCGAGAAATACGGCTCAATACTCTGGCCCTCTGCCGCACTGGCCTCTGACCACGCCAATATGCTATCGGCCACAAAATGGGCAATGCTGCGCCGCTTGCCAAAAGGCGTAATTTGTCGCTGCTCTATCGCAATGTCTGCCCAGTCCAACGCCTGATCAAAGTCCCCGACGTCAAACAGCCAGGCAATGCAGTAAGTGAATACCGGATTGCTGTAGACCTCACCCGCCGCCAGATAGGTTTCCACACTAGGTAACCAACGGGGCAGCAGTTCCCGGCGTTTCAACTGCACTTTCTCAGCCAGAGTCAGCCCGTGCAGCCGTTGGGCATCATTATCAATGGCCATCTTTTGCAGGTGCATACTGGCCACACCGGCCAGTGCCTCATGATTGTTTAGCTTGCGTTCGGCCTGAATTCTGGCCGTGTGCCTCTGTGCAGGTGATAACGCCATGACGGCCCCTTATTCCCCGGCTTTCGGGTCTGCCAGTTCCAGCACCTTGCCGATGGTGACCGCTGATTCATCATAAGAGGCGTATAACTCCGGCTCTTCGACGGCGTAGCCCTCGTTACGCAGATACTTGTTTTCGTACTGCTTACGGTCATCAACAAACTCCGCTTTACGCTGGCGGGTGTTACGTTGGGTATAGATATGCAGGTTAGCCAGTGGCGTGACCACCATGCGCTTACCCGGCATAAACGGCGGGATAATGGCCGGACGGCCTGCAATGGTGCTGGACAGCATTTGCGCCGCAATCTTTTCAGTTGGGCGATCAGCTTTGTTGTACAAACGGTGCTGCTCTGCCGCCACCAAATCTGCCCCAACCAGTACAACCAAGCGCGGATCACTGCGGTGCTGTGCCGGAATTTTGCTGTTAATCAAATCCGCAGCCATCGCATCCAGAGAGATAAAATCGCCGCCCTCGCCCAAGGTGATCGCATCATCAATGACCTGAATCCCATCATTGAAATTTTTCATGCGTGCTTGCCAGCCGATATTGACATCTTCACCGCTCGGATTAGCTTCCGGGTCAGTGGTTTTTGCTACCGATGTTCCGTTCCAGCCAATACGCAGCATATCCAGCGCAAACGAGTTATTGGTAAAGGTCTGCATCAACTGGAAGAATTCGTTTTCCCCGCCCGCATTGGCCCAAATGGACAGCAGATCCCATGGCAGGGCTGCGCCGGAATCGGTTTCAACCAGTTCATATTTGTTACCGTCAACACCGGTTTTACGGATGAAACGGCCACCCTCTTTACGCCCGGTAAAGATGCCGGAATTACCCACTGAAACCACTTGGCCAGACAGTTGGTCAACATCGGCGCAGGTGATCATGGACAGGAATTCGACCGACTCCAGCAATGCGGCCCGCAGTGCGGTTTCTTTCGGGTCTGTCAGCGAGAAATAACGCCCTACATCACTGACACCGTATTCCGATGCCAGACCGGCGCTATATTGGTCTAATAGTGCTCGCGCCCGTGAATTTAAATTCATAGAATTTCTCTGTTATATAAAAGATGAAATTAATAATTAACAGCCAATATGTTTGGCCGTTAAGCCTTACAGGAATTTAAATGGCTTTTTTCCATCACCTTTAGAAAACTTATTCGGTAATTTAGTCACTTTATTTTCCAGCTTGCCAAAGTTCTTAATAATGCCCGGCAGGTTATCGCGCAAGGTGGCGAATTCTTCTGTATCCACAACCTCCTTTACCGTTTCAACATCGGCCACCACATCTTCTACAACGGCGTCGGTTTCATCGGTTTTTGTTTCCAGCGCAATAACGCGAGCTTCCAAACTGGCCAGCGCTTCGGCTAATACTTGTACTTTACTGTCCGCTTCTGGAATTTCTTCCGAATTTTCTTCGGCGTAGTTTTTAATACCAAAAATACTCTGCCACGGACTTTTCTTTTTATTTACTGTTTTACTTGCTGCCATTGTTTTTTCCTTACCCAAATTCTTAAATTCGCTAATTACCAGCGGTTCCAGCGCACCGAATAATGAATGTTTACGCTTGCTGCTAAAACGTAAGCGCTGCGTGCCGACACTCGCCGGGGTATTGGTGACGCCCAAGCCCTCCAGATAGCACTTACCCGTTCCCCTGAAATTACGGCTAGGGGTCAGTTCAACCGAACAAAATAACAATTGGCCATCCCGATTGGCCTGTAACAGATGGGTGGAGGGACACAAGCGAGCGAACAGCCGCATGATCCCGTCCACTTCCTCCGCCTTTAGCTCTAAGACTTCGCCCAAGTTATAACCCCAGTCTTCATGCTCAGGCCAAATCAAGGCGGCATAGAATTCATAGTCATAAGTTTCGGCGCAATCAATTAGCCACTGGCGCTCCATATGGCGTCCGTCTACGGTTTCACCCTCAGACGCAATACGTATCCAGTTAGTCATGAGTTGAGAGCCGGACATAAAATACAATCTCGTTATTAGTGGTTTTAATTCAGTGATTGCAGTATTGCGGATTATTTTAATCGACGCATCCACCCTATTTCGGTTCAATTCGGATATAACCCTTTAGCCGAATACAACCGATTTATTAATAACGTTTATCCGAAATAAACCCCGCATAATTACATTCATGGCTAAACACTCACAAACTATTATCGGTGTGGCGCGTTCACTTTATTTACAACGGTGGACACCGAAAGAAATCGCCAACGAATTAAATCTGCCGAATGCGCGGATCATTTACTATTGGGCACAAAAATGGCATTGGGCTGATATGCTCAGTCATGAAAGTATTGAGGAGGCAATCAATCGCCGCATATTGGTACTGGCCAATCGCGATAATAAAAACGAGCTGGAATTAAAAGAGGTAGACAGCTTAATTGCCCAGCACTGCAAATTAATGGCGCAGAAAAGTAAACACGCTGAAAAACTAGCAGCGATTAAAGCGCAGACACAAGGCAGTTATGCCAGCGGTGAAGAAGCTGGCGCACGTGATGAGAATGGCGGAGGTAAACGCAAATACCGCAAAAATGATATTTCAGGCATTCAACAGGAAGAGCTGGAACTGTTTGCCGGGGAAACGCTGTTTTTCTATCAGCAATACCTGCGGGCCAATAAACACCACGCTATCCGCAATATCCTGAAAAGCCGCCAGATTGGGGCAACGTGGTATTTCGCCTTTGAAGCACTGGAAGACGCGATTATCAGCGGCGACCCACAAATATTCCTGTCTGCTTCCCGTGCGCAGGCCGAAGTATTCCGCTCGTATATCGTCAATATCGCGCAGCAGTTCTTTGGGGTGACGCTGACCGGTAACCCAATACGCCTCAGTAACGGCGCGGAGTTGCGTTTCCTGTCTACCAACAAGAACACCGCCCAATCCTACAGCGGCCACCTGTATTGCGATGAATATTTGTGGGTACCGAATTTCGCCAAATTAAATGAAGTGGCCAGCGCCATGGCCACCCATGATAAATGGCGTACCACCTATTTCTCCACACCCAGCGCCAAGACCCATCAGGGTTATCCGTTCTGGACGGGTGATGAGTGGAAGCAAGGCGACAAACAGCGCAGCAAAATCACGTTCCCTGAATTCGACGAGTACCGCGATGGCGGGCGGCTCTGCCCGGATGGCCAGTGGCGTTATGTCATTACGTTAGAGGACGCGATAGACGGCGGTTTTAATCTGGCCAATATCGAGCGCCTGCGCAATAAGTACAACCGCGACACCTTTAACATGCTCTATATGTGTGTGTTTGTGGACAGCGGCGACAGCGTATTTAAGTTCCATATGCTGGAAAAATGCGGCGTCGATATTGAGATGTGGCAAGACCATGATTTCAGTGCGCCACGGCCATTCGGTAACCGCGAGGTGTGGGGCGGCTTTGACCCGGCCCGCAGCGGTGATACCTCAACCTTTGTCATTATTGCCCCACCGCAGTTTGAGGGGGAGCGCTTCCGGGTGCTGGCCACGTTCTACTGGCAAGGGCTTAACTTTAACTATCAGGCCAACCAGATAAAAGAACTGTTTCAGCGCTACAACATGACCTACATCGGCGTGGATATCACCGGGATCGGCAACGGCGTGTTTGAACTGGTACAGAACTTTGCCATGCGCCAAGCGGTGGCCATTCACTACGGGCTGGAAAGTAAGAACCGGCTGGTGATGAAAATGGTAGATGTGATTGAAAGCCAGCGCATTGAATGGGACGCCGAAGCCAAAGAGATCCCGGCGTCATTTCTGGCCATTCGCCGCACCAGTACCGCCAAAGGCGGCGGCATGACCTTTGTCGCAGACCGTACCAAAGAAACCGGCCATGCCGATGTGTTTTTCGCCATCGCCCACGCAATAGATAACGAACCGCTCAACTTTGAGCACAAACGTAAATCCACATGGAAGACGAGCAAAGCCGCATGAAGAAGAAAAAACAGTATCGCCGCGCCCCAGTAACCCATACCTCCAGCAAAATGAGCATTATCAGTTTGGGCAAGCCAGAACCGGTTTTAACCACGGGTACCGATTATCAAGACATCTGGTATGACAGTGATTTTGACCACTACAGCCAACCTATTGACCGGCTGGCCCTTGCCCAACTGGTTAATCTCAATGGCCAGCACGGCGGCGTTCTCTATGCCCGGCGTAATATGGTGGCGGCTGACTACGTGGGGGGCGGTCTGACCCATGAAGAACTGAAAGCCGGGGTGTTCGATTATCTGACCTTTGGTGATGTGGCCATTGCCAAAGTGCGTAACGGCTGGGGTGACGTGGTGGCGCTGGCCCCGCTGCCCTCACTTTATTTGCGGGTGCGTAAAGATGACAGCATTGTGATTTTGCAGAAAGGGGAGCCGCTGGTTTACAGCCAGGAGGATGTGATTTACCTCAAACAGTATGACCCGCAGCAGCAAGTTTATGGCCTGCCCGATTATATCGGCGGTATCCATGCCGCCCTGCTTAACTCCGAAGCCACCATTTTTCGCCGCCGTTACTATCACAACGGGGCGCACACCGGCGGGATTATCTACACCAATGACCCGAATCTCAGCACCGAAGTGGAAGACGAGATTATAAAAAGTCTGGAACAGAGCAAGGGGATCGGCAATTTCAGCACCTTATTTGTGAACATCCCGAAAGGTGACCCGGAGGGGATTAAATTTATCCCAATTGGCGATATCAGCGCCAAAGATGAATTTGCCAATATCAAAAATATCAGTGCGCAGGATATTTTGACCGCTCACCGCTACCCGGCAGGGCTGGCGGGCATTATTCCCAGTAATAGCGCGGGATTGGGTGACCCGGAAAAGGCGCGGGCAACCTACCGAAAAGATGAAGTTATTCCGCTGCAACGCATGATTATGGACGCTATCAACAGTGACCCGCAGATCCCTGCACATTTACACGTTAAATTCGACATTGAAGAGACACAATCGGGTGCGTTATGAGCAGAAACACGTTAAAATTCCAGAAGTTCGCCACTTTTGGAGCCAGAAACATGCGAGTGATGAAAGTCTTATGCCCTGAATGCGGTGGCGCGGCCATTATCCGGAAAACCAACCGTAAACACCGGCAGATTTCAGATTTATATTGCGCCTGTAATGATGTGGAATGCGGTCATACTTTTGTGATGAATGTGACCTTTTCACATACCATTAGCCCCAGCGCTAAAACCGGGGATAAACTGATTAAAACCGTTGTCGATTCCATGAATCCACAGCAGCGGCAAATGATGCTTAACCTATTGCAAGGTAGCGCATCAGCCGCCTGACTACTGGCCTCCAATCTGGGGGCCTTTTTGTTGCTGCTTATCCAGTTCAATGGTCAATGCGGTAGTCATTTCGGCAATCCAGACTAATGCCAAATCCCTGTCCTCTTCATTGCACTGGTTATTCGTGACCAACCTTGCAACCAAATCAATGCGCTGCAAAGCTAAAGATTCAAAAAATAAATCCGTCACGACTTCCTCCATTCATCATGTTTATACTGTATTTATATACAGTATAATAAAATTAAGAAAATTGGAAACAGCTAACTGCCTGTTTCATCAGAATTTCATGAGCGAAATCAATTCCAGCCCGGCCAACGCTGGTGTTCTGGCCGTGGGGCCACCTCTTCTAACCGACCATTATTTAACCTTACTGAGCGATCACCGTAAAATTGCAAGCTGCTGCCCCGTTCCAGTATCGCGATTTCTTCCTCATCACCCAAAAAACCTCTAAGACGTAATTCTTCTGTTAATCGTTGCCGGGTATCCGGCGTACAGTTATTGACAGAACTCCTAGCGGCGGCGTTGCCGCCAGAAAAACCCAAAACCCCGGCCTGCGCTGCGCTTTCGGCCAACTTCGGCACAATCTGCCACTTAACCAGACGGGTGCAGACAGCAGAGTCCTCCCCCAGTAACGGCGAATAGATACCCAAAACCCGTTTAACGTCTTCGGCGTAGATGTTGCCCATTTCGGTGATTTCATATGACAGGCGCACGGTCAAACAATCCCGGCTCACCATCGGCCCGCCCTGAAACTCGGTGTAGGCGTACCAGTTGCCCACATCCGCAGCAAAGCGCACATTATCCATATCCTGATCCGGTAGTATTTGTCCGTCTCCGGGCAAACGGCGTAACTCGCGCCAGACAGTGACCGGCGCACCACCGATTTGCTGAAACTGCCGGATACGCCAACGGCTGGCCCATGCGGTAACGGCTTTGGCCATCTCTCGCGCATTACCGCCCGTCTCACCGTCTGCTTCTTCGTCGAGCGCGTAACCGTCGATATTCTTTGAGATATACTTCGCGATATAGCCGGTTGCACTGCCCTTAGCTGGATCAATGGGTTCAGCATGGAAACGGGCTTTCAGTGCTTCGGGGCTTTGTAACGTTTCTGAATCTTCCAACCGGGCGTAATAGCAGAGAATGTCACGCACCTGATCAACGTCTTGCGGCAGCATAAACAGCAACACATGCCAGTGTGGGGTACCATCGTGATGCGGCTCTACCACCCGGAAACCAAAGACGTTAATCCCGGCACGGGCAATAGCAGCGCGAGATTTGGCCCATACGCTGCATAAGTATTTTTGTGTCTGACGTGGGCTGGCCCCATTCCAGTTGGTGACAAAGCCACCACCGTGATACACCGCATGATATTTAGACGGCGCAGTGATAGTGTAAAACTCCCCCACACAGCCCATTTCATTGGCTAAATCTTCAAAACCTCGCATTCTGACCATCAGTTCACATCTCCGTATTGCGGGATTGGCGTTACTGCCATTCACCATGTCTTCTAACGAAACCCGTTCACCGTCCTGATTTTCCAGCTCAAACGCTTTGAAAAACTCCCGGTTACGCCGTTTTTGCTCTACCCATTCGGCCATGGTTGACCGACTGACATAAGCTGACGCTGATTTCTGTACTTGCCCCGCGGCAATGGCCATATGTTCACGGCGCACATCACGCAGGCGCTTTAAGCGTACACGCCACCAATCCGGTGCCATCATGCGCAGCAGGCCAGATTCAAGTTTTCGCGGGTTGATTGTCTTGCGGCTGGAATTGAATTCCCGCCAGTACGGCGGTTCAGTTCCCACTTGCTTGCTCAGTTTTACAAGGCAGATATAAGCGCGTTGGGTGCGCTTCCAGAGTTCTTGTGGGTCGCTGCTTTGACCGGTGAAATTACGTTCGATATAGTCGGTAAAACTTTCAGACATAAAATCAGCCACCCGGTGGGACAGGTTACGTAACTCATCTCGGCCAAACGATGGCAGGCGTTCGAGATCATCAGCAAAGGGCCACGGTAAGAAACCGGGTGCTTTGATTACCGGCTGATATTGGCGGTTAACCATCTGTAGACGTGGCAATACATTCTCGCCCACCGTAGTGCGTAAGAATGTATTGGCATGGCGACGGCCTTTTGATTGGTACAGGTTGGAATAGCGATCACCAAAATAACGGGCCAGAAACTGGGGCATTCCCCCTAAAAACTGGCTGCGCCATTGGTGATCGGTTGGGTTCTGAACAAAGAGTTCATCTTCGGTAATGCTGATATCTTGCGGGCGGCGCGCTCCCTCCGGTTCCCGGCTGAACTCACCATTAAAAGGTAAAGACAGGGATAAAATATCCCCGTCCATAAAGTCATTTACTGGGCGCTGGGTAGCGGTGGTCATTCGCTCCAGACCCGCCCACGACTCATGTTTTCCGCAACCTGCCGCAATAACTCGACAATCTCAGTTGAAGACATTCCCTTATTAGCAATATCAGTGGCCATCCGGTCAAAATGGCCAGACAATTTAACAAGGGTATCTATCCGGGCCTCTTTTCTGGCTATTAGCAAAGCATGCTGACGGGACTCAGCCGCTGCCCGGTTACTCATTTCCTGCCCTACTGTCTTATGCATATGCATATTGATTGCTCCGAATTTAGGTAATAAAAATCCCCGGCCACCGATGGGAGGCCGTTGGTATTTAGGGTGTTGGGTTAATTAATGCAGTTGTTTGGTAGTGCTGGCTGAGGCACAGGAATGGTTAATTTGCGTCAGCCCGTGGATCTCAATGGTTCTATTCCACCAGTTATTAATCATGCAGGTTAAAGAGCCTAATCCCAGCCAACCGGACATATGATAAATGGCGCGAATAGAGGCCAGCGCTTCGACCTGATCACTATTTGATTCAGCCTCACGGTATGCCCGGCACCAAAATGCGGCATGAGCAGAAAACCATTGGTGCGGGTTGGTCAGATGAATGGTGTCATTAAACATAATTGGCTGTAGTTCGACGCTGTTACCCGATAACCGACATTTACCCAAGAAGAATTGCGCGTAATTATGGGCTACGCCCCAATAGCTAAAATCGTCTAACAGGCCATTTCTATCTACTGATATTGCTTTCATCGTGTTTCCTTAATTGTCGGTGTAATGCATATTGGCCATCGATTGGGCTGCAATCATTTCCGGGCCGTAGTTTTTTACCGGTATCGGTTGATGCTGTGGCTTCCGATTGCGCTTATCCTCTTTCACAAAATCCAACGTACCGACTTGCCCGAATGTGTCTACCAACACCCGTAATCGCTGAATCCCTCTCTGCAACTGGTGTAATTCTTCACGGGAAAAATCATCCCACATGTACCAACAGTGCTCTGATTTCATCCCTGCGGAGTGGAGTAGAATCCCCCGGTGCTGTGCCGGCAGCTTTTCCCATATCACCCTTGCCCGGCTGTGACTGCCAGTCACTTTGTTACGGATAATGGCTATCCATTTGCTGTTATTGGCTGACATGCTTACCCCCTTAAACCCATCAAACGGAACCACCACCGGCGGCGTTTGGTTTTAAAGATGGGCTTACGTGATTCTCCTAGAAACACCACTCGGCTGGTACAAGGTTGCCAGCGCTGACCGTTTGATAATTCAATCCAGCCGTGGCCAAAATGGTTTAATTGTTGGCTGTGTGATTGTTGTCTCAGGTAGTTAGCGAATACTTTCATACATAAGTTCCTCAGTTCAGGCCCGGAACCAGCCCGCTGGCGCTGATAAAATCAACCGCTGCGGCCAGAACTGGCGTGGATTGGAAACGCGCTTCAACCGATACAACAATCAGCGACAGGTCACGAATGGCCTGATTCGCACGGTCAAGAATGGCGTTTCTACGGGATTGCGTCATAGGCCCGGCGGTCACGGTTTCACCGGCAATTGCGCCGATTGCCGCCGTAGCGCTCAGGGTATGAATAGGCAAATTAGCGGGATTGGCTTCATTAACCGGTACCGCTGGTAAACATTGCAGTTGAGACAGCAAGCCATCTAACAGCGTTGGATCTTCGGTAATGTCAGTGAGCGTCAACAGTTCGATACAGCTCAACTGGTGCGGCTGGTCAGGGTTAAGTTTGTTACGCAGCATTTGCGGCTTCATACCGATTTGCTCGGCAACCGCCGTTAAATTGTTATTCCGGGCGAAAGCACGGCATGACATATCAAAGCGCGGGTGTTTAGAAAGCTGGAAATCAAACATGGTCGATACCCTCCCAATAACGCAATATCGAACTAGGCGATTGCAATATCACAATTCGAGAGAGCATCTACGGTGAGTGCGGCCATGTTGATCATGACTTTTTCTCGCTTCATATCTTTACGCAGGCGGTGGCGAACTAAACGACCATCAGCAAGCATTGCTCTTATGGTGTCTGAATCTAAGCCCGTTAATTCACTATATTTCTCTACTGTGACATGGGGGGTCAGAAGAGTGATTGAAATGTTAGGTCTCATAGTGCAACATCCCTCTTTTATCAGTGCTTATTAGTGACGAATAGTACTAGTTCACATTTTGAAATCATGAGAACTATAAGATCACAATAAACGAACGTCAATAAGAAAAGTTCACACGGTGAAATCTTATGGATTTAAATAAAGGTGGCCGCGGCGCTATTGAGCGCATGGTTGAAGCCTATGGTTTTACAACCCGTCAGGCACTTTGCGATCAATTGAATGTGTCGAAAAGTACACTAGCGACACGTTATATGCGTGATTCATTCCCATCTGATTGGGTTATTCAGTGTGCTTTAGAGACTGGAGCATCATTGCGTTGGTTAACAACGGGCGAAAGTGTGATGTTTGAAAGCGCCCAACAAACAGATATCGTGCAAATTCCCCGCAAAAAGTTGTTAGATGGAAAACTCTACGATTCGAATTTCTATATGTTTGATAAGGCATTCTTGCCTGACGGATTAAAAGACCCGGTTGTTATCCTTGATGGTGATATCACCTATATTGCTGACCGCAAGTTCGATGAAGTACAAGATGGTAAATGGGTTGTGGATATAGAGGGAAAGGTCAGTGTACGAGATATTATTCGTATTCCCGGTGGTAAAGTACGGGTTGAGGGCGGGAAGTTTGCTTTTGAATGTAATTTAGAAGATATAAAAGTCATTCAAAAAATTGTAATGTCATGTACTAAATAAAAGGAGTTATCATGACAGATGTAGTTACTTTCGTTTATGTAAACACTAAAAATATTGTACGCGTACAATCTATAAACAACATTTCTGAGAATGAAACTTATCTGCAAGGAATCAGCTTACTTGAAGATGAGGAAGACAAACTTAAAACATTTAGAAAAGATAGAATATATACATTTGTCAATTCAATAGAAGAGGGATTAGTAGCCATTGATAAAGGTATTACTGACGGTAATTTCTATTTCAAAGATCAAAAGAAAGAGATTTTTGACGTCTGCTTTACTGGTTTTAAAAAAGACAGAAAAATAGAGTTAGAATTAATAGCATCAAATAATAATATGTTAGTCAGAAAAACCGTTTCTAAAGGCTTAAAGTTATTATGTTACGGCTACAATGCAGGGCCAGCAAAATTATTATTAGCCCGTAAAGCTGGCGCTATCATTTTAGATGAAAATGAATTTATTAACTTTATTGATTCAGGCGAGATACCTGAATAAAAACAATTAGCGGAGTGGCTCATTATGATAAATTTAGATAGTGACATAACATTTAAGAATAGAGATGAATATAAAAGAAAAAATATTGCAGAAAAAATAATCAAGCTTATCACTTCAGATATAGACACATCCCCTATGATTATAGATGGCAGTTGGGGAACAGGAAAAACAGAGTTTTGCTATAAACTGATTAACTTATTAAAGGAAAATAATACTGATTATAAAACCGTATATATCGATGCGTTCAATGAAGACCATACAGACTCTCCAATATTAACGGTTCTTGCAGCAATAGTAACTCTTTTGCCTGAAGCAGAACGGCCAGCGTTAATTAAAAAGGCATTGCCTGCTTTAAGATTTGGCTTAAAAACAGCACTAAAGGCAGGGGCGGGATGGGTGCTGAGACAAAATGCAGATGATTTAGCTGGAGAGTTTCAAGAAGCAATAAAGGAAACCAGTAATGCTGCAATAGATGGAACGGTAGAAACACTTCTAGAAGATCATATTGATTCCGAGAAAAATATAAAAACACTAAAGATTGCTTTAAAAGAAATTTCAGATAAAAATCCAATGGTGATTTTTATTGATGAATTAGACCGTTGTAAACCTAGTTTTGCAATTTCTATTTTAGAAAACATAAAGCATGTGTTTGATGTAGATAATGTTCATTTTGTTTTGATTACAAACACACAGCAACTGCAAGCATCGATAAACCATATCTATGGACAATCCGTTGATGCCAAACGTTATTTAGATAAATTTATTCGTTTTTCATTTACACTACCTGATTATTATAAAAAGAATGGTTTCGAAAATGTTTTTACTTCCACACACCATTGGAATAGTGTCATTCTTGGCTCAAGCGAATTGCAAATTGTCAATAATGAGGTAGGTAATTTCATTAATTCTCTAATTGAAACAAAACGACTTTCTTTAAGAGAGGTTGAAACATTTGCAAGATACGTTGAAATATACCAGAGAATATCAGATAATAAAATCAGTTCTGGAATATTCTTCGGACATAAATTATTTTGGCTTATGGGTATTTATCTCTATTGTTTTGAAAAAGAATTAGCACTAAATATTTCTACGAATAAAATTGACATAGATGTATTAGCTGACGCACTAAAAATTAAAACAATCAATCTTGATAGTGAAAAGAGTCCCACTCATCTGCAAATTGTTTTTTATGCATTACTTGCTGAAAATAATGGTGATTCTAAGTATTTCTCTAAACCGACTCCAGAACAAAAGAAAATATGGGATGGCCGAGTTATTAAATTGTTGAGAAGTTCATATGGAGATACTGAAAACTTGTGCGAAATAATAGCCCAATCAGTAGATGAACTTCAATTAAAGTAAATGATGCAGAACGTAGAGCTTAATGTTTGTTGTATCATTATAAAACATTGACCACTGTCTATACATACAGTTAAATACCCCCTTATCTTCCAAGGGGGTTCTCAATGTCAGTGCGCAAACAACCAACAGGCCAATGGTTATGTGAGTGCTACCCGGCTGGCCGTACAGGTCGCCGGGTTAGAAAAATGTTTGCGACGAAAGGTGAAGCCTTAGCCTTTAAACGTTACACCATGGATCAGGTGAACAATAAGCCTTGGTTGGGTGATGCGCCAGACCGCCGTACGTTAAGCGAGGTTGCCGAACTTTGGTATAACCTGCATGGCCGTTCTCTGGAAGCCGGTGAAAAAATTTATAAAAAACTAGAATTGATAGTTGCCGCGCTGGGTAATCCACCTGCTCATAGTTTGAGTGGCAAAGATTTTGCTCACTATCGCTCTAAGCGTTTATCTGGCGAGATTTATTTCTCAGAGAAATGGAAGAAAGGCGCAAAACCGGTAACCGTGAATCTGGAACAAAGTTTTTTGAGCGGTATGTTTAGCGAGTTGACCAGATTAGGGGAATGGAACTTACCGAACCCATTAGACAATCTGCGCAAGTACGCCGTGGCAGAAAAAGAGATGGCGTGGCTCACCCATGAGCAGATTAAAACGCTATTAGCCGCATGTAGTCTTGGCCGGGCAGATTTACCAATGGTAGTAAAAGTTTGTCTCAGCACCGGGGCGCGATGGAATGAAGCGGAGAAGCTCACCCGCTCACAGGTCAGCCCGAATAAAATTACCTTTATCAGAACAAAAGGTAAAAAGAACCGTAGCGTGCCAATCAGCAAAGAACTTCATGACGAGTTAATCGCGTTAGAGGGAGACCGTCTTTTCAGTGAGTGCTATTTTCGCTTTATGGCTGCAATCAACACCACTGACATAAAGTTACCCACTGGTCAGCTCACGCATGTTTTGCGCCATACCTTTGCCGCTCACTTTATGATGTCCGGGGGCAACATTCTGGTATTGCAACGCATCCTTGGTCACAGTGATATTCAAATGACAATGCGTTATGCTCACTTTGCGTCAGAACACTTAGAAACCGCGGTACTATACAACCCAATGGCCGCGATAAATAATTAGTTGATTTATGAGATATAAGTATGATGTAGAAACTTGATTGATGGCTGAGATTTATCTTCAATAAAATCGATTAGTAATCAAGTATATTTAGCTAGTGTCAGCGACTGCTGACCCACGCTAGATAGTAGACCCACTACGTAACTTACTGAAATAGCCCAAGATGTTTCAATGACGCAGGACAGATATAACTTGTTCGCGGTTTTTATACCTTGTTTACTATTAGTATTCATAATGTTCCCCTTATTTTTATATAAATCAGCCAAAAATCGAGATAATGCAAGTACGGCGGCTAACGATAGAACAAGGGTTATGACAGTAACTACCCCGAGAATCGAACTCAGGTATACACTAGCTAAATAAACTCAAGTACTATATTACAGCAAAGAAAAAAAATGTCAAATAAAAACATTGACATATAAAATAGAACCTCGACTAAATATCTTCGTTAGCACTGGCGGCAAAGTGGCGACGGAGGTTACCCTTCCCTAGTATTTACTACCCCTCAATAACTAATCAACTCATTGTATTTATTTTATATTATTGTTTTATATAGAGTAATGAGACTATCGGGTTTTATTTTGTCAAGCTCAGTCACTTATAAATTCCCTCTTCTTGTTTTTTGTTTTCCACGAAATTTTAAAGTTCGCAGGTAGTTAAAATAAAATTCAAAGTTGCTTATAGAAATAAAAACAGTGTAAATATAAATAATCAGAAACTACTGGCTCGCATTGAAATACACTTTGCTATAACTGCCAAGTTCCCATGAATTCATTAGAAATATAAATCCCATTACATCCTACATCATATCATGTTCGATGTCTGCTCTTGGCACAGACTGTTGACCTGCTCCCCGTTAATCAACACTAATTGCTATTAACTACTTCCGCTTTTGGCACAGAGCAGCCGAAGCAACATCAGGGGACTGATATGAGCGAGGAGCAGACCTACCGCCCCTGCATGAAGGGTGCCATAGGATCATGAAGAGAAGAACTGCGAGGCATCTTGAGTTCAGTTGAACAGATATCAAATCGGTTAACCATCATATCCGAATGATGCCCCCTCTGTAGGTCCAAAAGCCACGTAGTCTGAATGTCCAGCTATATGGCTAGAATGAGGGATTTTATCTTTTCAGCCTTTTCAAAGTGATCCAGCTTCATCTCCATAATCCACCAATGCGCAACCTCCATGAGTAGTTCCGGATCATCATTTTTATTGGCAAAAAAAGCATAGAAAGACAGGCCTACGTTACCGCCCTTGGCCGCGATTTTAGCCTCACACGTCCTGATGATTTTTTCCTTCATTTCTGCACGCATATTCTTTCCCTTTTTGTTCTTTCACTGCCCGCATGAAAAAGCCCACTCCTGGGTGGGTTTGGACCAGATTATTTCCGTACAGACAGTGACCTGCGTCATGCAATTAATCGAGCATACCAGAGGGACAGTACTCGCCTTCCCATCCCACTATCTTAGCGTTTGAATCCAGATCTTTTACCGATACGCTATCTCCGGAAAATTCCGAGCCAGTAACGACGATATCGTAATCATGATTTGGCTGAGGAATGAATCTCTCGGAGGTAGACCGTACTGTATTTTGATAGTACCCAGACTGGGTCCAATAATGAATTACCGTCACCAGTTGCCCCGGTTTGATAGTAAATTCATTTATGAAAATGCCCTTGTTATTAGATGACTCTGGCATTCCAATTTTTTTATTTCCTGTGACAGGAATACCGATAATAGCCAGACCAGCAGTAATCCGGCGTTCTAAAACTTTTTTATAACAGCCACTTGCCTGTTTTTCGTAAAATTGAAGAGCTGTATTGCCATCAGATGCAGCACGAATCCGGGCTGCATCTGAACCTTTATAGTCTTCCAACGAAGGCCTAAACCCCGCCGTACATCCACTCAACAACGTTACTATTATTCCCGTAATAGCCAGTTTTCCATACATGAGCATCACCTTGCGTCTTTGTTGATCCTACTTTTATCGACTCAGACGGGGAAAACTTTAAACGAATATTAAGCCAGTCATTTACCACTTCATCCCGTTATAGTGTTCCAACCACTCATATTTAGCATAAAATCAGTTCACCGTACCGACTCAGTGCCGCTTTACTGTCAGCGCCAATGTTTATAAGGTCCGCTCCTTGCACCGAGCAGACCTGCAGGCTGATCAAGGTCTACTGTGAGCGAAAAGCAGAAATAGGACTGTGTTCTTAATTCGATATTCTAAGGGTAAGAACTACGGACTGATCTCAAAAAGTTCTTAGAACTAAAATTCAAGTCAATCGTTTTAGTAATGGCTAACCATACAAAATATACTTTAAGTTGCAGGATACTTACTTTCGAGATTCTATACAGCAA
>OLIJ01000050.1_pt1 | contig 119493 bp, 130 predicted proteins | sample 1609731 | NCBI WGS metagenome assembly OLIJ01 (sample SAMEA4350159, study PRJEB24818) | metagenome | biome: human; feature: gut; material: faeces | place: Denmark | collected 2013-09
TGGTCGCTGGGCGTTAGTTGGAACAGTGCGAGAGATGGATTACATGCTCCACTTCAAAAAAGAAAGGGATATGAATGAGTTTTATTTTGCCCTTGTTCAAAACAACTTCTGCGGTTCGCGCAATAGCTACTTTATCAGGCGTGATATGAAGCGAATTTTAGGGTTGAAGGAGGTTAGCCATGCCTGAACTCCCCCAATCAATATGTATCTTCTGCTTCCTGATGCTTAATAAGGGTGAAACCTACGCTCATCAGAAATGCATTGATAAAGCAGCGAAGGAGAAAAGAGATGGCAAACTTACGCAAAGAGGCTAAAGGCCGCGAGTGCCAAGTTAGGCTTCCTGGTATCTGTAACGGGAATAACGAAACCGTAGTGCTGGCCCACTACCGGCTATCGGGAATATGCGGTACCGGAATCAAGCCGCCTGACCTTTTCGGCGCATGGTGCTGCTCTGCGTGTCATGACGAAATAGACCGTCGCACACACATCATGGATGTCGAGAGTGCACACTTGGCTCACCTGGAGGGAATGGTGAGAACGCAGGCAATTCTGCTGTCGGAGAATAAGGTGAAGATATGACCGAATATCACATAGACCTACCCTGGCCGCCCAGTGTTAACACCTACTGGCGACACTCAAGGGGAAGGCACTACATCAGCGAGAAAGGCACCAAATACCGGCAAGCAGTAATCGATACCATCAAACAGCTAAACCTCGATATCAACACCTCCGCACGACTCAAAGTATCAATATCAGCACACGTACCAGATCGCCGCCGCCGTGACTTAGACAACCTGCAAAAGGCCGTCTTTGATTCGCTGGTGCACGCTGGATTTATGCAGGACGACGAGCAGATAGATGATTTCAGGGTTAGGCGGCAGTCGATGGAGAAGGGTGGGCGGTTATCAATATCAATTACTGAACTGGAGTAAAGCATGAAATACGCAGACCCATTCCACACACTCCCTCAGTACAAAGACAAAACCCAATTACTCAGAACATGGAAGATAGCCAGAAGGGTTATCACGCCAGGGCAGCAAGTTTGGACAAAATACCTTTTGATGCTTTGGGGGCGACATTTAGGTGGGGATGACTCACACGAACTGGATGGCGGTCAAAACGTAATTGGACGGCTAATGGTTAGAACTGCATGGAGCGCTGATAGGTCAGATCAAATAATCAGGATTGTGAAAATGTTGCATGAAGATGGCTTACGAGGTGATGAGCTTTATCGTCGTTCGCGGGAATTAGCACTACCTGAAACCTCAGTAAGCAACATCATCGCTCTCGCCAAAGAATCAGATGATGCCGCTTTTGTTGAAAAGGTCATGTGTAAAGCACTGAATAAGGCCAGCCCAATGAGGGCATACGCTATTAAACGATATTGTGATCGCAAGTACCCGCAAATATTGAAGAGGGAGTTAGTTCGCCTTACTGGATGCAGTGACAAGGAGGCCAGAAACCGCGTTGAGTGGTGCGAAGAAATACTGGAAGTGGAAATGTTTTATGCATTTAAACGTGAAATGGAGAAAGAATTTCTAATTAATTGCCATTAAATAGAAAAATAGCACTAATTGCTAAGGCGGATGGGCAATCAACGTGTAGTATTTCGGTTAAGCTCGGACGTCAAAGGCGAAGAGCGGTGATGTAGTTGAATCACCAATAAAACATTCAAGGCCCAGCCCTAACCGGTTGGGCTTTTTGCATTACCACATTCTGATGGGTACTGGATTGGTTAATCCAATCGTTGTGAAACAGTATCCAGCCGAATGTGGCTAATGGGTATCAGTATAGAACGCAGACTTATTGATATCGGCCGGGCTGCGCGGCACCACATACCAACTTTTAAGGCTGCCAATTTGGTGGCCTTTTTTATTTAGCTCCCGTCAAAACAGTCAATCACTGAAAACACCCTCACACTTTCGAATGACTACGACGGGAGCTATTCCCTACACAACAGCATACGAACCCGACCAATCGCCGGGAAGATAATTCCCCGGATGGGGAGGTGGGTCATGAAAATGAACGACACAAGCCAATTACAGTATTGGTGGACGGGGTCACTTGCCGCGTTCTCTGTTTTGAGCACTCAGGATTACATTTTTATTGTCGGCGCTTTGATTAGTGCCTGGTTCACAATAAAAACGTATTACGCGAACCGGCGTGAAAAGGATGCGCAACTCAAGGAAGAGCAGAAGCGCACTCAGTTGCTTCGTGAATTCTTGGAAGATAAGACAGCCGAGACTAACCCTGAGGCAATCGCCGTGGTGAATGAGGCTTTGCAGAGAATGGAGGCTGATTAATGTCAGCACTAAAGCGCGTCACTACCGGTACCGCCTGCGCTGTATCAGCCATTATTGCAATCGTCGTATCTAACGGAACGGTTAGAACCAGCGAGAAAGGCTTAGAGCTTATTGGTAATGCTGAGTCATGCCGCCGTGACCCGTATGTTTGCCCGGCCGGAGTGTTGACCGATGGCATTGGCAATACTCATGGTGTTAAGCAGGGCGACCGAAAGTCTGATGAGCAGATCGCCGCAGACTGGGAGAAGAACATTCTTCAGGCTGAATCCTGCGTGAACAAAAATGGCAATGGCAACAAGCTGAACCAAGGCCAGTTTGATGCGGTCACGTCGATCACGTTCAATGCCGGTTGCCCCCAGATGCAGAAATCAACGATGTATCGAATGCTGCGAGAAGGAAAGTTTACTGAAGCCTGTTATCAATTCCCTCGCTGGACTTATGGTGGCGGGAAACAGCTCCCCGGACTGGTTGTTAGGCGCGAGAAGGAGAAGGCGCTATGTCTGGGAAATTAACCGCCGCTCTCGTCGCTATATTGACGCTAATCCTGTTTGGTTTCGGCTTCGTGGCATTTCATTACCAGGCTAAGGCCGCTGGTTTGGAAAAAGACAAAACTATATTGACTGGCGAGCGCGATGTAGCCCAATTCACGCTAGGAAACTACACCACGACAGTTCGTCTATTCAACGATATCGCCAAGGCCAACGATAATGAAAAAAACCGCATTAGCAATGATGGTGAGGTACGAGCTGCTGCGATTAAAAAAGATATTGCAGGAGATGAGTGTGCTATTCGGCTTGTTCCTGCTGCCACTGCTGACCTCCTGCGCAAACACGCAAATCAAATACGTTCAGGTGCCACAAGTACCGATACCAGCAAGCTTACTTTCTGACTGCATACCTCCAGAGATACCCGAGATATTAACTTGGGGTAACAGCCTATTGCTGAATGACACCTTACTAACGGTGATAGAGCAGTGCAACGCAGATAAGGCGAGCATTCGGCAAATTGAAGAAAAGCGGGGACAGCAGCCCCGCTGAATTAATCACCCAACTTTGCGGTAAGGGTAGCCAGCTTTTTTGATGTTCACATCAAAATACTGTCCCTTAGACGGAGCGTTCATTAATGACGTGTGAACGGAGGCAGGGACTTTCGAATATTGATAGACGCCACCTCCTAGAAAAGCAATTTCCAAAGTGGAACTTGCACTATCGTAACCAACTGAATGAAGGTTTGAAGATGAAACAGGTTGACGAATCAATTGATAAATCTCCTTTAAGTGGCAAAAGCGCCAAAGAGATAATTGAACACTTCAAGAGCTATAACTTTGTCGATGATCATGGTCACCGATTGGACATGTGCTTGGACTTCACAGATTTGGTTGAAATGGCGGCTAACGTCAGCGAATAGAATTGTTTAACCCCACTGGAGGTTGATCATTATCTTGCTGACGGGTAAGCCGTAAGTGGTGTAGCAACGCCGAGAGGAGTAGCAAAGCCGCGAACAAAGAACATGAAGGCTCAGTTTAACGACTGGGCCTTTTTTGTACCCGCAATACCCTCTGCGCATTCGCGTGCGTAACCCCGAGAGCTTTCCGTAGTGTGAGTCTGAGATAGGGCGGTGGATTTCATCGTTCCACTCTCGGGCTGCCTATATCTACGCGAACAGGCTCGCACCACCGAAAGGAAATACGATGAGCAATATTATTCCGATTAATTTCGAAGGCCACTCTATGCGCTTTAGCGAAGATGGCTGGATTGACGCAACTACGGCAGCAGAGAAATTTGGGAAGTTGCCGAATGAGTTTTTACGCTTGCCTGAAACTGAAGCCTACATTCAAGCCCTTGAGCGTAGATGCGGGAAAATCCCGTATGTAAAAACGAGCAAGGCACGAAAGGATCGTGGCGGCGGAACATGGCTTCACCCAAAACTCGCGGTTAGATTCGCCCGATGGTTATCGGTGGATTTTGAGATTTGGTGTGATGAGCAGATTGATTCGCTTATCCGTGGTCACGTAATCAATTACACAGACCAGCAGATTATCGCACTCCTAACTCACCAAGACGCCACCACGTGGGAGAAGCGGTTCAAAGACCCATTCTATTCTGCATTATCAAAATTAACTCGGCTGCCATACAACGGCCACATCGGTGGGTGCCCGGCATTATTCGGGAAGATTACTGCTGATTGGGTGTATGGAGTGGCGCTCCCTGATGTCGTTTATGAATCCGTGAAAGATAAAGCAAATGGCCGAGAGAAAATTCACCAATTCCTCAAGCCTGAATTACTGGCCGCAGTAGAGCATCAACTGATGTCGGTAACGGCTCTTGCAAATGGTTGTGTGGATTACAAGGATTTTGAGGCCAGATGCACTGCTGCATATGGGTTGAAAGGTCAACTTAAGCTTATTTACCCATCGGCGGCATGACTCCTTGAAATCAAGATTGAGAGCCACTTTCACAACGGCTCTCAATTCAACGCTATGGTTAGCTTAGTAAAAAAGCACAGAGATCACAGATAATGTAATTTATATAAACGCAGATGCCATCCAGTTATAAAGTGGTTGAAAAAAAATAAGCTAAGTGCATATTAGATATGGATTTTAATGAATATTTAATATGGTAGGTGTTATGTGGATTTAACTAAAACGCTCAATGACATGATATTAAACGAGGAAGACGCGCCATATCAATCAAAGGTTGATTTTAAGCCACTGGCGGTGAAAACTCTTCGAGAGCTTGCTGATAGAATTGAGCGTGGCGAAGAGATAGTTATTCGCGGAGATAGAAAATGCTATGGAGGTGGCCCTGACGGGTTAAAAGGGTACACAATAATCACTAAGGTGCTATGACTCGTCAGAATAACCAAGCCGCCTACGGGCGGTTTTTTATTGGATGCTATTTATAAAACTCTGCAAAATGTGCTCATGAAGTGCCTTTGACAGAATCTTATATAGGTTTGCAATCATGTCTGTCTCACCATTACCGAGTGGGATACTTTACCAACCAGCGGAATATCCTGTTATGGCTAATTCAGACACACAAATGAAGCGCCCATATCCGCCATTATCATTCGTCAATGAGTTCAGACCGCACATTGAATTAGTTCCAGCCACTGAAGTGCTTGAGTGGGTTAACAGCCAAATACTCAGTGACGAAGGTGAGCTACACAATCCCGACCACGGGCACTTAATTGACGCTGACATAAAAATTATGTGGGCATCATCTGCGTTTGAAAAGCAGGGTCGTACTGTTCTTGGTCAAGCTGAACAGGTAGCCATGAGAGCCGGTGGCTGGCAAAAGGCCCGAATGGAGCAGCAGATGTACGAATGGTTCGGTGATGTGCCGACATTCATCATTACCTTGGCTGCTGATTATTGCGCTCAATGTTCTGACCTTGAGTTCTGTGCGCTGATAGAACATGAGCTTTACCACATCAGTCATGCTACCGACGAATTCGGCGCGCCAAAGTTCAACAAAGAAGGGCAGCCAGTGCTGAAACTGCGCGGCCATGACGTTGAAGAGTTTGTCGGTGTAGTTCGCAGATATGGTGCGAGCATTGAAGTACAAGAAATGATTGATGCGGCAAATAAACCTGCTGAGGTAGCCCATCTTAACGTTGCCAGGGCGTGTGGAACATGCCTCTTAAAGCTGGCTTAACTTTGGATTGCTTTGGACGAATGGTGATTTATGGCTGCATTAAAACCGGAAGTAAAAGCCTTCATCATTCAAGCGCTGGCATGCTTCGATACCTTGGCGATGGTGGCTGAAGCTGTCCAAAAAGAGTTTGGGATTAAAGTTACCCATCAGCACGTTGAATCGCATGACCCGACAAAGGTCAGTGGAAAGGGCTTAGCTAAAAAATGGGTTGAGCTATTTACCGTCACGCGTGAACGCTTCCAGACAGAAATAGCAAACATTCCAATAGCAAATAAGTCCTATCGCCTACGAGCTTTGGATCGCATGGCTGCCGCCACTGAAAAACAAAAGAACTTCGGAATGACCGCACAGCTAATTGAGCAAGCAGCCAAAGAATGCGGCGATGCTTACACAAATAAGCAAAAAATAGAAACCAAATACTCCATCGCAGATGAAATGGCGGAATTACTGAAGGAGATATCTTCTGAGGCATGATTTATGGCTGATCTCAATAAGCAATTCAGCGAGCTAAAGAAGAACTTAAAAAACAGATTCTGGCGTCTAAATAACCTCTATTACATCACTGACAAGTCGGGTAAAAGAGTCAAGTTCAGGATGACGCCTGAGCAACTCGAGTATTTTGAAGGCGTTCACACTCGCAATATCATTCTGAAAGCTCGCCAGCTTGGCTTTACGACTCTGGTTTGTATCGTTCAGCTCGATGCTGCGTTATTTGAGTCGGCAAAATGCGCATTGATTGCCCACACGCTGAATGATGCAAGGCGACTGTTTCGCGAAAAGGTTAAGTACGCCTACGACAACCTCCCGGCGATTATTAAGAAAGCTAATCCCGCTAAAAATGATTCTGCTGGTGAGTTAGTTTTTGATAATGGCGGGTCACTCTACGTCAGTACCTCATTTCGTGGCGGTACACTGCGTTACCTGCACGTTTCAGAGTTCGGCAAGATATGCGCTAAGTATCCTGACAAAGCGCGTGAGATTGTCACTGGCGCGTTTGAAGCGGTATCAACTGACTGCTTTACCACTATCGAAAGTACAGCGGAAGGTCGCGCTGGTTACTTCTTCGATTATTGCCAAACAGCAGAAAAAGCACAGCTTCAGGGAAAGAAACTTTCTAACCTCGATTGGAAGTTCTTCTTCTTCACCTGGTGGCGAAACCCGCAGTACGCAATCGACCCGGTTGAGGCTTTACCTCAGCGCCTGGTTGATTACTTTGCTGAGATGGAAGTCAAGCATGGCGTTCAACTGAACGAGCGCCAGAAAGCCTGGTACTACGCCAAAGAAAAAACGCTCGGCGACGATATGAAGCGGGAATATCCAACTATTCCGGCCGAAGCATTCCAGCAATCAGTCGAAGGTGCTTACTACGCCAAACAATTCCGCTGGCTCTATACCAACAAGCGGATCTGCAAATTACCTGACAACTCACATTTGCCGGTTCACACGTTCTGGGATATCGGCGTGGGTGACTCAACTGCCATCTGGTTCGTGCGTGAGGTCGGCGAGGAATTCCACATCATCGACTACTACGAAAACTCCGGTGAAGGTCTGCGGCACTATATGAAAGTGCTGAAAGACCGCGGCTATACGTATGGTGACCACTGGGGGCCGCACGACATCGAAAACCGTGAATTCGGCTCTGATGCCAAGTCTCGTAAAGAACTGGCGCGCGAAGGTTATGAAATCGACGGGCAGATTTATTCCATGACATTCAAAGTGGTGCCGAAAACTGGCGTTGATACCGGTATCGAGTCAGTGCGTGAAATTCTGCCTAAGTGTGTCTTTGATGATGAGAAGTGCGCTGAAGGCATTACTCACCTCGAAGGCTACCGGAAAGAATGGGACGATAAACGCGGCTGCTGGAAAGACAAACCACTTCACGATCACACCTCTCACGGCTCTGATGGGTTCCGCTACTTTGCTGTAGCGAAGAACAACCATAAAAAGCCAACCGGCAAAGTCACTCAACTACGGATGTAACCCATGCCAGATATTTCAACACCCAATCTCGATTATGGGAACATGACCGAGGCGTGGGACATTAATGACGCTCTGATGGGCGGCACGCTTTATATGCGCCAGCTTGGAGAACAGCATTTACCCAGATGGCCGAATGAGGATGGTGATAGTTACAAACAGCGGCTATCTGTAGCTACATTGCTGCCAGCTTATGAAGAAACGATTAAGAATAACGTTGGGCGAGTATTTTCTGAGCCGACGCAACTTAGTGAAGCGACACCAGATGTAATTGTCGAGTACACCAAGAATTTCGACTTGGCAGGGAATCGCTTGGATGTGTGGTCGCAGGAGTATTTCAGCCTCGCGCTACAATACGGGTTGGCGCATGCTCTGGTGGATTACCCCCGCGTAGGTGATATCAAAACAAAAGCTGAAGAGAAAGCAACTGGCGCACGACCTTATGCTGTCTTAATTAATCCGCGTCAGGTTATCGGCTGGAAGTCAGAGACAAAAGAAGGAAAGGTCAGGCTTACTGAGTTGCGGATAAAAGAAATTGTTGTCGAAGATGCTGAAAATTACGCACAGCACAAGATTGAGCAAATTCGCAAACTTACTCCTGGTGCAGTTGAGTTACATCGTAAGTCAACGGGCAAGAGTGCTGATGGTGGTGATGTATGGGTCATGCATGACACCTGGGAAACATCACGTAAAGACATTCCCTTGGTTACTCTTTACACCAAACGCACTGGTTTTATGTGCGCAACACCACCGCTCATTAGCTTAGCATTGCTGAATATCAAACATTGGCAGAGTCAAAGTGAGCAAGACAATATTCTTCATGTTGCCCGCGTGCCATTGCTGACAGTATTCGGACTAGAGGATGGGCAAGAATTAACGATTGGTGCATCAACTGCCACGAGGTTTTCTGACCGTTCCAAGCAAGGGTTGGAATATGTCGAACACACTGGTTCGGCTATCAACTCAGGTAAAGATTCCCTGAATGGCTTAGTTGAGCAAATGCGACAAGCTGGGGCCAAGATGCTCCGAGCAGAGAACACCTCAACAAAAGCAGTAGATCAGGTCACTGAAGAGCGAATGCAGGAACAGTCTCCGCTCTATACGATGTCTAATTCTCTTGAGGACGCACTGGATAATATTCTGCAAATCATGGCGGAGTGGTCTGGTGAGCAAGACGGTGGCAGCGTTGATATTCGTACCGAACTGGAAACAGCTGAGCAGGCGTTTAATGCAACGTCTGCTTTGGCTATCCAGGCGTTACGGCAAGGGGGTGACATTCGTCCTATTGATGCCGTTCGTGCTCTGCAAGTTCTCAAGATTATCGATCCCGATGCTAAGCCGGATGAAGTGCTGGACGAACTAAATAACTTAGGCCCAACCATCGCAGGTGGCTAAATGGCAACGATTAACGAAAGGCTACGTGATGAAGCAATAGCACATAGCCTGTTTCAATCGCGATATGCCACTGGTGTTGTTCGCAAAATGGTTCAAGTGCTCAATGAAAGCGACGCAGAGCTATCGGCTCGTCTTATTGTGGCACTTGATGAGGTTAATCCAAACAGTGTCACAGTGAAGCGCTTAGAAGGCTTGCTGGTTAGTGTTCGTCAAGTGAATAAGCAAGCTGTAGATGCGCTGTATTCGTCTTTGACTGATGAACTGTTGGACTTTGCAAAGCATGAAGCAGGTTATCAACTTAGTTTGTTTGACTCGTTATTGCCGGGGCCGGTTTTAAATCGGTTCCCGTTAGCAGCAATTACCCAAGAGCAGGTTTACGCCGCTGCAATGGCTCAACCGTTTCAAGGTCGATTACTGCGAGACTGGGCGGAGAATATCGAAGCTGACCGGATGACCCGTATTATCAATACAGTTAAAAACGGTTACCTGGCTGGCGATACTGTTGAACAGATGGCGCGGAAGTTACGCGGTACAAGAGCAAGAAACTATCAAGATGGCGCAATCGAGGCGGGACGGAAGAATGTTACTGCGGTGGTGAAAACGGCCGTCACTCATATGACAGCCGTAGCGCGGGATAAATTTGCTGAGAACAACAGCAATATCATTGATGCTAAGCAATGGCTCAGTACCTTGGACAATAAAACCTCTCACGATTGCATTATCCGAGATCGCCTCAAATACACCCTGGAAGGCAAACCCATCGGTCACAAGGTTCCGTATCTTCAGGGGCCAGGCCGCATTCATTTCTGTTGTCGCTCGATGGAAACCTTAATCACCAAATCTTGGCGTGAGTTGGGGATCGATATCGACGAAATGGATGAAGGAACGCGCGCCAGCATGGATGGGCAAGTTCCAGCGGGGACTACCTATAGTGAATGGTTGCAACGGCAATCTTACCGCCGACAAGTTCAGGTGCTGGGTGAGACTCGCGCCAGGCTAATGAAGGGTGGTGGCATGCGTACAGATGAATTCTTCACTGATAAAGGCGAATGGCTGACGTTACAGCAACTACGAGATATCGACGATAGAGCGTTCTCTGACGCAGGCTTGTAGAAAACTATGCTTTAACAATTACCGTCAACGGTAGCCAACTAAACAAAAAAACTGAGCCTCGCCATTGTGCGGGGCTTTTTATTACCTGTCGTTAGCGGATGCGATACGGCGAGCGGGTCGGATGACCTTTTTAAAATGGCCGGAAGGCTTGGAGATTAACCATGAAATTGAAATTAGATGCAGATGGAAAGGTAGTTGTTGAGAACGGAATGCCGGTTTATGTCCATGCCGACGGCAAAGAAATCCCCTTCGATGCTTCTGCTGCACTGAGCAAAATCACTGCGCTAAACGGTGAGGCAAAAACTCATCGAGAAGCGAAGGAGGCGGCGGAAGCCCAGCTTGGTAAATTCTCTGGCATCGACGACCCAGCCAAAGCGATTGAGGCTCTGCAAACCCTAACCAAAATTGACCAGAAAAAACTGATTGATGCGGGTGCGGTTGACCAGGTTAAAGCAGAAATCACTAAGGCATTTCAAACCCAATTGGATGACGCGAACGGCAAGAGTAAAACTCTGGAAGAGCAGCTTTATAAAGAGATGATCGGCGGACGCTTCGGCAGTTCCTCATTCATCAAAGATAAAGTAGCGATCCCTGCCGACTTTGTTCAGGCCCGTTTCGGTCAGTCATTCAAAATCGAAGATGGCAAGGTTGTGGCTTATGACCCATCAGGCAATAAGGTGTTCTCTCGCACCAAACCAGGTGAACTTGCTGACTTCGATGAGGCGTTGGAGTTTTTGGTCGAACAGTACCCGCAGAAAGATCACATCCTCAAGGCATCCGGCAATAATGGTGGCGGCTCACAACAGCAGACGCAACATCAGCACGGACAAAAAACACTGAAACGCACCGCGTTTGACTCAATGGGTATGGCAGAGCAACGCGCCGCACTCAAAGACGGCGTGGCGATCGTAGACTAATTGGAGCTATAAAATGGCAGCAACAAATACCTTAACGGGCCTCATCTCAACAATTTATACCGCGTTGGATATCGTTTCACGTGAGCAAACTGGTTTCATCCCGGCAGTGGCCCGCAATACCAAAGCTGACTCAGCCGCAAAAGGGCAAACAGTATCAGCGCCAGTCGCTCCAGCGGCCAAGACAGTTGATATTGTCCCCGGCCCGACTGCATCAGGTGACGCAGGGCAAGAAATTGGTACCGTAGATGTCGTTATCACTAAATCCAAAATGGCACCAGTCCAGTGGAACGGCGAAGAACAACTGGCTATCGGTCCCGCAGGGACATACAACACCATCCTTGCTGAACAGTTCAAGCAAGCATTCCGCGCGCTTGCTAATGAGGTCGATGCAGATCTTGGTGCGTTGTATTACGGCTCGTCTCGCGCTGTCGGTACTGCGGGTACTACACCGTTTGGTATCGCGGCTGATTTGTCAGACTTCGCGGATTCTCGTCGTGTCTTGGAAGATAACGGCGCACCTACAACTGACCTGCAAATGGTGCTGGGTTCAGCGGCTATCTCTAATATTCGCGGTAAACAATCAGTGCTGTTTAAAGTGAATGAAGCCGGTACTGAAGAACTTCTGCGTGAAGGTATCATCGGTCGTATTGAAGGGTTCAATCTGCATAACTCAGCAGGCGTTAAGCGAGTTACAGCAGGCACTGGCGCAGGTTTCCTTGTGAACAAGGTTGGCGGTCATGCGGTCGGTGACCGGCTGATCTCTGTTGATACTGGCACTGGCACTGTGAAAGTGGGTGATGTGGTTACCTTTGATGGTGATGACCACAAATACGTAGTGGCCGCTGCCACTTCATCAGTTATCACCATTGCAGCACCCGGATTGATGAAAGCACTGGCCGACAATGCGGCGGTGACCGTGGGCGGTAATTACACCGCTAATATGGCATTTGATCGCAATGCCTTCCTGTTGGCATCACGTACTCCGGCAATGCCTGATGGCGGTGATACCGCTGATGACGTAATGAACGTTACCGACCCGGTATCCGGCATTACATTCCAGATTGCACTGTATCGCCAGTATCGCCAGGTGCGTTATGAAGTTGGTTTGGCGTGGGGCGTCGCGTCGGTCAAGCCCGAACATAGCACTATCATCTTGGGTTAATTATTAAGGGGCTTCGGCCCCTTTCTTATATGGAGTAATAAATGGCCGGATTAACGAAAGAGCAGCGTGATGCAAAGAAACTGATTGCTAATGTGGTAGATCCAACGGTAACTAATCTCCCTGTTGACCCTGTTGACCCTGTTGACCCTGTTGACCCTGTTGACCCAATCACATTCATTCGGATGAAACGTGAATTACCAATGCTGCCAGGTGGCCCGACTGAGGCAGATGTTCACCCTGAGTCAGTAGAAATATGGTTGCTGGAAGAATGGCGCATTAGCGAATAGGGGCGGCTTATGTTGGTTACTAACCCTGACTCTCCTAACTTCGAAAGTTATGCAAGTGTCGATGACTTGCGAGCTTTGGCGGCGTCTCGCGGATATGACGTGCCGGTGGATGACGAATCCTGTGAGCAATTACTTTTGCAGGGAATGGACTACCTTGCGGGGCTTATATGGAAAGGGAGCCGAACGGTAGCTGAACAACCGTTGTTCTGGCCGCGCACTGGGGTTGTGGTCGATGGTTACCTGCTGCCTAAATACGTCATTCCAAAGCAGGTTATACAGGCCCAATGCAGGCTGGCAGTTGAAGCGCAGGAAATAGATTTATCTCCAGCATTTGCCGGTGGCGGTGAAGTGACTCAAGAGACAGTAGTTGGTGCGGTTAGCGTTTCATATGCAGAAGGTTCCAGCGTTTCGGTACCGAGATTTACTTGGTTAAACGGGTTATTGCGCGGAATGATAACCAGCACAAGCCAGGTTCGCATGGTGAGGGGATAACATGTCGGAATTGAAAATAGCCCCATTCATCAAAGACAGCACGGCAGAACACAACAAAGCCAATGTCATCAGATTACTAAAAGAAGCGCTAGCATTTGCCGAAAATGGCAGCCCCCAGAGCCTTGCGGTGATAATGATCAGCAATGGCGATGTTATGGATTGTTATCACCATGGTGGCGCGCCATACATGATGGTAGGTGCGATTGAATCACTTAAAACTGACTATATTCACGCTCAGATAGAAAGGCGATGATATGGCTATCAATTACCCACGAATGCGAGCGACAGCAACACGATTGATTACCGAGAATGGAGCGACCTACCAACTATCTCGCGGCGGTGGCATCGAGTTCGTTGGAGGTGTTGAAATTGAAATTCCTCTGGAAACATCCTCCATTGTTGGTGTTATTTCCAGTTACTCTCCCGGCGAGATTGATGGAACCTTAATCCAGAATGGTGATGTGAAAATGTCGGCTACGGCTGATGTGGAAATTCGCATTGGTGATCTAATTATGGTTGATGGCAAAAAGCATCGAGTCATTAAACCTAACCCTGTTAAACCCGCGGCATTACTGATCTGCTACAAACCACAACTGAGGGCGTGATATGGCTGACAACTCCAGCTTCATGGCTTCAATTAATGCGTTTATTGAAAAGGGTAAGCGTAATCAGGAATTGGTGGTGCAAAAAGCGGGTATCAAAATTCTTAATCGGTTGGTCACGATGTCTCCAGTTGGTAACCCTGACTTATGGGCAACCAACAACACCGCCGTTTCATATAACGATGCTGTTTTCGAGCATAACGAAGAACTAAAGAAAGATTCAGCTAACTTAACCAAAACAGGGCGACTGAAAAAACGGGCTAGGGTGACTGATAGCATGGATGTCAAAGCACCTGCTGGCTATACCGGTGGACGCTTTAGAGGTAATTGGCAGGTTGGCCTAGATGTTCAGCCTGACGGTGAGACAGGGCGTATCGATAAAAGTGGCAATATGACAATGGCTGTGGGCAATTACATGCTTGAGCAGTTCAAGGTCGGCACCAAGGCTATTTACTTCACCAACAACGTCCCTTACGCCTACCGGCTTGAATTTGGTCATTCATCACAAGCCCCAAACGGGATGATCCGCATAACCGCCGAGGACGCTGTTAAATACTTTACTGAAGCAGCTAATGAGGTGAATAAGTGAGTACTCAGCGAATCACGGTATTGCTGGAGAAACGGCTTGGCGAATGGGCGGCGATTAAAGGCATTCCGTTGGCTGCCGAGAACGTTAGCTTTGATGATACTGGCGATATGTATTTGCAATCGCATGTCATGCCAGCCACAACAGACGCTATCGACTTAGCGCAGGTCTCTCGCGTTTTCAAAGGTGTGTATCAGATTAATATCAACGCCAAAGCAGGCAGTGGTAAATCCAAATCTCATGCTATTGCTACTGAATTGATAGAACTATTCAACCTCAACACAGAGCTGACAGACGGAGTCGTAACCTGCTATATCAACAGCGTTCCTAGCCAGTTTCCCGGCATTAGTAACGACACCACATACACAACACCAGTCAGCATGAGCTATCGCGCTGACGTTATTTAAACCTCAATCAATCCCACATCTACCGGCCTATGCCGGTTTTTTTATATCCAAAATCGGAGAATTACCATGGGCTTTGCTCTACCTAATGGCGCGGGTATCTACCTGGCTAAAACATATGAAACCGAAGTGGCGGTAACGGCAGTTTCCAATGCTGTTGACGCAGTTCTGACGGTAGCAACAGGGCATGACATTGCCGAGGGCGATATTGTGCAGCTAACCTCAGGCTGGGCCGCGTTGAATGACTTGGTTGCAAAAGTAACAGCATCCACCGCGACTACTTTAACGCTCGGCTCTATTAACACCTCGAACACCGATCGTTTCGCAGCGGGTGGTGGAGTGGGTACGGTTAAGAAGGTCGAAAGTTGGATTGAAATCCCGCAGATCACCGAGGTATCGAACAGCGGTGGTGATCAGCAGATGATTCAAATTCAGTTTCTTAGCGATACTCGTCAGCGCAATCTCAATACGTTTAAGGCGGCTCAATCTCAAACCCTGACGTTGGCGCATGACTCCAGCCTGCCTGTTTATCCGGTGCTACGTGCTGCGGATGAGTCAGAGCAAACACTGGCAACCTACATGTATGTGCCTAAAGCCAAAGAGAACCGTTACTCGTCGGTGAAAGTGTCCTTTAACGATATTCCAACTACGGCGATCAACGCCATTGAGACGGTAGCTGTGGTGCTTAACCTGCAATCGCAAGCGACGACTTTCTACAAGTCTAGTGCACCAGTGGCTGTTACCGGCGTTACGTTGAGCAAAACCACGACGACTCTTGCTGTTGCTGCTACTGAAACCTTAACGGCCACTGTAGAACCAGCAAATGCAACAAACAAGTCTGGTACCTGGTCATCATCAGCACCAACCAAAGCTACCGTTGACCCGGTAACAGGTGTTGTGACTGGCGTTGCTGCTGGCAGTGCCAACATCATTTACACCACCGCAGATGGCGCGAAAACCGCTACTTGTGCCGTCACCGTAACCGCATAAGGAACATGACTCATGGCAGTAAAATTTACCCTGGTACCGTCGCCAACATTTAAAGCAGATGTGAAAATCCCTCGGGCCGGTCTGGATGACGGCGAGTTAACCTTTACGTTTAAGCATTTGCCACTGAATGAAGTATCAGATATCGAGAAAGCAGAAGGGCAGACGGGGTTAGATTTCGCAGAAAAGATAATCGAAGGGTGGGCGCTTCCCGAAGCATTTAACCGCGAAAATCTGGAAGTGCTTGCTAATAACTACCCGAAAGCCATCGAGAATGTAATCAGTGCGTTTTATCGCGAACTGCTTGGTAACCGCGAAAAAAACTAACCTCGGTTGCCACCGCTCTCTACACCCCCGAACCCACCCGTGAAGAATTGGCAGGCAACGGCCTGACACCTGATGATTTCGACGATGTGATTATCGAGATATGGCCGGATGTTTGGCCTGCTTTCAATGTGATTAGAGCAATGTCCACGCAGTGGCGTACCGGCATGTCTGGGCCTACTGGGTTGGACTACGGCTGCCTGTCACAAGTCATGGATTGGGTGGGTGTAGAGAGCAAAGCAACCGTGTTTGATGACATAAGGCACATGGAGAGCGTTGCGCTGTCCGTTATTCACAAGCGGAGCAAGTAAATGGCAGATATCGCAACAATTGCACTACGCGCCGATACGTCCAGCCTGGAACAAGGTGACAAGGCGTTAGACCACTTCGGGCAAACAGCGGAGAAGGCTACCAAACAAGCGGATGGCTTGAATGAGTCCAATACTAAGCTGGCTTCATCTTATGATGAGGCCGCTAAGTCCCTAGCTAACAATTACAAAGCGACAACCGATTATAACGAAAGCGTTGAGCGTAGCGCCAAATCTTCAAAAACGGCCACTGCCATTATTGAGGAGCAAAAGGCTGGGTTAAGCGCGCTACTAGATAGAATCAATCCAACTAACAGAGCATTTTCTGAGCTGGATGAAATATCTAAAAAACTAAGAGCTGCTAAAAATTCTAACCTGATAAATTCAGAGGAATTTGAGCACTACAACTCAATTCTATCCACGACAGCAGATAGGATAAGCAAAGTTGCTGATGCACTAACCGAAGAAGGCAGGGCTGCCACTGCTCAGGCAGCGGCAGACAGAAAGGCCACTGAAGCAAAAGAGGCTTTTCTTGCCAAATTGCGCGATCAGAATGCTTTGTTCAAAGCATCTGCTTCTGATTCAGCCACCTATCGTGCGGCGCAGTTAGGCATTACAGCCGAAGCAGCACCAATGATTACCGCCATCAAGCAGCAGGAAGAGGCAACCCGCCGAGATGCTGAGCAAAAGAAATTAGCCGCAATAGCTGCGCGTGGATTAAAGGAATCGATAAAGCAACTAGAAGCAGAAGAGCGGGCCGCTATACAAGCAACCAAAGCTCAAGAGGCTGCGGACAAAGCAGCCACTGACGCCAAAGAAAACTTTCTCCGCAAGATTAAAGAACAAGTCATCACTCAGAACATGTCCAAGCAAGAGTTGCTGCAATATAAAGCAACTCAACTTGGCGTTAGCTCTTCTGCTGATGTGTATATCAAGAAGATAAACGAGTCTTCCGATGCCGTGCATAGCTTCAGCCTGAAGAGTGCCGGAGCGCGGCGTGAGCTTGGTGTCATGCTAGGTGAATTGGCGCGGGGTAATCTGGGGGCATTGCGCGGTTCATCAATCACCCTGGCTAACCGCTCTGGGTTAATCGACCAATTATTTAGCCTAAAAGGTGCGGCTATTGCTGGCGGCATTGGTTTGGCTACGGCGGCGCTGGTTGGGCTGACGAAAGCTTATTTTGAGGGGGCTGCTGAAAGTCAGGAGTTTAATAAACAAATTATTCTAACCGGTAACTATTCTGGTAGAACGGCTGGTCAACTCAGCGATGTAGCTAAAAATATCAGCAAGACGGTAGGAACTCAGGCTGAAGCGTCCAGGGCGCTAGCGGCAATTGTAAGTACCGGAGCATTTTCAGGAGATCAACTTCAAGGGATAGCAACGACGGCCGTAGCAATGCAGAAAACTACGGGACAATCTGTTGATAAAACCATCGCAGACTTTAAGCGTTTGCGTGATGATCCAGTTAAAGCATCTGCTGAACTTAATGAGCAATATCACTATTTGACTGCTAGTGTTTATCAGCAAATTTCAGCATTGGAACAAGAGGGAGATACGGTAGGTGCGGCCAAGTTAGCGATGGATAGTTACTCCAACGCGATGAAAACAAGGACAGGTCAAGTAGTAGAGAATCTTGGCGCTATTGAAAGCGCCTGGAACTCGATCACTGGCGCAGCAAAGGATGCCTGGGATCAGATGCTGAATGTCGGGCGTACAGTGAGCGTCACTGACACATTATCCAGCCTTAAGGCTCAACTGGCCCAAGCCAAGGCTTCATTACCAACAGATACAGCACCAACATCTGGAAGTTATGGTTATGGTCGCACCAGTGAAAATATAATCGATACCGGCGCGGCACAGCGTAGGCAACAGCAAATTGATTCGATTAGTAGTTTAGAACGTCAAATTGCTTTAGCAGAAAAGGCCATAACTCTCGACAATGATTTAAATGAATCCAGATCCACTGGAGTAAAGATAAATGACGAGGGAATAAAAGCGCAGCAAGGAATAAATTCTTTAATCAAGCAGGGATTAACACCGGCAGAGAAAAGAATAAAAAGTGAGAAAGAGCTAAACCTTTGGATAGAGGCAAACAGAAAGGCTCACTTGGCTGACTCAAAAGTCGCATTGTTTACACAAAATGAGATAGAAAAAGCACGGTTGGGAATAGACAACCAATATAAAGACAAAAAAGAAGCCAAACCCACCGCTTACCACGACGACGCGGCTACCAAGGCGTTACTTGATAGTGAGGCCCGGATTGCCGCATTAAGAGAGCAGTCAAAAGTAACTGAAACGATGACTGATCAGGAAAAACAGCTAGCTAAATTCACCCAGCAAATTGCTGACCTGAAAAGTAAAACTATCCTCACTGCTGACCAAAAATCACTTCTGGCCCGTTCTGGTGAAATTACTGCCAGTATGCAGCTTGAAGCCCAACTTTCACGCGAAAACGCTGAAAGGAAGAAAGCAACAGCAGCTCTCAAGCAGATGGATGATTACACCACGACGATTGCCAATCGAAATGCTCAGGCTCAGGCTAAGTTTGGCAAGACCAGCAAGCAAGCGTCTCGTGTTGACCAAGAGTTTCAGCTTGATAATACATTCGACAAGCAGAAGGAGGGCGTTACCGGCGCGGAGCTAGAAAAACTTACCGAGTCATATAATAAGGCCAAATTCGAGCTAAAAGCTGGCTTCGACCAGGAGGACTTGAACGAAGGTAAATGGCTTGCTGGCATGACTCAGGGGTTAGAGCAGTACGGTGAAACGGCCAACAATGTTTTCTCCGCTACAGCTCAACTAGCCCAAACCACCATGGGCAGCATGACATCCATGGCGACCCAGATGATGACTACCGGATCAGCTAACGTTAAGCAGTTTGCTACCAACTTCCTGACCAGCATTGTCGATATCATCAACCGGTTGCTGATTGCCCAAGCTATTCAGGCGGCAATGGGGTGGATGAGTGGTGGTGCCTCGGCGGGCGCAGGGGCTGTAAGTGGAACTGCCAGCAGTGCCAGTACGGGCGCTATGGGGATGTCTACCAGCTTCAGAGCTTATGACGTCGGCGGCTACACTGGTGACGGTGGAAAATTCGAACCGAAAGGTGTGGTTCATGGCGGGGAGTTTGTCTTTACCAAGGAAGCTACAAACAGAATTGGTATCGATAATCTCTACAAGATGATGCGTGGTTATGCCGATGGTGGGCTAGTCAGTAATGCGGTAACTGCCACCGCGCCAATGCTCGGCATGCAGGGCGGCGGTAATAACATTACTGTTGGTATTGGTGATGTAGTCATCATGAGCGATAGCCAAAAAGAAAATAATGCTTCAAATTCACAAGATATTGGTGCCGGCATACAGAAGCAACTAAAGCCAGCAATAGTGGCTACTATTAGTGAGCAACTAAGAATACCTGGCACTCCATTATGGATGGCTATGAATGGTAATAGATAACGAATTGAGGGAATTATGAATTTAAAAGCAACAAATTTCAGAATGTATTCAGCAACACCTGAACAGAGTGCGTCTGTAGTTGTCAGTGTTGACGTTTTCCATGATAACGATGATGACTCCATCATGGGGAGGCACATCAACCTTCCATTTAATCCGAAAGATACATTTGAGTCAGTCGGCGACAAAGCGATTGCTATTGTTAAAGCCGAGCTATTGTCCCTTGCGAAAGATATAACTAAATTTGAGTAATAGAGTTGTGTTGCTCTTATGTAGCCGCCAATGTGCGGCTTTTTTATTGGGGTATATATGGCGATTGAAACATTCCTTTGGCGAACGCAGGGTGTTCCTGAAGGTAGCTTTAACCAGCGAGTGAGAACCGCTCAGTTCGGCGATGGCTACAAGCAAGTCGCTGGTGACGGTATCAACCCAGAAACGCAATCATGGCCGCTGACTTTTCAGGGTTTGGAAAAAGACATGATGCCCATCCTGGCGTTTGTTCGCAGGCATACCACCAAGTCCTGCCAGTGGACTGCACCCTATGGCGTTGTGGGTCTGTGGCGTGTCACTGCTGACTCCATCAAGGCCGTACCGGTTGGCGGTAATGTTATGTCTGTCTCTTTCACTTTCGAGCAATCTTTCAAGCCTTAATATCGAGTAACCCAATATGGCAATTAATACTGACTTGCAACGACTGGAGCCGGGTAACCGCGTTCGCCTGTATGAAGTTGATGGTTCTCAGTTTGATGGGCCATTGTTGCGTTTCCATGCCGATACATTACCCCATACCCCAGAAGAGATTGCGGCGGCCGGTGGCGACGAAACCAAACTACCAGCTAAATCTATCTGGTGGCAGGGGGAAGAGTATTCGGCATGGCCGGTACATGTTGAAGGCATTGAGATGTCCAGTGATGGACAAAGTGCACAGCCAAAGTTATCGGTGGCAAATCTTGACGGGAGCATCACTGCTTTGTGCTTGGCCTTTGATGACATGGTTCAGGCCAAAGTCATTGTTCACGACACATTCAAACACTATTTGGATGCTGTTAATTTCCCTGATGGCAATCCTGATGCTGACCAAGAACAAGAGAAAGTGCAGGTTTACTATATCGATAGTAAATCGACAGAAACCAATGAAACTGTTGAATTCGCTCTTTCCAGCCCTGCGGATTTACAGGGATTGCTTATCCCAACGCGACAAATTCATTCACTCTGCACCTGGTGTATGCGCGGTGATTATCGCTCTGGCAATGGCTGCGATTATGCCGGAACGCTTTATTTCGACGTGAAAGGCAATCCGACAGATGACCCGAGCAAAGATAAGTGCTCAGGTCTGTTGGTCGATTGCAAAAAGCGATTTGGTGCCGACAACTCGCTGCCGTTTGGTGGTTTCCCTGGTTCAGCTCTAATCAAGAGGTAGTCATGAGAGACAAAACGATTAAAGCGATATTGGCTCACGCCGAAGCAGAATACCCGAAAGAGTGCTGCGGGGTTGTGGCGCAGAAGTCACGAGTGGAAAAGTATTTTCCTTGTATTAATCTGGCTGCAAACCCGATCGAACAATTTCACCTCGACCCTGAAGGTTATGTAGCGGCAGAAGATTGGGGGACTATCACAGCAATTGTACACAGTCACCCAGATGCTACTACTCATCCATCCGAATTGGACATGGCCCAATGCGATAATACTGAATTGCCATGGCACATTGTGAGTTGGCCTGAAGGGGATTTACGAACTATCCAGCCGCGCGGTGATCTCCCGCTCATTGGTCGAGAGTTCGTATTAGGGCATACCGACTGCTGGGGCTTGATTATGTCCTACTTCAAGCAGACACATGATATTGAGCTGAAAGACTATCGTGTTGACCGGCATTGGTGGGAGTCAGGCACAGAAAACTTCTATATAGATAACTGGTATGAATGCGGTTTTCGTGAGTTCAGTGGATCAGCGCAACCAGGCGACCTGATCATCATGCAAGTTTCAGCACCTGTGGCTAATCATGCGGGGATTTTGCTGGACGATGGGATGATGCTGCACCATTTATACGGACAGCTTAGCCAGCGAGTGCCTTATGGCGGCTACTGGCAGGAAAGGACGGTGAAAGTGGTGAGGTATCAAGGGATATAATTTAGATGCATCTTATTGGTGCTCTTGATGATAGTTTCTTCGTCAAACACAGATCTAAAATTAAAATAATTATTTTTTTGTCAAAGTGATGGCATATTGATGCTGTGAAAAATCGTTATCCCATTTACCACTATGTTTTTTTGCTATTACTAACATGACATGGCGTAGAATTTCTCCAAAAATCAGATGCAATTTTAGCCTATTCTTCGAACTTTCTGATTTAAGCGTTACAGTTTCTTGCTTGTTTCCATTTTCATCAAAAATAGTGATGTAACATTTATCGAGTTGTTTTTCGTTAGTTTTTGCTATGTGATTATTCATTTTAGCCGCAATGCTTTGTATTCTTGAGTCCGGTATTTCTTGTTTACTTACATTATGAGCAATGTCGTTTCTCAGTGAGTTTATGACCCCAATAGCCTCACATATATCACTGGGAAGTCCGAAGTTTTTTGCCATCTCTATTTTTGAACTGCATTCCATCCGCAAGCGCTTTGCATCATCTCCAAAAACGTTCGCATTACCAGAGCATGCACATATCCATGCCTCAACAAGCCGTTCGCAAAGCAAATGAATCCTAAGCGTGGTTCCGGTGTCGTCATCAATTGTCGCCGCTTTCAACAATAATCCATTAAGATCAATGGACGTGTAGTAGTTCATGAATATTCTTGCGTCCATACAATTTCCTTGAGGTGAAGCATGATAGATTTAGAGAAAATGATGATTGTGTTTCTGAGGGACGATGGTGTTTCCTTACAAATGGGTAGTGATTCTGCCAGTTATTCACACGCCGGTAAAATCCAGTTATATGCTGGGTCGGGGGGAAAGACGTTTCCATCACATGTCATCATCAAAGACAAAAGAACCAAAACAGATTACCCTGAGATCAAAAAATAACCCATCCTGACAAATGATCAGTGGTCGACCATTTTGCGTTGCTCGATATGAGGTAGCGCGTCCATGCGCTGATAGTTTTATTTACCGTTGATCGCTCTTTCTACTGCGCGAAATTTGTTACTCAGCATCTGGACGTGATGTTGTAGTGAGAGTAACTGGAATAGTGCGGCATCGACTTCGTAGCCTGCTGATTTCATCTCTTCCAGTAGCCGCCTGCATGGGTTGGGGTGGTCAGCGTCGGGGATGAGCATATTAGCTGGGTACGCCCAAGGCGTAGTGAGTGCCTTTTTACCAATGACCCACTGGTAGCTGTCAAAAAATGACATCGGGTAGGATATTTTCGGTGCTGGTAATGCTTCCTGTTTGCCGAGGAATTCACCCTCGATAGCATTCAGATATTCGATAGCCTCACCGACCTGATGTGGCTGTAACTGGTGAATGTGTTCAATATCGAAACGAGAGTGAACCAATTTCCAGATGTCAGGGTAAATCTTGCCAAGACCGGTAGCGATTAACCGTTCTGCGGTTTGGCGAAGTGGCGTTAACTGAGTGGCAGTGGATTGGCGAGTTTTGGTCTTTTGTTGTTCTACTTCAGCCTTAACGTTGAAATAGCAATCTTCCAGTTTTTCGAATACTTCCCATGCCTGATCTGTTTCAAGCAAGATCGCGTAAGTTATAGTTAAATTCGTGAACTGAGTAGAAAATAAATCACTCTATTAACCAAAGGTTTATCTATTTGATAAACAACTGTGGTTGTATGTTGACGAGTTCGTCAAGTAGACTTCTTGTTAGATCATAACTGCGAAATGCGGTTTTGTTAGGAGAAGAAGCCATGAAAACATGCAATCAAGTAGTTAAATCACAGCAGACAAGAGTTGTTGCTGAGATGAACCTATGGCGTGATGGCAAAATCACCAAAGTCTATGCGCCAAGGATTAGCGAGGAAGAATCCAAGAAGCTCTCTCGCAATATGCTCGAAGCAATTAGAGCTTCCAATAATGAGTTCAAACTCATCGCGGAGTGATTTAGTGGATAAAAGGGAATTTAAAGGGCTGATTTATTTTAGCACTTCATATCGGATCCTTGAACAAAACAATCCAGCAGCCCTTTACTTCCACGAAGCATTTAAATCTTTCTGGAGGAGTGGATTTCATCCCTCAATAGGGAAATATATTCCATTCTCACGCCCAACGGAAATCCTTTCACTAAGTCTATGCCATGCTCATGTTGATGCAGGCGCATACAGCGGCCGCAGTAAGACATCAACTAAAGAATGCTGGGATAGCTGGGCTACTGGAATTGGTTGGATTAGACCTACGAGTGATAGTTTTATAAGTTATGCGGTCAATAGCAATAGAGATGTTTATGTCATCTCTTATCTTGATGATAAAGCACATGACTTGAGTGAACGCGCTGAGTTTACAGATCACGCCATAAGCGAGGCCTATAAATTTTACGCAGAAACTAAAACTACGCCACTTCCTTTAGATCAGCATCATACGTTGTTCGATGACTGCTGGTTAAAAGACAAAAAGTAAAACTAACCCGCTCAGGCGGGTTTTTGCATTCTGGCCTTGATAGATATTTTTACTTTGTCAGGGCCATTAACCCTGCGGTAGTTACTGTCTGGACTACTGCTTTCAGAGCTTCTATTGGTAGCTCTGAAAGCGCTGACTTGGCTCTTTCTTTTTCACCTTTACTCATATTTGAGATAGCTATAAGGTCCTCAAGTACCACAACAGCATCTTTATGGAATTTGAAGGTGTGCACACTAAGTATTGCTCCGATCCCTCCATCTTGAAGCATGAAGTCAACACCCGCGGCTGTAGCCTTCATGTTGTCAAGAAAAGAGTATGGGTCATCACTTGTTTGGTTTCGTATTGTTATAAGACGATGCTCATTCAAATAAAGGATGTTTGCGCACAAAACATCATCGCCGTAATCCTGAATTTCAGGAGGGAATTGATTCCATGACGTATAACCCGGATAAACTGCAATACAGTTGGTGAGTATATATTTTTGCAATTCCCGATCAAATTTGTACATTTCTATGCACCACCTGCTGATTAAACAAAGAGCCTAACCTGTTCTCATGATTTAGACCACCTTGAGATTCTAGCGCTACACTGGCGTGTCCATGCGTCGGGTTGGAGTGACCATCTGATGAGGTTTTATTATGGTTGTATTGGGGCGTAATCATTGTAAGTCGATGTCGCTTTTTCACATACATCAAGAAATTGTTGTGGCGATATATTGAGTCTTGCTTGTTCAGTAGCAAGGAATCTAGCAATAAACTCATCACCGCCAGGCATTTTTGTAGACTCTTGGAAATTACCCATCTGCTTAATGGCTCCACACATTCCGGCTAATTTGGAGCGAAGCATTAAGTCTTGGATAAACTTGGTATTGTCTTTTTGTTCCTGAGTCGCGGCAGTTGATACAAAAGATATCGCAATGAGGGATATAGCTATTATTAACTTCATTTTTACTCCTTATTCTGCATTACTTTTAACACCTGATTACTGTTAATCGGCCCTTTAGCGCGTCCGTGCACCGGTGGGGTTATCGTTTACTGTGTTAAAGTTAACAGAAGCCTCCACACGAACTAAAAACAGCACAAAATAAAATATAAAATTGATAGCTATTTAAACGAGCTGTACGGCGTTTGTGAGAGGCCATAAAAGCGAATGTGTATACCCGCACACTCAATTTGGCACCTTTTCACGGTTCGATATCGAGCTATAAACAGCATAAGAAAGCAACATAAAGTTGATTAGATATAGCTTGAGCTATACACTCTGTATCAATAACCGTGGTTATAGCCCGGGATAACTACTGATATGTTGGTGTTCAGTGGTTCGGTATAATTAAGCCTAGGTAGGAGGATACCCAAATGAAAAAAGCTACTAAGCGTATCTTGCGCTCAATGGGTTCAATTCTTGATATTTGTCCTGCTGATGACTACAAAGAATTCCGTAACATACCGTCAGACAATGAGTTGCTTAATGGTGACTGGATATCAGTTGGTGACTACATCAAGGATTCGATGAGAAACTATGACTCGAAGAAAGAACTCCAGACCACCAGTCAAAACTAAGCAGTCTCCACCTCAATTGATTAACCAGCCCAACCCATCCCGTAAAGTGCAAGATGGGAAGACTGAGCTTCTAGTTAATGAAGTAATGAATAACCCTGAGGTAATTCAGCGCCTAGCTAATCGACCGGAAGCTTTGGGCTTAATGATGCAGGTTTCAACGCATAGGTCAGGGCCTCTTCCTGAGGCAGAGGAGCTTGCTAGGTATGAGAGCATAACTCCTGGATTAGCTAAAGAAATTGTCGATATGGCAAAAAGCGCGCAACAATTCAGGCAAGATCAGGGCCGCCGTTCCTTATCTGGTGCCATCTGGAAAGATAGGGCCGGACAACTTTCTGCCATGGTATGCGTTTTTATATTCGCATACATAGCGTTAAAGATGGTCTCCGCCGGGGCTTATGGACACGCCGTTTTATTGCTTGGCGCAGAGCTTGTCGCCCTTGCAGGAATATTTGTTGTTGGACGGTCAGATAAAAAACAAGAAAGAGCAGAACAAGAGAAAAAGAAAAAGAAATAATCTTGGAAATAGAATAGAACCCGCTCCGGCGGGTTTTTTGCTTTCTAAAGTGTCCGTACACTTTTTTTTACATCGTAATATTTGCACTGAATATTTTTATTATGAAGTTGAGATAATTAGAAGGTAGTTTTGTGTTTCACATGTTTTACACAAGGAATTAACATGAAATTACTTATAAGCATCTTACTTATATCAAGTCCGGCATTTTCTGTTTCTTCTTCGATAAATGAAAATATGTCAGTGCCTGCCATAGCTCTGGTATCAGAAGCTGCGTGTATTCGCAGTTACTCGGAGAAAGAACATACCGCATGTATAAAACTGGTAGATTCCTCGATAGCTAAAGCTTACTGGGCTGGGAAAATGAATCAGTTTTGCAAGTCACCATTTAACAAAAGTGCCGGGAAGGATAGGCAGTGCAAGGTAGTTAAGATGCTTGCTGGCGCATTGAATGAGATGAGTAGTAGGTATCTTGAAGAGTAAATAATAGTACCTACACAAGCAAAATCCTAAATGGGTTTTGCTTTCTTTCACATCCGTGCGCAGGCGGGTTTTTGCGTTTGTTATATCCTCTGATACCATGATTTTTTATTATTGATGGATAGGGATATGCGCTACTTTTGGATTGCTTTATCTGTACTTATTGCTGGGTGTAATGGTGTAAATGACAAAAAGCTTAAGGAGGATGTTTCTTCCGCAGTTGTAGAGAAAATCGCTGTGTTCAACGGCAGAGAACCTTGCGCTGAACTTATGCAAAAGAAAGATCAGGCATTTGGCGCACAAGCAAACAAGGTCGTGATGAAGATTTGCGGGGGAATATTTGACTGGGAGAAGCCGGTTACACTATCAGACTTGAAAGTCTACCCTGGTGAAACTGTAAGTGTATGCGGCATTGCATCAGGAACAAGTCGAACTGGAAGTAAGGTTGGCACTCGATTTGTTTATCACCCGACCAAGGTTTCTAAGGTTAACCTGAAGCCAATATATCCATTAATAGCAAACGAAAAGATGCTGTCAGCGTTTTATGGGCTTAACGAAATCTACATCGATGCCGAGAGCAAGTATTGCAAGTAGGAAGCTTACTTCTAGCTCCTACCATTTTGCGTTGTCTTGCAGTGATCCCCTGCTATCATGTAACGAACTGTTATGGATGGGGATAATGGAGTGATAATAGTAAAGTCTGATTTAGCTCAGTTCCTTACAGAAAAAGGCGTTCCATCTGAATGCACCCAATGTGGACATGACTATAACAATACATTTGTTTCACCGCTGGCAAAGGTTGTTGATGCTGAAATCTTCATTTTTGAAAATCGGTCTCTCTTAGACAGCGACGGCACAACAGCCATATTAAAATACTATCCTGTTTATTGTGATAATTGCGGCTATGTTCGGATGTTTAATGCAGATCACATTAGTCGATGGATATTAGATAGAGACCAACAGAAACCAAATGGTGGCAAAGATGAATAATGTCACGTCTATTGGCACCCCCATCTCAGGCAGGGGTGGCTGGGGTGGGACTGACTCCGGTCAGAATGATGGCGGAGGAGGGGGAGATATGCATATCCGTGTTGCCAAACTTGAATCAGATGTAGAGCATATAAAAAAATCATTAGATGAGGTTAAGTCTGATGTCCGCGAGATTAAGCGTGATATTAGGTCTGAGTTTAATGAAGTAAAACGCGACTCAAAAACTGATTTCAGGTTACTCTTTGGTGCGGTAATTGCCGTGGCTCTTGGTTTGTCCGGGCTAATGGCTAAAGGTTTTCACTGGCTTTGATGAGGATAGGGATATGTTCAAAGGGGTTATTACAGGTTTATTACTAATGGCTTTTATTTCTTGTGGCGCTTTTGCTAGCTCAGATAAGCCCGTAATAAAAGATGTGTCCGCATTAGTATGTCAGGGGCGAAGTGCTGGGGTTGAATTGTGTGAGCGCATTGTAAATACAGCTATTATTAAAGCCTATGAAGCTGGGTATATAAAGGCTGGTTGCGCTGTTGGTGTTGAGGAAGAAGGTTGCGAGCAAAATAAGAAAATTGAAGAAGAGATAGAAAGCATCCCGACAAATAAATAATAAGGTTAAGAATGAAACATATAATCATAGCGTTGGCGGTTTTGGTTTTGGCTGGGTGTGCCAATAAGCCATACGAACAAACAACGAATATAATTGAACCAAAGTTCACGACAAAAAAAGCCGATTCAACACAAATAAGAATACACAGAATTTCACAAATATCAGGCTCGGGCCTTGGTGAAGGTTGCCCTCTAGTAGTATCTGTTGATAATACCGAGGCGGCTGGTTTACAACAAAATCAGTATGTAGACTTATTTTTAGATAAAGGAAATCATACCGTTAAAGTTAGGTTCTCCTGTGCATTAACGGGATGGTCGAAGTCTCTAGATATCGTAGCTGATGGCAGCTACCAAGAGTATGAAACTGAAACCGGTATGGCAGGACAGTATCGAATGTGGCGTACTAAATAAACCTATAAATAAACATCATACAAGGTTGCTCAGGCGGCCTTTTTTATTGGAGAAGAAAATGCCAGATATGACACGAGAAGTAATGACAACAATTAAGTTGAGTGGATCTCTTGCTACAAGATTTGGGCGTACACACAAGCGATTAATTAGTAGAACACAAGAGGCATTTAAGGCTTTGTGCGTAACAATACCAGGGTTCGAGCAATACATGATGACTGCAAAACAGAGAGGGCTAACATTCGCAATATTCAAAGGGAAAAAAAACATCGGAAAGGAAGAATTAGACCTTGCTAATGCAGGCAAAGAAATACGTATTATTCCGGTAATTATTGGCAGCAAAAAAGCAGGTGTATTCCAAACTATCCTCGGAGCCGTATTAGTCGTGGTTGGGGCTGTTGTTGGAGTCATGACTAGCTGGACTGGTGTCGGTGGTGCCGTTGGGTTGGGAATGATGAAGGTGGGCGGTGCGTTAATGCTCGGCGGTGTAGTCCAAATGCTTTCCCCCCAAGTAGGCGGCCTTGCATCCAGGCAATCACCAGACAACAAGCCAAGCTATGCATTCGGTGGCCCAGTTAACTCTACGGCTCAGGGTAACCCTGTGGGCGTACTGTATGGCAAGCGTAGAATTGGCGGAGCGGTTATCTCAGCGGGTATTTATGCTGAAGATCAAATGTAAGAGTGGTTACATTAATTAACGCCGAAAGGCAGGAGTGAGTTATGACTTTAGAAAAGAGAATTGAAGAATTGGAAAGTGAAGTTAGCTCCCTTAAAGAAGTAGTTACCAGTCTGGTTGGTGGTGACTTCTCAATCAAAGAGGGTGAGGTTTTTATAGCTAATGCTTTTATTCAGCCAAATATAGACTCAAATGTATCAGCTATTATTGAAAATTCTGAGGCTACTGTTAGCCAGCGCACAATAATGGTCTGGGTTAACTGTTCCCAAGAGTTGAATGATGGTGTAAATACAGATAAGCGTATTGCAGAGTTTGAGCAGCAGGTATCAGAGATGAAAAAACAGCTCACCGCGATACAGCAAGCTGTAGCCCATTACCAAGATTCAAGTCAGTCCAATTTTAATGACATAGATGCAGCTATTCACTCCTTGCAGCAAGAGAAAATTAATGAAATGGAAAGGGTAAAAGCGGCCATGTCTCAGGCCGCCAAGAGAGCTATTGAGGAGTTAGCTTCGAATAAGACGTAAGCTCTCATTTATTACACTAGCAACCGCACTTTCTTCTCCGAAATTTTTAATGGATTCCTGCATTATTTTTTCCATTTCTTCAATCTCGTTTGGGTGCATTTTCTGCACAAGCAGCTTAATTACATATTCAGCGCCGCCTATGCGGTTTTGTAGAGTCTCAATATCACCTTGTAGCTTTGCAAGTATTTCTGCGTCGGACATTTTAATTTCCTTATCCCAGAGTTAATCAGCCATTCCTCCGATAGATAACACTCAAGCCGCGCATGGCGAGAGTGGGCTGACCTTACACAATAGAAGATCAACCGGTAATCGCCATTGAGTTGATCAATAAACACGCCAATGCCCACGAAATGTGGGTTTTTTTATGGGTGAAATATGGCACGTAAACAGATTAAAGGCCGTAAAGGTGGGAGTAGCAATGCCACTACACCTGTTGAATCTCCTGATAGCATTCAATCAACAGCGAAGGCAAAGATACTACTTGCGCTTGGTGAAGGGGAGTTTGCAGGCGGTTTAGACGGGACTAATATATATCTTGATGGCACCCCAATTAAAAACCCCGACGGTAGCAGTAATTTTACTGGCGTAACATGGGAATATCGGGCTGGCACCCAGGCTCAGGACTATATTCAGGGCATGCCGAATGTTGAGAATGAGATAACAGTTAATACAGAACTGAAATCAGATACGCCATGGGTTCGCTCTGTCACCAACACGCAATTGTCTGCTGTTCGGGTTCGCTTTGGCTGGCCCTCATTACAGCGCCAGGCTGATAACGGTGATGTTGGCGGTTACCGTATTGAATATGCGATTGATGTTTCTACCGATGGCGGAGCGTATTCGACACTGCTCAATACTGCAATAGATGGCAAAACGACAACGCTTTACGAGCGCTCGCATCGAATCAATTTACCCAAAGCCACAACTGGCTGGCAGATCCGCTCGCGGCGCATCACGGCGAACGCTAACTCTGGCCGTATTGCAGATAGAATGAACACAGAGGCTATTTCTGAAGTCATTGATGCCAAGTTGCGCTATCCGAATACTGCACTTCTTTATATCGAATTTGACGCGACTCAATTCCAGAATATACCCGCAATTTCTTGCGAGCCAAAGGGTAGGGTAATCCGTGTTCCGACGAATTACGACCCGGACACTCGGAGTTACTCCGGCGTTTGGGATGGTTCATTTAAGTGGGCATATACCAATAACCCTGCCTGGGTATTTTACGACATTGTATTAGCTGAACGATTTGGGCTTGGACTACGCATAGATTCAACGCAGGTTGATAAGTGGGAGCTATACAGAATCGGGCAATATTGTGACCAACTGGTCCCCGATGGGCGCGGTGGTAGCGGCACAGAGCCACGCTTTATCTGTGACGTGTATATTCAATCCCAGGCTGAAGCATTCACCGTGTTGCGTGATTTGGCTGCTATCTTTCGAGGAATGACGTATTGGGGAAACAATCAGCTTTGTGCCTTGGCTGATATGCCACGTGATGTTGATTATATTTTCACGCGAGCCAACGTTATTGATGGTCGTTTCACCTACGGAGGTGGTTCTGAGAAGAAGCGTTACACGACAGCCATGGTTAGCTGGAGCGACCCCTCAAATAATTTTCAGGATGCAATAGAGGCGGTGTCAGATAATGATTTGGTTCGTCGCTACGGCATCAACCAGATAGATATGACGGCGATCGGCTGCATCAGGCAGACGGAAGCCAACCGGCGAGGTCGCTGGGCGTTATTGACCAACAGCAAAGACCGGATAGTAAACTTCAATGTGGGGCTGGATGGTGCAATTCCTTTACCCGGTCACATTATTGGCATTGCAGATGAAATGCTATCTGGTAGAAAAACGGGCGGTCGTATTAGTGCCGTTTCTGGTCGAAACATTACCTTGGATCGCATTGCTGATGTGAATGCTGGGGACAGGTTGCTTGTTAACTTACCGAGCGGGGTATCTCAAGCTCGCACTGTTCAATCAGTTAATGAAGAAGTAGTTACCGTCAGCGTGGCATACAGCGAAACGCCAGTTGCTGAGAGCATTTGGTCTGTCGATGCAGATGATTTAGCCATTCAGCAATATCGGGTTACCAGTATCTCTGACAACGATGACAACACGTACAGTATCTCGGGTGTTCAGCACGACCCTGATAAATATGAGCGAATAGATACGGGTGCTCGCATTGATGAGCGGCCCATCAGCGTAATCCCACCTGGTGTTCAGCCGCCACCAACGAATGTGGTAATCGATAGCTTCTCCGCGCTCTCACAAGGGCTCGCGGTAACTACCTTACGTGTTACATGGGAGCCAGCAGCCAGTGCAATAGCATATGAGGCAGAGTGGCGACGCGATAACGGGAATTGGATATCAGCACCACGGACATCGGCACAAGGCTTTCAAGTCGAGGGGATATACGCCGGGCAATATCAGGCTCGCGTTCGCGCTATTAACCCCTCAGATATATCCAGTATCTGGGCTAATGCACAAGAAACTACATTAAACGGTAAAGAGGGCAACCCTCCAATGCCAGTGGGTTTTGCGGCCACCGGTATTCTATTCGGTATCACCCTGAACTGGGGTTATCCAGAAGGGGCTGAGGATGCGTTAAAAACCGAGATTGAATATAGCCTGTCTGCTGATGGCACTGATCCCTTATTGTTGAGTGATGTACCGCATCCGCAACGGAACTACACCATGCAGGGATTAAGGGCGGGCCAAGTGTTCTGGTTCCGTGCGCGCATCGTGGATAAATCCGGTAATCAGTCGCCCTGGATTGATTGGGTTCGTGGCATGTCCAGCACCGATACAAGCGCTATTCTCGAAGCGATTGGCGATGATTTCATTAATAATACTGTGGCGGGACAGCAGTTATTTAATAATGATTTCATGAATGCTGAGGCGATTCTGGAGAACGCTGTCGCGAATGATGCGGGTATCGTGCAGCAATGGGCGCAATACGGAGAGAATAAAGCCGGTGTTATCCACTTAACGACCACTGTCGCTGATGCTGAACGGGCATTCGCTGAGTTTGAAACATTGGTAACCGCTACTTTTGAAGATCAAACTGCTGCTATTGACCAGAAAATGACTGCCGTTGTTGATGCCGATGGCGCTAGTGCAACATACAGCTTAAGAGCTGGTCTGAATTACAACGGTCAGTTTGTTAGTGCTGGCATGGTCATTGGCGCTGAGTTTATTAATGGGGTGGCTAAAGCCTCAATCGGTTTTAATGCCGATAGTTTTATTTTATTGAGTGGTCCGGAAGGTAATAAATTCTCCCCATGGTCTGTTGTTAATGGGCAGGCATTTATTAATGATGCATTTATTGCAAAGGCTTCAATTGGACGAGGGAAAATAACCGACACCTTGGACTCTGATAATTATGTCCAAGGAATATCTGGTTTACACCTTGATTTTAAAAATGGAAATGCTGAGTTTAATAATGTCAATATCAGGGGTAATATAACTATGGATAATACGATTAATGGGATTCGTACAATAGTAGATTATCGCGGACAAAGAACATATCACGCTAACGGGCAACCAGCCATAATATGTGGGTATTTCTAATGGCTGAGCCTATTTTATATGTATCCCCCAGCGATGGGGGAAAGGGTATCTATATGACATCAGGGACACGATTACTTAGATTTCTAGGGAACTACGACACATTAGGAACAGGCAACCCGCCATCCGTTGTTCTGAATGGTTATACGGGAGGGCAGTTATATTTAGTGCCTACTTCGTTTGGGGGAGTTTCCACCCCTGTTGGGTCGGCGAGCGCGTATGCGTGGTATGTCACCGGGTATTCAATGAATGGTAATCGCATCACCTTTACCACTTCAAATAATAATATGGGGTGGGCGACATTTTCAGCTTTTGAAATTCCAAACTCACCAGCATTTGGTACATATGGGTTATTTTTACAAAATTCAGCTAATTTCATGGCTATATCTGATGCTTCGGTATTGGGTTTTTGCACATGGAGGGGGCAGGTAACTATATCGTCAGATTGGCAAGTTCCAGCTGGTATACCAAACCGTGAAAATGCCATCGTCTTTGCTAATTGGACCGATCCTAATGTGTCGTTATTGTATGACGCCCCAAGTAAGAATATCCACTGCTTTGCTATAAACTCTACAGGTTCAACAGGCAATGGATCTGTTGTTGCGAATGTTTGCGTTTTTACCACGGGTTTTTTCCCAGCGCCGCCAGACTCCGGAACGGCAGGGTTAGCTATATTCAACACTTCAGGGCAATGCACGTTTTCATCTCGATACCCCCCTTTAATATTGGCTAATACAACTCAATTGAGTTCTACGCCCAATGCGTGGGTGAACACCGGAATAGCCAGACCCATGATCCCTCTACCTAGCCTTGGTGGTCTCCCTGCGGGGAATGAGCAAAGTGGAGGCTACAGAGGTTGGTATCGCACTGCTATGCGGATGTCGGGTTCTAGCATCACAGCAGGCCAAGGCGCTTATGTAAATAGCGTACCGATTAATGACAATAAATATGGCAATAGCCCACTGGCTTTACCCATATTAAATACAGACACTTACTTTTAAAATCAATAGGAATACAATTATGTCTTGGTATGAGGCAGGAACAGTCACGTCAGTAGCTGGGACAAATGTGATTACCGGAACAGGTACGCTATGGAATAATCCAATATTTGGCATTGCTTCGGGGCAGATGATATTTATTCCTGGTTCTGGGCAGGTTGTAATATATGAAATACTTTCTGTCGATAGCGATACTAAAATAAGAGTAACAAAGAATTTAACATCAGCAATTACCAATTCTAAATATGCAATTGTCACGACTGTATCAAATTCAATGTCTGACTTGGCGCGTAGAACAGCCGTGCAATTGGCTTTATATCAGAAGTTATTAGAAGACTGGCAAGATATAACCACTGGTACAGGCGATGTCACCATTATTGCACCTGATGGTTCCACTGTTGTTATTCCTTCGCTCACTAAAATAGCACAAGATATAAGTGATAAAGTTAGTCAGCAGCAACTTACTGATGGTCTTGCCAATAAGTTAATGGTGCAATCCGCATTCTTATCTACCGACTTAAACTTAGCAGTAACATCAGGTATTTATCACCCGACTGCCGCCGCCCTTAACTTGCCCTTACAGGCTCTCGGGGTCATGGAAGTTTATGTCCGGCAAGGTGGTGATACTCTAGTCCAGATTTACCATACAACGGTTAGTACTGCTGGAAGCACAAATAGACACTTTGTCAGGATTGGGGCGCTAACAGGTGGGGTATGGTCATTTGCTGTATGGGCTGAACAATATACATCACTTACAAAACCTGCATTAACAGACCTACCAGGCACGCTTCCCATAAGCAACGGTGGACATGGTGCAAATAATTTAGCTGGCGCTCAATCAGCGCTTGGAATAATTGCCGATGCATTCGGTGCTGCTCAGGTGGAAAACACTCCGTGGATCCCTTTAACGCTGATGAACGGGTGGACGAGTGCCGGGGGGGGCGGTGGTAAATATAGAAAGGTTATGGGGCATGTAGAAATAATGTTGATTCTGAACGCGGGAACAACAACAAGCCCAACAATAATAGCAAATCTTCCCGTGGGATATCGGCCCGTAAATGATATATATCACGCACTGGGTTTTGCCGATATCTGGAATAATAGAAACCCATTAGTATCTATTAAAGCTAACGGGAATATTTCTGTCGAATTCGTAGCGGGAGCAACATTTATTTTGGGATATATACCGCCATTCCCATTACAATGAGGATGTTATGAAAATTAACATAGTAAATAAAAACGGTTTTTATTTAGGTGACCATTTAGAAGGTTCCTTACCCAAAAATTGGACTGCCGACTTGGTGGGAGATGGTTATTACAAAGCCCAATATCAAGGTGCGAATGTGAATGATGAAACCGGAGAATGGACAGATGGTCGATGGGTGGAAATGGGCGGCCCATCACCCGAAGATATCGAGATTTTAAAAGAGTCACTTATAGCTTCCGCTAATCTTGAGAAAGCCTCCCTTATGTCTCATGCTTCTGACATGATAGGTGCTATTGCCGATGAGATAGAGGGACTGGAGGATAGCGAAGAAGATGTTCCGGTAAAATTGCGTTCTGACTTGAAAGCGTGGAAGCAATATCGTGTTGTAGTGAAAAACGTTGATGTTTCTCTTGCCCCGGATATTGAGTGGCCGAATCAACCGGAATAAATCTTCGTAGCAGATCCAGTCTCTTAGCCGAAATCATAAAAATCCCACTTCCCAATAATATCTTCAACCAATAAACTGTATATCCATCCAGTTGTTTTGAGGTGAATGTATGGTTAGTAAATTTACGTCTCCGGCCGCGGACTATGTTGAGAAGCGTATCTGTGTGAGCGATGTGTGCGGCACTGATAGTCCAACAGTACGCATTGCTGTATCAGACCGGCCACATGGGCCAGGTATATTTGTCGGGTCACTGCTTGTTATTGACTCAGCAATAAAGCCGGTTCATGGGAATATCATTGCGGTGCTAATCAACAGTGAGTTCTTCATCAAGAGATTGTCACTGTATCCACGGCGTGGATTGGTGAGCCTATTCGATGAAAAGGACTTCATCGCATTGAGTGATCGATATCTTGAGGATACGGAGGTTGTAGTCGAGGGAGTAGTAACCTGGTCGATTAACGATACCAGGACAGATGTGTTTGATGATAGACCGTGTATGTGACGGAGGGGCAGGGATGCCTAATAAAGAAAACATTCTAAGTAGATAAACCAATAATGAGAATGTTAGTATGACCTGTCCGTTATAGCGTCACACCATACGTACAAAACGAGTTGTGTACATATGAGTGTACATATCAGGCAAAGTAAAGTCGGATAGCGTGTATAACATAATGATTTTAAATAGTATTATACTTTTGCATGTGATCTGTCGTGTGGGTCACCACTGTAGATAAGGAATTAGAATGCCTGTTATTACCCTTCCTGACGGCAGTCAGCGCCAATATGATCACGCCGTTTCTGTCCTTGATGTTGCTTTAGACATCGGCCCCGGTCTGGCAAAAGCCTGTATTGCTGGCCGAGTCAATGGCGAACTGGTTGATGCCAGTGATCTTATCGAATCTGATGCGCAATTGGCTATCATCACCGCGAAAGATGCTGAAGGTCTGGAGATTCTGCGCCATTCTTGTGCTCATTTATTGGGACACGCTATCAAGCAACTTTGGCCAGACACCAAAATGGCGATTGGCCCAGTTATTGACAACGGTTTCTATTACGATGTTGATATCGACCGCACTCTGACGCAGGAAGATCTGGATCTGCTGGAAAAGCGGATGCATGAGCTTGCCGATAAAGATTATGACGTCATCAAGAAAAAGGTCAGTTGGCAAGAAGCCCGTGACACCTTTGCTGCTCGTGGTGAAGATTATAAAGTGGCTATTCTTGATGAGAATATCAGCCGCGACGATCATCCTGGTTTATATCACCATGAAGAATACGTTGATATGTGCCGTGGCCCACACGTGCCTAATATGCGTTTCTGCCATCACTTTAAATTGCAGAAAACATCTGGGGCTTATTGGCGTGGCGACAGCAAAAATAAAATGCTGCAACGTATTTACGGCACGGCTTGGAGTGATAAGAAGCAACTGAATGCTTATCTGCAACGTCTGGAAGAAGCGGCCAAACGCGACCATCGTAAGATTGGTAAGCAACTGGACCTTTACCACATGCAGGAAGAAGCGCCCGGTATGGTGTTCTGGCATAATGATGGCTGGACTATCTTCCGTGAGCTGGAAACTTTTGTGCGCATGAAGCTCAAAGAGTACCAGTATCAAGAAGTTAAAGGGCCATTCATGATGGACCGTGTACTGTGGGAAAAAACCGGGCATTGGGAAAACTATGCTGAGCATATGTTTACCACGTCGTCGGAAAACCGCGAGTACTGCATCAAGCCAATGAACTGCCCAGGGCATGTACAGATCTTCAACCAGGGGTTGAAGTCATACCGTGACCTGCCACTGCGTATGGCTGAGTTCGGTAGCTGCCATCGTAATGAGCCATCAGGCGCGCTGCACGGCTTAATGCGCGTGCGTGGCTTTACTCAGGATGATGCGCATATCTTCTGTACTGAAGAGCAGGTTCGCGATGAAGTGAACAGCTGCATCAAGATGGTGTACGATATGTACAGCACCTTTGGCTTCGAGAAGATTGTGGTTAAGCTGTCCACTCGTCCTGAAAAACGTATCGGTAGTGATGATCTATGGACTCGTGCTGAAGACGATTTAGCCGCTGCGCTGACTGAAAATGGCATTCCATTTGATTATCAGCCGGGTGAAGGTGCCTTCTACGGTCCGAAAATTGAATTTACCTTGCATGATTGTTTGGATCGTGCGTGGCAGTGTGGTACCGTACAGCTCGATTTCTCATTACCGGGCCGCTTAAGTGCGTCTTACATCGGCGAAAACAACGATCGCCAGGTGCCAGTAATGATTCACCGGGCTATTTTGGGGTCAATGGAGCGCTTCATCGGTATTCTCACCGAAGAATATGCAGGCTTCTTCCCAACTTGGTTAGCTCCGGTACAAGTCGTGGTGATGAATATCACCGATAGTCAGTCTGATTATGTCCAACAAGTGACCAAAAAACTGCAAGATGCAGGAATTAGGGCAAAAGCGGACTTGAGAAATGAGAAGATTGGCTTTAAAATTCGTGAACATACGTTGCGTCGGGTTCCATATATGTTGGTCTGTGGCGATAAAGAGGTCGAATCAGGCAAGATTGCCGTTCGTACCCGCCGCGGTAAAGACTTAGGAAGCTTGGACGTCAACGTGGTCGTAGACCAGCTGCTAGCAGAAATTCGCAGCCGTAGTCTTCATCAACTGGAGGAATAAAGTATTAAAGGCGGAAAACGAGTTCAACCGGCGCGTCCTAATCGCATCAACAAAGAGATTCGCGCCACAGAAGTTCGCTTAACAGGCGTCGATGGTGAGCAGATTGGCATTGTCAGTCTGAATGAAGCTCTTGAAAAAGCTGAGGAAGCTGGTGTTGATTTAGTAGAAATCAGTCCGAATGCCGAACCGCCGGTTTGCCGAATTATGGATTACGGCAAATTCCTCTATGAGAAGAGCAAGTCGACAAAAGAACAGAAGAAGAAGCAAAAAGTCATTCAGGTCAAGGAAATCAAATTCCGTCCTGGTACCGATGATGGCGACTATCAGGTCAAACTACGCAACCTGATTCGCTTTCTGGAAGATGGCGATAAAGCCAAAATCACTCTGCGATTCCGTGGACGTGAGATGGCGCACCAACAGATCGGCATGGAAGTTCTTAACCGTGTCAAAAAAGATCTGACTGAGGATTCTGATTTGGCTGTAGTGGAGTCTTTCCCGACTCGTATCGAAGGTCGTCAGATGATCATGGTGCTCGCACCTAAGAAGAGACAGTAAGGCATTCAAGTAATAGGCCTCTCTTTGCTTGCAAAGTAGAAGGTCTATTCGCCTAGCTAGCTCGTTGTAATTAACAATGCGAAGTGGATATATTCAATGCCAAAAATTAAGACAGTACGCGGCGCCGCTAAGCGCTTCAAAAAAACCGGTGCCGGTGGTTTTAAGCGTAAGCATGCCAACCTGCGTCATATTTTGACCAAAAAAGCTACTAAGCGTAAACGTCATTTACGTCCAAAAGGCATGGTATCTAAGAACGATCTAGGTTTGGTCGTAGCATGTCTGCCATACGCATAAGTAATTTTGGTTTGAATTAAGACGATAGGAGAAGTAAATGGCTCGCGTAAAACGTGGTGTGGTAGCTCGTGCACGTCACAAAAAAATCTTAAAGCAAGCGAAAGGTTACTATGGTGCCCGTTCGCGCGTTTATCGTGTTGCTTTCCAGGCAGTGATCAAGGCAGGCCAATACGCCTACCGTGACCGCCGTCAACGGAAGCGTCAATTCCGCCAATTGTGGATTGCACGTATCAACGCAGCAGCTCGTCAGAATGACATGTCTTACAGCAAATTCATTAATGGTCTGAAAAAGGCTTCTATTGAAATTGACCGTAAGATCTTGGCTGACATCGCAGTATTTGACAAAGTGGCATTCTCTGCACTGGTCGAAAAAGCGAAAGCAGCTCTGGCGTAAGTCAGAATTGAAGAGGGAGCTTGTCTCCCTCTTTTAATCTTTAGTTTATTAGTAGAAAGGTCATCGTTATGATGCATGCAGTTACTTTTCGCTTCTTTTTTTACTTTAGCGCCTGATTTCAGGAGGCTTGCGCGTAAGAATAGAAACGAAAAATAGCGCCTAAGCCTCCCATCGTGGAGGCTTTTTTGTTTTTGCTTTACAGCATTTATGATGACTAGAGTAAGGGTGTCGCGGATGTGGTACCTTATTGATTTTGTATGAAAAATTTATTTTATTTATCGGATTTTAACTAATTACAGGTATCCTAAATAACTCGAGTTGCGGGAAGGCGGCAATTGAGCGAATCCCCTGGAGCTTACTCAAGTAAGTGACTGGGGTGAACGAAAGCAGCCAACGCACATGCGGCTTGAAGTATGACGGATATAACTATAAGCGGGCCATATCGGCCAGAGGAAGAGAAAACAATGCCACATCTCGCAGAGCTGGTTGCCAAAGCTAAAGCAGCCGTAGAAGATGCCCAGGATGTTGCCGCGTTGGATTTGGTACGCGTCGAATATCTAGGCAAAAAAGGCCATTTGACCCTTCAAATGACATCGCTGCGTGAACTGCCAGCTGAAGAACGCCCGGCAGCAGGCGCTGTCATTAATCAGGCCAAACAAGAAGTCCAAGAAGCACTTAATGCTCGCAAGGAAAAGCTGGAAGCAGCGGTTCTGAATGACCGATTAGCAGCCGAAACCATTGATGTCTCTTTACCGGGGCGTCGCATGGAAAATGGTGGGTTGCATCCGGTCACTCGTACTATTGATCGCATTGAAACTTTCTTCGGCGAATTGGGTTTTTCAGTAGAATCCGGTCCAGAAATCGAAGATGACTACCATAACTTCGATGCATTGAATATTCCGGCTCATCACCCCGCTCGTGCTGACCATGATACGTTCTGGTTTGATGCCACCCGACTGTTGCGTACCCAGACATCAGGTGTGCAGATTCGCACCATGAAAACCCAGCAGCCACCCATTCGAATTATCGTGCCGGGGCGCGTTTATCGTAATGATTACGACCAAACCCACACACCGATGTTCCATCAAATGGAAGGGCTGATTGTTGACAAAGATATCAGCTTTACCAATTTGAAAGGGACCTTGCACGATTTCCTGCGTAATTTCTTCGAAGAAGATCTGCAAATCCGCTTCCGCCCGTCTTATTTCCCGTTTACCGAGCCGTCTGCTGAAGTTGATGTGATGGGCAAGAATGGTAAGTGGTTGGAAGTGCTGGGTTGCGGTATGGTGCACCCAAATGTATTGAGCAACGTAGGCATTGATCCTGAGGTTTATTCAGGTTTTGCATTCGGTATGGGAATGGAGCGTTTAACTATGCTGCGTTACGGTGTCACCGATCTGCGTGCATTCTTCGAAAACGATCTGCGTTTCCTCAAACAGTTTAAGTAAGGCGGGAATATCTCATGAAATTCAGTGAACTTTGGTTACGCGAATGGGTAAACCCAGCCATTAGCAGTGATGATTTAGCCCATCAAATTACCATGGCCGGTTTGGAAGTTGATGGCGTAGAAGCGGTAGCCGGTGAGTTTAATGGTGTGGTGGTGGGCGAAGTGGTGGAGTGCGGCCAGCATCCAAATGCCGATAAATTACGTGTGACAAAAGTCAACGTTGGCGGTGATCGCCTGTTAGATATCGTTTGTGGTGCGCCAAACTGCCGTCAGGGCTTGAAAGTTGCGGTTGCAACTGTGGGCGCTGTATTGCCGGGTGATTTTAAGATTAAAGCGGCTAAATTACGTGGCGAGCCATCTGAGGGCATGTTGTGCTCTTTCTCCGAACTGGGTATTTCCGAAAACCACGACGGTATTATTGAACTGCCCGCTGATGCGCCGATTGGTGCTAACCTGCGTAATTATCTGAAGTTAGACGACAAAACCATCGAAATCAGTGTCACACCAAACCGTGCTGATTGCCTGGGTATTATCGGTGTCGCACGTGATGTGGCAGTGTTAAATAAACTGCCACTCACTGAGCCAGAGATCAACCCGGTAGTATCGTCTCTCAAGGACAGTCTTCCGATTCGCGTTGATGCCCCACAAGCTTGTTCGCGTTATCTGGGCCGCGTGGTGAAGGGGATTAATGTTAAGGCCGCCACCCCATTGTGGATGCGTGAGAAACTGCGCCGTTGCGGTATTCGTTCCATCGATCCCGTTGTCGATATTACTAACTTCGTCTTATTGGAGTTGGGTCAACCGATGCATGCGTTTGACTTAGACCGCATAGACGGCGGGATTATTGTTCGCCAGGCGACTGAAGGCGAAGATCTCACCCTGTTGGATGGCACGAAAGTTAAATTGAGTGCAGATACTCTGGTTATTGCTGATCAGCAAAAGCCGTTGGCAATGGCGGGTATTTTTGGCGGCGAGCATTCAGGGGTTAATGAAGAAACACGTAACGTGCTGTTGGAATCTGCTTTCTTCAACCCACTGTCAATTACTGGCCGCGCACGTCGTTATGGTTTGCACACCGATGCCTCCCATCGCTACGAGCGAGGGGTTGATCCTGAACTGCAATATAAAGCGATTGAACGTGCGACGCGCCTGTTGCTTGATATCTGCGGCGGTGAAGCCGGCCCAGTTATTGATGTCACTTCTGCGGAGAATCTACCAAAATGCGCCACAATCACATTGCGTCGTGAGAAACTGGACCGTCTGATTGGTCATTCTGTGCCTTCTGATGAGGTTAGCAACATTCTACGCCGTCTCGGTTGCCAGGTCACAGAGCAAAATTCTGATTGGGTCGCTGTTGCACCAAGCTGGCGTTTCGATATAAAAATCGAAGAGGATTTAGTAGAAGAAGTTGCGCGTATTTACGGCTATGACAATATTCCAAACGTGCCTGTTAAGGCCGATTTGGTGATGACCAAACACCGCGAAGCAAACTTGTCACTCAAGCGCGTTAAAACGGCTTTAGTCGATCGCGGTTATCAAGAAGCAATTACTTACAGTTTTGTTGACCCTAAAGTACAGGCATTGCTGCATCCACAACAAGACGCACTCATCCTGCCAAGCCCAATCTCTGTTGAGATGTCTGCCATGCGGTTGTCATTATTGACGGGTTTACTGTCGGCAGTGGTTTATAACCAGAATCGCCAACAATCTCGCTTACGTTTATTTGAAAGTGGCTTGCGCTTTGTGCCTGATAGTAAAGCAGATTTAGGCGTTAGACAGGATGTCATGCTGGCTGCGGTCATTACTGGTCACCGTTATGATGAACATTGGGATCTGGCGCGCCAGCCAATCGACTTCTATGATTTGAAGGGCGATTTAGAAGCAATTCTGGAACTTACCGGTAAATTATCTGATGTTAAGTTCCGTGCAGAAGCTCATCCTGCACTGCATCCTGGACAGAGTGCTGCAATTTATTTATCAGGCGAACACATTGGTTTCATTGGTGTAGTTCATCCCGAACTGGAACGTAAGCTGGACCTAAATGGTCGCACTGTGGTGTTTGAAGTGCAGTGGAACAAGCTTGCAGACCGCGCCGTGCCTCAAGCGAGCGAAATTTCGCGCTTCCCGGCAAACCGCCGTGATATTGCTGTTGTGGTGGCTGAAAACGTTCCCGCAGAAGATATTTTGGCGGAGTGTAAGAAAGTTGGCGCAAATCAGGTAGTTGGCGTAAACTTGTTTGATGTGTACCGTGGCAAGGGCGTAGCAGAAGGTTATAAGAGTCTGGCTATTAGTCTGGTGTTGCAGGATACCGCCCGTACACTGGAAGAAGAGGAGATCGCCGCGACCGTCGCAAGATGTGTAGAGGCGTTAAAACAGCGATTCCAAGCATCCTTGAGGGATTGAACCTATGGCGCTTACTAAAGCTGAAATGTCAGAACATCTATTTGAAAAGCTTGGGCTTAGCAAAAGAGATGCAAAAGATCTAGTTGAGTTATTCTTTGAAGAGGTTCGTCGTGCTCTTGAGAATGGCGAACAGGTCAAACTGTCTGGCTTTGGCAATTTTGATCTGCGAGACAAGAACCAACGTCCGGGCCGTAATCCGAAGACGGGTGAGGACATTCCTATTACGGCGCGCCGTGTGGTGACTTTCCGTCCAGGACAAAAGCTAAAAAGCCGGGTAGAGAGTGCCACTCCAAAAGAGTGAATTCTTTCCGAAACAAAAGGCCGCGCAAGCGGCCTTTTTCTTATCTGTAACACGTTGAATTAAAATGGTTTTATTGTGTTCTTGTTCACTACTGCCCGCAGCTTAAGCTTTTGTTGCTTTTTTGCTATGTACTAATAATGAATGTCGTTGATCCAGATAAGAAATAAAACCTCACATTGAGGAGGGTGCCCGATCTCATTACCCACTTTCTGTTAACCGTATTTTCGGGCAAATTCTTCATCTGAATTGCAAAGATAAATAATAAATTCAATGAAGGCGATAATTGATGGAATGAATGTCCAGCAAAAAATGAGATATAAGAATCCCTGTCCAATCTTACCTAGATAAAATTTGTGCGCGCCAAATCCACCAAGAAAAAACGCCAGAAGAGCCGCAACCACACGATTTCTCTCACCAGTGACTTTTTGAGTTGCGCCGCAACTTGGGCAAGCTTTTGCTGATTCATGTATTTCCTTACCACACCCGCGGCAAAAAACCATGTTTGACATAATGTGTAATCCTTCTAAATTTCAAAGATAATCATAATCAGTACCGTGAACTTACTGAGAGGTTTCAGCAAGGCTGGACTCACAAGTCGTACTGATTTCATTTCGTTTTTAATATGCTAACTTCAGCTCAGTGGTTTTAACACTTAACTGATTGTAATGATTAATAGGCTAGCAATCCATTAGAAGAGGTCTTGAGTGAAATAAAAACACACACGCGGCAGGCTGATTGAAAACCGTTGAGCATCAAAAACGCCTGAAGAGGGACATCAGGTGTTTTAAGAGGGGGAATGTCGCCATATAGCTGGGCCAGTCAAAATAATCATGACCACTATTAATTGAAATAGGATAAAATATTGAGCGAATTGCTTATGGAAATTTATTTAAGAAGGTCTTGGGTAAATAATCAACTTCCAATGATAAAGCTTGGATTTTTCTTATTGAAAGTTGATTTACATTTATTGGACTAATAGGGTTTAGAACTGTGAGTAGTTGTTGTAATGCATGTGAGGACCACCATCCTTGTGGCCACCACCAGGCGGTGGAACGATGCAACAAGCCGATAATACAGAGCTTAATAACAGTACATTCAGAATCAATGTGGTACGTCTCATTATATTAATCTCACACTCTTATTATAGAGTTAAAACAAGAGGGGAAATTATAGTGCAATATGAAATGAGTAACTGTCAGTTGTATGTTAAGAGGTGTTAGTAATAGTAGGAAAATATATGGGTAAGGCATTGTATGAATTGCGTAAACAATATGCAATGAAATGGAAAATGGGAAAATATCTGATAGATGGGTGCTGTTTTCACTGATATAAATTTAGCAACTGTTAAATAATATATTCGGATTGATATGAAAAAAACTCTGCTATTACTGGGCGTCTTGTCATTAATGCCGCAGATCGTGCAGGCAGATGTGTCTCTTGACATCAATGTACCCGGCGTCAGTTTACATTTAGGTGATCAAGATAAGCGTGGCTATTACTGGGATGGCTACGACTGGCGTCCACCACAATGGTGGCATGAGCACCGTGGTGCTCATATTGGCGATCGCAATGAGCGTGGTTATTATTGGGATGGCGGTCGTTGGCAGCATCCACCAGCTCAAGACGGTCATAATCCATTCCGAGAGCAGGGGCATAATGACGGTGGCCCTCATGGTAATCAGCCACAACATAATGAAAATAACGGACATGGCCAACAAGGAAATAATAATGGTCCGGGTAGCAGTGGCAAACCCGGAGGTCAAAATAATCAAGGTGGCCAAAATAATAATGGTGGTCATGGCGGTCAGCAGATCTACCCACCGAAAAATAATGGTTACCGTGGGTAATAAATAATCAATAACGCTTGCGTTGTCACGATAGTCAGTGGATAACGCTAGCGTTAAAAATCATATTTTTCATACAAAACTTCCCCTTGTCCTCCTAACACCCTACTATCTGTGGCTAACAACGAACATCAGATATCTTCAGGTAAATCCTGAGACCCTGGCCGAGGATGTCATGCAAACCAGTCACTTATTTACCGCATTGCAACAGCGGCAGCAACAACGTGATAACCGTTATCTCAAAGGATTGGTTGTCATATTATTGTTGGCGTTGTTTATCAGTCTATGTGCCGGTGATATTTGGCTTTGGCCCACTCAATGGTTCAGTGAAACTGGGCGACTTTTTGTTTGGCAGCTGCGCTTACCTCGAGCATTGGCGGTATTGATGGTAGGGGCAAGCCTTGCCGTATCTGGGGCTGTCATGCAGGCGTTGTTTGAAAATCCATTAGCCGAACCAGGTTTGCTCGGCGTAGCAAATGGCGCGGGCGTTGCACTAGTGATGGCCGTGTTACTCGGGCATGGATTGCTCCCCATTTGGTTTTTAAGTGCTTGTGCAATCGCAGGAGCGTTATTGATGACGATGCTTTTGCTGGGATTCGCCCGTCGACGCTTATTAACCAATGCCCGTTTATTACTGGTTGGGGTGGCTTTAGGTATAGTTTGTAGCGCAATTATGACTTGGGCTGTTTATTTCAGTACCAGCCTCGACCTACGCCAATTAATGTATTGGATGATGGGCGGGTTTAGTGGTATTGACTGGCGACATCAGGGGCTGGTGCTGTCACTGCTACCTATCGTCCTTTGGCTCTGTTGCCAAGGGCATGTACTTAATTTTATGTCACTAGGTGAGCAACAAGCTCAGCAATTAGGTGTTTCACTCCACCTATGGCGAAACTTATTGGTACTTGCTATTGGTCTATTAGTGGGGGTTAGTGTTGCGCTGGCCGGGGTAATAAGCTTCATTGGGCTGGTTATCCCGCATATTTTACGACTGACGGGGTTAACCGATCAGCGCCGGTTATTGGCAGGATGCGCATTAGCCGGAGGGGGGATATTGTTATTAGCTGATATTGTCGCGCGTATTGCCTTATTCTCTGCAGAATTGCCTATAGGTGTGGTGACTGCCACCTTAGGCGCGCCCCTATTTATCTGGTTGCTGACACGTGTTAAAAGTGTAAAGTGATTTGCGTTACACTGACTTATGTTCCTGTAGGTTCATCTGTTTATCATTGCTGAAATAAGGGTACCCCTGATGAGTCATTCAATTTATTCCATCCCAGTAAAAACGATTGAAAGCCAATCCGTTAACCTGGAAAAGTATAAAGGATCGGTTTTGCTGGTGGTCAATGTGGCTTCCCAATGTGGTTTAACCAAGCAGTATGAAGGTTTGGAGAATCTATACAAAACATATCAGCAACAGGGTTTTGAAGTATTGGGCTTTCCAAGCAATGAGTTTGCGGGGCAGGAGCCTGGCAGCGATGCAGAAATTCAGGCATTTTGTCGTGGAACTTTTGGTGTCGATTTCCCGATGTTCAGTAAAATAGAAGTCAATGGCCCACAACGGCACCCTTTATACCAACATCTAATCGCGGCCAAACCTGCGGCAGTAAAACCTGAAGGTAGTGAGTTCTATCAGCGCTTAGCAAGTAAAGGTCGTGAGCCAAAACAGGCCGGCGACATTCTGTGGAACTTTGAAAAATTCTTGATTGGCCGAGATGGTACGGTTCTTGAAAGATTTGCACCCGATATGACGCCAGAAGACCCGATTTTGGTCAATGCTATTACACGCGCATTGGCTGCTCACTAATTTACGGATGAAAGATTTATTTTGATGTTATTGCAACTCAGCAATGTCAGTGTAGATAACCGTCTTGCCCCTTTTTCTACACAGGTCGCAGCTGGATTGCAAACACACTTAATCGGCCCGAATGGAGCGGGGAAAAGCACCTTATTGGCCTCTCTGGCGGGTCTATTGCCCTCTGGTGGGGACATCTCACTTGCGGGGAAGGCATTATCCCTCTATTCGGGGCCTGATTTAGCACGTCTGCGGGCCTATTTATGTCAACAACAATCGGCTCTGACCATGATGCCGGTTTTCCAATACCTTTCGCTTTATCAACCCGCAGGGGCTTCCTTGGACGCCATTGCCACTACCATTGGCTATCTCTGTGAGAGATTACGCTTAACTGATAAGCTACCCCGCATGTTGTCACAACTTTCCGGTGGTGAGTGGCAACGAGTTCGTTTGGCCGCTGTTTTTTTGCAAGTTTGGCCAGATATTAATCCTGACAGTAAATTGCTGCTACTCGATGAGCCATACACTGGTCTTGATGTCGCACAAAAAGTGGCATTGGATAGTTTATTGCGTGAGTTTTGCTCTGCTGGCCGCAGTGCAATCATCAGTGCTCATGACCTTAACCACACCTTGCAACAAGCTGACCAGGTGTGGTTAATGGCGGGTGGGAATGTGCTTGCTCAAGGGAGTACCGATAAAGTGATGAGAGCCAATATACTCTCCGAGGTATTTGAGGTTGATTTTCAAATACACAATTTTAATCGACAGAATTGGATTATTACAAAAGACTTTTAACAGTAACATTTGTCATTTATCCATAATTTCCCTTCTGACCACATCTATTTATCTATAGTTTCTATACTTATATTTACAGCACTGATAAAGACAATTAATTATGGCCTTTGCTGTGTTAAGAGGTTTTTTATTTAATTGATTATATTGGTAAAAGCATAGCTTTAGCTTAAAGCAGTCACAACTAATATTATTGCAAAAAAATCCTATCTTAAGGTTTATTTAAGGTTAGTAAACTAAGCTTCATATTCAGCCAAGAGTGAGTTTATCTGAGTGGCGTTTAGTTTCCGTTAACTTACAAGGGAATATAGTTTCCCAAAGAGCCAAGTACCTAGGGATTTTTCAATGCAGAATTTTTTGCCTTTTTCTCGTCCAGCTATTGGTTCGGACGAAATTAATGCGGTAGTGAATGTACTAGGCTCCGGCTGGATCACCACAGGCCCTCAGAATCAGCAGTTGGAGACTGATTTTTGTGCAGCATTTGGCTGCAAGCATGCAGTCGCCGTCTGTTCTGCTACGGCAGGTATGCATATTACTTTAATGGCGTTAGGGATTGGCCCTGGTGATGAGGTGATTACACCGTCTCAGACGTGGGTTTCAACCATTAATATGATTGTGTTGCTCGGCGCTGAACCTGTCATGGTGGATATCGACCGCGATACATTAATGGTGAATACCGCGGATATCGAAGCAGCAATCACATCCAAAACCAAAGCCATTATTCCTGTGCATTATGCTGGAGCACCTTGCGATCTTGATGCCTTGCGTCAGATTGCTCAACAACACAAAATTCCATTGATTGAAGATGCGGCCCATGCTGTTGGTACACGTTACGGAGATCAATGGGTTGGCGAGAAAGGTACAGCCATTTTCTCTTTCCATGCTATCAAGAACATCACCTGCGCTGAAGGTGGCTTAATTGCGACCGATGATGATGAACTGGCGGCCAGAGTGCGTCGACTCAAGTTTCATGGTCTGGGAGTTGATGCTTTTGATCGCCAAATTCAAGGACGCAGTCCACAGGCTGAAGTTGTCGAGCCGGGGTATAAATACAACTTATCGGATATTCACGCCGCTATTGCTGTTGTTCAGCTCCAGCGTTTACCTGAAATTAACGCTCGGCGTCAGGCCCTGGCCGCTCGTTATCATCAAGCATTAGTCGATTCGCCCTTGCAGCCGCTGTTTGTTCCTGATTATGCCCATCAACACGCCTGGCATCTTTTTATGGTGCGGGTTGATAAGGAACGTTGTGGTATTGACCGCGATTCACTGATGGCACGATTGAAAGAAGTAGGCATAGGCAGTGGCCTGCATTTTCGCGCAGCGCATACCCAAAAGTATTATCGCGAACGCTACCCATCTCTACATTTACCCAATACTGAGTGGAATTCCGCCAGATTATGCACATTACCTCTTTTCCCCGACATGCTGGACAGCGATGTTGATCGGGTAGTGGCTGCATTGGCAACTATTATAGGGCCGCACCGTGTCTGAAAGTGAAAAAATCAAAAAAGTCTCAATCGTTATCCCTGTTTATAACGAGCAAGAAAGCTTGCCGATATTAATAGAGAGAACGTCGGCTGCCTGTAAATTACTGACTCAACCCTATGAAATTATTCTTGTTGATGATGGTAGTAGTGATAATTCAGCTGAACTTTTAACAGCGGCGGCGAATGAACCGGAGAGCCATATCATTGCCGTTTTACTTAATCGTAATTATGGCCAGCATTCAGCCATTATGGCCGGATTCAATCAGGTCAGTGGCGATTTGATCATTACACTTGATGCTGACTTACAAAATCCACCGGAGGAGATCCCTCGACTGGTGAGTGTCGCTGAAGAGGGCTATGACGTGGTAGGTACTGTGCGTGCGCATCGTCAAGATTCAGTGTTCCGTAAAACAGCTTCCCGCATGATCAACATGATGATTCAACGCGCTACAGGGAAATCAATGGGCGATTACGGCTGTATGTTACGGGCCTATCGCCGCCATATTGTTGAAGCAATGTTACATTGCCACGAACGCAGTACCTTTATTCCTATCCTGGCAAATACATTTGCCCGTCGTACGACTGAAATTACCGTTCATCACGCAGAACGTGAATTTGGTGATTCAAAATACAGCCTGATGAAGCTCATCAATCTGATGTATGACTTGATTACTTGCCTAACAACAACGCCATTACGTTTATTAAGCCTGGTTGGCAGTGTCATTGCACTCTCTGGTTTCACTCTTGCCGTGTTGTTAGTGGTTTTACGCTTAGTATTTGGCCCTGAATGGGCAGGTGGCGGCGTCTTTACGCTATTTGCCGTGTTGTTTATGTTCATTGGTGCTCAGTTTGTTGGTATGGGGCTACTCGGTGAATATATCGGTCGTATTTATAACGATGTGCGCGCACGCCCACGTTATTTCATACAGAAAGTGGTCGGCGCTGAGCAGACCGAAAATAATCAGGAAGTAGAAAAATGAAAGCGATTGTCTTTGCCTATCACGATATTGGCTGTGTCGGCCTGAAAGCTCTTGTTGAAGCAGGTTACGATATTCAGGCAGTATTTACCCATACTGACTCACCCAATGAGAATCGCTTTTTCTCTTCTGTAGCCAGAGTGGCTGCGGATTTAGATTTACCTGTATTTGCGCCAGAAGATGTTAACCACCCGTTGTGGATTGAGCGTATTCAGCAATTACAGTCAGATATCATTTTCTCTTTCTATTATCGCAATATGCTTTGTGATGACATTTTGTCGTCGGCTCCGCGTGGAGGATTCAATTTACATGGGTCCTTATTACCGAAATATCGCGGCCGGGCACCGATCAACTGGGCTTTGGTGAATGGCGAGACAGAGACGGGGGTAACCCTGCATCAGATGGTGAAAAAAGCGGATGCAGGCCCGATTGTCGGGCAGCATAAAGTCATGATTAGCGAGAATGATACGGCATTAACTCTGCATGCAAAAATGCGTGATGCTGCCAATGAATTGCTGCGTGATTTGTTGCCAAAAATGAAAAATGCTTCATTGCCACTGGTGCCACAAAAAGAATCTGAAGCGAGCTATTTTGGTCGTCGTACGGCAGATGATGGTGCAATTGATTGGCAGAAATCAGCATCAGCAATCAATAATCTGGTGCGCGCTGTAACAGAGCCTTATCCCGGTGCATTCAGCTATCTTGGACAACGTAAATTGATTATTTGGCGCTCACGGCCACTCGATGTTGTCCATAGCAAGTTAGCCGGTACTGTGTTGTCAACATCTCCACTGGTTGTTGCATGTGGAGACGGTGCGCTGGAAATTATAACAGGGCAAGGCGAGGAGGGGCTATATGTTCAAGGGAGCCGCCTGGCACAAGAAATGGGAATTGTCACTGGTATCCGTCTAGGCAATAAACCAAGTAAAAAATTGAAAAGACGAACACGCGTATTAATCTTGGGCGTAAATGGCTTCATTGGGAACCATTTAACTGAGCGTTTGTTACGCGATAATCGCTATGAAGTTTATGGTTTAGATATTGGTTCTGATGCCATCTGCCGTTTTCTCGACAATCCAAATTTCCATTTTGTGGAGGGGGACATCAGTATTCATTCCGAATGGATTGAATACCACATTAAAAAATGTGATGTTATCTTACCTTTAGTTGCTATTGCGACCCCAATTGAATATACCCGAAATCCACTGCGAGTTTTCGAATTAGATTTTGAGGAAAACCTAAAAATTGTTCGTGATTGTGTTAAATACAATAAGCGTATTGTTTTCCCGTCGACGTCAGAAGTATATGGCATGTGTGATGATAAAGAATTCGATGAGGATAGTTCGCGGCTTATTGTTGGGCCAATCAATAAACAGCGTTGGATTTACTCGGTCTCCAAACAATTGTTAGACCGTGTTATTTGGGCTTATGGCGCGAAAGAAAATCTGAAATTTACATTGTTCCGTCCATTCAATTGGATGGGGCCACGGTTGGATAACCTTGATGCTGCTCGTATTGGGAGTTCCCGCGCCATTACACAGCTCATTTTAAATCTGGTCGAAGGCTCGCCAATTAAGCTTGTCGATGGTGGGGAGCAAAAGCGCTGCTTTACCGATATTCATGATGGCATCGAAGCACTGTTCCGTATTATTGAAAACCGTGATGGCGCTTGTGATGGGCAAATAATTAATATCGGTAACCCAACGAATGAAGCCAGTATTCGTGAGTTAGCTGAAATGCTATTAAGATGTTTTGAAAAGCATGAGTTACGCCATAATTTCCCGCCGTTCGCTGGCTTTAAGGATATTGAAAGTAGCGCATATTATGGAAAAGGTTATCAGGATGTGGAATACCGTACACCTAGTATCCGCAATGCGCGCCGTATTTTACATTGGCAGCCAGAAATTGCTTTAGAGCAAACCGTCATGGAAACATTGGACTTCTTCCTACGTGGCGTCGTACTTGAACAAAATGTTATTGAGCAAAATAAAACCTCGAAGGATGAGCATTACGTATGAAGCAAGTTGGCCTAAGGATTGATGTAGATACCTACCGAGGAACCAAGGAAGGTGTGCCATCATTGCTTGCTGTTCTGGAAAAACATGATATTAGTGCCAGCTTTTTTTTCAGTGTTGGGCCGGACAATATGGGGCGCCATTTATGGCGTCTTTTCCGTCCTCGTTTTTTGTGGAAAATGCTGCGTTCTAATGCTGCCTCACTTTATGGTTGGGATATTTTGCTGGCAGGCACTGCGTGGCCGGGTAAGCAAATCGCCAAAGACTTTGGGCCACTGATGAAAGCAGCATTACAAGCGGGTCATGAAGTGGGCTTACACGCTTGGGATCATCAAGGCTGGCAAGCTAAAGTGGCAACGTGGTCAGAACAGCAATTAACCGAGCAGGTGCAATTGGGCATTGATGCATTACAACATAGCATTCAGCAGCCGGTGACCTGTTCTGCGGCGGCTGGTTGGCGAGCTGATGAACGCGTTCTGGCGGTTAAACAGTTATTCTCTTTCAGCTATAACAGTGATTGTCGTGGTACTCATCCTTTTCGCCCATTATTACCTGATGGTAGCTTTGGAAGTGTACAAATCCCTGTCACTTTACCCACTTACGACGAAGTTGTTGGTAGCGAAGTTCGGACCGAAGATTTTAATAACTTCATCATAAGTGCCATTTCGCACGACAATGGTGTGCCGGTTTACACTATTCATGCCGAGGTTGAGGGGATGTCACAGGCATTAATGTTCGAGCAATTATTAGTTATGGCGAAAGAGCGCGGTATTCAATTTTGTGCTCTTGGTTCGCTGCTGCCCAAGAATCTGGATTCACTGCCTGTCGGGAAAGTGGTTCGAGCTACCTTCCCTGGTCGAGAGGGATGGTTAGGGTGTCAGTCTGCGTTAGAGGATGCGTAATGAAGCTGTTAAAAGGAAGTGGCGCTGCGCTGCTGGCACTGTTTTTTGCACTGGTTTACCTATTACCCATCAATAGCCGTTTATTATGGCAACCAGATGAAACACGATACGCTGAGATCAGCCGGGAAATGTTACAGCGCGGTGACTGGGTAGTGCCGCATTTGCTGGGAATTCGATATTTTGAAAAACCCATCGCGGGATATTGGTTCAATAATATTAGTCAGTGGATTTTTGGTGATACTAATTTCGCCGTAAGATTCGGTTCAATATTCAGTACTGCACTGAGTGCAGTATTAGTTTATTGGCTGGCAACTCTATTATGGCGTAATCGCTCCACCTCATTTTTAGCGGCATTAATTTATCTCTCTATGCTGTTGGTATTTAGTATTGGTTCTTATGCCGTACTGGATCCGATGATTTCATTGTGGCTGACTGCTTCAATGGTCTGTTTTTATCTCACGCTACGAGCAGAAACGACAAAACAAAAAATAGCAGCCTATCTTCTCCTCGGTTTAGCTTGCGGTATGGGTTTTATGACCAAGGGCTTTTTGGCCTTAGCTGTACCGGTTATTTCAGTATTGCCGATTGTTATTCAGCAAAAAAGGGTAAAAGATCTCATTGTTTTTGGCCCAATAGCTATTGTAGGGGCCGTGATATTGAGTTTGCCTTGGGCATTAGCGATTGCTCAACGCGAGCCTGACTTTTGGCATTACTTTTTCTGGGTTGAACATATTCAGCGATTTGCAGAGAAAGACGCTCAACATAAAGCCCCTATTTGGTATTACTTACCTATTTTATGCCTTGGTGTCTTGCCGTGGTTGGGGTTATTACCAGGGGCACTCCTTAAAGGATGGCGCGAACGGGTTGCCAGGCCGGAGTTATTCTTTTTACTCAGTTGGGTGCTAATGCCGCTGATATTTTTCAGTGTCGCCAAAGGGAAGCTTCCGACATATATTCTACCTTGTATGGCACCGTTATCTTTATTGATGGCGGCCTATGCCACCGATTGTGCCAATAAAATGCATATGCGTGCATTAAAAGTTAATGGTGCGATAAACCTTATTTTTGGGTTTATCTGCGCGTTGGCTATTTTGGTTATTGGTATGGGGTGGGTAGGGCATCTGGTTGCTTATGGGCCACAAGAACATCAAAAAGTTATTCTTGCGGTAATTGCTTTTGCTGGGTGGGGTATAGTCGGTTTTGCAACAATGCGAAATAACGCTCGTCATTGGCGCTGGGCTGCGGCTTGCCCATTACTGTTTATATTGCTTGTTGGCTATCTTATTCCACAGCAGGTTATTGACTCCAAACAGCCACAAAATTTCATCCAAAATAATTTTAATGAACTTAGTAGCAGCCGTTATGTGGCGACAGACAGTGTCGGTGTCGCAGCTGGATTGGCGTGGGAGCTGAAACGTAGTGATATTTTGATGTTCAGCGAGAAGGGTGAGTTATCTTATGGGCTGAATTATGCCGACAGTGGAGATCACTATATAAGTGCACAAGATTTTAGTGACTGGCTGGTTCATGCGAGGCAGAAAGGTGATGTCTCGCTGGTGATTCAATTATCTCGTAATGAAAAAATACCGGATAGTCTGCCGGCAGCGGATAAGGTTAGTCTGATGAATCGCCTGGCTCTTTTGTGGTACAAGAAAATACCATGACAAGCTATTTGTTATTGATAATAGTCAGTTTATTGACTTGTGCTGGGCAGCTGTGCCAGAAGCAAGCTGTGCAATCTTGGGCTTTGCCACCACACTGTCGGCTAGCTACAACATTGCGCTGGCTTGCTAGCGCCGTGGTGTTACTCGGTTTGGGGATGTTGCTGTGGTTACGTTTACTGCAACATTTACCTCTGAGTGTCGCTTATCCGATCCTCAGCTTTAATTTTGTGCTGGTCACCTTAGCTGCCCAATTTTTTTACGGTGAGAAAGCCACTTCTCGCCATTGGTTAGGGATTGCTTCCATTATGTTTGGCATTCTTTTGATTAGTTGGCATCTATGAAAGGGTACTGGTGGGGAATCGGAAGTGTAGTGCTGGTGACCGTTGCCCAATTAATACTCAAGTGGGGCATGATGAATACGCCATTAATGTCATTGGCTGATATTAATGGGCAATTCGTTTTCAATCATCTGCCACAATTTATTGCGGTGATTTGTGGATTGGCGGGATATGCGTTATCAATGTTGTGCTGGTTTTTTGCACTAAGATATTTGCCACTTAATCGTGCTTATCCACTATTGAGTCTCAGCTATGCTTTGGTCTATTTGGGCGCAGTATCTTTGCCGTGGTTCAGTGAATCTGCAACTTTACTGAAAACCTTAGGTGCGGGCTTTATTCTGTTGGGAATATGGCTGATTAATACAAAACCAATAGAAAGGGATTAGCCTGGCTACTGGTAAAGCCAAATGAAGGAATGGCGCCGTTGGGCTTGTCGCGGCATAACCCATCAGAGAGCATCCAGGCACAACAAGCCCTCCACTTGCTGAGCGATTAATAGTCATCATTCGCCTGAATCAAATCCATTATCTCATTCATATAACTTGTCTTTTCCCCACTCGATAGCTAAATTAGCCATACTGATGTCGTTCATTAGCTAATGGCTATTGTCTGATAAATTGGCTAAGGCTTACCTTTGGTGAATTATCGATGCGGATACGTTTCTGGATCTTTCTGGTCAGCATGATCCTCGCCGGCTGTAGTAGCCATGCCCCGACACCAAGTGGTCACTTGTCTGATTCTATTGTAGTGGTTGCCAAACTGAATGAACAACTGCGCCAATGGGAAGGCACACCCTATCGGAATGGTGGGCTAGATCAACGTGGTGTTGATTGTTCTGGTTTTGTATATCGCACATTCCGCGATCGTTTTGATATGCAATTACCCCGTACCACTGTCGCGCAAACCACCTTAGGGACAAAAGTTTCCCGCGATGAACTCATGCCGGGTGATCTCGTATTCTTCAAAACCGGCAGTGGCCAGAATGGGTTGCACGTTGGTATTTACGATACTAATGATGAGTTTATTCATGCTTCAACGAGCAAGGGGGTCATTCGCTCATCGCTGGAGAATGTTTACTGGAAACGGGTGTATTGGCAAGCACGCCGTATGTGAACAGAAAATTGAATCGATAGGCCGAACCTAAAAATATCTGCGTGGGTTATGTTATCTTAGTGGCTGCTTAATTTGGTTCGGAGCCGCGTTTATGTCATCCCTTCGGTTACTCATTTCTGATTCTTACGATCCCTGGTTCAATCTGGCGGTAGAAGAGTGCATTTTCCGCCAAATGTCACCAGATCAACGGGTTCTCTTTTTGTGGCGCAATGCCGATACCGTGGTGATAGGCCGTGCTCAAAACCCATGGAAAGAGTGTAATACTCGGCGTATGGAGCAAGATGGAGTGAAGTTGGCTCGGCGTAGTAGTGGCGGCGGGGCAGTATTCCATGATCTAGGCAATACCTGTTTCACCTTTATGGCCGGTAAACCTGAATATGATAAAACGATATCGACTCAAATTATTCTGAATGCTTTGGCATCGCTTGGTATTCAGGCGACAGCATCGGGTCGTAATGACTTGGTGGTGATTAAGGATGATGGTGAGCGCAAAGTTTCCGGCTCCGCTTATAAAGAAACCAAAGATCGTGGCTTTCATCATGGGACGTTATTGCTCAATGCTGACCTCAATCGTCTTGCTGATTACCTCAATCCTGACCCGAAAAAATTGCAAGCCAAAGGCATCACGTCAGTACGGTCGCGCGTGACTAACCTGGTTGAGCTGTTACCGGGAATTAACCACGAAAAAATTTGTGCCGCTATTGAGCAAGCATTTTTCAATTATTACGATGAAAGAGTTTCCGCAGAAATCATCTCGCCACAAGCATTGCCAGACCTGCCCGGTTTCGCCGAACAATTCGCTAAACAAAGCAGCTGGGAGTGGAACTTTGGTCAGGCACCCGCGTTTAGTCATCTTGTCGATACCCGCTTTGTCTGGGGCGGAATTGAACTACATTTTGATGTTTTGCACGGTGCCATTGACCGCTGCCAAATATTTACCGACAGCTTGAACCCAGCCCCGCTGGAGGCGCTGGCCGAACGATTACAAGATGTGGAATATCGTCCTGCTGCTATTGATGCGGTTTGTTTGCAATTAAGCGATGATTTTCCTGAATCACAAACCGAATTGTTGCAAGTTAGGCATTGGCTAGCGGAGGTCATGCGCTAATGGGTATGAATGATCACTCACCGCAATTTAGTAACAGCTATGGGCAGCAATTGAGTGGTTTTTATACTCATTTGCAGCCAACATCGTTAAAAGGGGCACGTCTGCTCTATCATAGTGAGCCGCTTGCCAGGGAACTAGAACTTGATACCAGTTGGTTCAGTGGCCCGAAAACCGCAGTATGGGCAGGTGAAATGTTGCTACCGGGTATGGAACCTTTGGCACAAGTGTATAGCGGGCACCAGTTTGGTCAGTGGGCTGGGCAACTTGGCGATGGGCGTGGCATTTTACTCGGGGAACAAAAACTCAGTGATGGCCGCCATATGGACTGGCATTTGAAAGGTGCAGGTTTAACGCCTTATTCCCGTATGGGGGATGGGCGGGCGGTATTGCGCTCCGTGGTGCGCGAATTTTTGGCCTCTGAAGCTCTGCACCATTTAGGGGTTCCTACCAGCCGTGCGTTGACCATAGTGACCAGCGACCATCCGGTTTATCGCGAACAAGCGGAGAAAGGGGCTATGCTACTGCGCGTAGCTGAAAGTCATGTGCGTTTTGGTCATTTCGAGCATTTTTACTACCGGCAACAACCAGCCCAAGTCAAACAACTCGCTGATTATGTTATCGCACGGCACTGGCCGCAGTGGGTCGGGCAAGAGGAATGTTACTTGCTATGGTTTACTGATGTGGTTAAGCGCACGGCGCGGCTAATGGCGCATTGGCAAACCATCGGTTTTGCTCATGGTGTGATGAATACCGACAATATGTCGATACTTGGCATTACCATGGATTATGGCCCATTCGGCTTTCTTGATGATTATGTACCCGATTATATCTGTAACCACTCCGATCATCAGGGGCGTTATGCTTTCGATAATCAGCCAGCGGTTGCGCTATGGAATTTGCACCGGCTGGGGCAAGCCCTATCCGGTTTGCTCTCAACGGCGCAATTACAACAGGCGCTGGAAGCTTATGAGCCAGAATTAATGGCGGCTTACGGTCAGCACATGCGCGCTAAATTAGGATTTTCCGAGAGTGATAGTCAGGATAATGACTTATTGACCGGGTTATTAAGTTTGATGATCAAAGAAGGGCGCGATTATACCCGTACCTTCCGCTTGTTAAGTGAAGTGGAAACACATTCCGCGTTATCGCCGTTGCGAGATGACTTTATCGACAGAGCCGCTTTCGACAGTTGGTATAGCCGTTATCGGGCACGTTTGCAGCAAGAGCAAATTGATGATGCACAGCGTCAGCAAGCCATGAGAGCGGTGAATCCTAAATATATATTACGCAATTATTTGGCGCAGCTTGCCATCGACCATGCAGAAAAAGATGATATTCAGCCCTTACAGCGTTTACATCAGGCTTTGCAACAGCCTTTTGCTGAACAACCTGAATTCAATGACTTAGCAGCATTGCCACCGGACTGGGGGAAACATCTGGAAATTTCCTGCTCCAGTTAATCAGTATGAGGGCGGGGATTGTGCCCCGCCGCCATCACTGTTCAGAGCAGCTTCACATCAGTTTGATTCAGCCGCCGCACGCAGTTGCTTAAGAACATCCGGGGTCTGTAAACCAAACCCCAGCAAGGCAATATCATCAAGCACCAGCAGCCGTTTTTGTTTCCCCGCGGGGGTGAGAGCCAGCCCCGGCAACCGCCAGACATTCTCTACCCCCTTGAGTGATGCCACACCATGTGTAGTCACGATGAGTAAATCAGGGGCACTGTCGATAATCCCTTCTTGTGACAGTGGGCGATAACCGCTGAATTCCTTAATGGCATTTTTAAGCCCCGATGCCTTGAACATGCTATCGGCTGCGGTATCTAAACCCGCCGCCAACGGGGGAATTCCGGCATGAATCATGACAAACAATGCTTTCACCGGTAGCGGGCTTGATACCACAGTATCCAACTGTTGTTGATAATGTTGTATCAACTGCTGGCCTTTCTCTTCTTGACTGACGGTGGTGGCAATCAAGCGTATCTTATCTATCACGCCTTGCGGCGATTTATCGGCGGGGACATAGATAAGCTTGACGCCATACTCCATCACTTGTTTCAGTACCCTTGATGGCCCGGCGCGCTCACTGCTCAAAATCAAGGTGGGTTTTAAAGCAAGAATACCTTCAGCATTGAGCAGCCGCATATAACCCACATCGGGAAGCGCTTTCAATGCATCAGGAGTCAGGCTGGTGCTATCCCGGCCCACGATAAGGTCACCGGCTCCGAGTGCATAAGTGATTTCAGAGACATCGCCGCCAATGGTCACAATACGTGGTGTGGCAATACAATTCATTGAAATAACAAATGACAGTGAAATGATAAATCTAAGTGTCGCGCGCCATTTATTCATGCGGCACGCCTATTGGGGTCAATTCAGCCAGTTGTTGATGCCATTGAGTTTGCTCCGGCTGGCCTTCGCTGCGTTGACCAAAGATTTGCAAGATATGCTTCCCATGCTCATCGAGCAACTCCAGACTTGAGACAAAGCCATCTTTGGTCGGTTTACGTGTCACCCAACTCTCTGCAATAGCCTGTTGGTTTAGCTGTAAATCAAATCGAGGATTGCTTACGTTAACCCACTGACCACCCGCCAATTGCTCCTCTTCCGGGGCTGAGAATTTATCAATAGCACCGGTGAATATCTGCATGCATCCACTGTTACCGACGAACAGCATAATTTCATTCAGACCCGCTTGTGCCGCCTTAAGTATGTGTATTACAGCTTGATTATCGACTTGATACGCCAGATCATCGCCAACCGCACGAAAGGCTTGTTGTCGGCTAATGTTATGGCGTTTCAGTAACATAAAAAATTGATGAATATCATTCATTTTGCGCCATTCAGTATCAATGATGGAGCCGTCGATAGCTGATCCTGCGTTGGGTTGCTCATCAATATGTTTTAATTCCAACCGGGGATTATCGGTCATGCGATATTTTGCGATCAATGCCTGCCAGGCAGCCTGATTTGTCTCTGTTGTGCAATAGATTTGATGAATGGCATTGCCTTGGAAATCAAAACATTGAATGCTGAGTTGTTCACCCTGCGCGGTGGTTTCGCGCAAACTGAAGACAGTGTTCCAGTGGCGGAAAAACAGTCTTAAATCCAGTGCGCGCGGGTTGAGGAGCAATCCCAGATGACCATGTAGCCGTAAGTTTCGATATTCGCCCATCTGCTGGTGTACTGCATGTGGGTTGGAGGTCACCGAGCAAGTGACGCCAACAGTTTCCAACTCGGTAAGCAACGTAGTGGCACTGATATCCAACCGCTCGGCATCTTCCCCCACACGGACATACGCCAATTCTGCCTCACTGATATTCAGTCTTTGTGCTAAATCTCTGGAGGAGAGTTCCTGATGAACTTGCTTCGTATTGAGGTATTGCTGAGACAGTGTCATTTCCATTTATTCATTCCTTTATCATCTAGTGCCATAGCGGGTGTGCCATGGCAGGGTTCCATAGAGCCATTTAATTATGATTATTTTTTAACCTATCGCCACCATCATGCAGATGAAATATCACCACTGATAGCTGATCAGTAATTTGGCATTACGTCCGTCTTGTGGGATTGCTTGTGGTGAGTAATAGGCTTTATTAAAGGCGTTACCCAGTACCGCGGTGGTGGTGACGCTTTTGAATCTACCTTGCCCGCGATAGCTGAGATAAAAATCATGCACGGCATAACCAGCTTGCGGTTTATTGGGTTTGCGTGACGAGTTTTTGGCATCGTTATCTTTCATGAATTTAGTATTTTCTGCCATGGTGACTATCCAGCCGGTACTCAACCCACTGTTAGCAATAGGTACATTCAGCCTGCTGGTGACAGTGTCTGGGTTGATACTGTTGATAAATTTGCGGGTATCAAGGTTAATACCACGGGTGCGGTTATAGGCCAGGTTCCAGTCAAACCAATTGTTTTGGTAATCCAGTGAGGCATCCCAGCCCCAACTTTTACTGCGCGGGATATTGATATAGGTAGATGCCATCATACTGACATCACTGGTAATACGGTCCTTAGCATCAATATGAAAATAACTGGTTTTAAACTTAACGGAGTCGTTATCTGCCAGCAGATTATCAAACTGTAAGCCAAAACCAGCCTCGCGAGTGGCGTTACTTTCTGGTTTTAAGTTGGGATTGGGCTTCCATCGATTAATAACCGGGAACCATTTATTGGGGATAGAGAAATGGATTGAGTCATTATAAAGCTCCGCCAGTGTCGGGGTGCGGAAGGCCTGACTGTAGGCACCAAATAACATCAACCAATCAGTGGGATTGACGGTAACCGCGCCACGTGATGACCAATTTTTAACCTCTTTATCGGCAAAATTCTCACGGCTGTTTTTATAGCGGTTGAAACGGGTACCGGCCAGCAAGGTGACGGGAAGGTCACGTAAGGTCAGCTCATTTTGCAGCCAACCGGAGGCAAAGTTGATTTCAGCGGGCGGGAAGCTGCGGATAACCCCTTTGGGGATTTGCTGTTGCTGGTAGCTTTCAACACCGTAAGTTAATAGATGAGCCGCCGGGCTGTGAGTAAATAGTTGACTGCGATTTTCCAGTTTTATCCCACGGGTGGCTTGTTTGCGGCTGCCATAACCTTCGCGACGCACGTCATCGCTGACATTGATTTCAGAGTAGTAAAGCTGAGCGGTGGCATCCAGCCAGTCAAGCTGTTGCGGTTGCAGGCGATAGGTCAGTTCAGCATCGCGTTGAATGGTGGAACGATTCATCATCGGGTTGATATTCATGTTTGGATTCGGCGCACTCTGATTGGCCATCCGGGGTTCCAAAGCGCGGTTATTATAATAGCGCAGGGCGGTGGTCAACGATTGGCTGTCAGAAAGGTAGGTGGTGGTCTTCAGAATCAGGTTGTTGATAGCTTCATCGTTCGGTGCCTCAGAGCCATTGCCGTGATAAATATTGCCAACCTTTCGTTTACTGAACGCAAAAATGCCATCCAGATTCTCTGTGCGGCCAAACACCGACATCCCCAAGCCGGTGCTGTGATAACCGCTAGCACCGAAGCCACTGATACGAAATCCAAAATTTTGATCTTTTGCCAGTAAATCAGCAGCATCAACGGTCTGGTAGGCAATCGCGCCCCCCAAGGCTCCGCTACCAAATAGCGAGGTCGATGGGCTGCGAATAACACTGACTTTTTTTATTAACGCGGGGTCAAGGAAGGTGCCATTAAAATGCGCTCCTTTGATTCCCTGACGGATGCCATCAATGAGTATCAGTACGCCATATTGATCATAACCTCTGATATTGACGTTCTGTCCATTGGTACGACCCGCCCCGGTAACCGTGACCCCTGGCACGTTTTGTAGCATTTCGCCAGCGGTGGTGGCGGTTTGCTTTTGTGGCATCGAAGCATCAATAACAGTGACCACACCGGGATGTTTAAAACTGTCGATAGCTGAACGTGAACCTATTACTTTCAGCGTGTCAGAGTGGCTTTTGGCTGCAGGGTCGGCTATTGCTGCTGACGACAGCACTAAAGTAATAGCCAAACTGCATGAAGATAAACGAAAAAAACGAGGCATAAACAGCTCTCCATATATTGTTTAATATAATCAATGGATTGCTGGCTGCCTGGATGTTGATAGTTAGGTGGCTGGCGTCGGGGCAATGGTACTTAGCAAGGGAACTGACTGAAGGTTATTTCGTCAGTATCAGTTTTCCTGCTTTGGTCTGGCGTAAGTAGTAAAGCTGACCTTGGTGATTGATGGCGACAACTTCATGTTGTCCAAGCAATTGTTGGCTGTTAATACAGGACAGTGGCAAAGAGGAAACGGTTTGGTCGGTTGCGTTTTGCGTTATGGATGTCGCTTTATGCATAAGATACTTTCTTTGAGTTGATATTATGAGCAAGTTGATAATGATTATCATCCCCATGTGCTATTGGTTTCAACCTGGACTTAATTAGTTGTTATTCCAATGTCTTGCTTTTCATTAGTCATTTATATGCTGAATGATTTAGGCAGAAATAAGGCGAGGGAGTGCGAATGGGTGTGGCTTGATAAATTTAGCTCAGTGATGGAATGGAGCCTTAGCTAAATGTCATTCCATCACTGATTTTGAATCGAGTTAATGCTAGTTGAACCGGCTACTGACAGCATCGGCCAGTAAACTGAGTAACTGTTCGGTGTCGGCCCAATTCAGGCAAGGGTCGGTAATGGATTGCCCGTAGGTTAGCGGCTGACCCGCAACAATTTTCTGTGTGCCTTCAACCAGGAAACTTTCTGCCATCACACCGACGATAGCGGTGGATCCCGCGCGAATTTGCTGACCGATATCTGCGGCAACTTCTAATTGGCGGCGATGCATCTTCTGGCAATTGCCGTGGCTGAAATCCACCACCAGATGTTCAGGTAAATCAAATTCACGCAAGCTATCACAAGCAGCGGCAATATCAGATGCACCGTAATTTGGCGTCTTTCCGCCGCGCATAATAATATGCCCATGTGGATTGCCACTGGTCTGATAAATCGTCATTTGGCCGGTTTTATCCGGTGATAAAAACATATGGCTGGCTTGTGCCGCGCGGATCGCATCAATAGCTATGCGGGTATTACCGTCGGTGCCATTTTTGAAACCAACCGGGCAGGAGAGGGCTGAGGCCATTTCACGATGGATTTGGCTTTCAGTCGTCCGCGCGCCAATCGCGCCCCAACTAATCAGGTCGGCAATATATTGGCCGGTCACCATATCAAGGAATTCGGTGGCAGTAGGCAGGCCCAATTCATTAACGGCTAATAGCAACCGGCGCGCCATTTCAATGCCTAAATTGACCTGACATGAGCCATCAAGCGCGGGATCTGAAATCAATCCTTTCCAGCCCACCACGGTTCTCGGCTTTTCGAAATAGGTGCGCATGACGATTTCAAGTCGGTCCTGGTAGCGAATCCGTAATACATTCAATCGCTTTGCATAATCGATTGCTGCATCCAGATCGTGAATCGAGCAAGGGCCGACGACAACCAGCAGGCGCGAATCTTCACCGGTGAGTATTTTTTCAATTCGTTTGCGTGACGCTGTCACGTTATCAGCAACAGCCTCGGAAATCGGTAACTTTTCCGCCAATTGTTGTGGCGTAACTAAGCTATCGATGCGCGCGGTCCGCAGTTCATCAGTTTTGTGCATGAAAATTCTCTAAATCTGTTCTTCTCTGCGGCAGGAATACCGGGAAGTGATGGCGATCACAATAAACCAAAAATAGACGAATTCAACTGCCAGCGTCATGATTCATAGAAATTTTGATGAAATAAGCCTTAAATTATCACCAGAATGAATGCTTGTACCCAAAGTAATTGGAGTCGCAGGTAGGTAGCAAGCAAACCTCCTGCAACTCAAGGACGAAAGGGATAATCAGAACATCCGCCGACTCATGCCTAAAATATCGAGAATTTTGGTTGAAATCTCTTCAACGGAGTAGTTGGTAGAATTCAGATAGCGAATCTGATTTTTACGAAACAGGGCTTCTACTTCGCCGACTTCCATGCGGCATTGGCGCAGTGAGGCGTAGCGGCTGTTTTCACGGCGTTCTTCTCGAATAGCTGCCAGTCGCTCAGGATTAATCGTTAAGCCAAACAACTTATGCTGAAAGGGCTTCAGCGCCGCAGGGAGCTGTAAATTATCCATGTCATCGGCGATAAAAGGATAATTGGCCGCACGAATACCAAATTGCATGGCCAGATACAGGCTGGTGGGGGTTTTGCCGCAGCGGGAAACGCCTAATAAAATCACCTGAGCCTGGTCAAGGTTACGCAGAGAAATACCGTCATCATGCGCTAATGCATAATCGATAGCAGCAATACGTGCATCGTATTTTCCCAGGTTACTCTCGGTTAAACCGTGGGTGCGATTGAGTACCGGTTGTGGGGATACGCCCAGTTCACCTTGAAGTGGGGCCACCAGCGCTTGCACGATATCCTGACAGAACCCTTCACTATGCTGAATGAGTTCCCGAACTTCAGGGCTGATTATCGAATAGAAAACCAACGGCCTGACACCGGTTTCGCGGTATATTTCATTAATTTTTTCACACACTTCTTGAGCACGCGCCGCACTTTCAACAAAGGGCAGCGTGAAAGTTGTCGCTTTAACTGGAAATTGCGATAAAACGGCATGGCCGAGCACTTCGGCAGTGATGGCCGTCCCATCCGAAATATAAAATACACTTCTTTCCACGCTGACTCCTGAGTCATTTTGGGCCGATTTATACCACTGATTAACCCCATCAGTGTGCCTTATTCGGCTTATCGGTAAAGGGTTTGCTGTCAGAATAGCCTGAAAAACATTTTTCTTGTTGGGTTGATCGATTCACCTGTCTATGGGCTATGGATGATTGTGCTAGTCTGAAATGTCTCCTTCGTCATTGACGCCGCAGCCAACTCACCTGCAACGCCAATGATTTTGGGCAGATGTACCCTACTGATCGTCCGTAATTAATGACAATGTAAAAAGGATTGTTTCGATGTCCAACAATGGCCTAAATCTGTGTAATGTGCTTTGGTACAACCAGCTTGGCATGCACGATGTTGAAAGGGTTGGCGGCAAAAATGCCTCCCTGGGTGAAATGATAACCCATCTTTCTGAACTGGGTGTTTCGGTGCCCAATGGTTTTGCCACCACCGCTCAGGCGTTTAACGACTTTCTGGAGCAAAGCGGCGTTAACAACCGCATCTATCAATTGTTGGATCAAACCAATGTTGATGATATTGCGGCGTTAGCTAAAGCCGGCGCACAGATTCGTCAATGGGTGATTGAAACGCCATTCCATCCTGAGTTCGAACAATCAATTCACGATGCCTATCAGCAGCTAGCTGATGATCCACAAACGTCATTTGCCGTGCGCTCTTCAGCTACAGCCGAAGATATGCCAGATGCTTCTTTTGCCGGACAGCAGGAAACCTTCCTCAATGTTCAAGGCATTGATGCGGTGATGATTGCTATCAAGCATGTCTTCGCTTCACTGTTTAATGACCGGGCCATTTCTTATCGCGTACATCAGGGATACGACCATCGCGGCGTCGCACTGTCTGCGGGGGTGCAGCGCATGGTGCGCTCAGATCTTGCCTCATCGGGTGTTATGTTTACCATTGATACCGAATCGGGTTTTGATCAAGTAGTCTTTATCACCGCGGCCCATGGTTTGGGTGAAATGGTGGTGCAGGGGGCGGTAAACCCGGACGAATTTTATGTACATAAGCCTACGCTGCGTAAGGGAAAACCTGCGATTGTACGTCGCAATATGGGATCGAAAAAAATCCGTATGGTCTATGCCGAAAACCAAGACCACGGTAAACAAGTCCGTATTGAAGATGTGCCAGAGGCGCAACGCAATCGTTTCGCTCTCAGTGATGACGAAGTTGAAGCTCTGGCCCATCAGGCTTTATTGATTGAAGAGCACTATGGCCGTCCGATGGATATCGAATGGGCAAAAGACGGCCATACCGGCCAGCTGTTTATCGTGCAGGCGCGTCCGGAAACTGTGCGTTCCAACGAGCAGGTTATGGAGCGCTATCAGCTTAATAATCAGAGTAATGTGCTGGTGGAAGGTCGTGCTATCGGGCATCGTATCGGTGCCGGGCCAGTTAAGGTTATTCATGATATCAGCGAGATGGATAGAATTCAGGCTGGTGATGTGCTGGTAACAGACATGACTGATCCTGATTGGGAACCTATCATGAAAAAGGCATCGGCCATCGTCACTAACCGTGGCGGGCGAACCTGTCATGCCGCCATTATTGCGCGTGAGTTAGGTATTCCAGCGGTAGTGGGGTGCGGTAATGCCACTGATATCCTGAAAGAAGGGCAAAATGTGACGGTTTCCTGTGCTGAAGGGGATACCGGCTATGTTTACCATGAGTTGCTCGACTTCTCTATTCAAAGCTCTCAGGTGACAGAATTGCCTGATTTGCCTTTGAAAATCATGATGAATGTCGGCAATCCGGATCGGGCTTTTGATTTTGCCCGCTTGCCGAATGAAGGTGTTGGGTTGGCGCGGTTAGAATTTATCATCAACCGGATGATTGGTGTGCATCCTAAAGCACTGCTGGAGTTTGATACTCAACCGCCGGCAATTCAAACCGAGATCAAGGCGTTAATGAATGGTTATGACGATCCAGTTGAGTTTTATGTCGGCCGTTTAACCGAAGGGATTTCGACTCTCGGCGCGGCATTTTGGCCAAAACGTGTGATCGTGCGCTTGTCAGATTTTAAATCTAATGAGTATGCCAATTTGGTCGGCGGAGAAGCTTATGAACCACATGAAGAGAACCCGATGCTGGGCTTCCGTGGCGCAGGGCGTTATGTCGCAGACAGCTTCCGTGACTGCTTCGCACTGGAGTGTGAGGCGGTTAAGCGTGTCCGCAATGAGATGGATTTGACAAACGTTGAAGTAATGGTGCCTTTCGTGCGCACTGTCGCTCAGGCTGAGGCAGTGGTCGCTGAGCTGGCCCGCCAAGGGCTTAAACGTGGCGAAAATGGCCTGAAAATCATTATGATGTGTGAAATCCCATCGAATGCTTTATTAGCCGATCAATTCCTTGAGCATTTCGACGGTTTCTCCATCGGTTCCAATGATATGACCCAATTAACATTAGGGTTAGACAGGGATTCTGGTGTGGTATCTGAGTTGTTTGATGAGCGTAATGAAGCCGTTAAGGCATTGCTATCAATGGCTATTCAGGCCGCTAAACGTCAGGGGAAATATGTCGGGATTTGCGGGCAGGGTCCTTCAGATCATGAAGATTTTGCGTTATGGCTGATGGATCAAGGGATTGACAGTTTGTCTCTTAATCCGGATACCGTGGTGCAAACCTGGTTAAGTCTGGCTGAACATACCAAACACTGATAGATAGTACTTTGCGATAGATAGTACTTTGGCCAATATATTTATTATCCGCAGCTTCGGTTGCGGATTTTTTATCCTTTCTGGTCGTCATCCCCATCACTCAAGTGATTCATGGGAATGGACGTAGCTAATACAGACACTATTCTAATTACACAGAATATAATAAAAAAAAAGCCCGTCTTAGGTGACAGGCAAAGACTACACACAGCAATACGTGTATTCGATTACAGATATTTAAATAAGTCATTATGAGATAATTTATTTAAATATCTTGGGGAAAGCACTACACGATAATAATAAGTAAATTCCGTGAGTTAGTCATTAAGAATCATCTGAATAAGATTGATTGAATATATATTTACAATAAAAGTGATTTCACCTTGTTATTAATAACGACTTTATTTAATCACTAATACGAACGGTTGTTTCGAATATAAATGTGAATATTAAAAAGGCTATTATTTATTTCCAGTAGCGGATATTGCTGGATAATAGGGGTTAGGCAGCATAACCCCTATTATATTTCAAAGCTCTTCTAAGTGTTTGGCGACTTCGGTAATGCTCTCTTCGGGTTCCGGTGCTTCATTGACCCAAGCGGAGGTCAATCGATAGGAGATAGCCAACACCACTGGGCCGATAAACAAACCAATCATACCGAATGACAGCAAGCCACCAATAACGCCGGACAGAATTAATATCATCGGCATATCCGCTTCCATCCGGATCAGGTAAGGCCGCAGCACGTTATCCATTGTCCCGACGATACAACTCCACACCAACAGTATCGTGCCCCAGGTTGAATCACCCGTCCAGTACAGCCAGATGACCGCAGGTATCAGAATTAGCAATGGCCCGAGTTGTGCGACACAACAAATAAACATTAAGACGGTAAACAATGTCGCGTATTGAATTCCGGCAATAGCGAGGCCAATTCCACCTAACACGGCTTGCACCAGTGCGGTAACGACCACCCCCAACGCCACTGCTCGAATGGCTTTTGCTGCCAGTACCACCACCGCATCACCACGTTTATCGGCCGCTCGCACCGCAAAATGGCGAATACCCAAGCCTACTTGCTCGCCGTGGAAATAGAGCAAAATGCTAAATAGCACCATCAGCGCTAAATGAATCAAGAAGTAGCCGATATGAGCGGCTTGTGCGACCAACCAGGTGGCGGCAGCACCGACATACGGCTGAATTTTGGCGATTAGCACATTACCGCCACCGGCAATTAGCGAATGCCAGCCGCTATAGAGTTTGTTACCCACCATGGGGATTGATTTTAGCCAGGTGACATCCGGCATTTTTAAATTGGATGGGCTGGATGCCCACTGGATAAGCGGGCCGCTATTCTCAACCAGGCTGCTGACCAGCAGTGCAATGGGAATAACGAACAGCAAAATCAGCAGAATGGTCATAATAATCGCGGCCAACCAGCGCTTGCCCCATAAGATCTTTTGTAGCCTGATCAACAAAGGCCAGGTAGCAATTACCACCATGCCAGCCCAGGCAAATCCCATAATAAACGGCTGTACCACCCAAAAACTGGCAATAATCATTATCATAATGAATATCACCCCAAACATCAGTTTGGGTAAATCGAAACGACGTAGCTGCGGGTAATTCATCAGTGGGTTCTCACTTCACAAATCATGGCAAGGTGGCCATCGCACTGTTTTATTTGTACTCATTAGAAAATGCACTAATGAGATATTTGCACCAATCTTATTCAGGATCAGCTGTAATCATGGTGTATTTCAGCGGTTTTTAACAGATACACTTGAGTTTTACTGCTGTATTTTTATCAAAAAAAGGCGATGTCCTCGGGATAATATAAATCCGATTGCACTAAAAGTGATGTAACAGCACGTTCTGATGGTGGTTTGATTATTATTTGCGCAATATAAAATTTTGATACTTAATAGTTTATTACTGTATTTAACCTTGGTCGGCAGCCATCTCTTTCCCATCGTTCTGAATTGGTATAAATCGTTCGACAAAGGTGATTGGTAACGGATAGTCTTTCAGTGGAATAGTCCTTAAAACAAACCCACATATAGATAGGGTCACACTAATGATCCCACAGATTTCTCAAGCGCCAGGTGTTATTCAATTGGTGCTGGATTTTTTGGATGCTTTGAAGCAAAACGGATTCACCGGCGATACCGCGACCAATTATGCAGATCGCCTAACCATGGCGACGGACAACAGTATTTATCAACTGCTGCCTGATGCTGTTATCTTTCCGCGCTCGACGGCGGATGTCGCACTGATTGGTCGTCTGGCCGGGCAGGAAAATTTTAAATCGTTGGTCTTCACGCCACGTGGTGGCGGAACCGGAACCAATGGTCAGGCATTGAATACCGGTATTGTGGTGGATATGTCGCGCCATATGAACCGCATTCTGGATATCAATGTAGAGCAAGGCTGGGTGCGGGTTGAAGCGGGAGTGATTAAAGATCAACTTAATCAATACTTACGTCCATTTGGCTATTTCTTCTCGCCGGAATTATCCACCAGTAATCGCGCTACATTGGGCGGCATGATTAATACTGATGCCTCCGGTCAGGGTTCATTGGTCTATGGCAAAACCTCCGACCATGTTCTGGGGTTGCGCGCTATTTTGCTGGGTGGCGAGATGCTGGATACTCGCGCGATGCCGACGCCACTGGCGGAAACGATTGCGCAGGAAGATTCCGTCACCGGGCGTATTTACCATACCGTGCTTAACCGTTGTCGGGATCAACGGGCGTTGATTCTGGAAAAATTCCCCAAATTAAACCGCTTCCTGACGGGTTATGATTTGCGCCATGTGTTCAGTGACGACCTACAAACATTTGATCTGACACGCATTTTAACTGGAGCTGAAGGGACGCTAGCCTTTATTACCGAAGCCACACTGGACATTACACCACTGCCAAAAGTTCGCCGTTTGGTGAATGTGAAGTATGACTCTTTTGATTCGGCACTGCGCAACGCGCCTTTTATGGTGGAAGCCAAAGCGCTGTCAGTGGAAACTGTGGACTCAAAAGTCCTCAATCTGGCGAAAGAGGATATTGTCTGGCACTCGGTCAAAGAACTCATTACTGATGTGCCGGATAAAGAGATGCTGGGGCTGAATATTGTCGAGTTCGCCGGTGATGATAAAGCGCTGATTGACGGCCAAATGGAATCACTTTGCCAACGTTTGGATGATTTGATGGCGGCCCACGAAGGCGGGGTGATTGGTTATCAGATTTGCAGTGATTTAGCCGGGATTGAGCGCATTTATGGCATGCGCAAAAAAGCGGTTGGTTTGCTGGGTAACAGTAAAGGGCAGGCCAAACCTATCCCCTTTGCGGAAGATACTTGTGTGCCGCCACACCATTTGGCTGATTATATTGTGGAGTTCCGCCAGTTGCTCGATAGCCATAATCTGACCTATGGCATGTTTGGCCATGTGGATGCCGGTGTGTTGCATGTTCGTCCGGCGCTGGATATGTGCGATCCGCAACAAGAAATGCTGATGAAGCAGATCTCCGATCAAGTGGTGCAACTGACGGCGCGCTATGGCGGCTTATTGTGGGGAGAGCACGGTAAAGGCTTTCGCGCAGAATATAGCCCCGAGTTCTTCGGTGAGGTGCTTTATCATGAGTTGCGCCAGATAAAATCTGTATTTGACCCCGATAATCGACTGAATCCCGGTAAAATTTGCTCTCCATTGGGGAGTGATGCCCCGATGATGACAGTCGATACTTCTGACAAACGCGGCACTTTGGACAGACGTATCCCGCTCTCCGTCAGAACTTCATTCCGTGGCGCAATGGAGTGTAATGGCAACGGATTATGTTTTAACTTTGATGCTCGCAGCCCCATGTGCCCGTCGATGAAAATAACCGGTGACCGAATCCATTCGCCAAAAGGGCGGGCCACTTTGGTACGGGAATGGCTACGGTTGTTATCCGAACAAGGGGTTGACCCGGTGGCACTGGAAAATGGGCTGGCGACTCAGCGCCCCAGTTTGCGCGGGCTGATTGAAAAGACGCGTAATACCTGGCATGCCAGTCAGGGAGATTATGATTTCTCGCATGAAGTGAAAGAAGCGATGTCCGGTTGCCTGGCGTGTAAAGCTTGCTCGACGCAATGCCCGATAAAGATTGATGTGCCGGGTTTCCGCTCCCGTTTCCTACAGTTGTATCACACTCGCTATCATCGGCCACTGCGTGATTATGTGGTCGCTGGTGTAGAAGACTATGCCCCGTTGATGGCGAAAGCGCCTAAAGTGTTTAACTTCTTCCTCAAGCAACCTTGGGTTGGCGCGTTAAGCCGCAAAAGCATCGGCATGGTGGATCTTCCGTTACTTTCCAGCCCAACGTTGAAGCAGTCATTGTCCGGTCACTATGCCAGCACCATGACACTGGAACAGTTGGAGAAGTTGCCGGATTCAGAGCGCCGTCAGCATGTTTTGATAGTGCAAGATCCTTTCACCAGTTACTACGATGCTCAGGTTGTCGCCGATTTTGTCCGGCTGGTGGAGAAGCTCGGTTTCAATCCGGTGTTGCTGCCATTCTCGCCGAATGGTAAAGCACAGCATATCAAAGGGTTCCTGCAACGTTTTGCTAAAACGGCACGGAAAACCGCTGATTTTCTGAACCGCATTGCTGTATTGGGGATACCCATGGTCGGGGTTGACCCGGCCCTGGTGCTCTGTTATCGCAATGAATATAAAGAGATTCTGGGGAATGCCCGTGGTGACTTTAGTGTGCAACTGGTGCATGAGTGGTTACATGAGGCATTGGCTGAACAGCAAGGGCAACCAATGACCGGTGAATCCTGGTATCTGTTTGGCCATTGCACCGAAACTACCGCACTGCCCGCCAGTAGTCAGCATTGGGCTGCGATATTCTCCCGTTATGGAGCCAGGCTGGAAAACGTCAGTGTCGGTTGTTGTGGCATGGCTGGAACTTACGGTCATGAAGCGAAGAACCTCGATAACTCGTTAGGTATTTATGCATTATCCTGGCAACAGGCATTGCAAAAGCTGCCAGCAAAACGTTGTTTAGCGACCGGTTATTCTTGCCGCAGTCAGGTTAAGCGTATTGAAGGCAACGGTATACGACATCCATTGCAAGCGTTACTTGAATTGGTTTAAGCTTTGCCAGCTATTAACATTTCTGCAACCTCAAGTAGGAAGGGAAAAGGATGCTTTGGAAACGCACGGCAACACTGGAACAGCTAAATCAACAGAGCCAAGGCTGCATGGTCGGGCATCTGGGCATAGAATTCACTCGATTATCCGATGACGAACTGGAAGCTACGATGCCGGTAGATAAGCGGACCACTCAACCCTTTGGTCTGCTGCATGGCGGGGCGTCAGTGGTGTTGGCGGAATCACTGGGGTCAATGGCTGGCTATTTATGTACCACTGAGGGGCAGAACATCGTAGGGCTGGAAATCAATGCCAACCATCTAAAAGCGGTAAAGTCCGGAAAAGTGCGCGGCTGTTGTCGTGCTATTCATGTTGGTCGCAGCCATCAGGTTTGGCAGATTGAGATTTTTGATGAACAAAACCGACTGTGTTGCACCTCTCGTTTGACCACTGCGGTATTATCCCCAGCAAAATAACCAACCTAAATATAAGTATATCTATTGCTCAGGGCCAATTGTAGGCCTTGAGCAATATCATTCATTACCGCATCTTCCTTGTACCGATCTTCTGACAACTTTGTTTATCCGATAAATGCGGCGAATCTCTCTGATAGGTTCCCCCTGAGGGGGTTTTCAGCTAAAGTTAATGGAGAAATAGGTATTTTTTATGAATGTTTAAAAATACAGAGATTAACCGCAATTAACCTCTGATATAGCAAGGGATTCAGGCATCGCTGTCGTAATTATTGTTTTATTTCATGGCGATAAAAGTGTGTTTGTTTACCCAGACTTCTCCGGCCATCGCAGCATGCTTCTTTCGTTGCCGCCTCATTTGAGGTCTAAACGGCACTTTTCTTAATATCCCTGCAAAACAAACGGTTGAAGTGATAATTATTATCACTACCATTGTGAACAATCTGTGTTGATTTACCCATAATCAGCCAGCTAATTATTAAGAAATAGAAGGTGGGGCATATGCAACAGGAATCCGTCGGGACATTTTCGCTTGATGATAATGTTTGGCAAGGCGTTACGATCACCGACAGCGCCGCGGCGCAAATTACACGGCTCATGCAACAGGATCCTGAAATAAAAGGGTTGCAGCTGGGGGTCAAGCAATCCGGCTGTGCCGGTTTTGCTTACGTGATGGATATGGCTAAGGAGCCAGCCAGTGATGCTTTGGTTTTCGAGCATGGTAGTGCCAGACTTTACGTACCTCTAAAAGCAATGCCGTTTATTGATGGCACCGTGGTGGATTATGTCCGCGAAGGGCTAAATCAGATTTTTAAATTTAATAATCCTAAAGCTCAGCACGCCTGCGGGTGTGGCGAGAGCTTTGGCGTTTGAGCGATGTAAACGAAATGACACGAAGCAATGTAGAAGTTCCAGATGATGTGCAGGCTTGGGTCAGCGATGGTCGCTACAAAGAAGGCTTTTTTACCCAACTTGCGACTGATGAGCTGGCGAAGGGCATCAATGAAGATGTGATTCGCGCCATTTCTGCCAAGCGTAATGAACCGGAATGGATGCTGGAATTTCGCCTCGGGGCTTATCGCAGTTGGTTAGAAATGGAAGAACCGCATTGGCTGAAAGCGCATTATAAAAGTCTGGATTACCAGGATTACAGCTATTACTCAGCGCCATCTTGCGGTAGCTGTGATGATAATTGCGGTTCGCAATCCGGCGCACTACAGCAATCATCAGCTGAAGATTCAGCTGCGCACACCATGAATGAGTACCTCACCGCTGAGGTTGAATCTGCCTTTGCCCAGCTTGGGGTGCCAGTGCGGGAAGGGGCTGAAGTGGCGGTTGATGCCATTTTTGACTCGGTTTCTGTGGCGACCACCTATCGCGGTAAATTGGCCGAACAAGGTATTATTTTCTGCTCATTCGGTGAAGCCATTCAGGAATACCCCGATTTAGTACGTAAGTATTTGGGATCAGTGGTTCCTGCCAAAGATAACTTTTTTGCCGCGCTGAATGCGGCAGTCGCTTCTGACGGCACTTTTGTCTATGTGCCAAAAGGGGTGCGCTGCCCAATGGAGTTATCCACTTATTTTCGTATCAATGCCGCCAAAACCGGTCAGTTTGAGCGCACTATCCTGATTGCCGATGAAGACAGCTATGTGAGTTATATCGAAGGGTGCTCTGCGCCGGTTCGTGATAGCTATCAGTTGCATGCCGCGGTGGTTGAGGTCATTTTGCACAAAAATGCAGAAGTGAAATACTCGACAGTTCAGAACTGGTTTGCGGGGGCTGACAGTACCGGCGGTATTCTCAACTTTGTGACCAAACGGGCGCTGTGTGAAGGTGAGGGCTCCAAAATGTCATGGACCCAATCTGAAACCGGCTCGGCCATTACCTGGAAATACCCGAGTGTCATTTTGCAGGGCGATAACTCTATCGGCGAGTTCTTCTCGGTCGCATTAACCAACGGCCATCAGCAAGCCGATACCGGCACCAAGATGATCCATATTGGCAAAAACACCAAATCAACCATTATTGCCAAAGGGATCTCTGCGGGGCACAGCCAAAATACCTATCGTGGGCTGGTTAAAATTTTGCCCGGTGCGGATAACGCCCGTAACTTCACCCAATGCGACTCGATGCTGATTGGCCCGGATTCCGGCGCACATACCTTCCCTTATGTGGAAGTGCGTAATAACACCGCACAGCTAGAGCATGAGGCGACAACCTCAAAAATTGGTGATGACCAACTGTTTTATTGCTTGCAACGTGGTATCAGCGAAGATGATGCCATCTCAATGATTGTTAACGGCTTCTGTAAGGATGTGTTCTCCGAGTTGCCACTGGAATTCGCCGTGGAAGCGCAGAAATTGTTAGCCATCAGCCTGGAACACAGTGTTGGTTGAGTCTCAGTTGAATAAGCATTTGCAGAGTTTTGCGCGCCTGCGCACCAAGGAAACTTATGTTAAGCATTAAGAATTTAAAAGTCAGTGTTGAAGGTAATGAGATCCTCAAAGGTTTGGATTTGGAGATCAAGCCTGGCGAAGTGCATGCCATCATGGGGCCAAATGGTTCAGGGAAAAGTACCTTGTCTGCGGCGCTGGCCGGACGGGAAGAATATGAAGTCACTGCGGGTAGTGTGACATTCAAGGGTAAAGACTTGCTGGAACTTGACCCTGAAGCTCGGGCGGGCGAGGGCGTATTTCTGGCTTTCCAATACCCAGTAGAAATCCCGGGCGTCAGCAACCATTTCTTCCTACAAACTGCCGTCAATGCGGTACGTAAATATCGCCAACAGGAACCGCTGGATCGTTTTGATTTCGCTGATTTTATCGAAGAGAAAATTGAGTTACTCAAAATGCCAGCAGACTTACTGACCCGTTCAGTGAATGTGGGTTTCTCGGGTGGTGAGAAGAAGCGCAACGATATCCTGCAGATGGCAGCACTGGAGCCTTCGTTATGCATTCTGGATGAAACCGATTCTGGTTTGGATATTGATGCACTGAAAATTGTCGCCAACGGGGTGAATTCACTACGCAATCAAGATCGCGCCTTTATTATTGTGACTCACTATCAGCGCATCCTCGATTACGTCAAACCTGACTTTGTGCATGTGTTGTATCAGGGGCGAATCATTAAATCTGGTGATTTCACGCTGGTGAAACAGTTGGAGGAGCAAGGCTATGGCTGGCTTACCGACCAACAGTAATCTGCTGGAACAGCAACGTATGCTTGAAAAACAGCGCGCTGATGCGTTACTACATTTTGGTCAATTGTTTAAACAGAATCAAACGCTTAAACAGCACCAAAGTGGTCAGAGTGCCGAGGCAACTGCACATTGGCAACAAGTGCTGCAACTGGGCTTTCCCGGCATCAAGCATGAAGACTGGAAATACACACCACTGGAGCGCTTACTGGCGCACAACTTCAGTTTTGCCCCCGCAGCGGAAGTCACGGCGACTCAGTGCGATGATCTCTCATTGATCAAAGGTGCGCATCGTGTGGTTTTCATTGATGGGCTATATGCCCCTGAGTTGAGCGACCGCGATTGTGGCCCGTATCAACTAACACCTGCGACAGAAAATACCCCATTTCCTGCGGCTATTCGGTCGGAAGTTTTTTTGCATCTAACAGAGAGTCTGGCTCAGCAACGTCTGCACATTCGATTACCCGCTGGGAAACACAGCGACAAACCGCTTTATCTGCTGCATATCAGCTCAGGTAAGGGTTCTGAGGTGGTGAATACCAGCCATTATCGCCATCATCTGACGATTGAGGCGAGTGCACAGGCTGAGGTCATTGAGCATTTTGTTAGCCTCAATGAACAGCCGCATTTTACTGGCGCGAGGCTGACTATTTCAGTGGGTGATAATGCTGAGTTGAGTCATTGTAAACTGGCATTTGAAACACCGCAAAGCTATCACTTTGCCCATAACGATTTAGTGTTAAGCCGTGATGCACGGGCCAAGAGTTACAGTTTCTTGCTCGGGGCGGGGCTGACTCGCCACAACACCAGCGCCCAGTTAAATGGCGAGGGTGCAACTTTGTCCATTAATAGCCTGCTGCTGCCAGTTGGGCGCGAAATCTGTGATACCCGCACTTATCTGGAACATAACAAGGGCTATTGTGAAAGCCGTCAACTGCACAAAACCATAGTGCGCGAACGGGGTAAAGCGGTCTTTAATGGCATGATTAAAGTGGCTCAGCACGCCTTAAAAACTGACGGACAAATGACCAACAATAACTTGTTGCTCAGTAAGTTGGCTGAAGTTGATACCAAACCGCAGTTGGAAATTTACGCTGATGATGTGAAGTGTAGCCACGGGGCTACCGTTGGGCGTATTGATGCAGAACAGCTGTTTTATCTGCAATCACGCGGTATCAATCAGGCAGATGCACAGCAAATGATTATTTTTGCTTTTGCCGCCGAATTGACCGAAGCCATTCATCACGAATCCATCCGTAAAGTGGTGCTGGCGCGCATTGCACAGCGGCTGGCTGGGGAGTCGCTATGAGTTTCTCTATTGGACCAGCCAGTATCGGGCAGATCAGTATCGAACAGATCAGAGCCGATTTTCCACTGCTTAGCCGTGAAGTTAACGGTCAGCCGTTGGCGTATCTGGACAGTGCTGCCAGTGCGCAGAAACCACAAATAGTGATTGATAGAGAGCTTAACTTCTATCGTGAGGGCTATGCGGCGGTTCATCGCGGCATCCATACCTTGAGCGCCGAAGCAACTGCACAGATGGAAGCGGTGCGCAGCCAGGTTGCTGGCTTTATTAACGCAGCCTCTGCCGAAGAGATTGTTTTTGTCAAAGGCACCACCGAAGCCATTAATCTGGTGGCTAACAGCTATGGCCGCCTTAAGCTCAAAGCCGGTGATAGCATTATCATTACCGAAATGGAGCATCACGCCAATATTGTACCGTGGCAGATGCTGGCAAAAGAGATTGGTATCGAAATTCGTGTCTGGCCACTGACAGAAACCGGAGAATTGGAACCTGCTGCGTTGGCAGGGCTGATGGATAACACCACCAAGCTGTTGGCGATAACCCAGGTGTCCAATGTGCTGGGAACAGTGAACCCGATTAAAGAGATCGTGGCGCAAGCCAAAGCGGCGGGCTTAGTGGTGCTGGTGGATGGCGCTCAAGCCATTATGCATCAAGCTGTCGATGTGCAGGATCTGGGCTGTGATTTCTATGTTTTCTCCGGTCACAAACTGTATGGGCCATCGGGCATTGGTATCTTGTATGGCAAGCGTGAATTGCTACAGCAGATGCCGCCTTGGGAAGGGGGCGGTGCGATGATTAAAACCGTCAGCTTGACACAAGGCACGACCTTTGCTGATGCGCCGTGGCGTTTTGAAGCGGGTTCGCCCAATACAGCCGGGATTATGGGGCTGGGTGCAGCAATCAGTTATGTGAATGGCTTGGGCTTGGAGCAGATCCATCAATATGAACAATCGCTAATGCAGTATGCATTGGAGCAATTGAGCCAGATTAAAAGTCTGACACTTTATGGCCCGACCAAACGGGCAGGAGTGATAGCGTTTAATCTGGGGCTACATCATGCCTATGATGTGGGCAGCTTCCTGGATCAATACGGTATTGCTATTCGTACCGGGCACCATTGTGCCATGCCGTTGATGGCGTTCTACCAAGTCCCGAGTATGTGTCGCGCGTCACTGGCACTGTATAATACCCGCGAGGAAGTGGATCGCTTGGTGGCTGGATTACTGCGCATCGAAAAATTACTGGGTTAACGCAAACAGCTCGCGACAGAGTCCCCGAAAGCCGATTATCATGATAAATAGTCGGCTTTTATTTTTACTGTAAGAGGCATGTTATGGCTGGTTTGCCAGATAAAGATAAATTGATTCGTAACTTTTCCCGTTGTTTGAATTGGGAAGAAAAGTACCTGTATGTCATTGAGTTGGGCGCACAGCTACCGCCGTTAACTGAACAGCAGCGCCAGCCTGAGAACCTTATTTCGGGCTGCCAAAGTCAGGTGTGGATTGCCATGAGCACCTCGACTGAAGGCAAAGTGGTATTTGCCGGTGATAGCGATGCCGCTATCGTCAAAGGCCTGGTCGCAGTCGTGTTTATTCTGTATCAGGGTTTGACCCCGCAACAGATAATCGATCTTGATGTTCGGCCATTCTTTGCCGATTTAGCTCTTAGTCAGCATCTAACTCCTTCGCGTTCCCAAGGCCTTGAAGCCATGATCCGCGGCATTCGTGCTAAAGCAGCGGTACTAAAAGCGGGCTGATTCACGTCAACATTTTGTGCTTTATTCTCCCGCGACTGAGCATTTTTGCGTCATGGGTCACAGTCTTAAAATGGTGAAATTTCAGCAGCTTAAATCGCCCTCCAGGTTGGAAAAAGCATAATAAATTACATTGTAACACCTTGATTTCTAGAGATATAAATTGCCTTTATAATAATGACTGTTACTATATGGTGGCCTTATTATTGGCTGCTAAAATTAACGTAGATAGCCGAATCGAATTTTAAGAAGTGATGTAGGAACTAAGCATGAAACGTGCATTAACTTTGATTGGTATGTTATTCGCAACTTGTCTGGCGGGAAGTATTACCGCTGCCAATGCGACCGAGTATCCTCTGCCGCCAGCCAATAGTCGTCTGATTGGTGAAAATACTACCTATACTGTTCCAAATGATGGTCGTCCACTGGAGGCTATTGCTGCCGATTATAAAATCGGTTTGTTGGGAATGCTGGAAGCAAACCCAGACGCTGACCCGTATTTGCCGTTACCCGGTTCAGTGTTAACTATCCCGACTCAGATGTTGCTGCCTGATACCCCACGTGAAGGTATCGTCATCAACCTGGCCGAACTGCGTCTTTATTATTACCCTAAAGGCCAGAACAAAGTCATTGTATACCCAATCGGTATCGGCCAGTTGGGGCGTAATACTCCAACGATGACAACTTCTGTCAGCCAGAAGATCCCGAACCCAACCTGGACACCAACGGCCAACATCCGTAAGCACTACGCAGCTGAAGGTGTGACTTTGCCAGCAGTCGTTCCAGCGGGCCCAGAAAACCCAATGGGTCTGTTTGCCATGCGTTTGGCTGCCGGTGGTGGTGAATACCTGATCCACGGAACCAACGCTAACTTCGGTATCGGTATGCGTGTCAGCTCCGGCTGTATTCGTTTACGTCCAGATGATATTGAAGCGCTGTTCAAAGCCGTCCCAAAAGGCACCCGCGTTCAGATCATCAACGAACCGGTTAAATATTCCGTTGAACCAGATGGTAAGCGTTATGTGGAAGTCCATCAGCCGTTGTCTCGTGTAGACAGTGATGATCCGCAAACGATGCCAATCGCTATCAGTAGCAGTCTGCAGAAATTTATCAATGACAGCCAGACTGATGCACAAGTGGTTCAGGAAGCGATTGTACGCCGTGCTGGCATGCCGGTTATCGTGACTGTAGGTGAGACTGCCCCTGTACAAGCTCCGGCTGCTGTAGCCCCTCAGAGCGAGCAACAGGCACAACCGCAGAGCGAAGGTCAGCAACCCACTGAACAAGAAATTCCTAAGTTGGTTCAGCCAGGCCCGGTTTACTCAGCTGCGAACTAAGCCTTAACACATCCAGGTCTTAACACATCCAGGTCTTAACACATCTAAGACTTAACGTAATCTTAGCCACGGCAGTTACCATTTTGCCGTGGCTAATTTTTTGGTGTATCGGCATGGTGAATGAACAAGTTGATGATGAAGTAGATGGTCAGGGAAGGGTATAACAGGGAGAGTTACCGTCAGAGGCGAGTTTCTGCGAGGCAAAAAAATGGCGCACAATGTGCGCCATTTTTCATTCAGGAAGTAATATTACTTCTTGTAAGCGTGAGCTTGGTTGTCAAGACGTTGGTTAGCACGTGCTGCATCGTCTTTAGCTGCTTGAACGTCAGAACGGATTGCGTTCACGTCGTTGCTCAGTTGGTCAACTTTAGCGTTCAGAGTCTGAACGTCAGAAGACAGTTGATCGATTTTAGCATTGCTTGAACAACCAGCCAGCATAGTAGAAGCCAGAATTACCGCGCCCAGTACAAGTTTAGTACGATTCATTATTAACACCCTCTAGATTAAGTTAATCTCCATGTAGCGTTACAAGTATTACACAAAGTTTTTTCGAAAGAGAATAAATTTTTAGTATTAGAGGGGTTTATTTTGATCGTTCGCTCAAAGAAGCATCTTGTTTTAAAAAAAAGTTAAAAAAACGAGGTAAAACAGCCGGATTCTTTCGGATAAGTCCTACTCAGGAAAAAGGGTTTGGGGTGCCTAAGATAAAATGGATTTTTCGGAAAGTTTATTTAGCGGTGCTTAAAAAGAAAAACGCCGCTATTGAAAGCGGCGTTTTTAATTAGCGTTTAGTCGTGCGTTAAGATTATAAAACGTGCACGGAAGAGGTATTGGTGGTGCCACTAGGCACTAACGCACCAGAAACCATCACGACAACGTCGCCTTTCTGTGCCAGACCGCTAGCCAAAGCGGCTTCTTTACCGATACGGTAGAAGTCATCTGTTGAAGCAATCTCGTTGACCAGTTGAGTTATCACGCCTTTGGTCAGGATTAACTGACGAGCGGTCACTTCATTGGTGGTCAGTGCCAAAATGGTTGCTGTTGGGAAGTACTTACGTACTGACTTGGCAGATTTACCACCGCCAGTTGCTACCACGATCACTTTTGCTTCCAGTTTTTCTGCGGTTTCTACTGCACCACGGCAAACGGCTTCAGTGATACGCATTTTGCGATTGTCGTTCAGCGTTTCGATGCGGCTAGGCATGATACGGTCTGTACGCTCACAGATGGTCGCCATGATGGTAACAGACTCTAATGGGTACTTACCCTTAGCACTTTCACCAGACAGCATCACGGCATCTGTACCGTCCAGAATGGCGTTAGCCACGTCGCCTGCTTCTGCACGGGTAGGGCGTGGGTTTTTGATCATGGAATCGAGCATCTGAGTTGCAGTAATAACAACTTTACGTGCGCGGTTACATTTCTCAATCATCATCTTCTGCGCGAAGATAACTTCTTCAACCGGGATCTCAACACCCAGGTCACCACGAGCAACCATGATACCGTCGGATGCTTCCAGGATTTCGTCGAAGTTATTCAGACCTTCCTGGTTTTCAATTTTGGAGATGATCTGAATATGCTCACCACCGTGGGCTTTCAAGTGTTCGCGGATTTCCAGCACGTCTGAACGTTTACGGATAAAGGATGCCGCAACGAAGTCCACGCCTTGCTCACAACCAAAGATCAGGTCAGCTTTATCTTTCTCAGCCAGTGCTGGCAGTTGGATAGAAACACCTGGCAAGTTAACGCCTTTGTTTTCACCTAAATCACCATTGTTCAGCACTTTACATACCACAGTGCTTTCAGTGACTTCGGTGACTTCCATGCCGATCAAACCATCGTCAACCAGCACCGTGTTGCCAATTTTCAGATCAGCAGCAAAGCCAGGGTAGGTCACCGCAACGATGTTGTTGTTACCAATAACGCTTTGATCAGTGGTGAAAGTGAAAGTCTGACCTGCAACCAGAGCAGCATCTTTGCCGCCTTCCAGTTTCATGGTACGAATTTCTGGGCCTTTGGTGTCCAACAAGATACCGGCTTTCAAGCCAGTTTTTGCCATGACAGCACGGATATTCTTGATACGTTGACCATGTTCTTCATAGTCACCGTGGGAGAAGTTTAAGCGCATAACGTTCATGCCAGCTTTCAGCAGGTTCGTCAGCATTTCTTCGGATTCGGTTTTTGGACCGATAGTACAAACAATTTTAGTCTTTTTCATGACGGATTTTTTCTACAAGTTGTGATGGATTAAAAGCGAATATTCCGTTAAATACAGCAACGGAGTGGAATTTGATTAGTGTCTGGTGTAGCGAAACGTGACCAAGAAGCAAAACATTACTAAGAATAGATGACAGTTGCGGAAATTGAGCGGAAAACTTTAGCACGAGGCTAAACGCATGATCGGTATACGATGGCGTAAATGTGAGTTGTATTTTTTTAGCGTATCGGCAGATCAAGATGCTGAAACCATTCAACTGAAACGACGGTTCGTATTATAAGCGGTAAGTCGCGGGAAATGAAATAGAAAACAGAAACTCATTGCCGATTTTTATAAAAATGGGTCATTAGTCGCGCAAACCTTGAGAATAACACTTGGTTTGTTGCGCAACAAAAAAGTTTTTTAACAATTTTAACAAAATAAAGGGGGAATAATTGTTGAAAACAACATCAATGGATTGAAGGAGATTGAGTCAGATTGATTAGCGCAGGGGGGAATCGGAAATAAGAGAGTGGTGCGTTCTAATGGACTCGAACCATCGACCCCCACCATGTCAAGGTGGTGCTCTAACCAACTGAGCTAAGAACGCATTGAAAAACTAGCAATTTACAATTTCTGGATAATGCGAGAGTGGTGCGTCCGAATGGACTCGAACCATCGACCCCCACCATGTCAAGGTGGTGCTCTAACCAACTGAGCTACGGACGCACATCATACTCTTGGCATTCTAATAACTTGGCATTCTAATAATAAGATTGGTGCGTCCGAATGGACTCGAACCATCGACCCCCACCATGTCAAGGTGGTGCTCTAACCAACTGAGCTACGGACGCAATACCTAACTCTTATTACTCGCCATCAATGCTGACAGCGGGGACGAATATTAACGAGCCGCCCGTCCGCTGGCAAGGGGAAAAACATAATATTCACCGCAAACTCACGTAATTGCTGCGCTTTTACTCATTGCGCTGTTTTTTTCTCCAGCTTTTCTTATTTGGCAGGGCATTAATTACTGAGATGAGCGTCAGCAATTAATGCCTATAATGACAAGCGCTTAGTGCGCCGCTTTTTGCAGAATAAAAGCAGGTGGCTGCTTTTGTAACCAACGGATGCGCAGCGCCATCAAGATAGCCGCTGAGGTCAGGCCGATAACGAAGCCTATCCAGAAACCACTTGGCCCCATCGCTGGCACAATATAATCGGTCAGCCCCAACACATAACCCGTCGGTAACCCCAACAACCAATACGCGGTGAAGGTAATAAAGAAGATCGAGCGAGTATCTTTATAACCGCGTAAGACGCCGCTGCCGATCACCTGAATTGCATCAGATAATTGGTAAAGTGCTGCCAATAACATCAAGTGGGAGGCCATTACCACGACTTCAGGTGTCTTGTTATAGAGCAGCGCAATATGTTCGCGGAACACCACCGTAAATATCGCGGTGACACACGCCAGCATCAGGCCTACAGCAATACTGGTATACGCGGCCACTCTGGCGTTTTCAACAGATCCTTGCCCCAGGCGAAAGCCGACACGAATGGTCGCGGCGACACTCAATGACATCGGTAACATAAACATTAATGAACTAAAGTTGAGGGCAATCTGGTGCCCGGCCACCGCAACGATACCCAGCGGAGAAACCAGTAGTGCGACCACCGCAAACAAGGTCACTTCGAAAAACAGCGCCAGCGCAACTGGCAGCCCAAGGCCCCCGAGGCGCTTCATTACTTGCCAGTCCGGTGCAGCAAATCCTTTTTCCAGTTTGATATCTTGCTGTGAGCGGGCACGCGTGACATACCAACGCATCATTAAGAACATCACCCAATAAACCGTTCCGGTTGCCACCCCACAACCGACACCGCCTAATGCCGGAGCACCAAATTTACCGTAGATGAAAATATAGTTAATGGGAATATTAACCAGTAAACCAATAAAACCAATCACCATGCCGGGTTTGGTTTTGGATAGCCCTTCACACTGATTGCGTAGCACCTGAAAGAAGAGGTAACCCGGCGCGCCCCACATAATGGCGTGCAGGAAACCAACGGCCTTATCTGCCAGCACCGGATCAATGTTGTGCATCTGCTTAATCACGTGGTCGCTATTATAGATGACCACCATAATTAATACCGAGACACAGGATGCCAGCCAGAATCCCTGTCTGACCTGATGAGCAATTTGGTTGCGCCGCCCGGAACCATTAAGTTGGGCTACCGTCGGCGTCAACGCCAACAATAATCCGTGACCAAATAAGATAGCCGGTAACCAGATTGAGGTCCCCACCGCCACCGCAGCCATATCGGTTGCACTGACAGAACCGGCCATAATAGTGTCAACCACACCCATGGCGGTTTGGGACAATTGCGCGATAACAACAGGAATAGCGAGAGCCAACAAGCTACGCGCTTCGACGATATACTTCTGCACGTATGCACCTTTATCTACCCATCGTTCTTCACGATGCATGGGTATAACCTAGTTATAATTTCAGTAGCGATAATTTATCTTTTTGTAGCCGATAAATAAAATAGCGGGAAAACATAATACTCTTGGAACACGAAGAGTATAAAAGATTGTACCTCCCCGTCGAGCTTAAGCAATCCTTGTCATTCAGTTTCAATGAAATAACGCGAATACAGATTTTTAGTCTAAGTGGTTTGGTTTTCCTTATCTTCTGAGGCAAAATCAAGGCAATTAAACTTTTTTCTACAGATAAGAGGCATGGCGTATGTTCACCGGTATTGTTCAAGGCACCGCGCCAGTGGTTGCCATTGACGAGAAATCCAACTTCCGCACCCATGTGGTCGAAATGCCAACTGAAATGTTACCTGAATTAGCATTAGGTGCTTCAGTGGCCCACAATGGCTGCTGTTTGACAGTGACAGAAGTTAATGGAAATCGAGTCAGTTTTGATTTAATGAAGGAAACGCTGCGTATTACCAATTTGGGTGATATTAAAGTAGGCGATGTGGTTAATTTGGAGCGGGCCGCTAAATTCAGTGATGAAATTGGCGGGCATCTTATGTCCGGTCATATTATTTGTACCGCTGAAATAGCCAAAATATATACCTCAGAAAATAACCGTCAGATCTGGTTTCGACTGCCCAGCGACGATTTAATGAAATATGTATTACACAAAGGCTTTATCGGTATTGATGGCATCAGTCTGACCATTGGCGAGGTAGTGGGTAACCGTTTTTGCGTTCATTTGATTCCGGAAACACTGGCGCGAACCACATTAGGTAAAAAGCGACTGGGGCATCGGGTGAATATTGAAATAGACCCACAAACACAGGCTGTAGTGGATACCGTTGAGCGGGTATTAGCGCAACGCGAAATTGCTCAGGTAGCAGCAGCGGCTGAAAAAGTCGCTCGCCCATAGCATGATAAAAGGCAGGGCTGATATGCTCCTGCCTTTTTAAAAAAGAATCATGTTAGATATTAACGAGCAACCCGAATACCGCCTTCTACCCCGTTGGGGCTGAATAATACCTGCCACAATTGAATATCTCTGGCGCGGAATGCACCGGCACAGGCATTCAGATAATAGCTAAACATCCGCTCAAATCGAGGCGAGTAATTCTCAGCTAATTTTGGCCACGCTGCTTGGAAACGTTCATACCAGGCCATTAATGTTCGGTCGTAATCTGCCCCGAAATTATGCCAATCTTCCATGATGAAATAAGGTTCGCTGGCCTTGGCAATATGTTGTACCGACGGCAGACACCCATTGGGGAAAATATATTTATCAATCCACGGGTCAACACTCAGGTCGGTACGATTAGCGCCGATTGTATGCAGCAAGAATAATCCGTCAGGTTTTAAATTACGCTTAACTACCTCAAAGTAGGTGTTGTAATTTTTAGGGCCGACGTGTTCGAACATTCCCACCGAGACTATACGATCGAATTGTTCATCCAGGTCGCGATAATCTTGCAGCAAAATAGTGACATCCAAACCTTCGCAGCGTTTTTGTGCCAATTTCTGTTGTTCAGCTGAAATCGTTACACCTGAAACCGACACTCCAAAATGGCGCGCGGCGTAAGCGGCAAGCCCGCCCCAGCCACAACCAATATCGAGTAGTTTCATGCCAGGCGCTAATTGCAGCTTCTCACAGATCATCTGCAATTTATTTTCCTGCGCTTGCTCAAGGGTGGCCGCATCTTTCCAATAGGCGCAAGAATATTGCATGTTGGGGTCGAGCATTAGGCTAAACAGATCATTACCGAGATCGTAATGTTCTTTGCCGACAATCCAGGCTCGTTTCTTTGATTGCAAATTGATAATACGTGCGGCTGCAATGCGTAAAGTATCTTTGAAATGGTGTGGAAGTTGATGCTCCAGACCAGCCCTGAGAACGCGCTGGAAGAAAATATCCAGCCGATCGCATTCCCACCAGCCATCCATATAACTCTCACCTAATGCCAAAGATCCTTCTTGTAATACCCGCTTAAAGAAGTCTGGATTATTAACTCTAATATCGAAGGGACGTGAGCCATTGATTTCAATATCAGCGCGGCTCAGCATTTCTTGTACAATGCGAAACCACGGATTTTCTTGAATACTCTGGTCTTCTATACAGGATGAACTCATAGCTTCTCCATCACTTTCTTCTGACTTATGACCCGCGATAAAATCTATATGCGCAGATACATACCAATAAAGTTGGTGTCTGGTATCCATTACGGACAGAGGAAGATTAAGAAGAAACCCTAATTTAGGGCTACTCATCCATAAGAGTAAATGTGACGCAATCCACGCGTCCAGCAAGTGCTTAAGATAATGCTTTTTTTAAATGATATTCTAATTGGTTAAACCGAGTATAGGCTTGCCGGGAAGCTTTCTCAATACTAAATCTTTCCCGGCCTAAATTTCGCTTAGTGACTATTTTTACAAGGAATTATGACTCCACGCAATTATAGTCATTATTATCAGTATGGACTTTTTCTTTCCTCAACGCATAGCAATGAATGCCATATCCCAATGCGGCTAAAGCTACCGTTGACAGCATCACAGTGACGGTTGCCAGCAAAGGTTGGCTGATATAGGCCGACACCAGCATGCTGGCAACAAAACACAAGCCCAGTTGTAGTGTGTTTTGCAACGCTGCTGCTTTACCCGTACTGGCTGGAAAGGGCATTAATGCATTTGCTACGATAATAGGGTAGCAGGCACCATTCACAAGCGCCATTAAGCAGAATGGAATAAGTAAGGTCACCAGTGTGGGCGTCGTCAGCGTTGCTATCAGATAGAGTGCGATCATACTGATAGCATAACCGGCTAATAGCCACGGCAGCAGGGTGTTTCCCTTGATTCGGCTCAATGCACTACGACAACCAAACCCCCCCAGTAGAAAGGCTAATGTTTGTGGAACATAACTCAAACCAATAACATTCGGGCTATATCCCATATCGCCTAAAATAAAAGGTGAACCCGTTAGCCAGGCAAAAAAACCGGCACTGCATGCAGCAAACATCATCACGTTACCGCTGAATACCGGAGACTTCAGCAACTGCCAGAAACTAATAGCGTTTTTGTTTTTATCTACGTTATCCGATGCTGTTTCTTTCCGTTCCTTAAGCAAGGCGGTCGGAATCAGTAGCAGCAGGGTAATCACCAATAGCACGACAAAAATTGAGCGCCAGCTGAAATGGTTTAATAACCAGGCACCCAGTAATGGCGCGAGCGCAGGGGATAACGCCACTAAGGGCATAATGGTCGCAAATACTCGGTTGGCCTTGCCGTCGCGATAACGATCGACCACTAAAGCTTGCCAGCTCACCGCAGCGGAACAGACCCCCACCGCCTGAATAAAGCGCAAAACTAATAACTGCGCCGCAGTTTCAACCCATAAAACTCCCAGGCAGCCGATGGCAAATAAACCCAATCCAGCTAACAGCACCGGTTTGCGGCCTATTTTGTCCGAAACGGGTCCCCAGATAAGTTGGGCGATAGCGAAACCTGCGAGAAAGATACTGAGGCTGGCGCTGATGGAGCCGGCGGAAGTTTGGAGTTCTTGTTGCATGGCACCAAAGGCGGGCAAATACATGTCAGTGGCCAGATACCCCAACATGCTCAAACCGGCCAGATAGAACATGAAACTTGATGTCGTTTTCATTATTTATTTCTCATTATAGTTTTTGCAGGTAAAACTTTTGTTACCGAAAATTAATTGCGGGGGCATTCTAACGACGCGATATTCGGTTGTGAAACGGTAATATTTGCGCCATGCTATCAAAAAAATTGATGCCAAATATTCCGTCTAAAGGAAGCGCAAAACCATGTGGTCAGAATACTCATTGGATGTGGTGGATGCTGTTGCGCGCACTGGGAGTTTTAGTGCTGCTGCGCAAGAATTGCACCGCGTGCCGTCTGCGATAAGCTATACCGTGCGTCAATTGGAGGAGTGGTTAGCTGTGCCGCTTTTTGCGCGACGCCATCGGGATGTGGAATTGACCGAAGCAGGCAAAGTTTTCATTAAAGAATCGCGTGATGTTATCAAAAAAATGAATGACACACGTCGTCAATGTCAACAAGTGGCGAATGGCTGGCGCGGGCAATTAAATATCGTGGTTGATAAAATCGTCAAACCTCAGCGAAGTCGCCGTTTAGTACTGGATTTTTATCGCCATTTTCCCGATATCGAATTGCGGGTGCGCTATGAAGTCTTTAACGGCGTTTGGGATGCGCTGGTAGATGGGCAAGCGGATATGGCCATTGGTGCGACTCGTGCCATCCCTGTTGGTGGGCGGTTTGTCTTCCGTGACATGGGTTTTCTGACCTGGCATTGCGTAGTGAGTATTAATCACCCTTTAGCGCAGCTAACCGGGCCACTTAACGACGATCAGTTGCGGCCTTATCCCTCTCTCTGTTTAGAGGATACGGCGCGAAATTTGCCGAAACGAGATACCTGGACGTTGGATAACCAACAGCGATTAGTGGCACCGGATTGGGCGACGGGCATAGACTGTCTGTGTGAGGGGTTATGTATTGGCATGGTGCCCGCTCATATGGTATCGCCCCTGATTGCACAAGGGAAACTGGCAGCTTTAACACTCGCGGAACCCTTACCTGCTAGCCCGTGTTGCTTGACGTGGGAGCAGAATAACCATTCCCCAGCCTTAGCCTGGATGTTGGAGTATTTGGGTGACAGTGTCACGTTAAATGATGAGTGGTTAAAAGATGATAATGGCACGGATGATGATATACGGCAGAATTAGCCGCCGGTAACAGGGCGCTACCGGCAGACTAAATATTTAGGACGATAACTGTGCTTAGCGACGATAATCGCGGAATGGGCCATCAGCAACAGAACGACGTTCGACCAGTTTTGGATGTACTTCAATGGTTTGAGGGTCTTCGCGTTTACTGACAATACGGTCGAGCAACATAGCAAAAGCCGTTTCACCCAATCGCTCTTTCGGCTGATGAATGGTGGTCAACGCCGGTGAGAAATAGCGAGCATTACGCACATTGTCATACCCGATCACCGAAATATCTTGTGGTACACGCAAACCTAATTCATCTGCGGCGCATATCGCGCCCATTGCCATAATATCGCCACCACAGAATACAGCAGTCGGACGATGCTTTTGTGTCAGAATTTGATGCATGGCTTTATAGCCGGATTCTGGCTCAAAATCACCTTGAACTACCCATTCTTCTCGCAGGGTGATGTTGGCCTCCTCTAATGCTTTTAGGAAGCCCTGATGGCGACCGCCACCGGTATTACGCGATAATTGGCCGGGGATAGCCCCGATATCGCGGTGACCACGCTCAATAAGATAACGGCCAGCTAAATAACCGCCTTCAAATGCATTATCAATAATCGAGTCGGTAAAATCGCCACGGGCAGTCCCCCAATCCATCACCACCATCGGAATATTGCGATAATCCTCTAACATTCCCAGTAACTGTTCCGGATATTCTGAACACATCACCAATAAGCCATCAACACGCTTTTGTGCCAGCATCGCCAAATAGGCTTTTTGTTTATCAAGATTATTATGAGAGTTACATAAAATCAGAGTGTAGCCTTTGCTATAACAGCTATTTTCAACCGCTTCGATCACTTCGGCAAAATAGGGGGCTTCACTGGATGTCGCCAACAAGCCAATTGATTTAGTGTGATTAACTTTTAAACTGCGCGCCACAGCACTCGGTGAATAATGCAGTTCTTTAATGGCCGCCCACACAGCGGCCTTGGTGTTTTCGGCGACGAAACGAGTTTTGTTGATAACGTGCGAAACGGTGGTAGTGGACACACCCGCGTGTTTGGCCACATCTTTAATCGTTGCCATAAAAAGAATGACTCCTAAGCTCACCTGTTACAGCAGGTAAGTATTATGTTAATCGTTTGCCTGCATGACTCGAACACCGCTCAGACAGAAACAAGATAGTAGGCTGGAGAGCTAAGTCAGATGGTCGTCTGAGAGTATTTATTAGACGTTATTAGTCGGCATACAGTTATGAACTGCGAATTTTGTCTGATCTGGAGGGAAAGTGGAAGAGGTAATCAATGTTATAAAGTGCGTAATGAGCACAAGATTTTTTTTCTTAACTGTGGGAAAATAATTTAACGCACTAACTATGTGCCTTTACCCTACTAAAATAAACCGGCTGAGGAGTTCTTATGGATACCAATCTGAAAATGTCGCTGATTACGACTGTTGGTGCACTGGCGATGATTATTGTCTTTAGCTTCGTGGCGGTCATGAATTAATTAAGCCGCATGCCGGTGTGAAGTGATAAGTAGGGCGGTTAACCCGCCCTTAATTATTTCTGTTGGTAATATGATTACACGGCGTCTTTTGCTTCTTGTCTTATCAGGCTAAGTTTTTCTCAACGAAAGACCAATTCACCAGCGCCCAGAAATTCTCCAGATATTTTGGTCGCGCATTACGATAATCAATATAGTAAGCGTGCTCCCACACATCTACAGTTAACAATGGCTTATCAGCGGTCGTCAGCGGTGTCGCCGCATTTGATGTGCTGACAATAGCTAACGTGCCATCCGCTTTTTTGACCAGCCAGGTCCAGCCCGCGCCAAAGTTTTTTACTGCCGCATCAGTAAATTGCGCTTTAAATTCAGCAAAAGATCCAAAGGATTGATTAATGGCATCGGCGACTTTTCCTGTCGGTTCGCCACCGCCATTAGGTGACAAACAGTGCCAGTAAAAGGTGTGGTTCCAAACTTGCGCTGCATTGTTAAAAATACCGCCACTGGAGGTTTTGACAATCTCCTCCAAGGATTTACCTGCAAACTCAGTATCCTTGATCAGGTTATTGAGGTTTACCACATAGGTGTTGTGGTGCTTGCCGTAATGGTATTCCAGCGTTTCAGCAGAAATGTGCGGTTCCAGTGCATTTTGTGCATAAGGTAATGCCGGTAATTCAAAAGACATAGCTCTCTCCTTTCGGGGTTGCTCAGGGTGTTTGCTCCTCAAATCCGAACGTTAGCTCACTAAGATGTGGTGAGGAGCGGTTAAAATCGTAATTGTTGTATTTTTATTATGGGTATTAATCTTAACAACTTTTAACCGGAATGACAGGTATAACCATACCATTTGATGGGATATTGGCTGTTTGAAGTTTGATAGGTATGTTTGACAGGTGTGTTTGACAGATAATAAGCACCCGATAGGGCTACCGGGTGCGGTGCTTGGTTTAGCGGATAGTTTTCGGTGTCACAACACGACGAGCGCCGACATAATGATCTTGCCAGTAGTCGTTGTCTAGCATGCTGATACGAATTTCTTCACCGGTGCGTGGTGACTGAATAAATTTGCCGTTACCTAAATAAACGCCGACATGATCAGCAACACCGCGATTAGCAATATTGAAGAACACTAAATCACCACTTTCTAATTCAGCGCGCTTAACCGGTGCCGCATCACGCAAATGATACATTTCATTAGCAGTGCGTGGCATTTTTATTCTGATGACATCTTTATAGGCGTAGTAAATAAGCCCGCTGCAATCAAAACCTGTATTAGGGGAGGTGCCACCCCAGCGATAAGGTTTCCCCACTTGCTTCATCAGTTTGCTCATTGCTGTCTGCTTAGCATGCTGATAGCGTTTTTTATGCGCAGGGCTGAGTTTTATTTTACTGTTTGCTACTAATTCGGTCGCGGCTTTACCTTGGGTTTTATTGCGATGACGGCCGTAAGCCACTTTTTCGGTTTTTTTAACTGTCGCTTTTTTATTGCTAGCAGTTTTAATATTTGTTTTTTTGCTACTAGTGACTTTTGGGCTGGTAGGTTTGCTGACTTCCTGTGCCTTTTTCTTAATGGTTTTGCTGGCGGTAGCTGCCGTTTTCTTTTTATCGTTGTTGGTCGCTATTTTATTTGTCACATTTTTACTATTGGTTTTGTTGTTATCAATTTTGGCTTTTTTAGTATTTTTATCAGCTTTACGCTTTTTACGGTCATCAGGACTGGCCTGACTGACTTGGCCTTTCTTTTGCTCAGCCGAGACGTGAGCCTGCGGCGACGCATGTGCGAGGTTTAGAAATAGCTGGGTAAACAGCAGCACAAACAGCGTAAGTATTAAACGCATAATAACGCTACCAACCTTGGCCCTGAAATGAATATGAAGAGTCACAGTATTGCCGAAACTCCGGATATAAAAAAGCGGAGAGCTACAGGATTTTAGTCGATATTGTGAGAAAACGTTAATGGCGTCGCAATTGTCGTTTTTTCACACGGCTAATGAACTTAAATCAACCATACGTCAACAAGTTAGTCGACCTGAATTTCTGCTATCCCTCAGTGAAGATAATAATGAAGAGAAGGGATCAAAAATGTTATTCTAAATGCACATATTTGTAGCTGATAATATAACCCACAACTAACCGAGTAAAACCCCTGCAAAAGATGGCGTTTTATTCCAGTGGTGACAGTCGCTACAATAGGCTGGACGCAATAATAAAATAGCCCTAATGGATAGGTTCTAAGTATTGTAGCCACTAAATGGCTTGAGGAAGCAAGAAATGACGACGATTGATAAAATTCAGCGCCAGATAGCAGAAAATCCAATCCTGCTTTACATGAAGGGCTCACCAAAGCTGCCAAACTGCGGTTTCTCTGCTCAGGCTGTACAGGCGCTATCTGCTTGTGGCGAACGCTTTGCTTACGTTGATATTCTGCAGAATCCGGATATCCGTGCTGAGCTGCCAAAATACGCTAACTGGCCAACTTTCCCACAACTGTGGGTTGACGGCGAATTGGTGGGCGGTTGCGACATCCTGATGGAAATGTATCAGCGTGGCGAACTGCAACAACTGTTGAAAGAGACAGCTGATAAATACCGTACTGAAGAAGAAAAGCCTGCAGCAGAGTAATGAACTGCCAGCTTAGGTAATAAACAAAAAGGTGGCTCTCAGGCCACCTTTTTTAATAGTGAATTTGCTATTTTTTCTTGAGTTAGGCTACTCAGATTCGCCCGCTGGTACCGGCCAGCCACCCAATTTCTTCCAACGATTCACCAACTCACAGAATAGTTTCGCTGTTTGCATTGTATCGTACAAAGCAGAGTGAGCCTGGCTGCTATCAAACGGAATACCTGCCGTCAGGCAAGCTTTTGCCAATACGGTTTGCCCCAGAACCAGCCCACTAAGTGCTGCGGTGTCGAAAGTGGCAAATGGGTGGAACGGGTTACGCTTCAAGCTGGCGCGTTCTGCCGCGGCCATCACAAAGCTGTGATCAAAATGCGCATTATGCGCGACGATAATGGCGCGGTTACAGCCTTGTTCTTTCAAGCCTTTGCGCACAGCTTTGAAAATAGCATGTAATGCATCATGTTCACTCACTGCGCCACGTAATGGATTGGTGGGGTCTATTCCATTAAATGCCAGCGCTTCGGGTTCCAGATTGGCACCTTCGAACGGATCTACATGAAAATGTAGCGTTTCATCAGGCAGCAGCCAACCGTCCTTGTTCATTTGCAAGGTGACGGCAGCAATCTCTAATAATGCGTCAGTTTGAGCATTAAAACCGGCGGTTTCTACATCAATTACTACGGGATAATACCCACGAAAACGGCCACTCAGGGCGTTAAGGTCACTTTTATCTGCCATCAGTTTCTTATCTTCATCGAATTCAGCACGCATTATGTCAAATTTTGGCGTGGGATGCAGGGGGATATCGTGATGAGAAAAAAGGCACCGCGCAGGTGCCTTCTTGCTACTCAGTTTCCGAGGCCGTGTCCGGCACTTTTATTCTCGATGAGCTCTATTTTGTAACCGTCTGGATCTTCGACAAAAGCAATAACAGTATTACCGCCCTTGACCGGGCCTGCTTCACGGGTCACTTTGCCACCAGCATTGCGAATTTGGTCGCAGGTGGCAGCAACATCATCCACCCCCAAAGCCAAATGACCGAACGCCGTTCCCATCTCGTAGCTGTCTACGCCCCAGTTATAGGTCAACTCGATCACTGAGCCTTCGCTTTCATCGCTATAGCCGACGAATGCCAGTGAGTATTTATATTCGGTATTTTCACTGGTACGCAGCAAACGCATCCCTAATACCTTGGTGTAGAAATCGATGGAACGTTGCAGGTCACCGACGCGGATCATGGTATGGAGTAGGCGCATAATACCCTCTGTTGATATGTTGCCTGAATTATGGGCAAGAGTGAATGAATCCAAGTTTAAGTATAGCCTTGGTAATTAAATCAGTTCAATGGGTTACAGAAAATGAATAGACTGCAAATGATAACGGTCAGGCATATTGCCTGACCGTGAGCAGAGAAATTGATTTACAACTAAGCAGGGTTTACAGCTTTGGATAGTCGGTATAGCCCTTAGCGCCACCGCCGTAGAAGGTTTCACCGTCAGGCTCATTCAGTGGTGCATTTTGCTGCAAACGCTCAACCAGATCTGGGTTGGAAATATAGCTGCGACCAAAGGCAACGGCATCAATAAATCCTTTCTCAATCAAGCTTTCGGCTTTTTCTGCGGTATAGGCACCTGCGCCGATAATCACCCCTTTGAAGCGGGCACGCACAGCATCGCGGAATGCATCTGAATAAGGCTTACCGCCAGCCCAGTCTGGCTCGGAAATGTGCAGATAAGCGATATGGCGTTTGTTTAATTCTTCAATCAGATACAGCGCCGCTTCTTCCTGATCTTCACCATTATCCAAACCATTGAACGGGCCTAAAGGTGAAATACGGATACCAATACGCTCAGCACCCCATTCAGCCGCGGTGGCATCAACCACTTCTAAGGTCAGGCGAGTTCGGTTTTCAATGCTGCCACCGTATTGGTCAGTACGCTGGTTTGATGCCGGAGACATAAATTGATGTAATAAATAGCCGTGGGCCGCATGCAATTCAATATAATCAAACCCAGCCTCACGGGCATTGGCTGTTGCCTGGCGGAAATCATTAATGATGCCAGGGATCTCTTCTGTTTCCAGTGCGCGCGGCGTAGAGCAGGGAACACGAACCCAGGCACCGGTTTCATCACGAACGGTGGTGCGGGTATCTGCGGCAATGGCAGATGGCGCAACAGGTGCTTGTTGGCCTGGCTGTAAACTGTGGTGTGAAATGCGGCCCACATGCCACAGTTGCACGGCAATATGTCCACCTTCATCATGCACAGCTTGCGTGATTTTTTTCCAGGCGTTTAACTGCTCCTGAGTGTGCAACCCCGGAGCGCCAGCGTAGCCTTTCGCCTGGAAAGAAATCTGAGTCGCTTCAGTGATAATCAAACCTGCACTGGCGCGTTGACGATAATATTCAGCCATTAATGGAGTAGGAATATCACCTGGCTCAATACTGCGTAAACGCGTCAGTGGAGCCATAAATACACGGTTTGGCAAAGTGAGCGCGCCAACCTTCAAAGGGGAGAACAGTTTAGCAGTCTTCATGGTGCGTCCTATATTAATAGACCAGTCGTCTAGTGACTGGGTAAACCCTGAAAATAAAAAACATAACATTCAGGATCATTGGGCTGGTTGTAAAATCAGTTCGATACTTTCTAGCGCACAGGTCAGCGGCGCAACTGATCGTTTCACCTTCGCTCGCAACGAAGCGCCTAGCCACAAGGCATAGAGCGTTTCTGCGGTTGCCGCAGGGGAAAGCGTAATACGCAAAGAGCCTTCTTCAACGCCGGCTTCGATGGCATCTTGCAAACGACCAATGACGCGAGCAGTGCCGATATCTAACGCATGACGCATAGGTTCGGATAAATCACTCACTTCAGCTGATAGTTTAACCGCCAGACAAGCATTGTGGCATTCACTGCCACAATAGTTAGCAATCGCTTGAGCAAAATAGTGCAGCAGATGGTGGCGCTTATCACCTTGCGAGCCGGTTAACAGGGTTGCCATCTGTGCATCATAGCGATCAAAATAGCGCTGTAGCATCGCCTCACCAAATACTTCCTTCGAGCGGAAATAGTGATAAAACGAACCCTTAGGGATACCCGCAGTTGTGAGTAACTGGCTGAGACCCATGCCATTAAAACCGAGGCGCAGGCTGAGGCTCTCACCAGTTGCTAACAGGTGCTCACGGGTGTCTACATGTGCGTGCTGTGTTTTATTCATGCTCGAAAGATTAATAGACCGATCGGTCTAGGTCAAGAAAAAAATGCCAGCGGAGGGTACGCTGGCATCAATATAGATATCTATTGGCTATTTATTTATGACTACTTTTATCGGTTTGCCTTAACTTCGACATTTTTGTAGCAAATCCATTCCAGATTGATATTCAGTAGTTTGAACATTCATCATCCCTAAAATGGTGTGGAAGAGATTATCTTGTGAAATCTCATCATGTTGCGCGCTATCGGACAAACACTGGCGATCAATGCCATAGTTTTTGGTGTATTCAGGCGACAACCACATCAAAAAAGGAATATGTGTCTGCTGGCTGGGAGCGAACATATAAGGCGTGCCATGTAAATACATGCCATTTTCACCTAACGATTCTCCGTGGTCAGAGAGATAAACCAGTGCGGTGTTAAATCTATCATTATGCTGTTGCAGTAATTTGATGGTGTTATCGAGCATCGCATCAGTATAAAGAATGGAATTGTCATAGGTATTGACCAGTTCCTGCGGCGTGCAATCCTGAATTTGGTTGCTATCACAGGTAGGAGCAAACTGACGTACCTCTGGTGTGGATCGGCGATAGTAAGCCGGGCCGTGACTGCCCATCTGATGTAACACAATCACACCATCGCCTTGTAGCCCATTGATATAATTATCTAACTTGTAGAGCAATGCATTATCCATGCAAACACCATTCTCACAATCAGTGGTTAATTGCAGTTGTGTGACGTCCTGATGAGGAATGCGATCGCAGGCACCTTTACAGCCACCATCATTTTCGCGCCACAACACATTCAACCCGGCATGGGCAAGAATATCCATCAAGCCTTCCTGATGGCTGGCAAGTGTTGCATCATAATTTTTACGCGGCATATTTGAGAACATACAAGGCACGGATACCGCCGTTTCAGTGCCGCAGGATGATGCATTCTTGAAATAGGTCACATCCTGTTTTTTCAGTTGTGGATTGGTTTCCCTCTCATAACCACCTAATGAGAAATTCTCTGCGCGAGCGGTTTCGCCCACCACTAATATCACCAGTGTTTTCTTTGGTTGTCCGCTGATTAAGGGGCCTTTATGGGCATCTTCCCCGATTGTCACTAATGACATATTACTGGCGAAATATTTATGTTTGGCGAATTGAAAACTACCACTAACAAAATTGGACGGTGTTAGCATTTTAACCATGCTTTTATTATTCCGGATAAGCGAAGCGTAATCTTTATAAAATAATGCCGCGATCAGCAGAATAATAACGACTGACGCCAGAATATTGGCGGCTCTTAGCCCCAGCATATACCACCAAGGGCGCGTCGCTCGGATACGCACGAAACAGATAATAATGGCGGGGATAATACCTAATATCAGCAACCATAAAGCCATGCGCGGCGTGAAAAGGGCGGTTGCTTCCTGCGCGTTGGTCTCAAACGCATTTTGCATCATATTGGCGTCGATAACGGCACCATAGCTGAACATAAAATAGTTGGCCGCTGCGCTCCCCAGCAGAAACAAAATAATGATTGGCTTACGCAGTACAGGTACGGCTAAAAGACTAAAAATAATATTAAGGGCGCAGAAAATCACCAGCGGAATAGTTGCTGCAAAGAAATAACTATCACTACTGTCAAAGTGAATTAACGACCAGGCTTTATAAATAAACAGCGCATTCTGGAAGAGAGTAAAAAACAGTGCGGTGACTAAAATAAACACCAATCCGTTACACTGTAACTTGTATCGAACATTCATTGTAAACATCAGACCCTAGTATTAACCAATTAACGAAATGCTACTGAATAAAACTTAAGATAACCTTAGCGGTTAGGGCATAGTGTGTAGCGTAATTAGCAATAGGGACTTGCCAGTCGCGCTGAAGCAGGCTTCAATTAAAGTCTGCCTCTTGTACTTGGGGCCGCAGGGGTGTTAGCTGTATTCACTTACCCGAATCACTTACTTGAGTAAGCTCATCGGGGGTCATTCATTTGCTGCCTACCTGCAACCTCAAGTTCTTCAGGTATGTCAGCAGCAGGAGAGGCGATTTGGCTCAGCAACTTGAGTTTTTTGACATCCCCAGCCCATGCCGTGGTATCTGTCAAACAGATGACCGTGGCTTTTGCCGTGGGTGTATGCGTAGCCGGGATGAGCGCTTTAATTGGATGAAAATGAGTGATCCGCAAAAGCGGGATGTCCTGCGGCTGTGTCGCCAGCGCTTGTTACGTTTGCAGCGCGCCAACAAACAGCTGGATGACCCACTACCAGAACAACCTTCATTATTCTGATTCGCCATTGTTTTACCTTAGTGTTTAGCGATTATGGCGATTTCACTGCTCAGCCCCAATTCATTACTCAGGGAGGATTTAACCTTTCTGCCGGTTGTGTATGCTTAAGAGAGATAAACAAATGAGGTAGCAAATAATGGATACACGTAGCCAACTGGCTCCGCTTGGGCCTGAGTTTTCTCGCATGATTTGCGGCTATTGGCGGCTGATGGAATGGGAGATGACACCACAACAGTTGTTGTCCTTTATTGAGCAACATATTGAGTTGGGCATCACTACAGCTGATCACGCTGATATTTATGGCGGCTATCAATGCGAACAGGCATTTGGCCAGGCATTGCGCCTTAAGCCTTCCTTACGTAGCCAACTGGAATTAGTCAGTAAATGTGGTATTGCCACCACGGCCAAGCCAGAGCATGCGTTGGGGCATTATATTACTGATCGTTCCCATATCATTGAAAGTGCAGAGCAATCCTTAACGCATCTGCATACAGATTATCTTGATTTATTGCTAATTCATCGCCCAGACCCATTGATGGATGCAGATGAAGTTGCTGAAGCATTCACTCAATTACATAAAAGCGGCAAAGTGAGACATTTTGGTGTTTCAAACTTTTCGCCTGCACAATTTAGTTTGTTGCAGTCACGCTTGCCATTCTCGTTGGTCACTAACCAGGTTGAGATTTCACCGTTGCACCAACCCGCCATTGTGGATGGGACGCTGGATGCTTGCCAGCAGTTGCGTATTAAGCCAATGGCATGGTCTTGTTTAGGGGGCGGGCGTTTGTTTAGCGATCCTGAATTCCAAACATTACGTAATGAGTTACAGACAATAGCTGATGAGATTGGTGCTGAAAGTATCGAGCAAGTGGTGTATGCCTGGGTTCTGCGTTTGCCATCTGCACCGTTACCGATTATTGGTTCCGGCAAGATAGAGCGCGTTAAAACTGCCTGGGCATCGCTCTCCCTAACCCTGACTCGCCAGCAGTGGTTCCGTATTCGTCGTGCCGCACTGGGCTATGACGTGCCTTAACTTTATCCTTTGCGCCAGTGAGCATCAGGCTGGCGCAACCTGGCTTTCTTCGCCCGGCACCGCCATTTGCAACTGTGTTAGCGAACAATACAGCCGCCAGATAAGCCCGGCCAGTTCTCGGCCTGTAGCATCCGGATATTGTCCTAAAATAGCACTCATACGCTGCAACTCTTGCAACGTGGCTTGTAGTGAACTTGGCTGAATACCTTTCTCGGTCATACAACCTTTCAGGCAATGAATACACACGTCCCGCACGGCAGACAAAGGTGCAGAAGTGGTTTGCCAATCGCGTAACTGCCAGACCACATGGCTGCAATTGAGCAGCACTATCCCCCACCGCAGTAGCCACAAGCGCGCGGGTTGATCTTTGCTAAGATTGAGTTGATTGATGCGGTGATATATCAGTGATTCAAATTGATTCTGGCTTTGTTGCGGGTGTGCGCTGAGTTGATCGATAAAGTCACGCCGTAGCATGCGAACAATGCGCCGACTCTTGCGTTTATCTGAGCTGGGTCGCAGTATCTGAAATGCCACACCTGCCAACATCACGCCAACTAATTTACCAATATTATCATTGAGGAACTCTTGATAATCATAGCTCGGGGGATTGGTCACGCTCAGAAATGAACCCATAAAAACAATCAATTGCCCCCATAGGGAAGCATAAGCCGGATGCTGAAGCTTCATCATTTGCATGGTGATTAAAATGGGGAACAACACCACGGCAAATTGCCAAAAATCATCAATTTGTACCATCACGCCAAATTTCAGAATAAAACAGCCAATCGAAAGCAAGATAATGGCTTTCACTAGCGTGGCAATGCTGTCAGTTGGCGAAGGGGTGGCAGAGTAAAGCACGCAACTGACCGCCGCCAATGACAGAGCAGCAGCGCCGGAACTCCACTGCGTATTTATCCAGAAGGCACAACCGATAACAATGCACACAAAGGTTCTCAGGCCGTTATAGGCGGCCTCATAGGTGTCGGTGTGGCGAGCCAACGAGGTCACGGCAGGGGGCAACAACATGCCGCTTTCCGGTTCCTTATCCAGTTGGGCCAGCCAGCGATTAACTTGTAAATATAACCAACAGAAATGTCGCAAGCGCAACCAGAAGGCCCGATGGCGATAATCAAACTCATCATGGGGAGCAATTTGTTGCAGGATCCTGGCTATCTGATACTTATCACAGTCAGGTTGCTGTAAGGCGGTTAGCAATTGATTGAGAACGGCGGGCAGATTCTCCGGTGGCGATGGCCAGTTAACCAACATACGACGCAGACTGGTAATTACGCTGGTGATGCGTAACTGGCGATGCAAAATGAAATTCAATACATTATTGTGTCGCCGTAAACGGTAATGGCTCCAAAATGCCTGAATACGCAGCAGATTCATCGTAAGAATCTGGCCAATCAGCCCCTCATGGGAGGTGCGAATCTGCGGTGTTTGCTCGGTTTGCCACAATAATTCTGCATGTTCTAACAACCGTGATTGCATACGGCGCAGGGATGTCAGCAGTGCTTCGCCGTCCGAAGTGCTGGGGAGCAGCATCATCATCAGACCACCGCAAAGAATGCCGGTAATAACCTCACAAACCCGGGCTTGGGCAATATCAAAGATTTGTTGTGTATCAGTAGTATTGACAGTAGAAAAGGCAATGATCGCGGTGGTGTAGCCAGCCAAAGCGAAAGCATAAGAAACGTTATTTTGATAGTGATTGGAGACAAAAGTACACAGGCCAATCCAGGCAGCAATGACAAAGGTGAACAACCAAGGGTCATTTAGACAATGACCGGCAATCATCAATGATGCGGCGGCACCGATAAGACTGCCGATAACCCGGCCAATACTTTTGCTGATAACACCGCCAACCGTTGGGAAACTGACTACCGCCGCAGAGGTCATCGCCCAATAGGGCTCATCCAAATTCAGTGCAAACGCAATCCAGAGGGATAAACACATTGCCAGCGAATTGCGTAATGCATAACGCCACTGACCCGCATTGGCTTTGCCCCAGGGAGTTTGCTGCCACGAGGGGAAAGAGAGGCGCATTTTTAATCTGCCAGCGAAATGGTGCAGGTGGTGCCAGCGATCAAGGTGACATCGGGCGGAACATCCAGCAATTTAATCCTGACCGGTACCCGCTGTGCCAAGCGAACCCAAGGGACATTAGGTTTCACATCAATCAACAAACTCCCGCTGCTATCGACGCTTTGATCATAAATGGCTCTCCCAATACTTTCGACCACACCGCGTAAAGGAATATTGCCATTATACAAAACAATCTTGGCTTCATTACCTTCTCTAATGTGTCTGAGCTTGGTTTCTTCGAAATACCCCATTACATAAAATGAGTCGGTATCGATAAGTGCAACTAATGGAGTGCCGACGGTTGCATAGTCGCCAACACGGGTTTGCAAGTTGGTGATATAGCCATTGGCGGGGGCATAAACCCGCGTTTTACTCAGATTCCATTTCGCCTGTTCGAGGTTTGCCTGCGCGCCTTGATACGCGGCCTTCATGCTGTCAGCTGTTAGGTTGGCAATGTCGAGATCTTCGCCTGAAATGATGTTTTTAGGTAAATTCCGCCGACGTTCGGCTTCATGATTGGCTTTGGCTAGTTCTGCCTGCGCCCGTACCACGGCAGCTTGGGCATTATCCAACGCTAATTGATATGGCTGTGGGTCAATGACAAATAATAAGCTTCCGGTGCTTACCAACTGGTTATCATGAACTAATATTTTAACCAATCGGCCAGAGACTTCTGGTGTGATACTGACTAATTCTGCCCGGACTTTGCCATCACGAGTCCAGGGGGATTGCATATAATAATTCCACATCCACCAACCGGCACAAAGAGCGAAGGCGAATACGATGACAGAAGAGAAATATTTAAGAGACTGATGATTCATATCAATTTACCAACCGGCTAATATCCATAAAGAAACGCTGACCGCAATGACAAAAATGGACAGATCCATTAATATTGGATGCCAGATATCACCAGAGTAGATCCAATTCCGCAGCATATGATGGATCAGTAGCCATAACACTAAACCTAGCATAACCGCCTTAAAAATTGGCGGGAAATAGATAGAGGCACCTAAAACCAAGTCTGATAGGGGTGCATTTGTGGATAATATAGATACATACATAAGGTTAATCCTTAAGAGGTAATTTTAGTAAATACATAATTTTTGCTAAAGGATTCCCCGTATTTATTGCTATTGTCCTAGCATCGACGGTATATATACATTTGTGTTTTTAATGTTAATTACCCAAAATAGACTGGACTCTGGTAGTTATGCTAGCACGCTAAATAAAAGGAGGGGCAATTGGAATCGACATTAGGATCTGATTTAGCACGATTAGTTCGCGTTTGGCGCGCGCTAATAGACCACCGGTTGAAGCCGTTGGAGCTGACCCAAACGCATTGGGTTACCTTGCATAACATTAATCGTTTACCACCTGAGCAATCCCAGATTCAACTGGCAAAAGCGATTGGTATCGAACAACCATCATTGGTTAGAACCTTAGATCAACTGGAGGAGAAAGGTCTAATCACACGCCATACTTGTGCAAATGATCGGCGTGCAAAGAGGATAAAACTGACGGAACAGTCTTCACCGATAATAGAGCAGGTTGATGGCGTCATATGTTCCACCCGTAAAGAAATTCTTGGGGGAATTTCACCAGATGAAATTGAATTGTTATCTGGTTTGATTGACAAGCTTGAGAGAAACATTATTCAACTACAAAGTAAGTAAAATAAAGTTTTAAGACTCAATTCACAGCAGAAAGAAAATTTTTAGCAGTAAAAATAAGCCAGAGATCGCAATGATCTCTGGCTTTACGGGTTACATCATAAAATATATTACAGAGAGGCGATTAGCGCGGGCTAACGGTCACTGTACTGCCACTGCTGGCGAGCATCACGCGCTGACCTACGCTAAAGCGGGTTGGGCCTTGTTTCTGAACAACCAGAATAGTGGTGCCATCATCTTTACGCACTTCAAGTTGCACGCCGTCAGTACGGTTCATTGCACCTTGAACACCTTGTCCTGCCATACCACCAGCAACCGCACCAGCTGCTGTCGCCAGGCTACGGCCTGTGCCGCCACCGACAGTGTTCCCGAGGAAACCACCCAGTACAGCACCACCGATTGCGCCCATAACATTGTTGTCATCGCCGCCTTGAATCGTCACCGGACGCACGGAAAGCAGGGTACCGTAAGTCACCGTTTGTACTTGCTTGGCTTGTGAAGCGCTAAAAACGTCACCAGATAAGGTGTTGTTGTTGGCACAACCGGTCAGAGTAACCGCAGCAATAGCAACGGCGATTAATGGCTTGATCATAAAAACTCCTATTAAAATGCATAACCGTATTACGGTTCAGTATGCCTGGTATATCCAAATCCAGTCCAATGACGGCCTAGTATTTGCATAAAGTATGGCTTACTCAAATATTTATTTCACTACTTACCGTATTTTTGACTGTGTGCTTTATTTTTGGATAACACTAATAAGACCGCAGCTTAGCGGTTTGTACTTCAACCAATATTAAACGGCAGTTTAACTTTCTCAAAGTTAGAAATGTCACTGTCATAACTCATACTGTAAGAATTAATGACTTTTATGTGACCCTTCTTGCAAATAAAAATCATTCTTTAAGACATGCCCCTATGGCGGTATACACTTAAAAAAGTATATCTTTTCATGGTGTTAATTTTATTATTCTGACGTGATTTGGGTAAAGTCTCGTTGCTATTTTGTCCCACAATGGGAAATAAGGTCATTGCTATGAAATCAGGCCGTTTTATTGGGGTGATGTCGGGAACCAGTTTGGATGGCATCGATGTTGTTCTGGCTGCCATTGATGAGCGCATGGTCGCTCAGCAGGCCAGTTATTGTCACCCAATGCCGCTCCAGTTAAAAAAAGATATTCTCGGCATGTGCCAAGGGCAGTCAACCACGTTATCTGCCGTGGGTAAACTCGATGCGCAATTAGGCATACTATTTGCTGAAGCGGTGCTGGCACTGCTGACCAAAGCAGGGCTGACAGCACAAGACATCACGGCAATTGGCTGTCACGGGCAGACGGTTTGGCATGAGCCACTGGGTGAACCGGCTTTTACCATGCAATTAGGTGACAATAATCGTATTGCTGCCATGACAAAAATTGCCACTGTTGGGGATTTTCGCCGCCGGGATATGGCTTATGGCGGGCAGGGAGCACCGCTGGTTCCGGCTTTCCACCATGCTTTATTAGCCCATTCCACGGAACGGCGCATGGTGTTGAATATTGGCGGTATCGCGAACTTATCTATGCTACTACCTGATTTACCGGTGCGCGGTTTTGATACTGGGCCGGGGAATATGCTGATGGATGCCTGGATTTGGCGTAATCGTTCGCTACCTTATGATAAGGATGCTGCTTGGGCACTATCGGGCCAGGTTAATCAGCCATTGTTGGAACTGATGTACAGTGACCCCTATTTTGCGAAACCGGCACCGAAAAGCACCGGTCGCGAGTATTTCAATGCCGGGTGGCTGGATAAACAATTGAATAAAATTCCGGGTATTAAACCTGAAGATGTCCAGGCGACATTAGCAGAGCTAACCGCACTCTCCATTGCTGAGCAAGTTCAGTTGGCTGGTGGTTGTGAGCGGCTGCTGGTTTGTGGTGGCGGGGCGCGCAACCCATTAGTGATGTCACGGATGTCAACATTATTGCCGGGTACCGAAGTGTGTGTCACTGATGATTTTGGTGTCAGTGGCGATGATATGGAAGCGCTGGCATTTGCCTGGTTGGCTTTTCGAACCTTGTCCGGTAAATCGGGTAATTTACCCTCAGTGACCGGAGCCAGTTGCGAGACCATTTTAGGAGCAGTCTATCCTGTATCGTCACGATGAGGGTGCTAAGCTGCCATAAACCAGGGTAGCTTATCCACGCAATAAGGACGGCAAAATGAAACATCTATTTGGCACGACGGCAGTATTGGGTACCGCGGCAGTATTGATGCTGACAGGATGCAGTTTGGTGCAGCCAAAAAACGAAACTTTGCATTACCAATGTGGTGGTACCAAGCTAACGATTATGCAAGATAATAAGCAGGATAAAGTCAGTTTAGTGCTAGACGGTAAACAGCTGACCTTGCCGCAAGTCCGTGCCGCTTCAGGGGCGAAATACAGTGATAACCAGTATACTTTCTGGTCGAAGGGCAACACAGCTTTTGTTGAGCGAGATGAAAAAGTCATTATTAATGACTGTGTGTTGATAAAATAAATACTTTGATCAAGTAATCAGGCTGTTGTCGGCTCAGGGTGATTGTGATTCTGCCGCTGTGAGGGCAAAATGACAATCACTGCTTTCCTGCGCGATACCGAGCTTATATGACTGACAATAATGAATTTGATGTTGCAGATTTGCGCCGTGAATATATTCGTGGCGGTTTACGTCGCAGCGACTTAACCGAAAATCCATTGGAATTGTTTGAGCGCTGGTTAAAACAGGCTTGTGATGCGCGTTTACCTGATCCGACAGCCATGTGTGTGGCGACCGTGGACGCCAACGGCCAGCCCTATCAGCGGATAGTGCTGTTAAAACATTATGACGACCAGGGTTTGGTGTTCTATACCAATTTAGGTAGTCGTAAAGCGCAACAATTGGCGCAGAACCCACATATCAGCTTATTATTCCCTTGGCATATGCTTGACCGGCAAGTCATCTTCCTTGGCACAGCAGAACGGCTTTCCACCCTCGAAGTGTTGAAATATTTCAGTTCTCGCCCCAAAGATAGTCAGATTGGTGCCTGGGTATCCCAGCAATCCTCACGGATTTCCGCTCGTGGTGTATTGGAAAGTAAATTTCTCGAGCTTAAGCAAAAATTCCAACAAGGTGATGTGCCGCTACCCAGTTTTTGGGGGGGATTCCGGGTTAAATTCGACTCTGTCGAGTTCTGGCAAGGAGGCGAACACCGCCTGCATGACCGATTTATCTATCAACGGGATGCAGATACCTGGAAAATTGACCGTTTAGCGCCGTGAGAATGATGAAATAATTGTGGTTAAGCCTAGCGCTCATCGGGCGGGCGCTTTATTCTATACCCTTTCTTAAATACCCCTCGAAAAGACAAGTTTTTTGTAAAACAATGGAGTCGTTGATGACCAGCAGCAACCTGATTAAACAATTGCAAGAGCGGGGCCTCGTTGCCCAGGTTACGGATGAAGACGCGTTAGCAGAGAGACTGGCGCAAGGGCCAATTTCACTGTATTGCGGTTTCGATCCTACCGCAGACAGCTTGCATTTGGGTCATCTGGTTCCATTGTTATGCCTAAAGCGCTTCCAACTGGCAGGGCATCGCCCGGTTGCTTTAGTGGGTGGTGCGACCGGTATGATTGGTGACCCAAGCTTCAAAGCCAGCGAACGTAAGTTGAATACCGAAGATACGGTGAACGAGTGGGTGGAGAAAATCCGTCGGCAGGTTTCGCCATTCCTGGACTTTGATTGCGGTGAAAATAGTGCTATTGCGGCCAACAACTACGATTGGTTCGGTGGCATGAATGTGCTGACGTTCCTGCGTGATATTGGCAAACACTTCTCTGTTAATCAGATGATCAACAAAGAAGCCGTCAAACAACGTTTAAATCGCGATGATAGCGGTATTTCATTTACCGAGTTCTCCTACAATTTGTTGCAGGCTTATGATTTTGCTTGCCTGAATAAAGCGCACGGCGTTGCATTACAAATTGGGGGATCTGACCAATGGGGTAACATTACCTCTGGTATCGACTTAACCCGTCGTCTTCACCAGCAGCAGGTTTACGGCCTGACTGTGCCATTAATTACCAAAGCAGATGGCACCAAGTTCGGCAAAACCGAAGGTGGCGCGGTGTGGCTTGATCCGAAGAAAACCAGCCCTTACAAATTCTACCAATTCTGGATCAATACCGCAGATGCTGACGTTTATCGTTTCCTTAAATTCTTTACTTTCATGAGTTTGGAAGAGATTAACGCACTGGAAGAAGAAGATAAAAACAGTGGCAAAGCGCCGCGCGCTCAATACGTTTTGGCGGAAAATGTCACCGGTATGGTGCATGGCGAAGAAGGTCTGGCTGCGGCAAAACGTATCACTGCCAGCTTGTTCTCCGGTGATTTAAACGACATGACAGAAGCTGACTTTGCTCAACTGGCGCAAGATGGTATGCCGACCATTGAACTAACTCGTGACGCCGATTTGCAGCAAGCGTTGGTCAATGCGGAGTTGGTGCCTTCCCGTGGTCAAGCTCGCACTATGATTAGCTCGAATGCGGTGGCGATTAATGGTGAGAAGCAATCTGATCCAGAATACGCTTTCACGGATGCCGATCGTCTATTTGGCCGCTATACCTTATTGCGCCGCGGTAAAAAACATTATTGCCTGATTAGCTGGCTGTAAGAGTAAAAGAAAATAAGGGGCAAGATATGTCCCTTATTTTTTTGCTGATGGTTTATTCACTTTAGGCCGTACCAATGAAAAATATACTTTCGATTCAGTCACACGTTGTTTTTGGCCATGCAGGTAATAGCGCGGCTGAATTTCCTATGCGCCGGATGGGTGTTAATGTCTGGCCGTTAAATACCGTTCAGTTTTCGAACCATACGCAATATGGTCACTGGACGGGATGTGTTATGCCCGCCAGCCATCTGACTGAAATTGTACAAGGTATTGCCGATATTGACCGGCTGAAAGATTGTGATGCTGTATTGAGTGGCTATATTGGCTCACCGGAGCAAGGTGGTCATATACTGGCGGCTGTCTCGCGGGTGAAACAGGCCAATCCTAACGCCTGGTATTTTTGTGATCCGGTCATGGGGCATCCGGAGAAAGGCTGTATCGTAGCACCCGGTGTGGCAGAGTTTTTCTGCCAGGAAGCATTACCTGCCAGTGATATTATTGCGCCAAATCTGCTCGAACTGGAACAACTCAGTGGCGTGCAGGTAGACAATGTTGAGCAAGCGGTTAAAGTTGCCCGCGACCTTTGTGCGAAAGGGCCGAAAGTTGTTTTGGTCAAGCATTTGAGCCGTGCCGGTTATCATCTTGACTGTTTTGAAATGTTATTAGTGACCATGGAAGATGCTTGGCACATCAGCCGTCCACTGGTAGATTTTGGCACACGCCAGCCAGTGGGTGTGGGTGATTTGACCAGTGGATTATTGCTGGTAAATCTACTTAAAGGTGAACCTTTGGATAAAGCACTGGAGCATGTGACGGCTGCGGTATATGAAGTGATGTTGAAAACTCAGCAAATGGGTGAGTATGAACTTCAGGTGGTGGCGGCGCAGGACGCTATTGTTAACCCTTCCTGTCATTTTACTGCGACAAAATTATAATCTTGGTATGCAGTGCCCCTTATTTAGGGGCACTTCAAATAAGTGACTTTCTTATTTCTTCACGTCTTCTGCTGCCAGCGCTGCTTTGACTGCCGGACGCTCTGCTACCCGCGCCATATATTTATCTAAATGGCTGCGCTGTTTAATTTCAAGTTTCAGTGCAGTTGCCCAGCGAGTTACGGTAAATAGATAAGCATCGGCCACGCTGAATTTTGAGCCTAACAGATAATCATGTTTTGCTAATACGCCATCGACATAACTGAATTGCTTATCCAGCCGTTCACGGGCGATAGCTTTATATTCGTCTGGTGTTTTCGGGTTAAACAGCGGGCTGAAACCTTTATGTAATTCAGTCGCAACGAAGTTTAACCACTCAATGGCGTGGTAGCGGGAAAGGGTGCCTGATGGTGCAATCAGGTGGCGATCAGGCACTTTATCTGCCAGATATTGCACGATAGCCACACCTTCAGTGAGTAGGCTTCCGTCATCCAGTAGCAGAGCAGGCACTTGTCCTTTCGGGTTGATGTGCAAATAGTCTTCACCCGTTTCAGTTTTTTTAGTCGCCAAATCGACACTTTCAATACTGAAGTCTAGCCCCGCTTCACGTAACACAATGTGGGGAGACAAAGAGCAGGCACCGGGTTTATAGAACAATTTCATCACAAACTCCTTAATAGCATACTGAAAGAGAAAAGCTTCCATTAATCCTAAGACAGGCAGACAAAAAATGCAGCTAGCGCAGTGTAATATAATTATGCAAGAAGTGAGAAGTTGACCTACAGCAGTATATTTCCCCCACTGTAGGCCACTTGTGACAGTGATTTTCTGTCAGTGGTGATTGTTACCGTGGTGGACGTGTGCTGATCGAGGCAGACCAGCTAAAAGTGGTAGTGCTTGGTGCTGTTTTTTTGGTTTTTCTTTCTACGCGGGTTAATTTTGCGATTTGTTCGCGGGCGTTCATGATTTTTTCTATGGCTTCGTCTTTCACTTTATTTTGTTCTGAGTTGGTTAATGCCCTTCCTAAATTTATCCTGGCTTTATCGAGTTGCGTTTTGACGTCACGTTGCTCGCTTTCAGTCATTTCTTTTAATGTCAGCTTTTTCATTTTTTTTTGCCTTGTTTGCCTCAGTCCTACTTAGTGTACAACTTTATCCTAAGTGGAGATGTAAGAGATTGCGATCTGGACGACATTAATCACGATAAAAGCCTGTTAGTGACTTCAAATAGGGAATTAGCACCCGCTCTCAGCAAAATAATGGCAAGAGCGGGAGCACCGCAGTTATTTTAGGTCATTACAGCAATCGCGAACCGTAACCCCACAGTAAAACGGTCAGGCCAAGAAGTAACTCTAAAACCAGCACTCCGATGGCAAAGGTAGAACCAGAGAAGATAAAACCTTCTTGCCGGTCAATATTGAGGAAGGTGGGGATGCCCAGATACATCAAGTAGCCGGCATAGCAAAGTGCAATCACCCCGACCAATAAGCACAACCAGATAATTGGGTAGAGGGCGACCACGCCGGCCAGCAACATCGGTGTGGCAGCATAACCGGCAAACAAGGTGCAGCGTTGCCAACTTGGGCGGCTTTCATAGCGGCGCGCCATCCAGTAAATCACCCGGCCCATCAGTGCTACGGCGGCCAGAATCAAGACGTAAAAAATGACAGCGGAATAAAGTGCGGTTAAAGGTGTCAGTTTTAGGATCTGCCCATCACCAAAATTCCAACCGACTTGCGTGGTGCCGATAAATGCACAAATCACCGGGATAGCAGCCATCAGGAGAATGTGATGAGCATACATGTGGCGTACACTTTCGCCTTCACGTTTGATTTGTTGAAACTCCTGGCCGGGATGGGTCATAAGCCCCCAAACATGGTTGATCATAAATCACCTCCTGATCGGTTATCGACCGCAGATAACAGACGTGTATCAGCCTGAGATAGGGAGTAATACTCTGCGATATAAATTGAGTATAGATTATTTTTTGTACACCAAGAGTGTGGCGTTATTCACATTGGTGTTGGGCGGCGGTGAAGACATAATTGGAGGGAATGAATAAGATAAATCAGCCATACTATTTGATGAGTTAATCACAGGAGTAGATCATGGGGATTAAGGGAAATGATAGTCGTATCGACAATATAGAGTTTGCTGTCAGTGATATTGCCCGTTCAAAAGATTTTTACGGGACGGTTTTTGATTGGCGCTTTACTGATTATGGGCCGAGCTATTGTGAGTTTACCGATGGTCGATTGACGGGAGGATTCACCTTAGGGGAAGTTCAGCCTAATGGTGGGCCACTTGTCATTCTGTATGCTGATAATTTAGAACAGATGCAAAAACGTTTGGAACAGGCGGGTGCCAAGATTGTCATCCCGATATTTGCTTTCCCGGGTGGGCGGCGTTTCCACTTCACCGATCCGGATGGATATCAGTTGGCCGTATGGTCAAATAACTGACAGCCCGCAGATGCCAAAAAAAGAAAGCGCTCCCGAAGGAGCGCTCAAGGTTAATGACAAAGTGCCCGTAACGGTGAAAACAGGCAGATCGTAAAGACGCCGTAAACCCATCCCTGGGGGCTCGACCCGCGCCATCCTTGGCGCGGACGCTTTACTCTTCTACCTGCCTTCACCTTGCAAGATCGAGTTATCGAGGTTTGTCAGCAGTCTGAAGCGCTCCCGAAGGAGCGCTCTTAGCCAGTCAGCCAGCAGATTAAACAACTGCGGCAGGAGAGGGTTTGTTACTGTCACTGGGTGCCAATGTCATGCGATATAGTTTTGGTGCGGTCAGCATCATCAGAACTGCGATGATAGCGGTCACGATACCAATCTGCATAAACACGTGGCTATAGATAGCAAGTGATGCATGGGCGTCGGTGATATCACTTGGTACCGCGGTCAATGCGGCAACTTTACCGGCGATCAGGGCAGCAGCAGCAGTGGTCAGGAACCATGACCCCATGATGAAGCCCATTAAACGCTGAGGCACCAATTGTGCGACCATCGCCAGACCCAGCCCTGAAATCATCAGTTCACCGATGCTTTGCAGCGCGTAGCTGAGGATCAACCAGTTGACGGAAACAATGCCGTGTTCGTTGGCAAAGCTTGCACCCCACGGCAGCACCAGGAAGGCTGCGGAACAGAGCACCATACCAAAAGCAAACTTGTGCGGCATTGGCAGGCGGTCGCCCATTTTGTTATAGACGGCAGCCAGTATTGGGCTGGCAACCATAATCCAGAATGGGTTCAATGCCTGATATTGTTCCGGCTCAAAAGCAATACCAAAGATAGTATGTTCAACGTTATGGATAGCGAAGAAGTTCAGTGATGTTGGCATTTGGCTGTACAAGACGAAGAACACCACTGCTTCCAGCATCAGCAGGAATGCGACGATCATTCTACGACGTGCGGTACCGTGCAGTGAGAATGTCTCTTTGGCAAAGATAAAAATAATGCCGACAGAAACCAGTGCTAATGCCCAGCGCGCCACTATTTGGTTGTGTAGCAGCCAGCTTGACAATGCAACCAGCGCGACGACACCGACCAAGACCATCAGCAGCTTTTTAAATTGTAATGGAGCAAAGTCAGGTTTAGAACCTTGATTTTTCACCCATTTACGGCAGAACCAGAAGTTCACCAGCGTGATCAGCATCCCGACAACACTCAGTGAGAATGCTACGCTCCAGCCATACTTTGCCGCTAACCACGGGGTCGCCAGCATAGAGAAGAACGAACCGATATTGACGGACATATAGTACATAGTAAATGCACCGTCCAAACGCGGATCGTCTTTGTTATAGCAGGTTGACAGCAGAGAAGATGGGTTGGCTTTGAACAAACCATTACCAACTGCAATAGTTGCCATACCCAGATAGACCCAAAAAATGTCATGACCGGAGTAGGCTATCATGGCATAACCCACTGCCAGCGTCAGCGCACCCAGCACAATAACGCGTTTTGCACCGAGGACTTTATCTCCTAACCAGCCACCAATGGCAACAAAACCATAAACCAAGGCGCTGAAGGATGAGAACAAGGTGATAGAGTCGGCTTCGCTCATCCCGAGCATTTTCACCAAATAGACGGCCATGATCCCTTGCAGGCCGTAATAACCAAAACGTTCCCAAAGCTCGATAGAGAAGATCAGGTAAAACGCCTTCGGTTGCTTGAAAGCATTCATGCTGATTTCAGGCTGGCTGTCGTTTGGTGGTTGTTGATTGTTGTTTGCTGTTGACACGGAAACCTCTGTTTTCACTACCTGCCATAAATGACAGGAAAGACAAAAGTGAATGCGCGAGATGGCATCCTTTTGCGTTGTTATAAGATGTTTAGCGGCGGTTAATGTTCACTATCTTTGTCAACGAGACAAGGCTTTTGTAATGTTCTGTTACATATAACTTGCTCAACGCGATAAAGCTATGTTGCAAATGTTATGCAGTATTAACGTTTATGTTTTCGCTGTTTGGCGAATTTTTGTTTTGATTAAAAGCTGAACTGATTTTAATTAGTTATATATTCTACTATTTGGCTGTTTTATGGTTCATATCGTTATATGTATGTGAATAGAGAAATCATTATTGTGCGTATGGGTAAAAATCTGAAATTATCCAAATCAAGGTTAAATGTTAACCAGGCAAATACCTGAGTTGAGCAGTGAACTGAGATCTGGATCAGAGAGTTGTGTAAATTTTTAGCCGGTAAAAACAGCAACACGGCAAAACACAGATGCAGGCACAATGATATACTGCATGGGATCATGAAAATCTGAGAATGTGTATGGATATCAAACAGCTTATCTATCTCTGTAATTTAGAGCGCGAGCGGCATTTTGGCCGAGCGGCTGAAGCCAGTTTTGTGAGTCAGCCAACATTGTCGATGCGCTTGAAAAATCTGGAGCGGGAGCTGGGGGTTGCACTGATAAATCGTGGTAATAACTTTGAAGGATTTACCGCAGAAGGCGAACGCGTATTATCGTGGGCGAGAGAAATTGTCTCTGTTTATCAGGGGCTAAAATTGGAAGTCGAGTCACTTAAAAATGGGTTGAATGGCACATTACGTATTGGCGTGGTGCCACAATGCAGTATCTCTTTGGCACGATTACTGAAAAGCGCCGGTGAACGCTATCCCCATCTGGACTATCGAGTCTCGGTGTTAAGCGCAGATCAATTGTTGGAAGCGTTAACCGGTCATTCGGTTGATGTAGGCATCGGTTTTTTTGAACTGACCATACTCAATGAGCTGCATTTTCAAGCTCAACCGCTAGTCGATAGCGGGGTTGATGTGGTGTTTCATCCCGAGCATTTTCCTGAGTTGATAGGCACCGAGCCACTGACACTTTCTCAGGTAGCAGCATTGCCACTCTGTTTGGCGGAGCCTAGCCGTTACTTCCGGCGTTATCTGGATAATAGTTTCCGCGATGCAGGGTTATCACTGCATGCTCGGCTGGAAAGCACATCGATATTTCAGTTGCTGCAAGGGATCTTTGTTGGGTTGGGCTGTGGTTTATTTCCTCAAGGCAGTTTACTGGCAGAGATGTCTCCGGCATTACTGCGCAGGCCGGTGGATATTCCTAAAATGAGCCGGCATGCTGCGGTGGTGGTGGCTGAGCCAGGGCGGGTAACACCGCTGGCCCAGCACTTCTTTGACGTTGCCCAAGAGTGGCTGACTTCCCACGAGGCGTAATAACTGCGGTGATCGCTGAATTTAAACCGTTTGTCCCAGGGTGTGACGCAACCGGTTAGTCCATCCGGCCGAGGCGGCGCTGAAGATAATACCCAGCAACTGCTTATCACTGAGGCCCATCGCCCGCAACGGGCTAATATGCTGGTGGCTAAAGCGCTCCGGTGCGCGGGTCAGTTCTGCTGTGACATAGATAAGCTGGTGGGATATCTGCCTAGTAGATTGTGCTGCCAGAGCTTGATCGACTCCGGTCCGTAACGCGGCTAGTAATGCGCTATCTTCAGTCAATTGTTGCAAATTATACTGATGATGAGCCTGGCAGTAGAGGCTGCCATTGATTCGGGCACTGACCAGTGATACCCATTCCTGCCAGTCCGCGGGTACTCGATTAGGGTTATCTAACTGAGCGGTAATCGCGCTATAGGCGGACAAACTCTCTTGATGGTATGAGAGCAACTCGTTGAGTGTCACCTCGCTAGCGACTGAGGTGTCCTCGGCTGTGACGGAGTCGTTTTGCGTCAGCGAAGGCAGCCAACCTTGCCATTGTGGCTCACTTTCTAATAACAGGGCTGACGGGGCATCTTCCATGCGTGGGAAGCCGGGTAGCATGACTGTTGGATAGCCTGCCTGGGCAGAAAAACCGGCAACCACTCTGGCCTGGAATCCAACAAAACCAATTATCTGCGATAAAACAATAATATCTGCATCGGTTAGTCCTACCTCAGCCAGCTGTTGCAATGCATGTCGGTCAATCTGTGTCGGTTGGCTGGCGAGTTGTCGCGCATATTGGGTAATTTGTGTCAGTCTCATGTTACTTTCCCGCGAGGCATCTGGGCTGGAAAGTGGTGTGAGGAGGGCGGCATAGTGACTGCATAAACGCTGAATTCCGGTAACTTGTGCAACAGTCAAGGCGCTGCTTAATCGGTCATAGAGGGAAAATGTATTCTCGTGATTTAGCGCGACAACCGCAGGGAAAAGCGCCAGGTACATGGCATCTGAGGCAGATAAAATAGCAGAGTAATCCTGTAGAGAATGGGTTAATACCAGCGGAACATCGTGGGCTAAACCGAGCAGGAAAATACCTTGCTCAAAAGGGGCACCACTCTGATAGGGATTGCCGATGTTGCCACTATTGGTCGCGTCACTTTCGTCGGCAATTTGTGTTGCAAGAGCGCCACCACTGCGCTGAGTTTCATGATACCAATGCGCATTATCTTGTCGTCTAAATTGCACCATAATGACCTCCGTTAGGGGCAGCAACGCGCCAAAGTTAAAGGTGAAGGAAGCACCTCTTCAGGCGACAGGTACAGATGAATACTGAACAAGGTGGGTATTGCGGTATCTGGCTGGGCGTTATGCAAAGTGCGAGGGTTCAACATCGGCAAGATATCCTGTTGTTTTATGGGATGAACACAGTGGATATCATTGCTGATTGAGTTGGCGAGATAAAATAATGTTAAACCATAATCCATAACTAAAAGTAATAACATATTATTATATATAACAAAAATGTTGTTACGTTAGTTAATAATTGGCTAATGATTGTATCAGACTCAGTGAGTGAAGGGTTTACCGCACCTAGATACCGTCTTGCCAGCTATCTGGCAAGCGGTATTTCAGCCGCAAATGGTTTACCCGACTTCAATACGCCATAAGCTAACTGCAACAACTTTTTCATTGCTGCACACAC
>OLIJ01000054.1_pt1 | contig 112834 bp, 117 predicted proteins | sample 1609731 | NCBI WGS metagenome assembly OLIJ01 (sample SAMEA4350159, study PRJEB24818) | metagenome | biome: human; feature: gut; material: faeces | place: Denmark | collected 2013-09
TGCCGGGATTTAGTTGCAAATTTTTCAACATTTTATACACTACGAAAACCATCGCGAAAGCGAGTTTTGATAGGAAATTTAAGAGTATGAGCACTATCGAAGAACGCGTTAAGAAAATTATCGGCGAGCAGCTGGGCGTTAAGCAGGAAGAAGTGACCAACAATGCATCTTTTGTTGATGACCTGGGCGCAGATTCTCTTGACACCGTTGAGCTGGTAATGGCTTTGGAAGAAGAGTTTGATACTGAGATTCCGGACGAAGAAGCTGAGAAAATCACTACTGTTCAGGCTGCCATTGATTACATCAACGGCCACCAGGCGTAAGTGAACATCTCCAGGCGGTCATTCGACCGCCTGAGTTTTATCTTTTAGTCCCACAGAATCTTTTTTTCCCTCCCTGGAGGACAAGCGTGTCTAAGCGTCGTGTAGTTGTGACCGGACTTGGCATGTTATCTCCTGTCGGCAATACCGTAGAGTCCAACTGGAAATCTCTCCTTGCCGGTCAGAGTGGCATCAGCCTGATCGACCATTTCGATACTAGCGCCTATGCAACGAAATTTGCTGGCTTAGTAAAGGATTTTAACTGTGAAGACATTATCTCGCGCAAAGAACAGCGCAAGATGGATGCCTTCATTCAATATGGAATTGTTGCAGGCTGGCAGGCCATGCAGGATTCTGGCCTGGAAGTCACTCCGGAGAACGCAGGGCGCATCGGCGCCGCGATTGGCTCTGGTATTGGCGGTCTTGGCTTAATCGAAGAGAACCACACTTCCCTGGTGAATGGTGGTCCACGCAAAATCAGCCCGTTCTTCGTGCCGTCTACGATTGTGAACATGGTGGCCGGTCATTTGACCATCATGCTTGGCATGCAAGGCCCGAGCATCTCCATCGCCACGGCCTGTACGTCTGGCGTGCATAACATTGGTCATGCGGCACGTATCATCGCTTATGGCGATGCCGACGTGATGCTGGCTGGTGGTGCTGAGAAAGCCAGTACGCCGCTCGGCGTGGGTGGTTTTGGTGCAGCTCGTGCTCTGTCGACGCGTAACGATAACCCGCAAGCGGCTAGCCGCCCGTGGGATAAAGAGCGTGATGGTTTTGTGCTGGGTGACGGCGCAGGCATTATTGTGCTGGAAGAGTACGAACACGCGAAAAAACGCGGCGCGAAAATCTACGCGGAACTGGTTGGCTTTGGTATGAGCAGCGATGCTTACCACATGACCTCCCCGCCGGAAGATGGTGCGGGCGCGGCAATGGCTATGGCCAATGCCCTGCGTGATGCGCAGCTTGACCCGGCGAAAATCGGTTACGTCAACGCGCACGGCACGTCAACGCCTGCGGGCGATAAAGCAGAAACCCAGGCCGTTAAAACGATCTTTGGTGATGCCGCGCGTACCGTGATGGTCAGCTCGACCAAATCGATGACCGGACACCTGTTGGGTGCCGCAGGGGCGGTAGAGTCAATCTACTCCATCCTTGCGCTGCGCGATCAGGCTATTCCGCCAACCATCAACCTGGATAACCCGGATGAAGGTTGTGATCTGGACTTCGTGCCGCATACCGCACGTCAGGTCAGCGGCCTTGAGTACACGCTGTGTAACTCATTCGGCTTCGGCGGTACTAACGGCTCGTTGATCTTCAAAAGAGTCTGAGTTCGTTCGTCTGAAAGGCCCGCTATGCGGGCCTTTGTTGTTTCTGTTTCAGCTTTCTCCGCTTGTCCTTCTTCTTTCATCCTGCCAGACTGGCGTGCCATGCAAACAGGAGCCTCTATGTTCTTGATAAATGGACGTGAACAGGACTCGCTTGCGGCGAGTGATCGTGCCATTCAGTTTGGTGACGGCTGCTTTACGACTGCCCGCATTCAGCATGGCGAGATACAGCTTCTGCCGGCGCACCTGCGTCGGCTGCGTGAGGCCTGTGACCGCCTGCTGCTGCCTTTTGCTGAGTGGCAGACGCTGGAGCGGGAGATGATCCGGCTGGCGCACGGCCATCTGCACGGCGTGCTGAAAGTGATTCTGACACGCGGTACGGGCGGGCGTGGATACAGCGCTGCCGCCTGTCATACCCCGACGCGCATACTCTCCGTCTCCGCTTTTCCGGCGCATTACGCGCGCTGGCGGGAAGAGGGCGTCACGATCGCCTTAAGCCCGGTGCGTCTTGGGCGCAACCCCTTGCTGGCGGGCATCAAACATCTGAACCGGCTGGAGCAGGTGCTGATCCGTACTCATCTTGAGCAGACGACCGCTGACGAGGCGCTGGTTCTTGACAGCGATGGGTTCATTACGGAATGCTGTGCGGCGAATCTGTTCTGGCGCAAAGGCAATGACGTCTTTACGCCGAGTCTGGATCACGCCGGTGTGAAGGGTATTATGCGCCAGCACTGCATCGCGCAGCTGGCCAGGTCACCCTTTCGCGTCGCTGAAGTGCATGCCACAGAAGATGCCCTGGCAGACGCCGACGAAGTGCTCATCTGTAATGCATTAATGCCGGTTATTGCGGTTCGTGCATATGGCGAACGGACGTGGACGTCACGGACGCTGTATCAATTTTTAGCCCCACTTTGTGAGCATTCGATTTCGTCATGAAGAAACTGTTTCGGTTCGTGCTGGTACTGGCAGTGATACTGGTTATCGCTGCGGGTGCGGGTCTGTGGAAAGTTCGCCAGATGGCGAACAGCCAGATCCTGATTAAAGAAGACACCATTTTTACGCTAAAAGCGGGAACCGGTCGCGTCGCGCTGGGGGAGCAACTGCATGCGGAGAAGATCATCAACCGTCCGCGCGTCTTCCAGTGGCTGCTGCGCGTGGAGCCGGATCTGTCGCATTTTAAAGCCGGAACCTATCGCCTGACGCCAAAAATGACCGTGCGCGACATGCTGTTGTTGCTGGAAAGCGGAAAAGAAGCGCAGTTCCCGCTGCGGCTGGTGGAAGGGATGCGCCTGAGCGATTACCTCCGTCAGCTGCGTAACGCGCCTTATATAAAGCACACGCTGAAAGATGACAGCTATCAGACCGTCGCCGCCGCATTGCAGTTTGATAACCCGGAATGGGTGGAGGGCTGGTTCTGGCCGGATACCTGGATGTACACCGCCAACACCACGGATATTGCGCTGTTAAAACGCGCCCATCAAAAAATGGTCGCCGCAGTGGACAGCGCCTGGGAAGGGCGCATGGAAGGCCTGCCGTATGCGGACAAAAACCAGCTGGTCACCATGGCCTCGATCATCGAAAAAGAGACAGCGGTTGCCAGCGAGCGCGATCGGGTCGCATCGGTGTTTATCAACCGCCTGCGCATCGGTATGCGCCTGCAAACCGATCCGACGGTGATTTACGGTATGGGTGAAAAATATAACGGTAAACTGTCGCGCAGCGATCTTGAGACGCCAACCGCGTACAATACCTATACCATCACCGGATTGCCGCCAGGCCCGATCGCCACGCCAGGCGAAGCCTCGCTGAAGGCCGCCGCGCATCCGGCCAAAACGCCGTATCTCTATTTTGTGGCCGACGGAAAAGGCGGGCATACCTTCAACACCAATCTCGCCAGCCACAACCGGTCAGTGCAGGACTATCTGAAAGTTTTAAAGGAAAAAAATGGGCAGTAAATACATCGTTATTGAAGGTCTCGAAGGTGCCGGTAAAACCACGGCGCGTAACATCGTGGTGGAAACGCTGGAGCAGCTTGGCATCGGCGAGATGATCTTCACCCGCGAGCCGGGCGGCACGCAGCTGGCAGAAAAACTGCGCAGCCTGGTGCTGGACATCAAATCGGTGGGCGATGAGATCATTAACGATAAAGCCGAAGTGCTGATGTTTTACGCCGCCAGAGTACAACTGGTGGAAACGGTGATTAAACCCGCGCTGGCGCGTGGCTGCTGGGTCATCGGCGACCGTCACGATCTCTCCACACAGGCTTATCAGGGTGGTGGACGCGGCATTGATAACACGATGCTTGCCACGCTGCGTGACGCGGTGCTGGGGAGTTTCCGCCCGGATTTAACGCTTTATCTCGACGTGACGCCGGAAGTGGGCCTGAAACGCGCCCGCGCTCGTGGCGAACTGGATCGCATTGAGCAGGAATCGCTGGACTTCTTTAACCGCACCCGTGCGCGTTATCTTGAACTGGCCACGCAGGATGCGAGCATTGAAACAATCGATGCCACCCAGTCCCTTGACGATGTGATCCGCGATATCCGCCATACCGTGACCCGTTGGGTACGGGAGCAAAACGCATGAAATGGTATCCATGGTTACGCCCGGACTTTGAGCAACTGATTGCCAGCTATCAGGCCGGACGCGGACACCATGCATTATTGATCCACGCGCTGCCTGGTATGGGAGAGGATGCGCTGATCTACGCCATCACCCGTTATCTGATGTGTCAGCAGCCGGTAGAGCACAAAAGCTGTGGCCAGTGTCGCGGCTGCCAACTGATGCAGGCGGGCACTCACCCGGACTATTACGCGCTGACGCCGGAAAAGGGCAAGGCGTCGCTGGGTATTGATGCGGTACGCGACGTCACAGAAAAGCTGTATGAGCACGCCCGGTTGGGGGGCGCGAAAGTGGTGTGGGTCAGCGATGCCGCGCTGTTAACCGACGCCGCGGCCAATGCCCTGCTGAAAACGCTGGAAGAACCGCCGGCGAATACATGGTTTTTCCTTGCCTGTCGTGAACCGGCGCGGCTGCTCGCTACGCTGCGCAGTCGGTGCCGGATCCATCACTTATCCCCCCCGACCGAGAGCTACGCTATCGCCTGGCTGGCGCGGGAAACTACCGCCAGCCCGGAGTCGAGCCTTGCGGCGCTGCGTTTATGCGGTGGGGCGCCGGGGGCGGCGGCACAGCTGTTACAGACTGACAGCGCCACTCAGCGGCAAACCTTGTGTACGGCGGTCAATGCCGCGCTGGACAGCGCCGACTGGCTTTCAATGCTGGGCGTGCTCAACCATGATCAGGTCGCCGAACGCCTGCAATGGCTGGCGTCGCTGCTGATGGACGCGCTGAAAATGCAGCAGGGCGCGACCTTGCTCACCAACGTTGATGCGCAGCCGCTGGTCAGCCGTCTGGCGCAGCATCTGCCGACGCCGCGCTTACAGGCCATTCTTACGGCGGTGTTTCAGTGCCGCGAGCAACTGCTGAATGTGACCGGCGTGAATCGCGAACTGCTGTTAACCGATCTACTCTTATGCTGGGAGCACTACCTGCAACCGGGCACCGTGCTTCCTGTGTCCCACTTTTGAAAGAGATCTTATGTTTTTAGTTGACTCACATTGCCATCTTGATGGCCTGGATTATCAATCCCTTCATAAAGACGTTGATGATGTGCTGGCGAAAGCGGCCGCACGCGACGTCAAATTTTGCCTGGCCGTTGCCACCACGCTGCCGGGTTACCGTGCTATGCGTGAGCTGGTAGGCGAGCGCGATAACGTGGTCTTCTCCTGCGGCGTCCATCCGCTAAATCAGGATGAAGCGTATGACGTGGAGACCCTGCGCCAGTGGGCAGCAGAAGAGGGCGTGGTGGCGATGGGCGAGACCGGTCTCGACTATTTCTACACGCCGGAAACCAAAGCGCAGCAGCAGGAATCTTTCCGCAACCACATCCGTATTGGCCGCGAGCTGAATAAGCCGGTGATTGTCCATACACGTGATGCCCGCGACGATACGCTCGCCATTCTGCGCGAAGAAAAGGTGACGGATTGCGGGGGTGTACTACACTGCTTCACTGAAGACAAAGAAACAGCCGGTAAATTGTTGGACATGGGCTTCTATATCTCATTTTCCGGGATTGTCACTTTCCGTAACGCGGAGCAACTCAGAGAGGCTGCGCGTTATATCCCGCTCGACAGGCTGCTGGTGGAAACGGATTCGCCGTACCTCGCCCCGGTTCCCCATCGTGGTAAAGAAAACCAGCCTGCAATGACCCGCGACGTAGCGGAGTACATGGCGGTAGTGAAAGGTGTTCCGGTTGAAGAACTGGCGCAACAAACGACACAAAACTTTGCCAGACTCTTCCATATCGACCCCGCTCGCCTGCAATTTTCCTGATCCATCAGTTTTTTTAAAGCTCGTAATTAATAGCCTTTACGAGTAAAGTTCACCGCCTCAAACGGGGCGGTGACAGACACTTTTGACACATCCGGACACAACTTTTGTAAAATAGTGAAAGTTTTAAGAACGGTCCTGGCTGAAACGTGATAGCCGTCAAACAATGTTACGTCGATTTATTTTACTCTGCGTAATAAATAAAGGGCGCTTAGATGTCCCGTCCACGGCGCGGTTCTCCCCCCGCGCCAATGCGTGAAAACGTAAAAAAAAGCACAAATACTCAGGAGCACTCTCAATTATGTTTAAGAATGCATTTGCTAACCTGCAGAAGGTCGGTAAATCACTGATGCTGCCAGTATCCGTACTGCCTATCGCAGGTATCCTGCTGGGCGTCGGTTCGGCAAACTTCAGCTGGCTGCCAGAAGTTGTTTCCCATGTCATGGCCGAAGCGGGCGGTTCCGTTTTTGCTAACATGCCGCTGATCTTCGCTATCGGTGTTGCGCTGGGCTTCACCAATAACGACGGCGTTTCTGCGCTGGCCTCTGTGGTCGCTTACGGCATCATGGTGAAAACCATGGCGGTGGTTGCACCGCTGGTGCTGCATTTACCTGCTGAAGAAATCGCGGCGAAACACCTGGCGGATACCGGGGTTCTGGGCGGGATCATCTCCGGTGCGATAGCGGCCTATATGTTTAACCGCTTCTACCGTATCAAGCTCCCTGAATATCTGGGCTTCTTCGCGGGCAAGCGCTTCGTGCCGATCATTTCTGGTCTGGCTGCGATCGTAATGGGTATCGTGCTGTCCTTCATCTGGCCACCAATTGGTACCGCTATTCAGACCTTCTCTCAGTGGGCGGCATATCAGAACCCGGTAGTGGCGTTCGGTATCTACGGCTTCATTGAGCGCTGCCTGGTGCCGTTTGGTCTGCACCATATCTGGAACGTTCCTTTCCAGATGCAGATTGGTGAATACACCAACGCGGCAGGTCAGGTGTTCCACGGTGACATCCCTCGTTATATGGCAGGTGACCCGACTGCGGGCAAACTGTCCGGCGGCTTCCTGTTCAAAATGTACGGTCTGCCGGCTGCGGCAATCGCCATCTGGCACTCAGCGAAACCTGAGAACCGCGCGAAAGTGGGCGGTATCATGATCTCCGCTGCGCTGACCTCGTTCCTGACCGGTATCACCGAACCCATCGAATTCTCCTTTATGTTCGTGGCTCCGATCCTGTACGCAATCCATGCGGTACTGGCTGGTCTGGCCTTCCCGATCTGTATCCTGCTGGGTATGCGTGACGGTACGTCCTTCTCCCACGGCCTGATCGACTTTGTGGTACTGAGCGGTAACGGCAGCAACCTGTGGCTGTTCCCGGTTGTGGGTCTGTGCTACGCGGCGGTGTACTACACCGTGTTCCGCGTGCTGATCAAAGCACTGGATCTGAAAACCCCGGGTCGTGAAGACGCAACCGAAGACGCAAAAACAACCGGCACCAGCGAAATGGCTCCGGCTCTGGTTTCCGCGTTCGGTGGGAAAGATAACATCACTAACCTGGATGCCTGTATCACACGTCTGCGTGTGAGCGTGGCTGACGTTGCTAAAGTGGATCAGGCTGGCCTGAAGAAACTGGGCGCGGCAGGTGTGGTTGTTGCAGGTTCCGGTGTTCAGGCGATTTTCGGTACTAAATCCGATAACCTGAAAACCGAAATGGATGAATACATCCGCAACAACTAACAAATAGTCTGGGGAGACTGAGGGAGCCGAATGGCTCCCTTTTTTACGTCTGGAGAATGTAATGCCGGGTGGCGCTTCACTTACGCCGGCCTACACCTTATGGGATTTGGTTACGCCAGGCCCGGCAAGCTTGCGCCGCCGGGCATTTCACGTAGGTTTATCAGAAGCTGTAATTCGCACTCACCGAGAAATTACGCGGCTCGCCAAACACATAGGTACGGCTGTTCACGTCGGTTTCGTAGGTTTTATCGAACAGGTTATCCAGGTTTGCCTGCACTGAAAGCGCTTTGGTTACGTGATAACGGGCAAACAGATCCACCAGCGCGTAGCTGCCCTGCTCTGAACGCAGCGTCCCGCTGGCAACCGGCACATCAGCCCAGGTATGATTTTGCCAGTTCACGCCACCGCCGACCGTCAGGTCTGGCAGCATCGGCAGACGATAGCTGGTGAACATTTTCACTGAGGTACGTGGCAGATCTGAGTTTACCGCTGCACCGTCGCTGACTTCAGCCACATAGCGCGTTGCGCCGAAGGACATCTGCCAGTTGTCCGTCAGTGCACCATTCACCTCAAATTCAACGCCGCGGCTGACCGTACCATCCGCTTCACGGTAGGCGGTTTCGCCATTGCTGCCGGAAACCACGCCGCCGGTAGACTGCGCCAGATGATCCTGCTCAATACGGAATACCGCCAGCGAGGTCGTCAGGCGGCTGTTCATCCAGTCAGCCTTCACACCCGCTTCGTAGTTATTACCGGTGATAGGCGACAGGTATTTACCCTGACCATCACGCTGGGTCTGCGGCTGAAAAATCGAGGTATAGCTGGCATAGGTTGACCAGGTATCGTCGATGTCAAACACCACGCCCGCATAGGGCGAGGTGTTGTTCTTTTCCAGATCCTGCGTCAGGGTATGCAACGTGTAATTGGTATAGCGCGCGCCCAGAATGAGGTGCAACGGATCTGCCAGAGAAATGCGCGTCGCCAGGTAGGCGGATTTCTGACGTACCGTGTCTTCCTGCGCGAGGCTTAATGGCGCCCAGTCCGTTTCCGGGAAGTTAGCGCGATAATCGCTGTAGTTACCCAACTGCGTATCGCCGATGTTTTCCCATGAGCTGTAATAGATGTTGTGCTGTTTGGTGTAGTTGGTGCCTACCATCAGTTCATGCTGACGACCAAAGAGTTCGTAATTACCATTTGCAAAGGTATCGATCGCATCGACTTTACGCTTGCCAGTGTTATAGCCCGTGCCGCCGACAAACGGATAAGACGCGCCATAAGGGCTGACCATCAGGCCAGTGGTTTTATCGACCTGGCCGTCCAGATACAGCGCCTTGCTGTCGAGCTCTGTCTCAGTGTGCGTACCGTTTACCGTAAGCTGCCAGTTATCGCTCAGCTTTTGCTTAAGGGTGACGAAAGTACGCTGGGTTTCGGTATCGCTGTAGGCCCAGTCAGGCGAGGTGCTGTCGCTGCGATCGGCTTTGATTTTACTGCCGTCGGTATACCAGCGTGGCAGGCCGCCCCAGGTCTGACGGTCAGAGTTGTTTTCCTGATAATCGTACCCTACAGAGAACGCCGTGGCCTCGGTCAGATCAGCATCCAGCACACCATAGAAGAATTTTTTCTTCTGACCGTAATGATCCAGCCAGCTGTCCTTATCCTGATAGCCCGCCACCATACGACCACGGATATTGCCGTTTTCGGTCAACGGGGTAGAGAGGTCCGCCACGTAACGTTGCTTGTTCCAGCTGCCATACTCAGCGCTGACGTTAGTGGTGAATTCACGGCTGTCGGCATGTTTACGCACCATATTAATCGCCGCAGAAGGATTACCCGAGCCGGTCGTCAGACCATTTGCGCCGCGCACCACTTCGATTCGCTCATACATCGCGGTATCCGCCAGCGCATCGCCCAGGTTCCACCGGGACTCAAACAGCGTCGGAATACCATCGACCATATAGTTGTCGATCATAAAACCGCGGGAGTAGAAGGTGCTGCGGTCTGAATCCGCCACGCTCTCCGAAATGCCGATGGTATTTTTCAGCACATCGCCCAGCGACTCCAGCTTCTGATCTTTCATCCGCTGTTCACTGACCAGCGTAACCGACTGCGGAATATCACGCTGAACCAGCAGCATTTTTGTGCCGGAGGTGGTGGTCTTGACGCTGTAATCTTCATTTTGCGCAGCGGCCGCAGCGCCTGAGGACGATCCGTCGACCACCAGCGTATCCTCTGGTGTTGCCGTAGTGGCAGCAAAGCCCGCCGCTGGTGTCAGTGCAAAAGCAATACAAACCGCCAGCAGTGACGGAGAAGTAGCAGGCGGACGTTGTCCGTCCCTGGCGTGAACGGTGAAAGACATCATTAACCCTTCTGTGTGTTGGTCATTATGCAGCGCGCCAATACGTTGTCGGTGCGCTGCACGACAGTTAATTATTCAGGTGTGAAAATCGCATGGAAATGCAAATGCGAAATATACGCATTAGGGTTCGCGGTGTAAACAGATGTAATTTTTATTACTGAAACGTGGTTTTACCCGGCTTTGCGAGGGGGCAGGCAACGCAACCTTTCTGCAGGGTAAGAAAATGAGGTTTATAGTTGAAACATCAGGAGATTGTCACTCATACTCTCTGGCAATATTATGCAGTCATAAAGAAGGAAGACGACATGGCAGAAGAAACCATTTTCAGTAAAATTATCCGGCGCGAAATTCCGTCGGACATTGTCTGGCAGGATGAGCTGGTCACCGCGTTCCGCGATATTTCCCCTCAGGCCCCGACGCATATTCTGATCGTGCCTAATATTCTGATCCCGACCATCAACGACGCCACCGAAGCGCATGAACAGGCGCTGGGCCGGATGATGACCGTCGCGGCTAAAATCGCCAAACAGGAAGGTATTGCCGAAGACGGTTACCGCCTGATCATGAACTGCAATCGTCATGGCGGCCAGGAGGTCTATCATATCCACCTGCACCTGGTTGGGGGGCACGCCCTTGGACCTATGCTGTCGCACAAAGGCCACTAAGATGAGCAGAGGGCGTACAGCCATAGTACTGGCGGCGATCCTGCTTGCCGGATGTAGCGCAAAGCCGGCGATCCCGGTCAGCGATGAGCAAACGCTGGTACTGGAGTCCACCGTGCTGGCGGCGGGGATCTCGGCAGAAAAACCGGAATTATCCCGCTCGGAAATTCAGTCTTCTGCGTCCTCAACTCTCTACAATGAAAGAAATGTGCCGGTAACCATTAATTACCGTTTTTACTGGTACGACGCCAGAGGCCTGGAAATGCATCCGCTGGAAGCGCCTCGCACCGTAACGGTGCCGGCAAATGCATCGGTGACGATTTATGGCAGCGCCAACTATCTGGGCGCACATAAAGTGCGGCTCTATCTCTATTTATAAGGGGTGATTTGAATGAGAATTATGGGACGCTACGCCCTGCTTGTGACGGTGGCATTGATCCTTTCAGGGTGTCAGATCAACAAGGAACAGCCCGCACCGGTTGACCAGGCGACGCCGACACCAGAACAACCGACTACACCGCAGCAACCGCTGCCAACCGTGCCGTCGGTACCGACTATCCCGTCACAGCCTGGGCCGATTGAGCATCAGGATGAAACCGTGCAGCCTACGCCGCGCGTCCGTCACTATGACTGGAGCGGCGCGATTTCGCCAATGGTCAGCAAAATGTTGCAGGCAAGCGGCGCAGAGGGTGGCAGCGTACTGCTGGTCGACAGCGTGAATAACCGCACCAATGGCTCGCTCAATACCGCTGAAGGTACCGAGGCGCTACGCACTGCGCTGGCGAACAACGGCAAATTCACGCTGGTTTCCGCGCAACAGCTGGGCGTCGCCAAGCAGCAGCTGGGGCTTTCCCCGCAGGACAGCCTGGGCACCCGCAGCAAAGCCATTGGCATTGCCCGTAACGTTGGCGCGCAGTATGTGCTCTATTCCAGCGCCAGCGGCAACGTCAACGCCCCGACACTGCAAATGCAGCTGATGCTGGTACAGACTGGCGAGATCGTCTGGTCAGGTAAAGGCAGCGTTGCACAACAATAAACCTGAGCGTGACGCTATCCTGTCACGCTATTTTCCGCAGTTTACTCCCGCCACAGACCAGACAACGTCAGGGCTGTCTGGCGGGAGTGTCATTATTGCACGCGGGCAGCAGCGGCTGGTGCTGCGCTGGCAGCATCCGGCAACGGCCTCTGCGCCATTTTTACGTCAGTATCACGTCCTGAAGCGTCTGCCTGCCTCCCTGGCTCCGAAGCCGCAGCGCTACGGCGCAGGCTGGATGGCTGTCGATTATCTGCGCGGAGAAGTAAAAACTGCGCTACCGGCTACCGATGCACTGGCAGAGGTGTTGTATCATCTGCACCAGCAGCCTTGTTTTGGCTGGCGCATTACACTGCTGCCGCTGCTTGAAAGCTACTGGCAACAGGCCGCACCGTCGCGCCGCACGCCGTTCTGGCTGCGTCAGCTGAAAAAGCGACGACAGCATAAAGAGCCGGGCGTATTGCGCCTCGCGCCGCTGCATATGGATGTCCATCCGGGCAATCTGGTACACAGCGCGCACGGGTTGCGGCTGATTGACTGGGAATATGCCGGTGATGGTGATATTGCGCTTGAGCTGGCCGCGGTATGGATGGACGATGCCGCGCGTCAGGGGCTGGTGGAAGAGTATGCCCGCCGGGCCAATATCGATCCCGTTACGCTTGCGCGGCAGGTACAGCGCTGGCGGCCCTGGGTGATGATGCTGATGGCGGGCTGGTACGAGTGCCGCTGGCAGCAAACTGGCGAACAACAATTTATCACGCTGGCCGATGAAATATGGGGCCAGTTGCCGACGAAAGTATAAGGAAGGTGAATGTGGGTCCGGTAATGTTAGATGTCGAAGGCTATGAGCTGGATGCAGAGGAGCGCGAAATACTGGCGCATCCGCTGGTGGGCGGCTTGATCCTGTTTACCCGCAACTATCACGATCCTGCCCAATTGCGCGAGCTGGTGCGCCAGATCCGCGAGGCGTCACATCACCGGCTGGTGGTGGCAGTGGATCAGGAAGGCGGGCGCGTGCAGCGCTTTAAAGAGGGCTTCACGCGGTTGCCTGCGGCCCAGTCATTCGCCGCGCTGCTTGGCACAAAAGAGGGCGGCAGGCTGGCGGAAGACGCCGGCTGGCTGATGGCAAGCGAGATGATCGCCATGGACATCGACATCAGCTTTGCGCCGGTGCTGGATGTGGGACACATCAGCGCGGCCATTGGTGAGCGGTCTTACCATGCCGATCCGGCCACCGCGCTGGCGATGGCGACCCGCTTTATCGACGGGATGCACAGCGCCGGGATGAAAACTACCGGCAAGCATTTTCCGGGACACGGCGCGGTGAGCGCGGACTCCCACAAAGAGACGCCGCGCGATCCCCGTGACGAAGCGGAGATCCGTGCCAAAGATATGTCCGTGTTCCGTTCGCTGATTACGGATAACAAGCTCGACGCCATTATGCCGGCGCATGTGATTTACAGCGAGGCGGATCCGCGTCCGGCAAGCGGATCACCGTACTGGCTGAAAACCGTGCTGCGCGGCGAGCTGGGCTTTAACGGCGTGATTTTCTCTGACGATCTGTCGATGGAAGGAGCTGCGATCATGGGCAGCTATGCGGAGCGTGGTCAGGCATCGCTGGATGCTGGCTGCGATATGATCCTGGTGTGTAATAATCGTAAAGGCGCGGTAAGTGTGCTGGATAACCTGTCGCCGATCAATGCACAGCGTGTTACAGAGTTGTATCATAAAGGTTCATTTACGCGTCAGGAATTGATGTCATCCGCGAAGTGGAAAACGGTCAGCGCGGCGCTTGAACAGCTGCATGAACGCTGGCAGGAACATAAAACGGCTCATTAACCCGCCGTCATCGGCGCGTTGCAGTGTGGTGAGGACACAATGATCATCTATTTACACGGTTTTGACTCGAACAGTCCGGGTAATCACGAGAAAGTGTTGCAGCTGCAGTTTATCGATCCGGATGTGCGGCTGCTGAGCTACAGCACCCGTCATCCCCGGCATGACATGCAGCATCTGCTGAAAGAAGTGGATAAAATGTTGCAGTTGAATGTTGATGAACGTCCGCTAATCTGCGGCGTCGGACTCGGTGGCTTCTGGGCGGAGCGCATTGGTTTTCTGTGCGATATCCGCCAGGTGATATTTAATCCGAACCTTTTCCCGCAGGAGAACATGGAAGGCAAAATCGACCGTCCTGAAGAGTACGCCGATATTGCCACCAAATGCGTGTCCAACTTTCGCGAGAAAAATCGCGACCGTTGCCTTGTGATCCTTTCGCGACGGGACGAGGCGCTGGACAGCCAGCGTACGGCGGCGCAGCTTCAGCCCTTTTATGAAATTGTCTGGGATGAAGAGCAGACCCACAAATTCAAGAATATCTCCCCGCATTTGCAGCGTATCAAAGCCTTTAAAACCCTCGGTTAACCCGCCGCACATTCTTAAAAGTCAGCGTAATCGCTGACTTTTTTTGCTTTCTTGCGGATGATGCTTATCTTTTAAGCAGCAAAACTTGATGTACATCAATTTTGGTATGACCAATGCACCGAACATGCTATTCTCGTTATCAGCAGCCTGTTTTCATGCTGGTAACTTGTTGTTAATTAAAACTTATTTCGATAACTTTTACTTAACAATTGGTTAATAATTTTAAGGGGGTCACGTTGACTACACCATTGAAAAAGATCGTGATTGTGGGCGGCGGTGCAGGCGGCCTTGAACTGGCGACGCAGCTGGGAAAGAAGCTGGGGCGCGGTAAAAAAGCGAAAATCACGCTGATCGACCGCAACCATAGCCATCTGTGGAAACCGTTGCTGCACGAAGTGGCGACCGGTTCGCTGGATGAAGGCGTGGATGCGCTGAGCTACCTGGCGCATGCGCGTAATCACCATTTCCAGTTCCAGCTTGGGTCGGTAATGGACATCAATCGTGAAAGCAAAACCCTGACGCTGGCCGAGCTGCGCGATGAGAAAGGCGAACTGCTGGTGCCGGAGCGTAAAATCGCGTATGACACGCTGGTTATGGCGCTGGGCAGTACCTCCAACGATTTCAACACGCCGGGCGTGAAAGAGCACTGCATCTTCCTCGACAACCCGCATCAGGCGCGTCGTTTCCATCAGGAAATGCTTAACCTGTTCCTGAAATACTCCGCCAACCTCGGTGCCAGCGGCAAGGTGAACATCGCCATTGTCGGCGGTGGCGCGACTGGCGTTGAACTGTCAGCAGAGCTGCATAATGCGGTCAAACAGCTGCACAGCTACGGTTACAAAGGGCTGAGCAACGAAGCGCTGAATGTGACGCTGGTAGAAGCGGGTGAGCGTATTCTGCCTGCGCTGCCGCCACGCATTTCCGGTGCGGCGCATAATGAGCTGACCAAAATGGGCGTGCGTGTTCTGACGCAGACTATGGTAACCAGCGCCGACAGTGAAGGGCTGCACACCAAAGATGGCGAGCATATTAAAGCCGATCTGATGGTCTGGGCGGCAGGTATTAAAGCGCCGGACTTTATGAAAGAGATCGGCGGGCTGGAAACCAACCGTATCAACCAGCTGGTTGTCGAGCCGACGTTGCAGACCACCCGCGATGCCGATATTTTTGCCATCGGCGACTGTGCATCCTGTCCTCGTCCGGAAGGCGGCTTCGTACCACCCCGTGCACAGGCCGCACACCAGATGGCAACCTGCGCGCTGCATAACATTCTCGCGCAGATGAAAGGCAAGCCGCTGAAAGCGTATGTCTATAAAGATCACGGCTCGCTGGTGTCGCTGTCTAACTTCTCCACCGTCGGGAGCCTGATGGGCAACCTGATGCGCGGTTCAATGATGATTGAAGGGCGTATGGCGCGCTTTGTGTATATCTCACTGTACCGTATGCACCAGGTGGCGCTGCATGGTTATTTCAAAACCGGCCTGATGATGGTGGTCGGCAGTATCAACCGGGTGATCCGCCCGCGCCTGAAGCTGCACTAAGCATCATGCCCCGCCACACGGCGGGGCAATCAGCATATCCTTCTGCCTGACAGGGCTATTGGCTCAGACTTCTCTGAATCAGCGTATTTCCCCGCACAATACCTCTCAATCTTCCTGAATTCTGATTGGCGCACTTCGGCTTTGATTGCAAAATTGTTACCAATAGCAAAGAAGGGAGATATTCCTGTGAATAAATCAATGTTAGCGGGTATAGGAATTGGTGTGGCCGCTGCTCTGGGTGTGGCGGCAGTTGCTGGACTTGATGTCTTCAAAAGCGGCCCACAGTATGCGCAGGTTGTATCAGCCACACCAATTAAAGAAACGATTAAAACGCCGCGTAAAGAGTGCCGTAACGTGACGGTAACCCATCGCCGACCCGTGCAGGATGAGAATCGCCTGACAGGTTCTGTGCTGGGCGCGGTTGCAGGCGGCGTGATTGGTCACCAGTTTGGCGGCGGTCGCGGTAAAGACGTGGCAACGGTAGTGGGTGCGCTGGGTGGCGGTTATGCCGGCAACCAGATCCAGGGCTCATTACAGGATAACGATACTTACACCAGCACGCAGCAGCGCTGCAAAACCGTGTATGAGAAATCGGAAAAAATGCTCGGTTATGACGTAACCTATAAAATTGGCGACCAGCAGGGCAAAATCCGTATGGATAACGATCCCGGCACGCAGATCCCGCTGGATGGCAATGGTCAGCTGATCCTGAACAACAAAGCGTAAAAAAGAAGTTCCATTATAATTGACTCCCCAATCGCTCAGGCTGGGGAGTCCTTTTTATTGGTACGCATGCCGTCGCCTACACCGCCGTATCTTTGCTCTGCTTCACCAGCAGACCCGCCGTGATAAATACCGCTACAAAAGCGAAAAGTACTGAATTGCCGCACAACACCCACAGACTAAACAACAATGTTATTACTATTAGCACTTTGAGTAATGGTAATAGCAAAACCATTTCATTTTCCTTCTGCATGTGAACAGCCATCGAACGTGTCTTCATGACCTGCAAGTGTCTCCTGTATTACGTCTGCTAATCATTATCATAAAAATAATCACCACTAAGGATAGCAAAGCGAGACGGAATGCTGAAAGGTCTGACCTATTACTGAAACAGGCCAGACCTATCAAAAGAAAAATATGCGGGGATCAGGATTTTAGCAGCTCAGGCCACAGCCGGAGGGTGGTATTGGTGACTTGCAGCAGTTTCTCAATACATGCACCTTCCCGGGCGCTCACGGACATGCCCTGCAAAATGCAGCTCAGATACTGCGCCAGAGCCTCGACATCGCGGTTGGCAGGGATCTCGCCCCGTGCCTGACGCTGCTGTAAGAACTGCACCAGCGTTTTTTCCTGCAGCGCGTGACGGGATTTGATCGTCTGCGCAATGTCGTCCGACGACGCGGCCAGGGTGGCCGAGGTATTAATTAAAAAACAGCCCGCCGGTGTGTCCTTGCTGGTAAAGCAGGTGGCGACAGAAGTGAAGTAATCTCGCAGCGCCTGCTCAAGGGGTTTGTCCTCGCACAATAGCTGCGCGTCATGCTGTGCCGCAAAGCGGGCGATATAGCGATCCAGCACGGCGCGGAACAGCCCCTCTTTATTGGTGAATTCCGCGTACAGCGTCGGCGCTTTTGCGCCGGTGGCTTCTACCAGATCCGCTAAAGAGGTGGCCTCATACCCGTGCTGCCAGAACAGCGTCATGGCTTTATCAAGCGCGGCGTCCCGATCAAAGGTTTTCGGTCGGCCACGGCTTTTTTTGGTACAGCAGGTCACATCGTTGGTCATAGCGCCGCCTGAATAATGATGTTTGTTGAACGATCATTATAAAAATAACCGGCGACCTTTACAAACTTTGCACAACCCCTTGATGTTCCATGACATCTACCGGCATACCAGAACGAACCTGCATTACTTCAGCCATCAGCGCGGTATTCGTTTGTCCATCGGCTTTGAACGCTTCCATTGCGCTGTTTAATACGATCGGCTGTGTTTTCGGATCGTCATTAATGGATTTGGACAGCGGTTGATGCACTTCCACCAGACGCCTGCCGTCAGGCTCCACCGAGGCTTTGATCGGCGTGTTAATGATATTCACTTTGGTGCCCGGCGTGACTTTTTTAAACAACGTGGCGATATCGCCATCGCGCAGACGGATGCAACCGGAGCTGACGCGCATACCAATGCCGAAATCCGCATTGGTCCCGTGCAGCAGATACACGCCGCCGTAGGCCGCCAGACGAATGGCGTGATGCCCCATGGGGTTATCCGGGCCGGCAGGGACGACGGCGGGCAGATCGATGCCCTGGGCTTTATAGCGAGCGCGAATATTCGCGGTAGGGGTCCAGGTCGGGTTCGCGCGTTTATCCGACACCGTGGTCACCATGGTAGGCGTTAACGTGTCGCCACCCAGCTGGCCAATGCCGATAGGGTAGATGGTCACCTCGTTTTTTCCTGGCGGATAATAATAAAGACGCAGTTCAGCGAGGTTAATAACCATTCCTTCGCGCGGTACATCCGGCAGCAGCGTTTGCAGGGGAATGGTCAGCACGCTGCCCGCACGGGGCACATAAGGATCAACACCGGGATTCGCCTGTAGCAGCGCCAGGAAGCCGACGTTGTATTTTTTAGCGATTGCTTCCAGCGAGCCGCCGTCGTTCTCAACGAGGTGGAAGCGGTTTTCTCCCACCACACGGCTGCCCGCCGCGGGCAGCGGCCAGGTGTTCGCCTGGGCGGGAAGGGCAAGGGCCAGCATTGAGGCGACGCCAACGTACGCCAGCCAACGGGTAAAACGCGAGGTTATCATTAGTATCATCACCCACAGGTATTTTCAGGTTATTGTTATTTCAAAATAAACCTTAATTATGGATGGCGAACGTGTCGGGAAATCCAGGGGAAGTGCAAAGAGTTTGTAAAGGCTGGCGCACCGCCGCAGGACGGTGCGCCAGTGACATCAGGCGACGGCGTTTTCCGCCAGTTTCTGCATAAACTGACGCACCCATTCGATACGGTTTTTTCGCTCGCCCAGATCCTGGAAGAACTTCAGGCGCGTCGGTCCGTCGAGGCGGAAATGCTGCGGCTGCTTCTGCAGCAGACCAATCAGCCACACCGGATCAACATGGTTCTTCTCGGCGAACTCAATGGTACCGCCTTTGTCATTGCCCTCCAGCTTGCGAATGCCCAGCCGTTGCGCCTGTTGACGCAGCAGTGCCACCTCAAGCAGGGTGCGTGCCGGATCCGGCAGCAGGCCGAAGCGGTCAATCAGCTCCACCTTGATCTCATCCAGCTCGTTCTCACTTTTCGCACTGGCGATCCGTTTATAGAACGACAGACGCGTATTGACGTCAGGAATATAATCATCCGGGATCAGCGCGGGCATACGCAGTTCCACTTCAGTCTGCTGACTGGTGAGATCCTCAAGGGACGGCTCGCGCCCGGCTTTCAACGCATCAACGGCATTTTCCAGCATCTCCATATACAGCGAGAAACCAATCGTCTCCATCTGGCCGCTCTGATCTTCTCCGAGCAGTTCCCCGGCCCCACGGATCTCAAGATCGTGCGTGGCCAGCGCAAAGCCCGCCCCCAGATCTTCCAGCGAGGCAATGGCTTCGAGGCGTTTTTTCGCATCACTGGTCATCGCTTTCGGATGCGGCGTCAGCAGCCAGGCGTAGGCCTGATGATGCGAACGCCCGACGCGGCCACGCAGCTGGTGCAACTGCGCCAGACCAAAGTGATCGGCCCGCTCAATGATAATGGTGTTGGCGGTGGGAATGTCGATCCCGGTTTCGATGATGGTGGTGCACACCAGCACGTTAAAGCGCTGATGATGGAAATCATTCATCACCCGCTCCAGCTCGCGTTCGCGCATCTGACCGTGGCCGATGGCGATACGGGCTTCCGGCACCAGTTCAGCCAGCCGCTGGGCAGCTTTCTGAATGTTCTCCACATCGTTGTAGAGATAGTATACCTGGCCGCCACGCAGGATTTCACGCAGCATGGCTTCGCGCACCACCAGATCGTCGTACTCGCGCACAAAGGTCTTTACCGCCAGACGACGGGCGGGCGGAGTGGCGATAATTGACAGATCGCGCATACCGCTCATGGCCATATTCAGCGTACGCGGGATCGGCGTGGCGGTCAGCGTCAGAATATCCACGTCGGCGCGCATCGCTTTGATGCGCTCTTTATGGCGCACGCCGAAGCGGTGCTCTTCATCGACGATCAGTAATCCCAGATCGCGCATCTTCACATCGCTTTGCAGCAGCTTGTGCGTGCCAACCAGAATATCAATTTTACCCTCGGCGGCCTGCTCGAGGATCTGCGCCTGCTCTTTAGCGCTGCGGAAGCGGGAGAGCATCTCGATACGCACCGGCCAGTTGGCGAAGCGGTCGCGGAAGTTATCATAGTGCTGCTGCGCCAGCAGGGTGGTCGGTACCAGCACCGCCACCTGCTTGTGGTTTTCCACTGCCAGGAAGGCCGCGCGCATCGCCACTTCGGTTTTCCCGAAGCCCACGTCGCCGCACACCAGGCGATCCATGGCCAGCGGCTGACACATATCGCTGAGCACCGCGTTGATGGCCTGCGCCTGATCGGGCGTGGTTTCAAACGGGAAGCCTTCGCAGAACAGTTGGTATTGCTCACGGTCATGCTTAAACGCAAAACCGCTTTTCGCGGCGCGCTGGGCGTAAATATCCAGCAGCTCCGCCGCCACATCGCGGACTTTTTCCGCGGCTTTCTGCCGCGCCCGTGACCAGGCATCGCTGCCCAGTTTATGCAGCGGTGCATTGTCTTCCGCCCCCCCGGCGTAGCGGCTGATCAGATGCAGGGAGGAGACCGGCACATAAAGTTTGGCATCCCCGGCGTAGGTGAGCATCAGGTATTCGCCTTTGATGCCGCCTGCTTCCAGCGTGGTCATCCCCGCATAGCGTCCGACGCCGTGCTCCAGATGCACCACCGGCTGACCAGGATGCAGCTCCGCAAGGTTACGGATCAGCGTATCCGGGTTAATGGTGCGGCGATTGTCCTGGCGGCGGCGAGAGACGCGCTCACCCAGTAAATCGCTTTCGCAGATCAGCGCCCGGTTACGCAGGGTATCGATAAAGCCGCGTTCCGCCGCACCAATAATCAGATAACGTCCGTTGCCGCTGGCCTCATCCAGACGCTGAATACGCTTAGGTGCGATTTTAATACGCGCCAGCAGCTCGCCTAACGCTTCCCGGCGGCCCTCGCTTTCCACCGAAAACACCACCGGACCGCTGAAGGATTCGATAAATTTACGCAGCGCGTCGAGCGGCGCTTTTTGCTGCGCCTGCACCGCCAGATCCGGCAGCGTCTGATAGCCCAGATTGGTGTTGGCAGCTTTGTCGGCCAGCTTGTCGGTTTTCAGCTGGATACGCGGCCAGCCTTTTAGCTCGCCGAACAGTTCGTCTGTACGCAGCCACAGGCGGGACGGCGGTAGCAGCGGTCGCATCGGATCGACGCCGCGATTTTCATAACGCGCGTGTGTGTCGTTCTGAAAGCGTTCTGCGCTGGTTTCCAGATCGCCGGTATTCACAATCAGCGTGTTGGCCGGGAAATAGCTGAACAGCGCAGGCAGCGGCTCGCTGAAGAACAGCGGCTGCCAGTATTCGATGCCGGTCGGCAGGGTGCCTTTGCTCACCTGCTGATAGATGTGCTCTGCATCGCGCTTCACATCAAAATTGTCACGCCACTGGCTGCGGAACAGTTCGATGGCGGCTTTATCCGTCGGGAATTCGTGGGCAGGCAGCAGATTAATGGCCTCCACTTCTTCCAGCGTGCGTTGCGTGTCGGCATCGAACAGGCGCAGGCTGTCGATTTCATCATCAAAGAAATCAATACGATAGGGCTGTTCGCTGCCCATCGGGTAGAGATCCAGCAACGCGCCACGCGTGGCATATTCACCGTGCGCCATCACCTGATCGACATGCCGGTAACCAGCGTTATCCAGCTGCGCGCGCAGCGCATCACGGGACAGCCGCTGGCCTTTTTTCATCACCAGCGCATGACCATGCAGGAAGCTGTGCGGGCAGACACGCTGCATCAGCGTATTCACGGGCATGATCAGCACGCCGCGCTGCATGGCGGGCAGCTGATAGAGCGTCGACAGACGGGAGGAGATAATCTCCTGATGCGGCGAGAAGCTATCGTAGGGCAGCGTTTCCCAGTCGGCCAGATTCATCACCAGATGATCGGTAAACTGCCTGATTTCGTCGTGCAGACGCAGCGCGTTTTGCATATCGGGCGCGATCAGTACTACCGGACCGCTATGGCGTTCAACGATTTCGGCCACTTCGGTGGCGCAGGCGCTGCCAGTAAGTTCGCCCAGCTGACGCTGGTCGCCCGCTCTGGAGGGCAGGGAGTAACGGAATTGTTCAGGCATAGCGGATGTCATGATCTCTTAAGGGTACGCCCCCGATATGGGGGCATGCCACTGAAACACAATGCAGTTTATTATCCTCGATCATGCCATTTTAGCAAAGGCAACCGTCAACGGGCGGCCATCGCCGGGCGTAAATCTACCGGTGGCGAGAAGAACAGATCGCCAAACAGACGCGTTGAGAGCGTGCGCACCATCAGTCCCACGGCGGTACAAATCAGCAGACTGATGAACGGATAGACCAGCAGCAGCGCCAGTTCAACCATCGGCGGCAACTGCGCCTGATTAAGCAGCGGGATCAGCGCCAGGCTAAAGCCTTCAATCAGAATACGGTGAGTGGTGTAAATCGCGATGGTATTAGAACCCACCACATTAAGCAGATTGTTTTCGCCGGGCGGAAAGCGCAGCTCAAGCTGCAAAAACAGCTTCATGATCAGCACAATCGAGAACAACGACAGCAGCAGCGGCACGTTCTTAAACCACAACAGTACCGCCGCGACAAACGCCACCGCCAGCCACAGACCATAACGACGCAGCGGCACGGTTTTGATCACCTCCATCACCGCGACGCCATACCAGGCACCCAGACTGTAATAGATCACATTGCGCACCACGCTGTTCAGCCCCCACCATGGCAGCGGCAGGAAATTAATAGCGACGGATAACACCGCCAGCAGCACCATCACCGGAGCTTTCCAGCGTTGCAGCATCTTACACAGCACAAAATAGACCAGCAGCGCATACAGATACCACAGGCTGGTGCTCGCGGTGAGCATACCGTGCAGGAAACCGGTAAATGATCCGGCATAGGCGGCGTTAGCGGTGGTGCTCAAATCCCGTTCCGGGGCCAGCCAGTCGTTCAACGCACCGATCGCCAGCCACTGCAATACGCCCCACAGCGCCAGTACATAAAAAATACTCCACAGGCGTTTATCCACGCAGCCTTCCCATTTCACCTCTTCCACATACCGGCGGATCAGATAGCCGGAAATGAAGAAGAACACCGGCATACGGAAGGGGGCAAGGTACAAATTAAAGTAGATCCAGCACTTCGACAGCGTTTCCGACAGCGGATGTTGCAGACCTTCCAGGTGCGGGTAGAAGGTAATCACCGAGTGGTAAATCACCACCAGACAGATACACAACCCTTTGATCTGATTAATCCATAATGCTTTTTGTTTCATTGTTACCGCGAACCTGTTTTGCCAAAATTCAGGCGTTAATTGTGGTGATGCCGCGCAAGGCTGTAATGCGTAAAGGTCTGGATTTGGACGGGGGGAGGGATTTTTCGGAAAAAGATCAGACGCGACAATGCAGGCATACTGTACAAATGATGAAATAGCGGTTTGATTTTTCAGAACTTTTTAGGTCTATTCCCGACAATTCTTCTCGTTTAACCGATTTACCATCCCTGGTTTCGCTTATATACTCCCAAGTCTGCTCATTGCAACCAGACGGATTTCATGTATCAACCTGTCGCACTATTCATAGGCCTGCGCTACATGCGCGGGCGTGCAGTCGACCGCTTCGGTCGCTTTGTCTCCTGGCTTTCCACCATTGGCATTACGCTCGGCGTGATGGCGCTGGTCACGGTGTTATCGGTGATGAACGGCTTTGAACGCGAACTGCAAAATAACATTCTGGGGCTGATGCCACAGGCCGTGCTGAGTGCCGATCGCGGTTCCCTTGATCCGCAAAAAGTGCCGGAAAGCGCCGCCCGCCTGCCAGGCGTCAACCGCATCGCGCCGCTGACTACCGGGGATGTGGTGCTGCAAAGCGCGCGCAGCGTGTCGGTGGGCGTGATGCTCGGTATCGATCCGGCGCAGAAAGATCCTCTGTCACCGTTTCTGGTCAACGTGCAACAAAGCGATTTGCAGCCGGGCAAGTACAACGTGATCCTTGGCGAACAGCTGGCCGGGCAACTGGGCGTTAACCGCGGCGATCAGCTGCGTGTGATGGTGCCCTCAGCCAGCCAGTTCACGCCGATGGGCCGTCTGCCCAGCCAGCGCCTGTTTACTGTGATTGGCACTTTTGCCGCTAACAGTGAAGTGGATGGCTATCAGATGCTGGTCAACATCCAGGATGCCTCGCGCCTGATGCGTTATCCGGCGGGAAATATCACCGGCTGGCGGCTGTGGCTCGACGAGCCGCTGAAAGTCGATCAGCTCAGCCAGCAGACCCTGCCGCAGGGCACGGTATGGCACGACTGGCGCGATCGCAAAGGCGAGCTGTTCCAGGCGGTGCGTATGGAAAAAAATATGATGGGGCTGCTGCTGAGCCTGATCGTCGCCGTGGCGGCCTTTAACATCATTACCTCTCTTGGCCTGATGGTGATGGAGAAGCAGGGCGAAGTGGCTATTCTGCAAACCCAGGGACTGACGCCGCGCCAGATCATGGCGGTGTTTATGGTGCAGGGGGCCAGCGCCGGGATCATCGGTGCGCTGCTCGGTGCGCTACTGGGCGCGCTGCTCGCCAGCCAGCTTAACAATTTAATGCCGATCATTGGCGCACTGCTGGATGGTGCTGCGCTGCCGGTAGTCATTGAGCCGCTACAGGTGATTGTAATTGCGCTGGTGGCGATGGCCATCGCGTTGCTGTCCACGCTTTACCCTTCATGGCGCGCCGCCGCCACCCAACCCGCTGAGGCTTTACGTTATGAATAAGATCCTGTTGCAATGCGACAACCTGTGCAAACGCTATCAGGAAGGGAACGTGCAAACGGATGTGCTGCACGATGTCAGCTTCAGCGTGGGTCAGGGTGAAATGATGGCGATTGTCGGCAGCTCCGGCTCCGGCAAAAGCACCTTGCTGCATCTGTTAGGCGGGCTGGACACGCCCACCTCAGGCGATGTGATCTTTGACGATCAGCGCATGAGCAAACTGTCGTCCACCGCCAAAGCCGAACTGCGTAACCGTGAACTGGGCTTTATCTACCAGTTTCACCATCTGCTGCCGGATTTTACCGCCCAGGAAAACGTGGCGATGCCGCTGTTGATCGGCAAACACAAACCGGCAGACATCGAACGACGCGCGCGGGAAATGCTGGCGGCGGTAGGGCTTGAGCACCGCGCAAAACACCGTCCGTCAGAGCTGTCCGGCGGCGAGCGTCAGCGCGTGGCTATCGCCCGTGCGCTGGTGAATAACCCGCGTCTGGTGCTGGCGGATGAGCCGACCGGTAACCTGGACGCGCGCAACGCCGACAGTATTTTTGCCCTGCTCGGTGAGCTGAATAAGATGCAGGGCACCGCCTTTCTGGTGGTGACGCACGATCTGCAACTGGCGCGCCGCATGACCCGCCAGCTCGAAATGCGCGATGGTCGCCTGACCGCCGATCTGACGCTGATGGGAGCGCAGTAATGGCCTCGCCTTTATCTCTTCTGATTGGGCTGCGGTTCAGCCGTGGTCGACGTCGCAGCGGCATGGTGTCGCTGATTTCAGTGATCTCCACCGTCGGTATTGCGCTGGGCGTGGCAGTGCTCATCGTCGGCCTCAGCGCGATGAACGGCTTCGAGCGTGAGCTGAACAACCGTATTCTGGCCGTTGTGCCGCACGGTGAAATCGAAGCGGTTAACCAGCCGTGGAATAACTGGACCGAGGCGCTGGCGAAAGTCGAAAAAGTACCGGGCATCGTGGCCGCCGCCCCCTACATCAACTTTACCGGGCTGGTGGAGAGCGGGGCCAACCTGCGCGCCATTCAGGTGAAAGGCGTCGATCCGCAGCAGGAGACGCGACTCAGCGCCTTGCCGCGCTTCGTGCAGAACAACGCCTGGTCCGGCTTTAAAGCGGGTGAACAGCAGGTGATCATCGGCAAGGGCGTCGCCGACGCGCTGAAGGTCAAGCAGGGCGACTGGGTATCGATCATGATCCCCAACGCCAGTGCCGATCACAAACTACAACAGCCAAAACGCGTTCGCCTGCACGTCAGTGGTATTTTGCAGCTAAGCGGTCAGCTTGATCACAGCTTCGCGATGATCCCGATGCAGGATGCCCAGCAGTATCTGGACATGGGTGACAGTGTCACGGGTATCGCGCTGAAAGTGAATGATGTCTTTAACGCGCAAAAACTGGTGCGTGACGCAGGCGAAGTGACCAACAGCTATGTCTACATCAAGAGCTGGATCGGCACCTATGGCTATATGTACCGGGACATCCAGATGATCCGCGCCATTATGTATCTGGCGATGGTGCTGGTGATCGGCGTCGCCTGTTTTAACATCGTCTCCACGCTGGTGATGGCGGTGAAAGACAAGAGCGGTGATATCGCGGTGCTGCGTACGCTGGGGGCGAAAGACGGCCTCATCCGCGCGATTTTTGTCTGGTATGGTCTGCTGGCCGGGCTGTTCGGAAGCCTGTGCGGCGTGCTCATCGGCGTGCTGGTGTCGCTGAATCTCACGCCGATCATGAATGGCCTCGAGCGTCTTATTGGTCATCAGTTCCTCTCCGGCGACATCTATTTTATTGATTTCCTGCCGTCAGAGCTGCATGCGCTGGATGTGGTCTACGTGCTGGTTACGGCGCTGGTGCTGAGCCTGTTGGCCAGCTGGTATCCAGCCCGCCGCGCCAGCAACATTGATCCGGCGAGGGTACTGAGCGGCCAATAACCGACAAGGAGTGGCGATGTATTACGGATTTGATATTGGTGGTACAAAAATTGCGATGGGCGTTTTCGACGCTGACCGGCGGTTATGCCATGAAACCCGTGTCGCCACGCCCCGTGAAAGTTATGACGCGTTTCTTAACGCGGTCGCGTCTCTGGTGCATGAGGCCGATGCACGCTATGGCGTGAAAGGCTCGGTTGGCATCGGTATCCCCGGTATGCCGGAAACCGCAGACGGCACGCTGTATGCCGCCAACGTGCCGGCGGCCAGTGGTAAACCGCTGCGCGGGGATCTCTCGGCGCTGCTGGCGCGGGATGTCCGACTGGACAACGACGCCAACTGCTTTGCGCTGTCGGAAGCCTGGGACGATGAATTTAAGCAGTATCCGCTGGTGATGGGGCTGATCCTCGGCACTGGCGTTGGCGGTGGTCTGGTGCTGAACGGCAAATCCATTACCGGACGCAGCTATATCACCGGCGAGTTCGGACATATCCGTCTGCCGGTCGATGCCTTTGATATCGTCGGCTTCGACTTCCCGCTGACCCGTTGCGGCTGCGGCAAACTCGGCTGTATTGAGAACTATCTTTCTGGTCGCGGCTTTGCATGGCTGTACCAACACTTCTACGATCAATCTTTATCCTCCCCGGAAATTATCGCGCTCTATGAGCAGGGAGATACCCAGGCCCGCGCCCATGTGGCGCGCTACGCGGATCTGCTCGCGGTGTGCCTGGGCAATATACTGACGATTGTGGACCCCGATTTGCTGGTCATCGGCGGAGGATTATCTAATTTCTCCGCGCTGACCACGCTTATCGCCGACCGCTTACCGCCGCATTTGCTGCCTGTTGCCCGCCTGCCGCGTATTGAACGCGCACGCCATGGCGATGCAGGTGGTATGCGCGGGGCGGCCTTCCTTCACCTCACCGACTAGCCTAAAGAGGTTGATATGCAGTCGCGCCGGTTACATCGTCTAAGCCGTTTTCGCCGTAACAAACGCCGTCTGCATGAGCGTTTACGTCAGCGAATTTTTTTCAGAGACAGAGTGGTGCCCGAAGTGATGGAAAAACCGAGAGTGGTGGTACTGACCGGGGCGGGGATCTCCGCCGAGTCAGGCATTCGCACTTTCCGCGCGGCCGATGGCCTGTGGGAAGAACATCATGTCGAAGACGTTGCCACGCCGGAAGGGTTCGCCCGCGATCCGGCGCTGGTGCAGTCATTTTATAACGCCCGCCGTCGCCAGTTGCAGCAGCCAGAGATCGCGCCGAACGCCGCGCACCTGGCGCTCGCGCAACTGGAAGCCGCCCTTGGCGATCGTTTTCTGCTGGTGACGCAGAATATCGATAACCTGCATGAACGCGCCGGCAATACAAACGTCCTGCATATGCATGGTGAACTGCTGAAAGTACGCTGTACCCAAAGTGGCCAGGTGCTGGAGTGGACCGGAGATATTACGCCGGAAGACAAATGCCACTGCTGCCAGTTCCCCTCGACGCTGCGCCCACACGTGGTGTGGTTCGGCGAAATGCCGCTGGGGATGGATGAGATATACAGCGCGCTGGCGATGGCCGACGTATTTATCGCCATCGGCACTTCCGGGCACGTCTATCCCGCTGCGGGCTTTGTGCATGAAGCGCGTTTACAGGGCGCGCATACGGTTGAACTCAACCTCGAGCCAAGTCAGGTCGGCAGCGAATTTGAAGAGAAGCATTACGGACTGGCGAGTGTGGTGGTGCCGGAGTTTGTAGAGAGATTGCTGAAAGGGCTGTGAGATAATCCCTCACCCCAGGAGAGGGGTCAGTCCTATCGTGGACTCGCCTTTCTCCCTCTCCGCTGGGGAGAGGGTCGGGGTGAGGGGAAGGATTTACCGTCCGGCTTTCAGCTTCTGATAATACTCTTCATAAAGCGCGCTTGCTGCGCCGACATCGTTCTGCCATTCGCCTTTGCTGATGGTGTCTGCATCCGGATACAGCGATTTGTCATTCGCCACGTCCGGGGCCAGCAGTTTACGTGCCGCCAGGTTTGGCGTCGGATAGCCGATGGTTTCCGCCACCTGTTTCGCCACGTCCGGGCGCAGCAGGAAGTTAATTAACTTCAGCGCGCCGTCGACGTTTTTCGCGTTGGCCGGGATCGCCAGGCTGTCCATCCAGAAAATACCGCCTTCTTTCGGCCAGACGATCTGCAACGGCGTACCTGACTGACGCGCCACATACGCCGAGCCGTTCCACACCATTCCCAGATTGACTTCGCCTTCCATGTACGGGTTCGCCGGATTATCCGAGTTAAACGCGGCCACGTTTGGCATCAGTTTTTTCAGCTCCTGATATGCCGCTTCGATCTCTTTCGGATCGGTGGTATTGCCGGACATACCCAGCTTACGCAGCGCCACCTGGAACACTTCCCGCGCGTCGTCGGTCAGCAGCAGGCTGCTTTTGTATTCCGGTTTCCACAAGTCGCCCCAGCCAGTAATGGTGGACGGATTGATAGCTTCGCTGTTCACACCGATGGCGGTCGCGCCCCAGATATAGGGAATGGAATAGTCGTTCTGCGGATCGAATGGCTTGTTGAGCATATCCGGATCGAGGTTACCGAAGTTAGTGAGCTTCGTTTTATCGATCTTCTGGATCATGCCCTCTTTGCGCATTTTATCGACGAAATAGGTGGAGGGCACCACCAGATCGTACGCGCCGTCTTTGTAGGTTTTAAGCTTGGCGTACATGGTTTCATTCGACTCGTAGGTCGAATAGATCACCTTGATCCCTGTCTCTTTGGTGAACTGTTCCAGCAGGCCAGGCGGCACATACTCGGTCCAGTTATAGAAATAGAGCGTATTGTTGTCCGCGTGCGCAGCGCTCATACCCATTGCCAGAGCGCCCGCTGCGAGCAGGTGGCGTGACCATTTGATCATTTTAACGTCCCCTGAGATTTGGTTTTATCACGTGCAATAAGCTGACTGGCGATCACCAGAACCAGCGAGAGTACTAACAGAATAGTCGCCAGCGCGTTCACCTCCGGTGACACGCCGACTTTCACCATTGAATAGATTTTCAATGGCAGAATTTCATAGCCCGGCCCGGTGACAAAAGAAGAGACCACTACATCATCCATCGACAGGGTAAAGCTCAGCACCCAGCCGGCAGCCACGGCAGGCATCGCCAGCGGCAGAATGATTTTGCGCAAAATGGTCACTTCACTGGCACCCAGATCTTTTGCCGCTTCCAGCATCCGCACATCAAATCCTTTCAGCCGTGAATAGACGGTGACCACTACAAACGGCAGGCAGAAGGTGATGTGCGAAAACAGCAGCGACCAGAAGCCCAGTTGAATGCCGATCAGCATAAACAGCACCAGCAGCGAAATAGCCATGACGATGTCCGGGGACATCATCACCACAAACAGCATGCCGCTGACGAAAGGTTTGCCGCGAAAACGGTAACGGTAAAGCGCCACTGCCGTCAGCGAGCCAATCAGCGTGGCAAAGGTCGCCGACAGCACCGCCATGGTCAGCGAGTGACGGGCGGCCTGTAACAGGCTGTCGTTATTCATCAGCAGACTATACCAGTCGGTGGTAAAACCGTGCCAGTTAATGCCAAAACGGGCCTGATTAAAGGAGTTCACGATCAGAATGATGATCGGAATATAAAGAAAAGCGTAAATGGCGGCCATAAAACCGCCGCGCAGCAGGCGACCGATCATTCCAGTTCCACCTTTTTATTCAGAAAACGCATTGCCCGCCAGTAGACCAGCAGCATCAGGCCCATGACTACCGTCAGCGTAATGCTGGTGGCGGAGCCGAACGGCCAGTCGCGAATATTCAGGAACTGGCTTTTAATGACGTTACCAATCAGCAGGTTTTTCGCGCCGCCCATCAGATCCGAGACGTAGAACAGCCCCATCGCCGGCAGCATCACCAGCAGACAGCCCGCGATAATGCCCGGCATGGTCAGCGGAATAATAATGCGGATAAAGGTTTGCAGCTTGCTGGCACCCAGATCGCGGGCGGCCTCCAGCAGCGGTTTATCGAGTTTTTCGATGCTCGACCACAGCGGCATCACCATAAACGGCAGCAGGATATAGACCAGCCCGATGATCACCGCGCCCGGCGTGAACATAATGCGCAGCGGCGTATCAATCACCCCCAGCCACAGCAGAAACGCATTCAGATAGCCTTTGGTGCTGAGAAACAGCTTCAGGCCGTAAATGCGGATCAGGGAGTTGGTCCAGAAGGGGACGATCAGTAAAAACAGCAGCAACGGGCGCACCTTCTGCGGCAGCTTCGCCAGAAACCATGCAAAAGGATAGCCGAGCGCCAGGCAGGCGAGGGTGGCGATCAGCGCCATATTCAGCGAGTGCAGCAGCACATCGAAATAGAGCGGATCGAGCAGACGCGAATAGTTGTCCAGCGTAAACACCATGCTGACAAACGAGGCATCGTCACGGGTTAAGAAGCTGGTGACAATGATCATCAGGTTGGGCAGAAAGACAAACAGCACAAGCCAGCCGACGACGGTCGCGATCACCACATTCTGGAATTTACTTGTGCTCTTCATCAGGCAGTACGACCTCCCAGCTTTCTACCCAGTTGATGGCCATCTTTTGATCCAGCGAGTGGTCAAAATCCGGGTCGTCTTCGTTAAAGAATTCGCTGACCATCACCATCTTGCCGTTTTCCAGCTCCACCATCGATTCCAGCGTCATGCCTTTGTAGTTGCGCTCGCGCACAAAGCCAATCAGACCTTCCACCTCGCGGCTGTCGTTGATCTCCTCAACGCGCAGATCTTCCGGGCGCAGCATGACGTTCAGACGCTGGCCTTTAACCACCGGGAAATTGACGTGGATATTACATTCGCGGCCTTCGACGCTGGCACGCACGCGCTGCTCGTCCAGGCGTTCAATGACCGTGGCGTTGAAAAGGTTGATCTCGCCGATAAAGCTGGCGACGAACAGATTCTTCGGCTCTTCGTAAATTTCACGCGGTGTGCCGTCCTGCTCGATCTTACCGTCGCGCATCACCACGATACGGTCGGACATGGTCAGCGCTTCTTCCTGATCGTGAGTTACGAACACAAAGGTGATGCCGAGCTTACGTTGCAGGGCCTTGAGTTCGTTCTGCATCTGTTTGCGCAGTTTGTAATCGAGTGCAGAGAGGGATTCGTCGAGCAGTAACAGACGCGGCTTGTTGACCACCGCTCGGGCGATGGCGACGCGCTGCTGTTGTCCGCCGGACAGCTGATGCGGTTTACGTTCGGCGAAGGTATCCAGCTGCACCATGCGCAGGGCTTCGGTCACGCGCGGGGTAATTTGATCGGCTGGCGTTTTTTGCATTCGCAGGCCAAAGGCCACGTTTTCAAAAACGGTCATGTGCGGGAAAAGCGCATAGCTTTGAAAAACCGTATTGACGTGGCGGTGTTCAGCCGGAACCTGGGTGATGTCCTGGTCTTCGAGATGGATATGACCGGCATCCACGTTTTCCAGCCCGGCAATCAGGCGCAGAACCGTGGTTTTACCACAGCCAGAGGGGCCAAGCAGTGTCAGGAATTCGCCATTATTGATGGTCAGGTTAAGATCGGAAATAACATTTTTTCCATCAAAGCTTTTCCGGATTCCCGCCAGATGCACCAACGGCGAAAGCGAACGCGTGTGTGTATTCAATTTTTTACTCTGTCCCATGTAGACGCAACGGACGGCTTACCATTGCGGGGTTTGTGATTAACCACCTTAGGGTTTGACACATTAATAAGGCCTGGCATTCTACGGCAAAGCACTGAAATCGCCAATCCTTGTGAGATATTCCCTTTCAGAGGCGGATTTTCTCAACCATGCTTAACTCTGGGTCGCGTAAGCTAAAAAATTCTCGTTTGCACGGGTAAAAGTGACCTGACGCAATATTTCTGTTTTCACGCTTATCAATAATGTTGTCTCAAATAGTGAGGGTGGCCCGCATGGATAATTTACTAGAGCGTTTTTTGCACTACGTTTCGCTGGATACACAATCAAAACCGGGCGTCAGACAGGTTCCGAGTACTGAAGGGCAATGGAAGCTGTTGGAGTTGCTAAAAGAACAGCTGGAAGAGATGGGGCTTATTAACGTCACCCTGAGCGAAAAAGGCACGGTGATGGCTACCCTGCCAGCCAACGTACCGGGCGACATTCCGGCCATCGGCTTTATTTCGCATGTTGACACCTCACCTGACTTTACCGGCAAGAACGTTAATCCGCAGATTGTCGAGAACTATCGCGGCGGCGATATTGCGCTTGGCGTGGGCGATGAAGTGTTATCCCCGGTCATGTTCCCGGTGCTGCACCAGCTGCTCGGCCAGACGCTGATCACCACCGACGGCAAAACGCTGCTCGGAGCCGACGACAAAGCAGGCGTGGCAGAAATCATGACGGCACTGTCGGTGCTGATCCAGCAAAATATCCCCCATGGCGATATTCGCGTGGCCTTTACGCCGGATGAAGAGGTGGGCAAAGGCGCGAAACATTTTGACGTCGAAGCCTTCGATGCGCGCTGGGCTTATACCATTGACGGCGGCGGCGTAGGCGAGCTGGAATTTGAAAACTTCAACGCCGCATCGGTGACCATCAAAATTGTTGGCAACAACGTCCATCCCGGCACCGCGAAAGGCGTCATGGTCAATGCATTGTCCCTTGCCAGCCGCATCCATGCTGAAGTACCGCCAGAGGAAAGCCCGGAGCAAACGGAAGGGTATGAAGGGTTTTATCATCTGACCAGCATTAAAGGAACCGTAGATCGCGCCGAGATGCACTACATCATCCGCGATTTTGACCGCCAGGCTTTTGAGGCGCGCAAACGTAAAATGATGGAGATCGCCAAAAAGGTCGGCAAGGGGCTGCATCCGGACTGCTATATAGAACTGGTGATCGAGGACAGCTATTACAATATGCGCGATAAAGTCGCTGAGTTTCCGCATATTATCGACATTGCCCAACAGGCGATGCGCGATTGCGACATTGAACCGGTCATGAAACCCATCCGCGGCGGCACCGACGGCGCACAGTTATCCTTTATGGGTTTGCCATGCCCGAACATCTTTACCGGTGGCTATAACTACCATGGCAAGCATGAATTCGTGACGCTGGAAGGCATGGAAAAAGCGGTAAAAGTGATCGTGCGTATCGCAGAGTTAACGGCAAAAAGCCATTAACGCCGGGCGGCGCTGCGCTTGCCCGGCCTACGTTTTGGGTTCGACCATACCGTTGTAGGCCCGGTAAGCGCAGCGCCACCGGGCGTCACAATTCCCCCAGGTAAAGGATTACCGCATGTCAAATTATCGTCGGCACTACATCCCCGGTGGCAGCTGGTTTTTTACCGTTAACCTGAAAAACCGGCAAAGTGACGTGTTGATCCGCCACGTTGATCTGCTTCGCAAGGCCACATCCTTTGTTAAACAACGTAAACCCTTCCATATTAATGCCTGGGTTATTCTTCCCGATCACATGCACTGCATCTGGACACTACCCGCGAATGACAGCGATTTTTCCGGTCGCTGGCGGGATCTGAAGAAAATGTTCACCCGCTCGCTGAACAGAGGTGAAGTCTGGCAGCCCAGGTTCTGGGAGCATACCTTACGTGACGAGGAGGATATGCGCCGCCATCGGGATTACATCAATATTAATCCGGTAAAGCATGGCTGGGTGGCGCGGGTGCGCGACTGGCCTTATTCAACGTTTCATCGTGATGTGCGGGACGGTATTTATTCGCCTGACTGGGCGGGTGAGGTAGGGGAGTGGCCCGTAGGGGAGCGGCGGGAAGAATAGTATCGCCGGGCGGCGCTGCGCTTGCCCGGCCTACGTTTTGGGTTCGACCATACCGTTGTAGGCCCGGTAAGCGCAGCGCCACCGGGCCTGTTCACATCTTAATCTTCAAAGAACCAGTAACCGCTGTTGACCAGCGCGGCGAGCATAGCGAGGAAAGAAGGATCTTCCAGCGCATCGCCAAGCGTGTCGGCGGTGATCACCATATGGCTGGCAAGTGCTGCCAGTGCAGGGCGGTGCGGTGACTCAATCTTCTCACCGTTGGCGAAGACATCATCGCCAATCCGCAACACGCGTAGCCCGCCCAGACGCACCAGTTTATCGCCCTGTTGCAGTGAATCGTAGATCTCATCCGGCTGATACGGCGGTTCCGGCGGAGCGACATCCAGCTCGTGACGCGACTGGGAGACAAACTCGCCAAACCACTGCTGGAAATGCTCCGGCTGATTGATCAGATCGAGCATGGTGGCTCGCAGACGATCCAGCTCCTGTGGCAGAATGTCTGCCGGATGTTCGCGCGGTGGCACGTCCGGATCGGTATAACGCTGGCTGCCCAGTTCACGCTGTAATACATAGTCGGCAAAACCGCTGATCAGCTCGCGGCCACTCGGCGCGCGGAAGCCCACCGAATAGTTCATCGAGTTTTCCAGCGAATAGCCTTCATGCGGGAATCCTGGCGGGATATAGAGAATATCGCCTGGCTCCATCTCTTCATCGATGATGGCGTCGAAGGGATCGACCTGGAGCAGATCCGGGTGCGGACAGTGCTGTTTCATCGCCACTTTCTCGCCCACGCGCCAGCGTCGGCGGCCGGTACCCTGAATGATAAACACGTCGTACTGATCGAAATGCGGACCCACGCCGCCACCGGGCACGGAGAAGGAGATCATTAAATCATCAATGCGCCAGTCGGGGAGCATGCGGAAAGGGCGCATCAGCGCGGCGGTTGGCTGATGCCAGTGATCCACCGCCTGGACCAGCAGCGACCAGTTGGTTTCGCCGAGGTGATCGTAGCTCTCAAACGGCCCATGGCTGACCTGCCATTTGCCTTCCTGATGGCTCACCAGGCGGCTGTCCACTTCACTTTCCATTGCCAGTCCCGCCAGTTCATCCGGCGACAGTGGATCGACAAAATTTGCAAAACCCCGTTTCAGCACGACAGGGCGTTTTTGCCAGTAGCGTGCGATGAAGTCGGGCCAGTCTAACGTTAAATGGTAGTCCATATCATTTTCCAGGGCTTACGTACCTGAAACGGATTATAACGGAAGGATGACAGGCTGCGTGCAGCGGGCGCGCTTATTTTATCTGGATGCGCTAATTATCAGCGGAGATGAGATGCTGGCGGGCAAAAATCACTTCCATACGTGCGCCACCGAGCAGGCTTTCACCCGCCAGGATCCTGCCGTCATACTGCTCGACAATCTCCCGCGCTACCGACAAGCCTACCCCCTGGCCGGGCCGCAGCGTATCTGCGCGCTGACCACGGTCAAACACCAGATCGCGCTTACTTGCGGGAATACCAGGACCGTCATCTTCGACAATAATATGCAGCTGGTCTTCGTGCAGATGCGCGGACACTTCCACGAACTCCAGGCAGTATTTGCAGGCGTTATCCAGCACGTTGCCCATCACTTCCATAAAATCCGTCTGCTCGCCGACAAAAGTGATTTCCGGTGAGATATCGAGGCTGATGTCCACGCCTTTACGCTGGTAAACCTTATTCAACGCCGAGGTCAGATTATCCAGCAGCGGTGCGACCGGGTGCAGTTCGCGGCTCAACAACATACTGCCGCTGCGCATACTGGCGCGGTGCAGGTAATAGCCGATCTGTTGTGAAATGCGGCTGATCTGTTCAAGCATCACCGGCTCGGCGTCGCTGACCGTCAGCTTTTCGCTGCGCAACGAGCGCAGGGTGCTTTGCAGCACCGCCAGCGGCGTTTTCAGGCTGTGGGTGAGGTCAGTCAGGGTGGTGCGGTATTTATCATAGCGATCGCGCTCGCTTTTCAGCAGGCGGTTAAGATTGCTCACCAGGCTGGTCAGTTCGCGGGTCGTTTCCGGGTTCAGCCGCTCGCGATGATGTTCTTCCAGCTCGCGCACCTCGCCCGCCAGGGCTTCGATGGGGCGCAGGCTCCACCAGGCCGCGATCCACAGCAGCGGGATCACCAGCAGCAGATTGGCGGCCAGCACATAAATAAACCAGCTCCACACCATGTAAGAGCGCTTCAGTTCAATGGGGATGGTGTCGATCACCACAATAGAAAGCTGCGGCATACGCGCCGTGGCGGGATAAACGTTAATCGCCACCGAGTGCGTCATCTCACTGTCGCTGTCATCGTCGCGGATCGCCTGCAACTGCTGTTGGGCATTATGATCGCTGCTCAGCAGCAGGCTTGAGGCATTCACATCGGCTTCGATTTCATGAAAGCCGTTAGCCTGTAACCATTCCGGCCGAATACGTTTGATGAGCCACGGCACGTCGCGCTGCGCCCACAGCAGCTTGCCGTGCCGATCATAGATCAGCGCCATCGACGGGCTTTGCAGATTCAGGTTTTCGGGGATCTCAATACTGAAGTGATTATTTTCCCAGCGGGAGAGGGTATAAAACAGGTTGCTCTCGCCGCGCAGCAAACGGAAGGTGGTTTTATCGAAGCTGACGCTGTAACCCACCAGCGCCACCATACCGTAGGCCAGCGACAGCACCATTACCACGCCAGCGGTGGCCAGTAAAAAGCGTACCCGCAGCGAGAGCGGTAAAAGGCGACGCAGCAGTTTTCTCATTCGCGCAGTTCGAAAAGATAGCCCTGACCGCGCACGGTAGTGATCACATCATCCGGGTGCTGCGCCTGAATTTTCTTGCGCAGACGCCCCATCAGCACGTCGATGGTATGGCTTTCGCGCAGCTCCGCATCCGGATACAGCTGCAACATCAGCGAATCTTTGCTGACCACTTTGCCGCTGTTGCGGATCAGCGTTTCCATAATGGTGTACTCGAAGGCCGTGAGTTTGATCACTTCGCCATTTACCGACAGCTCCCGACGGGAAAGATCGACCTGGAACGGTGGCATGGAAATCACCTGTGACGCCAGCCCGCTGTTGCGGCGCATCAGCGCCTGCATCCGCGCCACCACTTCTTCGATATGAAACGGCTTGGTGACATAATCATCCGCACCGGCGCTCAGCACTTCGACTTTATCCTGCCAGCCTTCGCGGGCGGTCAGCACCAGCACCGGCAGCGAGACGTCATTGCTGCGCCAGCGGCGGATCAGCGACAGCCCGTCTTCATCCGGCAGGCCCAGATCCACCAGCGCAATATCGGGAATATGCTCGTTTAAGTAGTAATCGGCTTCTTTCGCATCTTCCGCATCGTCTACCTGATGGCCCAGCTCCTGTAGCTGTACTTTGAGATGGTGACGCAGAAGGGCATTGTCTTCCACTACGAGTACGCGCATTGTCTGGCCTCGCTGTTGTCTTTGATGTGATGAGTTTAACGCGGATTATGTTACGTAAGGCATAAACATTTACTAAACAGCCCCCTTTCCGGGCGGGAAGGGGGCGAAGGGCGGGGAAAATTACTTCAGTTCGTCAACCATGGTGATGGCGCGGCCAAGGTAATTCGCCGGGGTCATGGCCTTCAGACGCGTTTTCTCTTCTTCCGGCAGTTCGAGGCTGTCGATGAACTGCTTCATGCCTTCCGCGTCAACGCGCTTGCCGCGGGTCAGCTCTTTGAGCTTCTCATACGGCTTCTCGATGCCGTAACGACGCATAACCGTCTGGATCGGCTCGGCCAGCACTTCCCAGTTATGATCCAGCTCGTCCAGCAGACGCTCGCGGTTCACTTCCAGTTTGCTCACGCCTTTCAGCGTCGACTGATAGGCGATCAGCGCATAACCGATGCCAACGCCAAGGTTACGCAGCACGGTGGAGTCGGTCAGGTCGCGCTGCCAGCGGGAGACCGGCAGTTTGCTCGCCAGATGCTGCAACAGCGCATTCGACAGGCCCAGGTTGCCTTCGGAGTTTTCGAAGTCAATCGGGTTGACTTTGTGCGGCATGGTGGACGAGCCGATTTCACCGGCGATGGTTTTCTGCTTGAAGTGGTTCAGCGCCACGTAGCCCCACACATCACGGTCGAAATCGATCAGGATGGTGTTAAAGCGGGCGATGCAGTCAAACAGCTCGGCAATATAGTCGTGTGGCTCGATCTGCGTGGTGTACGGGTTCCACTGGATACCGAGGGAGGTCACAAACTCTTCGCTGAACTGGTGCCAGTCAACTTCCGGATACGCGGCAATATGCGCGTTATAGTTGCCCACGGCGCCATTGATTTTACCCAGGATCTCCACCTGCGCGAGCTGGCGGTACTGACGCTCCATACGGTAGACGACGTTCGCCATCTCTTTACCCATGGTGGACGGCGTTGCCGGCTGGCCGTGAGTACGTGACAGCAGCGGGATGTCGCGGTACTGCACCGCCAGATCTTTCACCGCGTCGATCACTTTACGCCAGTAAGGCAAGATCACCTCTTCACGGGCGGTTTGCAGCATCAGGGCGTGAGACAGGTTATTAATATCTTCTGAGGTACAGGCGAAGTGGATGAACTCAGACACGGTATGCAGTTCAGGGATATCCGCCACTTTCTCTTTCAGAAAATACTCCACCGCTTTCACGTCGTGATTGGTGGTGCGTTCGATGGTTTTAATGCGCGCAGCGTCAGCTTCATTAAATTCAGCGACGATTTTATCAAGGTAACCGTTTGCGTGCGCAGCAAAAGCAGGAACTTCCTTGACAGCTGCATGCGCGGCCAGCTTTTGCAGCCAGCGAACTTCTACCTGTACACGAAACTTCAGCAAACCGTATTCGCTGAAAATCCCGCGCAGCGCGCTGACTTTATCGCCGTAGCGTCCATCGACAGGGGATACAGCGGTCAGTGAGGATAATTCCATAGGTCACAACTCCGGGAGTTAACAATGAGCAAGAATTTGTTTGGCCTGCGTGGACAGGCGATTACGGGAAAACATTAATTGCAGACGGCCACCGCCAACCTGGTGCCACAGCACTGCGGCCCGGATGCCAGCCAACAGCGCGGCGCGCACTTTGGCCTGCACCTGCGAACTTTGCAGCACCGCCGGGGAGCCGGTGACCTGAATGCGCGGCCCGAGAGGGCTGATCACATCCACATAAATGGCCGCCATAGCGCTCAGCAGCGTATCGGACTGCAAATCGAAATGATCGAGCTGGCGCTGCAAGCCGTCGATGCGGCTGCCCAGCGTATTCATCGCGCCTTTATTGGCCGATAGTTTACGTTCCAGCACCATCAGGCTCAGCGTATAGCGCGTCAGTTCCGCATTCAGTCCCTGACGGCTGCTGGCATTCAGCACGCCGAGCAGGGTTTCAAGGCCGATGCGCAGGTTGGCTTCGCTGCCGCCAAACACACCGAGCGTGGAGTCCGGGCTTAAATCAATCACGCTGTTAAGTGATACATGCAGCGCGTCGGCATCGCAATGCCCGTGATGTGCAAGCTCCTGCACCAGACGGGCTGACTGGCAAATTCCCGCCAGCGCAATTGTGATGTCATAATAATTTTTTGCCACGTTGTCTCCTTACTTTCGCTTTGTATCAGGCGTTAAATCGGCAGCGGCAGGCGCTGCTCAATGATGCCGCCGCCGAGGCACACGTCACCCAGGTAAAATACTGCGGACTGGCCAGGGGTAACGGCAGCAACCGGTTCGTCAAAGCGAACGTCAATCCTGTCTTCATCAAGCGCGGTCACCGTGCAGGGAATGTCCGTCTGACGGTAGCGCGTTTTTACGGTGCATTGCAGCGTGCCGGTCAGCGGTTGACGATCCACCCAGTGCAGCTGTTGGGCAATCAGACCCACCGACATCAGGCGCGGATGGTCATGGCCCTGGGCGACAATCAGCACGTTGTTTTCAACGTCTTTATCCACCACATACCACGGGTCTTCGCTGCCTTCTTTGGTGCCGCCGATGCCGAGACCTTTACGCTGACCCAGCGTGTGGTACATCAGACCCTGGTGCTCGCCAATGGCGTCACCGTCAACGGTGACGATTTTACCCGGCTGGGCAGGCAGATAACGACCGAGGAATTCGCGGAACTTGCGCTCACCGATAAAGCAGATACCGGTGGAGTCTTTTTTCTTCGCGGTAATCAGCCCCAGCTCTTCAGCAATCTGACGTACCTGCGGCTTTTCCAGCTCACCCACCGGGAACAGGCTTTGCGCAATCTGTTCGTGACCGAGGGTATAGAGGAAGTAGCTCTGATCTTTGTTGCCATCCAGGCCGCGCAAGAGACGGCTTTTGCCATCGACATCCGCGCGACGCACGTAGTGGCCGGTCGCGATATAGTCCGCGCCCAGGTCTTCAGCGGCAAATTCGAGGAAGGCTTTAAATTTAATCTCTTTGTTGCACAGAATATCCGGGTTCGGGGTGCGCCCGGCTTTATATTCCGCCAGGAAATGCTCGAACACGTTATCCCAGTATTCTGCGGCAAAGTTTACGGTGTGCAGCTCGATGCCTAGTTTGTCGCACACCGCCTGCGCATCGGCAAGATCGGCGGCAGCAGTGCAGTATTCTTCGCCGTCATCTTCTTCCCAGTTCTTCATGAACAGGCCTTCAACCTGGTACCCCTGTTGTTGTAACAGGTAAGCAGAGACGGAAGAATCGACACCGCCGGACATGCCGACGATCACTTTTTTTGGGCTATCAGACATAGAATACTCACGACATTGAACTTCAAGGCGGCGTATTCTATCACGCGTTAGCGACTCAGGCATCCCCTGTAAACGGCCAGTTAAATTCACCGATCAGCGCCAGCGGGTGTCGCTGCCCGGTCTGCCAGCTACGAATACTTTCCGCAACCAGCGGGGAGCGCAGGTTGTCAGCGGTGAGGATCTCCTCGGCGCTGACCCACAGGCAGCGGTCAATATCGCTGTCATGGGGTTCAGTAGCGCACAGAGTGTCAAGTTCAATGGCAAACAGAAAACGCAGGAAGGGCGTACGGTCAGGGGCGATCCACTGATGCATGCGGATAAAGTGCTGCGGGCAGGCAACGATGCCGGTTTCTTCATAAAGCTCGCGTTGTGCCGCCTGCACCAGCGTTTCATCCGCTTCCAGATGCCCGGCAGGCTGGTTCCAGGTGGCCTTGCCGTTAACCCTCTCTTCCACCACTAAAAATTTGCCCTGCGCATGAACGACACAGGCGACGGTAACGTGGGGTTTAAACATAGTCTTATCCTTATTCAGTGGCATTATCGGTGGCATCACGCCACTCGCCGTTAGCAAGTGAATCCAGCGTATACCCGCCCATCGCATAGCGGATCAGCCGCAGCGTAGGATGACCCACGTGGGCCGTCATGCGGCGAACCTGGCGGTTACGGCCTTCATAAAGGGTGATTTTCAGCCAGCAGGGGGGGATCGCTTTACGCTCACGGATCGGCGGATTGCGCGGCCACAGCCAGTCCGGCTCGTCAACCCTCTCGATACCCGCCGGTAGCGTCGGGCCATCGTTGAGGGTCACGCCGTTACGCAGCGCGGCCAGCGCCTCGTCGTTCGGCTCGCCTTCAATCTGCACATAATAGATTTTGCCGGTGCGTTTACCGGGCTGCGTCAACTGCGCCTGGAGCTCGCCGTCGTTTGTCAGCACCAGTAATCCTTCGCTGTCGCGATCTAAACGACCGGCAGCGTACACGCCCGCTACCGGAATAAAATCCTTCAGCGTTCGCCGTCCGGCTTCGTCGGTGAACTGTGGCAACACATCGTAGGGTTTATTGAACAGGATGACCCGTTTCGGCCCGCTTTCCGTGGGGCGCTTAGCAGTAAGTCGTGAGCTGAATCGCTTAACCCGGTGATTTCTATTAGAAGTTTTCAGCATGGTATTTTCAGAAGTTATCAATTGCCGCATTATAACCGAATAACGAGTGCCTTTCATGAAACCCAACAATCAGTTAGTATTGACAGGCTCATTACAATTCATTAACAAAAAATCAGTCATAACCAGAAGCGCTCGAAGGAGAGGTGAATGGAAAGCAAAGTAGTTGTTCCGACGGAAGGTCAGAAGATCACCCTGCAAAACGGCAAACTCAATGTTCCTAATAATCCGATTATCCCATTCATCGAAGGCGATGGGATCGGTGTGGACGTGACCCCGCCTATGCTGAAGGTGGTGAATGCCGCCGTGGAAAAAGCCTACAAAGGTGAGCGTAAGATTTCCTGGATGGAAATTTACACCGGTGAGAAATCCACCCAGATTTATGGCCAGGACGTCTGGCTGCCAAAAGAGACCCTTGATCTGATCCGCGACTACCGCGTGGCGATCAAAGGCCCGCTGACTACCCCGGTAGGCGGTGGCATTCGCTCCCTGAACGTGGCCCTGCGCCAGGAGCTGGATCTGTACGTCTGTCTGCGTCCGGTACGTTATTATGAAGGCGTGCCAAGCCCGGTTAAACGTCCTGACCTGACCGATATGGTGATCTTCCGCGAAAACGCCGAAGACATTTATGCCGGTATCGAATGGAAAGCGGACAGCGCTGAAGCTGAAAAAGTGATCAAATTCCTGCGCGACGAAATGGGCGTGAAGAAAATCCGCTTCCCGGAACATTGTGGTATCGGCGTGAAGCCGTGTTCTGAAGAAGGGACCAAGCGTCTGGTGCGTGCAGCGATCCAGTACGCCATCACCAACGATCGCGACTCTGTGACCCTGGTTCACAAAGGCAACATCATGAAGTTCACCGAAGGCGCTTTCAAAGACTGGGGCTACCAGCTGGCGAAAGAAGAATTCGGCGGCGAGCTGATCGATGGCGGCCCGTGGCAGAAAATCAAGAACCCGAACACCGGCAAAGAGATCATCATTAAAGATGTGATTGCCGATGCGTTCCTGCAACAGATCCTGCTGCGTCCGGCTGAATACGACGTGATCGCCTGTATGAACCTGAACGGCGACTACATCTCTGATGCGCTGGCAGCACAGGTAGGCGGTATCGGTATTGCCCCAGGCGCGAACATCGGTGACGAATGCGCTCTGTTCGAAGCTACCCACGGCACCGCACCGAAATACGCAGGTCAGGACAAAGTGAACCCAGGTTCCGTGATCCTCTCTGCTGAAATGATGCTGCGTCACATGGAATGGTTCGAAGCCGCAGACCTGATCGTCAAAGGTATGGAAGGCGCGATTGCCGCGAAGACCGTAACCTATGACTTCGAACGTCTGATGGAAGGCGCTAAGCTGCTGAAATGTTCAGAGTTTGGTGACGCTATTATCAGCCACATGTAATACTGTTTTTGTAACATACAGCCAACATAGATCTTAGATTTATGTTGGCTTTTTACTTTTACAATCCTTTCCCCAAAACCTCCCCAAAACTCTTCCCCAAAACTGGCTATAAAATATGCTATTCAAACGGCTACGACCGTCCATTCTTTTCCCCGGTCATCATGGTATCTTGCCGTCTGTTGTGGTGATTTGTGACCGAGTAATTTTTGCGTATCGATCCCCTGGACCTCGTAAAGTCTTTCTGACAGCGAACGTTGTTCGTGGAATGTTGGTGCCTTACCGTCAGGCCATGAAAGCCCAGAGCGGTTTCTGGCTTTTTTGAACGTGGTTGTTATCGAACTGGCTGAAACTTTATCGCCCCTCGTTGCCTGCGATGTGCTGTGCCGGAAATGCACCAGGTATTTGCTGACCACGGCATCACGGCATTTAGCCACAACCTCACGCAGGGAAATATTCAGCGCCTCACAACGGAGTGATAGCGGCAGCGCCACTTTGGCGCCAGTCTTTTCTTGCTCGACGTGGAGCATGTCATCCCAGATGTCGGTGAACTTCATTCGGGAAATATCCCCGATTCGCTGACCGGTGACGACGGCCAGCAGCATCGCGCACTGAAGATATGGCGGGTGGTGTTCGGCCGCGGCGTAAATTGCTTTCCACTCCTCGAGGGAAAGTCGTTCTCGTATCACCCGATTGCGCGGCTGACGTGTGGCCTGCGCCGGGTTGTAGCCAGGAGGAACATGCCCGGCATGCTGAGCTTCCTTGAAAACGTCGATCAAAGTAGTCCGGACTACCTGCGCCATGCGGTTGTAGCCCTGGGCCTTTACCATGTCCACGACTTCCGCTATTTCCAGCGTTGTAATGTCTTTCAGATACATCATCCCGGAGTGCTGGCGAAGCAGTTCTACGGGTTTTTTCTTCTGTTTCACTGAGTTGAGTTTAATATCCCCTGTCTCAAGTCGCTCCTGTTGGATGGCAAGGTAGCGATCAAGCCACGTTGTGACGGTGATAAACTCCCTCGACTCGCGCATGCGGGCGATTTTTTCGTTTACGCTCAGGATTTGCCTAGTACGCTGCTCTGCAATAATGTCATTAGCCTCACTGGCGACTTGTTTGGCTTCATCGGCGTCTGTGCCAAGACTGTGGAACTTACCCGTTAAAGGATGCTTATATTGCCAGTACACGCGACCGGTACGCTTATCCAGTTTTGAGTACAGATTAGGGATGGTGATTTTATGGGTTCGTGGTCTGGCAGCCATCTTCAATAATCCTTCTCAACTTTGGGTTTGCGGTCGGTGCGATTTTTGGCTCAGCTAAAATGCCGATAAATCGGGCCTCACGATCAATCATCCACTCCCTGCCAACTTTTCTGGCCGGTGGTGCCATCATGTGCCCTTTAGCATATTTTTTTAATGTACGAATGCCGGGGGCTAAACTTCCAAATTCCTCTTCAGCCCATTCCTCTAAGCTCACCATTCTGGCCATATTCGTTTCTCGCAATGTCGATCAGCATGGTACTTCACTGACCGGATTAAAACTGATTACTACCTATTAACACGCTGAAATTTCGGTATCAGGAAACCTGCCCGGGCAGGGAACGCAGCCGGCGCATGCCGGTCATCGCCGTGGCCACGTAGCTCGCCTTACGGTTCACCACCTCCACCCAAACCTTCACGCCTTCTACCCTCACCGTATATGTCTCTTTCATCTTGCTGCGCCCGTAATCTCCGTAACGTTCTGCGTGCGTTGCCAGCGCGATGTCGCATGCCTGGCGCGCAAGCGGAGAGTGCTTATTGGCTCGATTGATCAGTTTCATAACCATCGTTACCAGGAGGGCGAACCCTCCCGCCTCCCTTAGCCCACGTATTCCGGTTTCATATCGAGCAGCGTGATGCTGTACTGCTCGTGCAGTTCATCACCAAGATGGCGTCTCGCTGACGCCAACACACGCTCAACTTCCCCGAAGCGTTCGGTGGCGTCCGGCTCGTCGGGCTGAGGCAGGGAGTTGATTGCTGCTTCGACTCTGTTGCGGGCATCCACCAGGTAATAACGCTTCACCGCTTTGTTCTTCAGTTCGGTGAAAAGAGCGGATCCCAGTGCTGCTTTAGCGCTTTCAATGTCGGCCCGTACGGCTTTGGCGCAGTCCACATCTTCAGCTGCGTCGATACGGTCCCGGAATTCGTCCGCCAGGCCATCAATATTCACTGCTGACGCCTGCGCACTATGCGTGGTTGTTACGTTTTCACCAGACATTTCAGCTAGGCTCACGCGAGCTGGCGCCGGGTTGATCTCTTTTTCCGGCCGCTGCTCGACTTCGTCCGGGCTATACACGCCGAGGATCACAGCCGGACAGTAAAGACGAGCCCAGTATTTCAGGGCAAGATAAGCAGTTTGTTGTTTCGGGTTTGAAATCCACAGTGGAGAATTTCGGGTGATCACACTGGAAAGGAAAACTGGCTCTCCCCAGGTAATTTCGCTTTCACCGCGAATAACAGCGCCCACACGTACGGACAGGCCTTCCTCATCGGCGCTGGTCCACCCACGAACTACTTCTTTTTTTTCGTATGTGCCGCCACCTTTGGCAGGCTTTTTAACAATTTCCTCCCGGCTGCTGGCGCATTTTGACCAGTCACCTTCGTACTCATAATGGAAGCGACCTACGATCGCATTTGAACTGGAGATCACCGCGTTGACCAGCTGAGCTTCGTAACCCAGCACACCATTCACCAGGTGCGTTTTTTGCGCCACTGCGTATGGGTTCATTCCCCACTGCATGGCCTGCATGATGATCGCCATGCAGTCGGCCGGGTTTCCGCGAAGGTGTTCCGGTACTGTTACTGCTGCCTGAGCCATCAATCCAGCAACAGACTGAAGCTGAGTTAATGCCTGAACATTGAAAATGGCATTGCTGGCGGAAATTGTGTTTGGTGCCTGTTGTTCTGCGTTTACGATATTCATGTTTTCCATAATCAGTCCCCTTATGCCAGAGCACGCAGCGCTTCAAGGCGGCGCAGGTCGAAGTCGTTCAGTTCGTCGGTGTAGTCTTCGGTGATCGGCGCTGGCCACACACCTGTGTCGAATGCGTTGGCGATGCGGTTCATTGTCTGGCGATACTCGAGCATGCCCAGCTCAATCAGCTCTTCGCTGGCCTCAACGATGGCGATCCAGTGGTAACCCTCGTCTTTGTTAACGAAAATCCAGAAGAACTGATCGAGCGCCGCGGTGCTCATATACATGGCAGCGCTGAGGTGATAATCGCGGTCAATAATTTCGCGGTGCAGGCGCGCGCGCAGTCCGGACTGCTTCACGTTCCACATGCTGATGGTTTTAAGGTCGGCTCCGACACGAACACCGTCGATGTCGATTTCCAGATCCGGGCGCACGCGGATTTCCAGACCTGTCTCTTCGTCGATACCGAAATAGCTCGTCTCTACAGCGCGATCACGGTGCAACAGCAGTTTCCCGGCGGTAGGGTGCTCGTACAGCGCTTTCTGAATGGCCAGCGCCGTTTGCATCTGCTGCTGGGTAACCAAAATCTTGTCGCCCGGGTTCTCGCGCCACGCATCCAGCAATTCGTCAGCGAATACAGCATCCGGCTTAACGGACTTCACCGCCTGGATCATCTCCGCTTTGGTGCCGGACACTTTCAGCGGTGACGGTTTCTGCACTTCCTGCGCCATCAGGTCAGGATTGATGATCGCCAGCTGCTCAAGGAGCGCATCACGGCTGCCGCTGGTTTTCACCGGCGCGGGCAGGGTGGCGTTGTATTCTTTGATGCAGGCCTTCATCGCTGCCGCAGTCTGTTTCTGATCCGCCTCTATACGCTGATAGTCAGGCGGAAGCGCCATGTAACTCTGCGCGGTTTCTTCCAGGCTGGCACCCAGCGGCAGTTGCGGGGGCAGGGTGGCATTGTGCTCTTCCAGCAGCGCTTTGATCTCGTCAGCGCTCAGCAGCGCCGGCAGGCTGGCATTATGCGCATCAATAAATTCGCGCAGAGTGGCAGTGGTGGTGAAAGCACCTTCCGGGATCACCGGCTCTACGCTGAACTCTGTTTCAAGATTTTCCGGCTGTAGCGCCAGCGCATGCACTAGGTTTCCCATGTCCAGCACTTTAGAAGGGGCGCGCGGGATGGTTTTGGCGACATGGCGCGCGTTGAAGTACATCAGGCTGACCCGGGCATCTTTCACCTGAGAGGAGCTGATCCCGTTCGCCGCGTGATAAATATCATTCGGCAGGCCTTCATAGCGACCGGGTTCGAAGTACGCCGGGTATTCGTCGGCGGGCTCGGTCTGCTGCTCCAGTGCCTGCAGTTCCTCTTTCAGGCCTGATTCCATCACTGCATAAGTCGCATCGCCCGCGACAGCGCCACAGTCAGGACAATGGCCGCCACTTATAGCACCGCAGCCGGTACACACGAGCCCCGCTACGGCATCTGCCTGCGGATCAGCTGCATCAGCGCTTTCGCCTGCTGATAAAGCATCGTTAGCTTCGCCTTCGGCGCGCTCAGTCTTTTCCATCTGCACATCGTTGGTGGTCTCCGTTGCTGTTTCCGTTTTTTCAACTTCATTTGAGGTGTTTTTGATGACCGGGTTTCCATTTGTGCCCAGCAAACCATCGATGGAGAACATGCCACCGCCGAGGTTTTCTACCCGCGGTTGCTCTGTCTTATCGGCGTCAACATTTTCAGATTCAGTTGCCGGAGCTGGCAGCGCAAACAGTTCTGTTGCTGCGTTAAACTCAGCCGTCATCGTCCGGTTAACGAACTCCAGATGTGCAACCGGCGTCAGGTGAATATTTTCCGGCGCAATGCGCACCAGGTTGAAAATAGCCGTACGGTTTACAGCCAGAACGCCAGGCTGATTACGGAGGATAGAACTCCACGATTTCCACGGTTCTTCTTTGTTTGCGACAATCTCTTTCGCGCGGCGGAGAATGCTGCCCGGGATCTCAAAGTGGTTAAAATCCATAGGCAGTAGGGCGCACGCTATCTCCAGATCAAGAGTGTCGAGTGTGTGGTGAGCGTCACCACCGCGATCAGTGACATGAGCACTATCTGCACTGGTACCGGCATCAGTACGCTGCACACTGCTGATGTTGTTCCCGGCAGCCCATTCGCGGACCAGGATGCCGCGATCAATATAATGGGTGGCAGCCCAGATTCTGGTGAAGTGAAGGACCAGAGAAAGCTCATGGCGCTTATCCATGCTGAATACTTTTTTGATGGCATCGGTGTAACGCCACAGGTCTTTGGTGTCGTAGGCTTTGACTTCTTCACAATTTTCCGCCGCCAGCAGCAGCGTCTGGACAAAGCCGTTATCGGCATCGATATCCATTTCAAGCGCGGCGATCCCGGCATGTTCACTGCGGGTCAGATGATGGCGGATCGCATCGGATGTTAACTGAGCCAACAGGCGCTTACGGAACGGCATAGTGCAGACGGGATAAAGCGTATCTTCATCGTCGTGCTCGTGAATTGTCAGGCCGTTCTCAATCCGGACGGAGGGTAACTCAGATTTGGCCGGGAGCTTTCCACTCTTCCAGTCTTCGACCAGCTGATTACGATCACCAGCTTCAGCTTTAATCCAGCCCGACATGAAGGCGGCCAGCAGCGCGGGTTCGTGTTCTTTCCCCTGAAGGAAAACTTCTTTGATGGCCTGCACCAGCTTCCACTCGGCATGCAGACTGAGATCGCTGATATCAGGAACGTCATTTTTGGCCTTGAGGAGGCACTGGAAGTAAACATTTCTCTCATCGGTCGCCAGTTCGTTGGCGACGATATGCTGCTCCTGGCTGATTTCCGAAAGGTATTTGTCACCCAACAGGTGGACGGCGAAGCGGACAGCCGGGGTACGATTTTCAAGCAGGGAGGTGCTGCCCACATCTGCGTTATCATTAGCGGTTACCGCCGCGGCCTGACGATTTTCATCGCTGGTGGCACTGTCCGGGGTGATGGTGTTTTCGCTCTGAGATGCGGCGCCGGGGATCACGTGCCAGGTACGCTGGTCATCAGCCAGAGCGTAGCGCTTGCAGAACTCGAAGCAGATGACACCTTCTTCAGGCAGAACGTCCACTACCGGAAAATCGGTACGTACAGGTTTTGAGTAATCCTTTCCGCGGCCTGTTTCGATTTCAGCGTCTTCCAGAGCAACATCAAGCTGCAGGCTGGCACGGGCTTCTGTTTTCGCAGTGAACCAGACCACTGCATCTTGTTTGCCGGATTTCTGAGTGGCCTTAACCACATAAAAGAATTCCATGTGAGATCCTCATTTTTGGGTGTTAGAATCCCTGGGCCAGAGACAGCGCCCATTGGGTGTGTTTTTTTGGTTTTGCTATAAATTCCGGTGTACTTTGGTCGGTGGCACCGGACGTGAATCCCGCCTTGCGCGGGGTTTTCGTTATGCTTCGTGGGCCATCTGGTCGTATGAAGCACAACGTTCAGAACAGTAATCCCGCTCTTCGTGTGCCAGCTGCGCGCCGCGGATAAATAGCAGGGTATTTTTAACTTCCTTCCCTTGCTCAATCGCTTTGCGGCAGTACGCGCATTTCTTCTCTTGCATGATTTCCTCCGTTAATGGCTCAGGCCATTCCCCATGCCATTAAGAAAAACTTCGACCAGCAGATCGGTGGTATAGGTGCGCTCAATGCCGCGATGCAGATAGAGTTTGCCGCGCTTGTTGGCGGATGCCGTCCAGGTGCTGTCTTTGTGCTTTACGAGCATGCCGGGCAGAACTGCGCCGCGGTTGACCGTCTGGGTGCCATAGTGCTGATGAACCATCATGATTCCCTCTTTTTTGCCCTTGTCGCCAGGCTGGCGGAACGTTTTAAAACCTGATGCGCGTTTGTCTCTCCACCTCATCCGACTTTTCATATGCCGTCGGCGGCTACTTCGTGGGCGTCCTGCCTAGGTGGTTTGGGATGCGTCTTGGTAAGAATGATTAAACACAAAGTTTAAACATGTGTCAACAAAATGAGTAATTTTAAATAAACAAAATGTTTATATGTGCGATAGTGCGAAGCAAATTTTGTGACTCGCAAGCAAAAAATCCCGACGCTACGGTCGGGTTCGGGGAGTTTGGGGAGATGGCTTGGCGGAGGAGTTGGTGTATAGAATATAAAAAAACCCGGCACTTTAGCCGGGTTAAGAGATAAGGGTCAAGACTCTAGTAGTACTTTCTTGGCAAATTCAATAGTATCTTTATGATTTGACGCTGGAATATGGTTTATCTTCTTAGCGTCCATTGTTTTCTTTATAGTATCGATAACCTTTTTTTGACCTGTAGTAGGGGATTCTGGTACTTCAATGGTAAAAAGAATATCATCAATCTTCAGCAGGTTTTCTTCCGCAGCTCGAGTAATCCTCATGACCCAAGTGTCGCTGTGCTCCATCATCTTCCCAGGTTCGGTCTGAGTGAATGCGATCGGCTTAATTGCGCATTGAATTTCATTGCGCCTTTTCGCTACTAAAGGCATTGAGAATTTTGCATAAAACCCATCGATAGACTCTGGTTTAAAAACATTTCTTAAACCATCAATTCTATCAATACTCCGCTTGAGCTCTCTGGCAAGCACATCCTCACGACGTTCTTTGGTGTAATCGGAGTGATTAACATATTTATTGTAAATGCGTGCTAAATCTTCCTTTGGGTTTGCACTGAGAACAACCCTTGTAGTGCTGAACTGAAAGATCGATTCTTTCTTCGACGTGAAATATCTAAAGAATTGAGCAAGTTGTTGGTGTCCAGAAATCTGTGAAGCTTGTGCTTTTGCGAATTGCAACTCTCTTTGAATGGTGTCTTTTGCTGCAGGGAAAATGCAGTCATCGTGGAAAAAACTTTTAACACGAGAATCGTTTCGCTTAGTTATCTGAAAGTCAAAGTAATTTTCTTTTGGCGCGCAGATGACTACGCCTATGTTTGCAAACTCTTCAGTTTCCGCATAGGGCGCATACCTAACAATGCTGTAAAGGCATGGAGTTGTCATACTATCTCGCTCCAAAATTCATCACGGTCGCCTTTATTTAAGGTGTCGCAAACAAAAGGTAAAAACTCATCATCAACGATCCACTCATCAGGAATGTCTTCAAGGATAGCAGGAAGCTTAACTAAGCTATCTACGACCTTCTGACGATACTCCAGACGATCTACTAAGTCATACTCCCACTTGCGATTACCAGGGCCATAAACATGAACTAAAAAATCATCTGGACCAGCATTTTCATCAAAGGAAAGATTATGGTCAATTAGATAATACTTATCATTGCCAACGTCATAAAGAATATTAACGTTTCCACCTTTACTGGTGAGAGTTCTATCGGCGTTAATTACCCATCTATCAAAGACATAGATTAGTTTTTGGTGTTCTATAGGTATGATGGCTTCATTCCTTGACTGAGTGAACGTCAGTGCCACCGCACCTTCAATGTAAAGTGACGCAAAGGCGTGACCAGTACAAATGTCACGTTGAAGCTCAGGTGAATACTCAACAAGATCTTCAGGCACAAATACGATTTTAAAGTCAGGCAAAGTAAGACCGATGTCATGAGCCAGACAACCCGAAATAAACTCAGCCAAGAGATTTTTAGGTGGCATAGAGGGCTTCGATTTCAAAACATACAATTGGCCATCATCACATTTGCAAAGATATGGTTGTGTAGAGCCTTCATTAATGCGACGAATTACTTCAACGACATTCGGGATTGCATCATTGTTGCCTGCTTCGCGCTCCATCACTAATCCTTGCGTATTCGGGGTTGCTCAACTTATGCCTGCTAATGTCGTGACCATTAGGGCAATGCCTGAAGGCAAGTTATGCCAAATCTAAACATCAATTTTTTGTGAGAAACCTCAATAGTTTCACTTGCATCATCTAAATCACTTTACGACCGAATACGACCCTGCATGTACTTGTCATACAACTCGTCTAGCTCTTTCAGGCGAAGCGCAAAAATGCGGAGCATGTTCTGTTGCTCTTCTTCCGGTAACTGGCGATAGAGCTCCAGCAGGCGCTGTTCATTCGGCTTCAGTCCATCTTTCTCACCAACGTCTTGGCCAAGAATCCACTCAAGGCTAACCCCAAGCGCATCCGCCAGTTTTATCGCTGAACTTTTCCCAATCGTCCCACGCACAAACCAGTTATTGACCGACTGAGCACTGACGCCACAGATGCGAGCCATATCTGACTTGGTCAAATTCTTAAGCTCAAGGACTTCGTTAAGTCTCTGAACTTGCGGGTGGTTAATCTGATGAGTTTTTTCTTTCATGGACGAATTCTAAACCAAAAGTTTATTAGCTCAATATTCAAAATGTTGACTTATTAATAAACATTTTGTTTAATTGAATCATTGCCACTGGAGCTAACTATGAAAGCCATTGATAAAGCTATTACCAAAGCAGGAACCGCAACCCGTTTAGCCGAATTACTAACCGTAAGCGCCATGACCGTCAGCCATTGGAGGAATCGCTATCGAGGCGTTGTCCCTGCAGATCGCGTTCTGCAAATTTATGCAGTTACCGGCGTAACTCCCCACGAACTGCGCCCGGATCTCTACCCAAACCCAACTGACGGTTTACCAAAGTAGGAGCATTAAAAATGCAAACACTTTCTTTTCAACAGAATAACAGAGCGGCGGCAGGGCGCCTGACATTCCCGTTTCACCAGAATGAGATGGATAACCAAAAGATTGATCACCGTGCCATCTGTTCTGCCGTTCGTGCCTGGGCGGCTGCAGAGGGGCGTGTGGCTGTAGCCATGGCAATAAAAGAGGCGGTTGAAGAGGCGGGACTGGTAGGGATCGACACTAGCTGCAATGCCGATGTCTGGAATGTGAAGCTGTTTCGTTGGCTGGATAACAAGGAGAAGTCTCAAGTATACCGTGCGAACGTCGAGCTGCTAGAGCCGGTCATCCTTTCAGTGTTACCGCTGGCGTACCGTGATCGCGTGGTTAAAAGCGATTGCGCCTCTGTGCGCATAGCCACAGCGGTTAAAGAAGATGCCGAAGCAATCCAGGCTGTGATTTTAAAAGCGCCAAAGCACGAGCGCCTGAAGGAGATCAGCGAAAGCATCGTGGCGAGGTTCTACCTGGATGGACCGGATTCTGTAGCACCGCTTATGGCGATGGTTACAACAATGCTGGGGGTTGTATGACGGAGTTAAAAATGGCGAAAGCCGCGGTGCTCGAACACCAACGGCTTTCAGGTGCAAAAACTGAGCGTGATTGCGGAGAACAGTATGTCAAACACCGCTGAAATATACAAATTCCCTGCGCCTGCTCCGGCGCAACAGGAGAGCCGTATGGCTGATCTGGAAAATGGCTATCTGCGTTTAGCCAACCAAATCCAGGACGCCTTATGTATCGTCGAGTTATCAGGGCGGGAATTCCGTGTTCTGAATGCGATTGTCCGGCTGACCTATGGCTGGTCAAAGAAATCAGACCGGATCACCAACAGCCTCATTGCAGACAAAACGACGCTGAAGGTAAAGCATGTTTCTGAAGCCGTGCTGAGCCTCGCCTACCGGAACATCATTACCCTGCGCCGCATCGGGCAAACCAGATACATAGGGATTAATACCATCCTGGATAAGTGGGCATATACCAAGCCTAACTGCATGAAATGCCCGGTGCATTTCCCGTATGCTGACGCTGTCACATGGGTAATTACCATCCCTGAAAACGGGGACAACCATCCCCAAAAACCGGAAATAGCATCCCTTGAAACAGTGGCAGTTATCCCTGAAAACGGGGATGGTAAAAATACCCCTCAAACCATCCCTGAAAATGGGGATGGTTATCCCCGAAAACAGGGAAAGGTATCCCCGAAAACAGGGAACACCAAAGACATTCTTTCAAAGACAAATATAAAAGATCTAACCCCCTATAGTCCCCCAGGGGGGAAGGTGAAGTTTGATCCGATGAGCATACCGGTTCCTGAATGGCTGAATGCATCGTCCTGGAATGAGTGGGTTGCGTATCGCCGTCAGTCAGGTAAACCCATCAAAACCGAGCTGACCGTCACCAAGGCTTTCAGCCTGCTGAAGCAGTGCCTGGAGGAGGGGCACGATCCAGTGGACGTGATCAACGCCAGCATCGCCAACGGGTACCAGGGGTTGTTCAAGCCAAAATTCGGCCTCAGCGGTCGCAAGGCGGTCCGGGATGTGAATCAAATCTCTCAGCCTGGTAACAACATTCCAGACGGATTCAGGGGGTAAGCGTGAAAAATATTACTGGTGCTGACAGCGCGCTTGAGCGCCTGAAGAAAATTATCCCGGCCAGCGTGCAGCCGAAATTCAGAAACGTTCAGGAGTGGCAAGCCTGGCAGGAAGCGGAGGGGCGTAAACGCTCAGAGGAAATCGACCGTCTGAACCAGCGCACCCGCTCTGAGAAAATCTTTGGCCGCGCAGGAATACAGGCCCTTCACCGCAGTTGCTCGTTCGCAAACTACGAGGTCACAGGTCCGGAACAGCGCCAGGCGTACAGCATGGCCAAAAGCTACGCCCAGAACTTCGGTACCGGGTTCGCAAGCTTTGTCTTCAGCGGCGCGCCGGGTACCGGCAAGAACCACCTGGCGGCGGCCATAGGCAACCACCTGCTGGCAGCTGGCCATTCCGTTCTGGTGGTCACTATCCCGGATTTGATGCTGCGCGTACGCGAGTGCTACGACGACGGACAGTCTGAATCCTCATTGCTGAACGACTTGTGTAATGTCGATCTGCTCGTGCTGGACGAAGTCGGCATTCAGCGCGGTACCAGCGGTGAGAAGGTGATCATCAACCAGGTTATTGATCGCCGCCTGTCTTCAATGCGCCCGGTTGGCATCCTGACCAATCTGAACCACGGCGAACTGGTAGAGACACTGGGCGCACGGGTTATGGATCGCCTTCAGATGGACGGCGGGATGTGGGTTAATTTTGGCTGGTTGAGTTATCGAAAAAACGTCAGCCACCTGCGTTTCGCTAAGTGAGGCCAGTATGCGCAGCAAAGATCAATTGGCGGTAATCGCCTTTCTTAAGCAGCACCGGAGCACCACGCCACGCCGTCTGGCCAGAGAGCTGGGGTGGGACAATAAGCATACACACAACATTCTGGGGCGCCTGACGCGGATCGGCTTAATCAAAAATATCGGTAAGCCCGCGCACCCTGAATATCGGCTGGTTCAGCGCTGGCAGGCAAAGATCAAACCTGACGCGCCAGTGAAGGAAAAATGCACAGCGCCGCCAATGGCAACTGTGTGCAGGGAGAACTGGCAGGGCTATCAAATTCATAAAATCTTCGGGAGTGCGCGAGCATGAGCAAAGTTAAAACCCATACCGGCATCATCATCACCAGAGACGGTGAAAAAACAGTAAAGCTTCGTGAAACGGCGACCACCTGGTGTGTGGGTCGCACTGAAACGTATCGCAAAGAAGATGGTCGGCGCTGCGGGGCGCCCCTGACATCTCGCCGCCTTAAGCTGGCCAGCATTAAACCGATCGAAGGCGGAGTGGAATGAACAAATTACAGAGCATCAAAGAGCTGGTAGCCGTTGGCCAGTAACTGGCTTAGGCCCTGAGCTGCGATACCACGATAATCGATATCGCGGTGATTCAGCCGCGCCTAGACGAATGTCTGGATTGCACCACAGGTGCTGTGCGAAACGACTAAGCAGCGTGTCAGATGTTTGCCGAGAATACAGCTCTGCTCATTCCACAAACTCGATTGCAGCCCAGTGAAGAAGGGTAGCCAGCCACGGCTGTTACTGAAGGTTACCGAGTTTCAGATCAAGGAGTATTGTTGGCTGGTATTAAGGCAATTAACAAAACGGGCTTTCGCTAAGTTTCGATGATTCCTTCAGCTAACGTTCACATTCCCGGTCGGAAAAAGTACTTAAATGCTTTGGCATAAAGGCATGTTGGTAACATCTATGGCAGAATCTGCTCCTTCCAAGAAAGCATTAAGCGTTGTCACTCTCTTGGGTTTTGTTTTCCATTCTATTCATTAAACTCGCATTAACGTTTTTTAGTGCGTTTTTGGCAATTTTGTTTACTGAAACAATTAAGCCATAATCCTCTTCTCCAACATCAAACAAAATAGGGTATGAGTTATTTAGTCGTCTTATTGATCGCTGAGTTATATCATGGCGTTCTTTTAGTTCTTTATACGCGTTTTGTAGGTGGGTATTATTTTCCTTCGATGAATTTAATTCAGACTTGTATGTATTTAATGCCGTGTTAAGTTCAACTATCTGATCACCTAATACTTTATTATTATTTTTTTCAAGAATTAACTCATTATTGATTTTTGACTTGGATTCCTGTTCGACAGTTAGTTTACTCTGAGCCTGAGCAAGTTGACCCTGCAGGTCCGTAATCCCTTTTAAAAGAGTGTCGATGTCTTCTTGTTTTTCATCTCGTTCTTTGCTTGCCTTTTCAAGGGATAATTTTATATTTTCAATCCCTTCTTCTATGTATCGCTCTTCTTTTTTCTCAGCGAGTTTCTTTTTTGCATCGATTTCAGCTATTTCTTGTTGTTTTTTGGCGATTTTTATTTTTGATTCCAAGCTCATTTCTATGGTTTCTGTATTGGGCTTATCCTGAATTTTAGTAACAAATTTATTTATTTTAGGAAGTAAGTAAGCAATTAATGCTGATGTGCAAATCGGACCAATTAAATAATCTTCGATGCCGAAATTGGCAAATATGTATACAATCCTCTTTTCCATATCACGGTTACTGAAAAAAAGAATTGCCAGCATCGGCCAGTTAAAGCCTAGCCAAGAAAACACGAAGGCTCCAAGGAAAGGACTTCGTACCCTTTCAAGGGAAGCTTGACGGAAAGAAGCCATGATGTCGCGGATAAAATCTAGCATGTCACTGCCCAGTGATAATGGTTTCTCACATAATACCTATAAGCTGATTCATAGTCACCAGACAAAAAAGGCTTGGCTAACCGGGTTAATATTCTGCTGAAAGCGTTTTCCAGGTAAGCACTATGCTGGTGAGAACTAGGCTTGAGGAGAGTGCCGCTCAATACGGAACTACTGTGTCGACACATGCTAAGGGAAGATAGGACTGGCGCCTTTCTCGGAGGCGCTGTTGAGGGCAAATCTTCAAGAACTGTCCGCCGCAGGTGTAGAAGTCGCTTTATCCTCACTTAACTATGCCGTGCAAAAGCGGCATTTTTAAACCGATCGACAATACCGATCGATAATCAAATATTGATCTATGGAATAGATTAATTTTTAAACATAGGACAGCAACAAATTACCAATCTGCATCAGGATCACCATGGCGTAATAGTGCCCATCCGGCCGTAGTGATTCGTAACTGTTACTTGGAAGCGGAACCGAATCAGTATTTATCATGCGTTATCTCACCTGTATAACTTTTTAAAAATAACGATCAATATTTGCACGTGTGTAGCAAAAATATATATTTAATTCAACCACATAGATCACATTGAGTTAAGGTGTGTTTGAAGTGTGTCCTTACGTCAAGTTGATAAATGCTGTTTATGCATACAGTATTTTGATGTATGGTTTAAATGCTTCAGTAAAAAATTTTGGTTTTCTTCCGGCGAACCTATTAGGAAATTTACGCGATTTGTTATTTTGGTTTCATGAAGAGAAATTCTCCCCGCCGGGAGAGTGTATTTGGTGATAGCAAAGCGAGGAGGTTGTGTGAAAGAAACTCAGGGGCAGTGCGACTGGTACGACATTGTCAGGCGGTCAGATGGTAAGCTTATCGGCTCTATGCCGTTCGAAAATCGATGCTTGGTCTATACCAAAAACGGCATAGTATCTTGCCGCCCACTGCTTGATGATGAAGGAATTTTTAATTTGTCGTCTGGAACCCGCTTTCTTCACCGCCTCGGCTACCGCGTAACGCAACCCTCTGATATGATAATTTCAACGGATTGAACACCCGTTAACCTGATGCGCCACGGAGTGAACACCATGGCGCAATTACAACTTATCAAGCATTCCTCTAATATCCTGATCCCCGCCACGCCGGAGACCAGCGACTTTCTGCAATCAAAATGCAAGCTCGGTGCCGTGCTGGTGGCCGAGTTCCGGCAGGTACGCAACCCTGCGTATCACCGTCGCTTCTTCGCTTTGCTGAACCTCGGCTTCGAATACTGGGAACCGACCGGCGGCGCTATTTCATCGAACGAACGCAGGCTGGTGACCGGTTACACCAAATTCCTGTCTTCCTACGGTGGGAATGAAGACGCGCTGCTGGATGCCGCCGAGCAGTATCTCGAACGCATAGCGGATAAACGCGCCGGGAGCATCAGCGCCTGTAAGTCATTCGATGCGTATCGTGCCTGGGTGATCGTTGAGGCTGGCCACTATGACGCTATTCAGCTGCCGGACGGCACACTCAAAAAGCACCCCCGGAGTATCGCTTTCGCCAGCATGGACGAAACTGAATTCCAGCAGCTGTACAAAGCCGCGCTTGATGTCCTGTGGCGCTGGATATTGTCCAGGGCATTCAGCAATCAGCGCGAGGCAGAAAACGCCGCTGCGCAGTTGATGAGCTTCGCGGGGTGATGGGAATGACAGAGAGCTGGTTCCAGCATATCAACTGCACCACGCAGCAGGCAGACGAACTCGTGGCGCAATACCGCCGCCGCGGAGTGCAGGTTGAACGCAGCCTGAACCCCGATTACCTCACCTGGACCGTCAGCGCCCGGCTGCCGGAAGGCAACAAACCACCGCGGGCCGATCGCCGGTGGCAAAACCGGATGTGGGGGTGATCATGACGGACTTACGTAAAGCGGCGCGCGGCCGCGAATGTCAGGTGCGTATCCCCGGAGTATGCAACGGCAACCCAGAAACGAGCGTACTGGCGCATATACGCTTGGCCGGGCTGTGCGGTACCGGCATTAAGCCGCCTGACCTGCTTGCCACCATTGCATGCAGCAGCTGTCACGACGAAATAGATCGCCGCACCCGCCTGGTTGATGCCGATTATGCAAAGGAGTGCGCGCTGGAGGGCATGGCCCGCACGCAGGTTATCTGGCTGAAAGAGGGGAAGGTGAAAGCGTGAGCGAGTACAAAATTTCATTGCCGTGGCCGCCGAGCAATAACCGATATTACCGACACAATCGCGGCCGCACGCACATCAGCGCGGAAGGGCGGGATTACCGTGACCGTGTAGCCCAGATCATCAAAGACCAGCTGCTGGACGTAGGAATTTCCGGCCCTGTGAAGATCCGCATTGAATGCCATATGCCTGACCGCCGCCGCAGAGATTTGGACAACCTGCAGAAGGCGGCATTCGACGCACTGACAAAAGCCGGGTTCTGGCAGGACGACCAGCAGGTAGACGATTATCGGGTAAAGCGGATGCCGGTGACCAAGGGCGGCAAACTGGAATTAACTATCACAGAGCTGGAGCCAGCATGAAACCAAAACTGATCGAATCGCTTCGCATGCGCTGGCAGCGCCTTCGCATTTACCGCCGCCCGGCTTCGGGGCTGGTGGATTACCGCATTCTTCGCAATTTTATTCGCATTAGCCAGTTGGCAGGAGCTGCTGCATGAACCTCGAAAACATTGTGAAATACCATTTCGCCAAATCGACGCTGATTAGCGATTCTCCGCGTGCTACTGCTTCAGATTCTCTGACTGGCACCGACATTATGGCCGCACTGGGGATGGTGCAGGCTAAAGCTCCAATGGGTTTCGACTTGTTCCTGGCGAAGATGGGGATTCAGGATCCGGCTCCGGCGATTGATGCCCTGGTGCACTATGCGCTGGCGCTCAACAATCCCACTCTGAATAAGCTCAACGATAAAACCAAGAGTGAGGTAGTGCAGTGTCTTGTGCAGTTTGCCTACACCGATTATTCACGCTCTGCTGCCAGCAAGTCTGTGTGTGAACACTGCAGAGGAGAGGGCGTTCGTCGCTCACTTCAGGACGTCGTGAAACATCCAGGTGTGAGAGGCGTTGAACCAAAGGTAAGACAAGAGCTGGTAGAGGCGTTGTGTGAACACTGCAATGGGAAAGGAGAGGTCAGCACCGCCTGCCGCGGTTGTAAAGGTAAAGGCATCGTGCTTGATGTGAAGCGTACCAAGCTGCATGGCGTGCCAGTGCAGAAGATCTGCGGTCGCTGCAATGGTCACCGCTTCAGTCGTGTTCCCACCAGCTTGGCCCGGGCGGTTATGGAACGACTGGTGCCGGATTTGACAAAACACCAGTGGTATAGCGGTTATGCTGAAGTCATCGATAAGCTGGTAACAAAGTGCTGGCAGGAGGAAGCTTATGCAGAGAAACTTTTACGCAAAGTAACAAGATAGGAGCATTATTTTGAATTTTAGCTACACAATGCTTGCAAGATTCGGAAAATGCGGTTAGGCTTTTTCCGACGATGGGCGTTATATATCCAGCGTTACTAAACCCGCTTCCGAGCGGGTTTTTTTATGCCTGCAATTCTCCACACCACGCTCGGCGCACTTCAACCACAGAGCCTTTCAGAGGTGAGCCAGAGTGATGGTCGGTGTGACCGTCTCTGTGGGCTGACCATTTCCGAGCGCTGGCTCACCCCCTAAAAGGAAAGTCCCCATGTTTGGTATCTTCAAAAAGAAAGCCCGTAAAGCCGTTGTCGAAGTAAAGAAAATGGAAAATCGCGATGCGGTCGAAGCTACTGTGTGGGGCGCATATTCCATTGGTTATTCGGACGGTACCTGTGATGCGAAAGAAATCGCCGTACTGGAGAAAACCATCTCAGCCTTACCAGCATTCGCGCCGTTCGCCGGTGAGATCGCGCAGATGAGCAGCAACATTCGCGCACGTTATGAAGCATCGCCGCGTTCGGCTAATGCCCAGGCACTGCGTGAACTGGCGGACGTTGCCGGTACTGACGATGCGGTTAACGTTCTTTGTCTCTGCCTGGACATTGCCGACCATGATGGGATTGGTGAGGAAGAAGAGGCGCAGCTGAAGAAAATTGCGCAGGCGCTTCAGTTGCCGTTGGATCAGTACTTGTGATCGGTAAGCTCCGATGGGCTGCCGCCGCGGTACTCTTGTTCCTGGTGGTGGCTATCGACTTCACAGGGAAGATGATGTCGAGCTTGGCAGACGGCGTGCTGGTGGTCGGAGCTATCGTATTACTCTGGCCGCTTGTAAAAGCCAGCAAATAACACTTTGTAAAAGGTCGGTTTCTTGCGGCCTTTGTCAGAGCGCTATTAATCAAGTGCTTTTAAAACTGTCCTTTGAATTTCTTAACATTTCTATGGCTGCTTCATAAGTCAAGGGTTCTCTAACTGAAGAAGAAGTTTCATAAATATGTACATACTTGTGGGTAAGATGCTGAATCAGCATTTTGGGCGTGATGTGGTCAACTACGCCTGACTGGATAATGTCAAAGACAGCACTGCCAATAACCCTGTCTACATCGTTTATGGCAAATTCACTGGAAGGAAAGCTAAACATGACGCCTGTCCCGCATTATTAAACATACATTCAAGCATACACGCCCGGCTTCATTCGCGCTTTGCAAAGTCTTTTTTATTGTAGGTATAAAAACCATGCGGTGGTTGTATGCATAACGGCAACGCAAGATCCTGAGTGAGCACGGGGCTTCTGCCTCTCTGGTTCTGGATTCGATTACTCAGTGCCGTGCCATTGACTGAGATGATGAATTCGGCTTAACGTATGGATGTGGTGAATCCCCCTGTGCGGTGGGGCGATCCAGCATCTGCACATATGCATCGCGGGTACTGTGTGCTGGCGCAGGCTCACCGGGAGGCACCCGGCACCACAATCTATATAATAAGGCTTCACCGTCCTGAGGCTGTTAAGCGCTTTTACTCTTTGTCTCAATCAAACGGAACTTCAACTATGAGAGAAGGATTTTACTGGGTACGCCATAACGGTACTGTGCAGGTGGCTTACTACACCGATGACCCGGTTGATGACATCGTGACCGGCACTATAGTTTCAGGCATATGGCACATGACTCGTAGTGACGACTTGTGCAACAACGGCGAAGTCGAGGTCCTACAAGGTCCACTTGAGCCGCCACTCTAAATTCTACGTCTTTTCGAGGCTCCCTTACGGGGGCCTTTTTTATTTCCCCTCATCTGAGAGGATCCACAGCACTGACGAGGGGGCTAAATGTCCGAACCTGTAACCGGGTCTGTTGCAACTGCGAGCGCCTTAACCGGTGCCAGCCTGTATGGACTGCTGACCGGCACTGATTATGGTGTCGTGTTCGGCGCGTTCGCTGGTGCCGTTTTCTACGTGGCCACCGCAGCAGACCTGACGATTATCCGTCGATCTGCTTACTTCATCGTTTCCTATTTCGCCGGGGTATACGGTTCCGGGCTGGTGGGCTCCATGCTCGCCAGTGCCACTCGTTACAACGACAAACCTCTTGATGCCCTGGGTGCGGTTCTTCTTTCCGCGCTGGCTATCAAGACACTCACATTCTTCAGTGAGCATGATCCGCTGTCGCTCTTGCAGAGGTGGAGAGGAGGAACCAATGGTAATAAGTGATCCTCTGGTGCTGACCAACGTCATGACATGCACCGCGATTGTTCTGCGCCTGATGTTGTTTCGTAAGCCGGGCGGCAAACATAACTGGTGGGCGTCCTGGCTGGCGTACCTGATCATCCTGGCGTATGCCTCGGTGCCGTTCCGCTTCCTGTTCGATTTCTATTTCCACGCCCACTGGGCAACCGTCACTATCAACTTAATCATCTGCGCCGCCGTGTTCAGGGCACGGGGTAATGTGGCGCAGCTGTTCCAGGTACTGAGGCCAGAATGAACCAGACACAATTTCAAAGGGCGGCTAATCTCAGCGCCGGGTTAGCCGCACGCTGGTTTCCGCACATCGATGTCGCGATGCGTGAATTCGGCATCACCGAACCCGAGCAACAGGCCATGTTCATTGCGCAGGTTGGCCATGAATCAACGGGCTTTACCGCGCTGGTGGAAAGCTTCAATTACAGCGTGGCAGGGCTGGCCGGTTTCATCCGTGCCGGGCGTATAACGCAGGATCAGGCGAATATGCTTGGCCGCCGCGCTGGCGAACCCTCTCTGCCACTGGAGCGACAGCGGGCAATCGCCAATCTGGTATACAGCAAACGCCTCGGCAACAAAGGACCGCAGGATGGCTGGAAGTATCGCGGTCGCGGTCTTATTCAGATCACCGGACTTGAGAATTACCGCAGCTGTGGCGCGGCGCTAAAACTCGACCTTGTCACCACACCTGAACTGCTCGCGGAAGACCGCCAGGCAGCCCGATCAGCGGCATGGTTCTTTGCCACCAGCGGCTGCATGCGGTATCCGGGCGATGTGTTGCGGGTGACGCAGATCATCAATGGCGGGCAGAATGGCATCGATGATCGGAAGAAGCGTTACGAGGTGGCGCGGCGGGCACTTGTATGATCCCCGCCTTCCAGAAAGGGTGGTGGAAGCCTCTGGCGGTGGTACTGGCGATTACCTTGCCGTTAATGGCAGCGCTTCATTTCTACGGCAAATCACTAGCTGAACAGGAACGCGCCGAAACTGCCGAACACAGCCTGAAGCTGGCGAAAGACACCATCGCCGATATGCAGGTCCGCCAGCGTGACGTGGCCGCGCTCGATGCCAAATACACCGGAGAACTGCAGGATGCTAAGGCTACTATCGATCAGCTTGGGCGTGATGTTGCTTCTGGTAAGCGCCGGCTGCAAGTCAACGCAAGATGTACCGCGAACGGGCAGGCCAGCACCGGCAGCATGGGCGATGCTACCACCCCCAAACTTACAGGGGATGCTGAACGGGATTATTGGCGTCTCCGAGACGGAATCGAAACCATCACCGGGCAAGTGAAGTACCTGCAGGATTACATCAAGAGTCAGTGTGTTAACTGAGGTGATACCGGAGCTAGATTCAGGGGGAGCTTAAATAAAAAGTGGCAGCCGCGACATCGTAGCTGCCAGTAAAAGATGTTTCAGAGGATAAGTAATATCCTTCATGCATGTTATATCAGGAGCCGACTACTTCAACTAATCGCAAATTCACTGTTCCCGATTCATTTAATTGATGATCCTGATAGTAGTAATCCCTGCGACTTCATTCCTGCTCCTGGTCATTCACAAGGTTTAGTGCGACGATGGCGTTCTAACGCATGCCTGCAAGAAAATGGTGTGAATCGGATGAGGTAAAAAAGCCCTCTGAAGAAAGCGGCGCATGCCAGCGAAGAAGGCAGGGTGATCTACAAAACAATAACCCGCGGCGTGGTGAAATATGTCCAGGATCCGAACCGTACTGTGTGCAAGTTTGATGATAAGTCTGTGCGGTTGCGCCAGCGTGCCATCGACGCTACCAACTCCATCAGCGGATTTGATGCAGCCTCCATGCAGGGCAAGTGATGCTGGTGCAAACAGCGACGCGGACCTGCAGGCTGACATAGAAACAGCGCAATGCATGCGCCAACTGCGATTGGACAAGTATCGCTGGCAGGCCTGGTATAAGGCTGTGAAATGAACTACGGCGAGGGCACTGGCAGCGGCACGGGAGAAGGCTTTACCGCCTGATTTACCTAAGATGCATTAAGAGATTACTTAACCTTATGCAGCGTATCTATAACGTAGCGAAAATTGATCGGCCCGGAGGCATTTTCTCCCAGGCACTGCTTGTCGTTTGTGTTCCTAAGATAATGCACTTGCAAAACAAAATAATTTTTTTCTGATCATTTAATGAAATAAAAGACTCAAGAATGTGTTTGTAAACAGTTTAAAAATCCATAATAAAAACGTAATTTGGTGATATTGACTTTTACATCCAGTGTAAGGGTCTGCAGACAACTACATAACGGCATATTAATTGGTTTTATCGATTGTTTGTTGTTGTTGGATCGCCAAAAACTATTAAGTGCTATAATTTGATCAAGTTCTGTTTCCCTGCCAATACCAGTATGCAGAGCCCGTTTAACTGCCGGTTCGGTCATACGCTCGGTGGCTCCTGTGTGTTACTGTTTTCTGATTCAGTTGAGCTTAATAAAGGCCACGTTTAGCGTGGCCTTTTCTCTCATTACAGGCAGCTGCTATATGAAGAAAGTTCTGGTGTTTTTCAACTCAAAACCCGCGATCCTACAGACCGTGGTGAAGGGCGTAACGGTTATAAAGCGCGAATATAATTGTGGTGGAGAGGCTCATCTCAAAATTATGTTTGCCGGGATTCATTTAATCACCGGCCCCCATATCGAGTTCTACGTGGCCTCTGACAGAGAGCTGACATCTTGCGAGATTACAGAAGCGGCCAATACGCTTTTATAAGCGGTTCTTACCATCGTACGAAGATACATCTTTTTTTTGCGCCACCTACGGGTGGTTTTTTTTATTGCCTACTTGCAGCCGCTGCTAGCCTTTTAATGCGTCTCGCACGTGCACCAAAGATAGCCTTTAGCTTAGGTTAGGGTTTGGGCAAGTTGCTAAAACCCTGCGGCCTGCGGTACGCAAGAGGATTTTAACCGTGTGCATAACTGGATGATGAAACGGGCGAACGTTCCCCCCTAGGCGCAGCGCATCACCGTTTATCTCAACGGGGAAGAGATTAAATACTATTTCACTGCTGACGATATTACGGGTGAAGTAACAAGCCTCAAAACCGATGTTCAGGGTCGGATGCTGGCGGAAAACGATGAAGTAAAACGACAGATCCGTTACGGTCATGTGGTGATTTTACGCAGCCAGCATGGATGATGGTGCCTTCACCCGACTTACTGACGCCGCTGAACGGGATTTCACCCTTAGCCAACGAATCGCCACAGTGACTGAAAAGAGCCTCATCCCTGAGGTTTTTACACAGTCTCTCCACTGGATCTTAAAGGTAGCAGTTTTAATGTATCGCTGAGATTTTAGGAAATAAGTAAGCAACAACATTGGATGGAGTGCTAGGGGGGAGCATTTAAGCGAAAAAAAAACCCTCCATCTGGAGGGTTAGTCAGAAAAGTACATGAGACTGTTTTTATAATTATGACAACAACGTTCAGACATTGTGATTCTACCCCTGAGTAGGCAGAGCACTGAGTATGGCCAGTTATCCTGATACAACAAGCGTAAGCGGTGAACTAAATATTTCACACCGCTCCGCATAGCTTATCGAGGTTGCAAAACTATACTTACAAGGCAGTAAAACTGCTGCTTAAAATACGGGAATATCCCATGAAAAACCATTCTGTGAATGTAAGTAAAGACGCGCCCAAAAAACCTGATAACAGTCCGAAAGATAACGATAAAAATCAACAAAAAACCAAAAAATAAGCTGTTCAGACTGAAAATCAACGTTCCGTTAGTCGGAGGAAATGTGACTAAACGCTCAGCTATAGTTGATCCGGTACCGGTAGATGATCCGTTGCCGGGTGATAAAGAACCAGACTTTTCGGACCCTACCAGGCCGGATAACCCTGGGATACCGGACGATTTTGATAGTCCGTTCAGGTAGCTTTACTAATACTCACCGCCTACGGGCGGTTTTTTATGCTTAATATATTTCTATATCGAGCGTAATTTTAAAAAAACTTTCTTTGAGGAGGTAATAATTGTTATTAAATATTTATAATTAATCTTCTCTGAATCTTCTTTTTGACTCTTGCTCACTGATGTACTCAAAAGGCAGCAATTTTTCTGGCTTGCTCTCCAAAAACCAGCCCTTACTGCTGCGCTTAAGAACTGAGCCATTTGCAAAGCAAATATTACTCGCACTGCGAATTAATGCGAATTTACCATTATTAAAAACGACCCGGTGAATGCAAATCGGATGTGAAGATTCCCCTTGAAAACGGCTCTCAACAATGCCACATGTGAGCATTACGTCTGTAGTGTTTTTCATAATCGCCCTCTATCTCAACGTTTTATTGTTACTAATATTTTTCTGAAAAAAATTCGGCTTATCCTCCGATGCATTTACATTCAGACGGCAAGAAATCCAGCCCGCAATACGGGCATTCAAGAGATAAATCTTTTCGCATTCTTCCTGCTTTCTGGTCTGCGATCTGAGAGCACCTGGGGCAGGTGACATGGACGGGGCGCTCTTTGAACTTTCTAAGTCCGCTGGTGTACGACAAGGTATGCTACTCCAAACTTTTTGAAATGAAGGTACAGGCTACCAACAACGTATAGCTGAATGAGGAGGCAAAAATCTCACAAGAAGATTTTCAGGGTGCTTACCGTTCCTGAGGAAGAAAGAAGTGCCCACATTTCGGGCATATACAGGTAATGTTCTTTCGGATTTTGCTGCCTCTTTGTTCCATTACGTGAGAGCAGTGTGGACAGTTAACTTTAACTGGCTTGTCCATGAACATCTTGAGGTCATCGAAAATAGTCATAGAATTTACCTTATAGATGTGTGGGTATTCATTGTATCCCTCCTGACTTTCATTTGCTCACTTATTGTTCAGTCATGCTTTTAGTAAGGTGAAAAGGTCTGTACAAGGCTTTGCCCCTTCGAAGGATGCTTAAACATCCAAGTGAGATAACTTTTCTTTATTACTTGATTAACAAGCCACTGGCATCCGCGAGTGGCTTTTTTATTGGAGTGAATATGCAGGTCACTATCGATGGTGTCCCGTATGCTCCTGCTTGCGCTTCGTCGTCTCGGATCGGCATTGCTGTAACGACCCATAACCGTGCTGACGTTCTGAAGCGTGCGCTTGAGCAGCACATGAAGTATTTACCTGCCGGCACGCTGATGGTTGTTATTGATGATGGTTCGAAACCTGCAGCGGTATTGCCTGACGGCGTGCAGCAGCTTCGGCATGAAACATCGCTCGGCATTGTTGCATCGAAGAACGCCAGCTTAAATGTGCTGATGGATGCCGGGTGTGAGCACCTTTTTCTGTGGGACGATGACGCCTGGCCTGTTGCTGCTAACTGGCACCTGCCTTACATCGAATCACCAGAGCCGCACCTGTCTTACCAGTTTCTTGATCTGGCTGGTCCACGCAAACTGAATGACCTCGAGGTGCTTTACCGTGACGATCGGCATGTGGCTTATACCGGGCAGCGCGGTGTGATGCTGTATTACCATCGCAGCGCTATTGAGAAGGTTGGCGGATTCGATTCGGTCTACGGACGCGGCATGTATGAGCATAGTGACCTTGCCCTGCGCATACACAATGCAGGGCTGACGACATGGGCGTTCGCCGATGTGGTTGGCTCGGACAAGCTCATTCACTCACTGGACGAACATGAACAGGTTGAACGTTCGGTACCGCGTCCGGATCGTGAAGAGCAGGTTAAGCGCAATGTTCGAATTCACAACGAGAGACGTGACAGCGGTTATACCGGTTACGCCGAGTACCGGCAGCAGCGTGATGTGGTGATCACTACATTGCTGACCAGTCAGCCAGATCCGCAGCGTGGTACGAAAATGACAGCCTCGCCTGACATGCTGGCTAAATGGGCGGCTTCGCTTCGTCAGTGTGGGCGTATAGCGCTGGTGGATGAACTGAAGGCGGCCCCGGCTGACGTTGAACTATGCCGCGTTCATGATGTGAAGATGAACGTTTACTTCCGGCGCTGGCTGCACATCTGGCAGCATCTTCGCGATCACCCTGATTACCGGTTCGTCTGGTGCACCGATGGTACCGATGTCGAAATGCTTCGCGCACCGTGGGATGAAATGCAGCCCGGCAAGGTTTATGTCGGATCAGAACCGAAGACATACGCCGACGCTTGGGCAAAGCAGAATCATCCGGAGCGTATCTATCAGGAATTCATTGAAGCGCATCGCAACGATGTGATGCTCAACGCTGGTCTGCTGGGTGGTACCCGCGCCGATGTAATGGCGTTCGCTCACGGCATCATCCGTCTTTACTACCGGATCGAGAGTTATCGGTTCTGGAAGAAAGAACAGTCTGGCGCCGCGGTGGGCGACATGCTGGCGTTCGGCATTGTCGCGCAGTCATTCGCTGACAGGATGGTCACCGGCCCGAAGGTTCACACCGTTTTCAAAACTGATGGTATCGGTAAGGAGTCAGCATGGTGGAAACACAAGTGAAGTTCGTTGTGGTTGGCCACCATGCCCGGCGAGCGCAGGCAGAAAAGCTGGCTGAATCACTGGCTGCTTATCTGCTTGTCGATGAGAGTGACCTGGGGGCGAACTGGAATCATCGCCGCGCGCTGGAGTGGGCTGCCGCGCAGGACAGTCTGGTTGTTGTAATTGAGGATGATGCGCTGCCGGTGAAAGGGTTCCAGGCGCTGGTCACCGAGTGGCTTAATCGCTTCCCTGATTCCCTCATCAGCTTCTATCTCGGTACCGGTCGCCCACCACAATATCAACTGGAGATAGCTACGAAGCTAATCACCGCCGATCGTGTGAGGGCAGACCATATTTACATGCAACGTCTGGTGCATGCCGTTTGCTACAGCGTTCCGCCAAAGCTAATACCAAAAGTGCTGGCACGCTGGGACGCGGGTAAGCCTGCTGATTATGCTGTGGGCGATGCCTGCGGTGGCCCGGTGATTTATCCGTGCTTCTCGCTGGTGGATCATGCTGATGGTGATCCGGTAGAGAAGCACCCTGACCGCCAGCCGCGCCACGAGCGCAGGCGTGCATGGAGGTTACATGGCTAAGCTGACCACATTAAAGCCACGCCTGAAGGTTATCGATACGAGCCGCATAAAGCCTGTATACGGTGAGCAACGACGCATCAGCGGAAGTGCCCGTGTCGGCCTTAAGCGTCGAATCTGGGTGCGTGATGGAGGACGATGCTGCATGTGTTCACGTGCTGTTGACCTGCACGAGAGTGAGCTGGATCACCGCATCGCGCTTCAGTTCGGTGGTGACAACTCAGAACGTAATCTGTGGACGCTCTGCGTAGAGTGCCATGCCGGGAAGTCTGCGCGCGAAGCGGCGGCAGGTCAGCCTGATGAAAAAGCGCTGAAACATGCCGTGCAGGAAGGCGATCAGGGTAATGATTTCATAGCACTTTGAACCAGATGTGAAAGCCTGTCGCATGCAGATGAGAAATAGTTGCATTTGAAATCATTCTCATTTGATTGAGATCCATTCTCAACAACCGGGGGGGATGACCGGTTATAAACGCCGCTCGCGCTGGACACCGCACCCCCTCTCACGCACAGAAAAAATTCCCCTCTGGAGGGTATAAACATGTTAACAGCGCAGAAGCGGAAATTCGCGTTGGCGCTGATGTCCGGTATGTCTCAGAAAGGTGCGGCAATTCAGGCGGGTTATTCAGAGAAATCCGCGCGCTCAAAGGGTTCGCAGCTGGCAAAAGACCCGGAAGTCATCGCCTTTATCGACAGAAAAAAGAGAGAGGTCATTGAGATAGACGATGAACCTGCCTGCCGGAGAAATGTTTATACCCCAGCAGTAAACAACACGGAACGAATCCCGGTACCGGAATCTCCACCAACATCGGGTGCTTTTGATGATCCACTCAAATTTCTCATGTCCGTGATGAACGACGCCACGAAAGAAATTGACGTACGCAAAGATGCTGCTAAGGCCATGCTGCCCTACATTCACCCTAAAAAAGGGGAAACAGGGAAAAAAGAGGCGCGAAACGCCGCCGCGAAGGTTGCCGCAGGTGCCAGCAAGTTTGGATCCATGGCGCCGCCAAAACTGGTGGTAAATAATAAGGGAGGGTAATGCATGGCAAAGTGGTCCACAGCATGCCCCGACTGGGAAGCCCTTCTGGTTGCCGGAGAGTCTATTATCCCGCCGCCGATCTTCCCGGATCAGGCAGAGCAGGCGCTGGGTATTTTCCGGGAACTGCGCGTTTCCGATCTGCCGGGCAAACCCACGTTCGGTGAATGTTCTGAAACATGGGTGTTTGACTTCGTGAAAGCCATATTCGGCGGTTATGAGGCTGATACCGGAAATCAGCTGATCCGGGAATACGGGCTGCTGATTTCCAAGAAGAACACCAAATCGACCATCGCGGCGGGCATTATGCTGACCGCGCTGATCCTGTGCTGGCGGGAGGACGAAGAACACCTGATCCTGGCACCAACAAAAGAGGTCGCCGATAACAGCTTCAAGCCTGCTGCCGGCATGATCCGTGCCGACGAGGAACTGTCGGACATGTTCCAGATACAGGACCATATCCGTACCATTACTCACCGGGTGACGCGCAACACATTAAAAGTTGTGGCGGCGGATACCGACACTGTATCCGGGAAGAAGTCCGGTCGTATCCTCGTGGACGAACTCTGGTTGTTCGGTAAGCGCGCTAACGCTGAAGCCATGTTTATGGAAGCGCTTGGCGGGCAGGTATCTCGTAACGAAGGATGGGTTATCTACCTCACCACGCAGAGTGATGAACCACCGTCAGGAGTGTTTAAAGAACGTCTCGATTACTGGCGCGATGTGCGTGACGGCAAAATCATCGATCCGAAAACACTGGGCATTCTTTATGAGTTCCCGGAGAGCATGATCCAGAGCAAGGCTTATCTTGCACCTGAAAATTTCTATATTACCAACCCGAACATCGGCCTGTCCGTCAGCCCCGAATGGATAGCCGATAATCTCCGCAAGAATCAGGCAAAAACTGACGGTACGCTGCAGCAGTTTCTGGCGAAGCACCTCAACATTGAGATCGGCCTGAACCTGAGAACCGACCGCTGGGCGGGTGTTGATTTCTGGGAGCAGCAGGCGCAGCGCGTGAGTTTTGAAGATCTACTGCGGCGCGCCGAGGTCATCACTGTCGGGATAGACGGCGGGGGACTTGATGATCTGCTGGGCTTTTCAGCTATCGGGCGTGACACGGAAACGCGTGAATGGCTGTGCTGGTGTCATGCCTGGGCACATGAAATAGCGATCAGGCGTCGCAAAAGTGAAGAATCAAGGTTCAACGATTTCGTAAAAGCCGGCGACCTTACCATTGTGAAGCGCGTCGGTCAGGATACTGAAGAAGTGGCGGAATATGTCAGCCGGATCCACGTCGCTGAGCTGCTGGACAAGATAGGCATTGACCCGTCAGGGGTCGGACAAATACTCGACGCGCTGATTGAGGCGGACATTCCTGCCGATGCGGTGGTGGGCGTGAGTCAGGGCTGGCGTCTCGGCGGCGCGATCAAAACCACAGAGCGCAAGCTTGCCGAGGGAGTGCTGATCCATGCCGGACAGCCACTGATGGCATGGTGCGTGGGTAATGCCAGGGTTGAGCCGAAGGGTAACGCCATTCTCATCACCAAACAGGCCAGCGGTAAGGGCAAGATTGACCCGCTGATGGCGCTGTTTAACGCTGTCTCGCTAATGGCCCTAAATCCTGAGGCGAAAAAGCAGGACTACCAGGTACATTTCATATGACAGTTACGTCAGTTCACGACCCGCTCCGGCGGGTTTTTTCGTTTCAGGAGGCAGCTAAATGACGCTTAATCGCGCATGCACCCTCATGACGGTGAAGGCAGTAAACGAGGATGAGCGGATTATTACCGGCATCGCCTCCACGCCATCGCCTGACCGTGACGGGGACATTATGGAGCCGGAGGGGGCAAAATTTCGCAGCGACACCCCGTTCCTCTGGCAGCATGACCGCTCACAACCTATCGGCACCTGCACCCCAAAAATGGTGAAAGGCGGGCTGGAAATCAGTGCAAAACTGGTGAAGCCAACCCCTGATATGCCATCCCAGTTAGTGGCCCGCCTCGATGAGGCCTGGGCGTCCATTAAAGCCGGGCTGGTTCGTGGGCTCTCTATCGGCTTTCGCCCGATCGAATACTCCTTTCTGGATGAAGGCGGCATCCGCTTTTTGTCCTGGGATCTTCTTGAAGTCTCGGCAGTGACCATTCCGGCGAACGCCGAATGCTCGATCAATACCGTTAAATCTTTCGACCGCCAGTTACTCGCCGCGGCAGGCAATGAGAAACCGGTGGTTAAAGCAACTCAATCCGCTGGCGCTACAGCACACAAAACCAATATCAAAAAAGGAAACGACCCGATGAATATAGCAGAACAGATCAAAAGCTTTGAAGCGAAGCGTGCGGCGCTGGCGGCTTCCCTCGCTGACATTATGTCGAAGGCTGCCGAAGACGGCCGGACCCTGGACAGTGAAGAAGAGGGCTACGACAACACCTCCGCTGAAATTAAATCCGTGGATGCGCACCTGAAACGCCTGCGCGACATGGAATCCAGCATGGCCCAGACAGCCAAACCAGTCAGCAAAGCCGCCGGTGGTGATGTGAATGTGGTGGCGACCAGCGCGCCGGGCATCATCCGCGTTGAGCAGAAGCTGGAAAAAGGGATCGCATTTGCCCGCTTTGCAAAATCGCTGGCGGCCGCAAATGGCAGCCGCTCCGAAGCGCTGGAAATCGCCCGTAAACAGTACCCGGACGATCCGAAACTGCATCACGTTCTCAAGGCGGCAGTCGGCGCAGGTACCACCACTGACCCGAAATGGGCAGGCGCGCTGGTAGAATATCAGGAATATGCGCAGGATTTCGTCGAGTTCCTGCGACCGCAGACCATCATTGGCCGCTTCGGGCAGGGTAATATCCCGGCGCTGCGCCAGGTGCCGTTCAATATCCGTATTCCGGCGCAGACTTCCGGTGGTTCAGCGAACTGGGTAGGTCAGGGCAAAGCGAAGCCGCTGACAAAGTTTGATTTTGAGTCGATCACGTTCAGCTTCGCGAAAGTGGCGGCCATCGCGGTACTGACAGACGAGCTGATCCGCTTTTCCAACCCGGCCGCCGATGCGCTGGTGCGTAATGCCCTGGCCGAAGCAGTCATTGCCCGTCTCGATACGGACTTTATCAGCCCGTCAAAAGCGGAAGTGGCTAACGTCTCGCCAGCGTCCATCACCAACGGCATTGTCGCGGTATCATCCACCGGCAATCCAGATGATGATGCGTCTGCTGCATTTGGTGTATTTGTTGAGGCCAACCTCCAGCCGAACGGTGCGGTCTGGCTTATGTCCAGCACCACCGCACTGGCACTATCCATGCGTAAAAACGCGCTGGGACAGAAAGAGTATCCTGAAATGACGCTGATGGGCGGAACCTTCCAGGGGCTGCCGGTTATCGTTTCCCAGTACGTCGGTAACCAGCTGGTGCTGGTGAACGCGCCGGATATTTATCTGGCCGATGACGGTGGTGTTGCAGTGGATATGTCACGTGAAGCGTCACTCGAAATGCAGAGCGATCCGACCGGGGACAGCGTAAACGGCACGGGTACCGAGCTGGTTTCCATGTTCCAGACCAACAGCGTGGCTATCCGCGCCGAGCGCTGGATCAACTGGAAGCGCCGCCGTACCGCTGCCGTTGCGGTAATTTCCGGCGTGAACTACGGCACCATCCAGACCAGCTAATCAACTCCGGAGGGCGGGGGAAACCCCGCCATATTGCATGGCAAAAATCAGATATCTGCAACGCACGCACGACTCCATTCCCGGTGATGAAAAAAACGTGGATGACCAGTGCGCAAGGGTGCTGGTACTCCTGGTTAAAGCTGAGTTCACCGGCGGAAAGCGCGCTGGTGGCGGAAAAAAGAAAAATAACGCGGGTGGCGGCTGATGTGGAATCCTTTAAGGCGAAAAGCAAAGGCGCTGCAACAACCCGCCAGCCAGGGAGCATGGACCTCACTGTTAAGTTTTGTCCGTGAACCCTTTGCCGGTGCGTGGCAGCGTAACCTCGAAATTAATCAGAACACCGTGCTTTCCTTCCACGCTGTGTTTTCCTGCATATCGCTTATTGCCAGTGATATTGCCAAGATGCCGCTGCGAATGATGCGCCGTGACTCAAACGGTATCTGGAAAGAAAGCAGTAGCGGTAAAGCCGCGGCGATTTACAGACGACCCAATGCATATCAGAACCGCATTCAGTTTTTTGAGTGCTGGCTTAACTCGAAGCTTTGCCACGGTAATACCATTGCTCTGAAGATCCGTAATACCCGTGGCGAAATCACAGAGCTTCGCATTCTGGACTGGAACAAAGTGACGCCACTGGTGGCGGACGACGGCTCCGTTTTTTACCAGATAAACCCTGACAACATGGCGGGCGTGGAATCATCCGTCACCGTTCCGGCGCGTGAGGTTATTCATGACCGCTTCAACTGTCTGTTTCATCCGCTCGTCGGACTTTCACCCGTTTACGCCGCCGGGCTTGCTGCGATGCAGGGCCATCATATTCAGCAAAACTCAGCTTTCTTTTTCCGCAATGGCAGCAAGCCAAGCGGGGTTATTGAAGTGCCTGGCAACATCACCGAGGAAAATGCGCGCGTCCTTAAAGCGAACTGGGATACGGGCTACACAGGTGAGAATGCAGGAAAAACAGGCCTTTTGAGCAATGGTGCCAAGTACAATCCGGTCTCTATGTCTGCTGATGATGCGAAGGTGGTTGAGCAGCTTCAGATGTCAGCCAAAATTGTTTGCTCGGCATTTCATGTCCCGGCATATAAAGCCGGCATTGGTGAGCTTCCCTCTTACGACAACATTGAGGCACTGGAGCAGCAGTATTACTCACAGTGCCTGCAGACGCTGATTGAGTCGATCGAGTTGCTGCTGGATGAAGCGTTTGAGCTTGAAGGTGATACCGGTACCGAGTTTGATGTGAGCGCGCTTTTGCGTATGGACAGCGAACGCCGGATCAAAACGCTGGGGGAAGGTGTAAAAAACACCATCCTTACACCGAATGAGGCGCGACGCAGTGAGAACCTGCCCCCCGTCACTGGCGGCGATGAGCTGTACCTGCAACAGCAGAACTTTAGTCTGGGCGCACTTGCGCGCCGCGATGCCTCAGACGATCCCTTTGGTAAATCCAGCCAGTCATCGCCGCCATCAACATACAGTGATGAAGGTAAGGCGCTGTCTGATGCAGAGCAGTCAGCGGCCAAAGCCATGATCAGAGGATTACTCATCAAATGAACGAACGCGAATTATCCCTGATAAAGGTACTGGGTGAAGAATTTGGTCAGGTTCTCGCTGAAATTCGTGAGGGATTCAGCAGAAGCCTTCAGGCGCAAAGCGAGTCCTTTGAAAATAAGCTGAGCCAGCTTGCTGAAACCATCGCAGAAATAAAAGACAGTCCGTTGCCTGACTTTTCCGCCATGGTTGCAAGCGCTGTGGCGGAACTTTCCACACCTGAATTACCGCAGTTGCCAGACATTACCTCCATGGTCAGGGAAGCAGTCGCCGCTCTCCCGCCTCCCCAGGACGGCAAAAGCCTGACGCCAGACGACGTTCAGCCGATGCTGCAGGAGATGGTCGATAAAGCGTTCAGCACTATACCGACACCAAAAGACGGTAAAGACTATGATCCGGCGTTGCTGAAGCAGGCAGTGGATGAAGCGGTGAGTGATGCGTTCCGTTCTATACCTGTTCCGCAGGATGGCAAAAGCCTGACGCCAGACGACGTTCAGCCGATGCTGCAGGAGATGGTCGATAAAGCATTCAGTGCTATACCGACACCAAAAGACGGTAAAGATTATGATCCGGCGTTGCTGAAGCAGGCAGTTGATGAGGCGGTAAGTGATGCGTTCCTTTCTATCCCTGTTCCGCAGGACGGCAAAAGTCTGACGCCAGACGACGTTCAGCCGATGCTGCAGGAGATGGTCGATAAAGCGTTCAGTGCTATACCGACACCAAAAGACGGTAAAGATTATGATCCGGCGTTGCTGAAGCAGGCGGTGGATGAGGCGGTGAGTAATGCGTTCCGTTCTATCCCTGTTCCGCAGGACGGCAAAAGTCTGACGCCAGACGACGTTCAGCCGATGCTCCAGGAGATGGTCGATAAAGCGTTCAGTGCTATACCGACACCAAAAGACGGTAAAGATTATGATCCGGCGTTGCTGAAGCAGGCGGTGGATGAGGCGGTGAGTGATGCGTTCCGTTCTATACCTGTTCCGCAGGACGGAAAAAGCGTTACTGCCGAAGATGTGAAGCCGATTCTGGAGGAACTCGTTGCTGCGGCAATGCCGGTTTTACCTGATGTAAAAGCGCTCTTAGGCGAGGCTGTCGCTGCTATTCCTCCGGCAGAGCCCGGCAGGGATGGGGAAGATGGCCGCGACGCGCTGGCGCTCGAAATCCTACCATCCATTGACGAAGGGAAAAGTTACCCGCGCGGCTCTTATGCAACGCATAAAGGCGGCCTCTGGCGATCCTACGAGAAGACGCACGGCATGCGCGGCTGGGAATGTGTAGTTGATGGTGTGGCAGGCGTGGAAATTGAACGCTCCGATCAGCGTTGTTTCACCTTAACGGTTAACCGGACAAGCGGCAGCAGCGAAACCAAAACGTTTGACGTGCCGGTCATGATTTATAAGGGAGTGTTCAAATCCGGCCATGAGTACCGGCCTGGCGATACGGTAACGTGGGGCGGTTCGCTCTGGCACTGCGACGAACAGACACAGGACAAGCCTGGCGAAACTGGCTCAAAAGGCTGGACGCTCGCGACCAAGCGCGGTCGGGACGGGAGGGATAAAACGTGATTGAACTTGTCACTCTTGAACAGGCGAAAGAGCACCTGCGCATTGACTCCGATGAGGACGCCGGCAATGCCGATCTGACCATGAAAATTCAGGCTGGCAGCGCTGCTATTCTCTCTTACGTTCAGGGAAGCCGCGACCAAATCGTCAAACCCAGCGGAGATTTGATTGAAGGCGAACCTCTGCGTCGGACCCAGACGGCTCTGCTAATGCTGCTGGGCTGGCTGGACCGCAACCGGGGCGGAGAGGAGGAGGACAAACTTAAGCAGGGTGAACTTCCGTATTCCGTCACGATGCTTATCTACGATCTTCGACGGCCAACTATCTTGTAGCGAGGAGGCTCTGTGCAGGCAGGACGACTACGTGACCGAATCACTATCCTGAATTTCACTTCAAGCCGGGATTCTACTGGACAACCGATAGATAAATGGGAAGAAGGAAAAACTATCTGGGCTGAAGTGAAGGGCATCAGTGGTCGAGAACAAATTTCTTCTGGAGCAGAATCTGCACCAGCAACAGTACGTATCTGGGTACGTTTCAGGCGGGATATAACCGCTTCATCGCGGCTTAAAGTGCTCAGTGGGGCGTACAAGGGGGCGGTTTTGAATGTTGTCGGCCCGTCTATTCCCGATAGCCGTTGCGTGCTGCTGGAAATCCTTTGCAAGCAGGGGGCCGAAAAATGATTGAGACGAGCCTCGATTTTTCCGGATTGAATAATATCTCCAAAGATCTGGAGGCGCTTAGCCGTGCTGAAAATAACAAAGTTCTTCGTGATGCCACACGCGCCGGGGGCGAAGTGCTTAAGGAGGAGGTGATCGCACGTGCGCCTGAGCGGAGCGGGAAACTGAAGAAAAACGTGGTTGTCCTTACTCAGCGCTCACGGCGCCGCGGAGAAATATCTTCCGGCATTCATATTCGTGGTGTCAACCCGAGCACCGGCAACAGCGATAACACGATGAGGGCGAATAATCCCAGAAACGCCTTTTACTGGCGCTTCGTCGAAATGGGAACCGTTAACATGCCGCCGCATCCTTTCATTCGTCCCGCGTTTGATGTTCGCCAGGAGCAGGCAACGGAGGTCGCATTCAGACGCATGAACCAGGCCATTGATGAGGCACTAAGCAAATGACGGAAGATGATCTTTATCCCCTGCTGGCACCGCTGGCAGGAGGGCAGGTTTACCCCTACGTTGCGCCGCTCGGTAGTGACGGGAATCCTTCTGTATCGCCGCCGTGGGTAATTTTCTCGATCATCACTGTTCTGGCAGCTGACGTTCTTTGTGGTCAGGCTGAGTCTGCTGTTTCGGTTCAGGTTGATGTCTATTCCCGCACCATCACCGAAGCACGCACGATCAGGAATATGGCGCTGGATGCCCTGCAGGTATTGAAACCAGAAAACATCGTTAAGACGCCAGCCTATGAGCCTGATCTGCACTATCACCGGGCCACGCTTGAATTTCGAGTAATCGTTTAGGCTCGCTCACCATCACAGACCGCTTCGGCGGTCTTTTTTTATCTGGAGAAATCATGAGCAGTAAATACGAAGTCACAAAGGGGATGACTGTTGCCGTCTCCGATGCGCCTGTAACAGCCGAGGATTTTACATCCTCCACTTTTCCGGGCGCCGGAATTACCTGGCTGGAAGCGGCCTGTGCGACGAAGGAAATCACCTTTACCGGCGGCCAGAAGGGTGACATTGACGTTACCACGCTGTGCTCAACTGAACAGGAGCAAACCAACGGCCTCGCCGCGCCTGCTGAAATGAGCATCACCCGTAACTGGGTTGGTGATGAAGCATCACAGGAGGCACTTCAGACCGCTTACGAAAATGACGAACTGCGCGCGCTGCGCGTGGTGTTCCCGTCAGGCAACGGTTTTTATGTGCTGGTGGAGGTTCGTCAGAGCTCCTGGTCTGCGGCAACCTCTTCGGTTGTTGGTGCGACCTATTCGCTGCGCGTTCGTGGCAAGCCTAAGCGCATTTACGCATCTGGTTCCTGAGCGGCTTCGGCCGCTTTTTTATCCCTCAGACCATGTAACAAGAGAAAAATGAAATGGCGCAAAGAACATCACAGAATTCATTACGCAACGTGGCCCTTACTGCATCGAAAGCCTACCGCACTAAAGACGGTGTCACGGTCCCTGAATGGGATGGCGCAAAGGTTATGCTGCGCGAACCGTCCGGGGATGCCTGGGTGAAATTCAGGGAAATCGTTAATCCGCAACTGGCCGAAGGGGAAGAAGCACCGAAGCTGACTGAGGCGGAGAAGTTCCTGCGTAACAAAGAGGCCGATGTCGTTCTCTTCATTGACGTTCTGCTGGATGAAAACGGCGCTCGCGTTTTCAGCGATGATGATCAGGAGCAGGTTTCTAAAATTTATGGCCCGGTCCACTCGCGCCTTCTGGCACAGGCTCTCAACCTCGGAATGAGTCAGGAAGAAGCGGGAAAGCCGTAAAGCAGCCGCTGACCTTCTTTCTGATGTCGTTGGCGCTCCGGCTGGGGCGCACCCTCCACGAACTACGCCAGACCATCACCGCCAGTGAGCTGAAGATGTGGATCGAGTTCGATCGCATCAGCCCCATTGGCGACTGGCGCGCCGATGCGCAGGCGGCGCAGATCTCCGTTGCAACCCTGAACTCTCAGGGTGGGAAATTCACTATCCCTGATGTGATGCTGAAATGGGGTGAGCAGGAAGAAGGCGCTGATGTCTCTGAACTTGAAGAATGGATGTCCAGTCTTTGACGCCCGCGGCTGCGGGCTTTTTTATGGGTAAAATATGGCAACGCTGCGCGAGCTAATCATCAAAATTTCGGCGAACTCATCTTCTTTCCAGTCAGAGATCGCCAGAGCTTCCCGCATGGGAACGGATTATTACCGCACTATGGAGCAGGGCGGGAAAAAAGCTGCAGCTGCCACGCGTGAAACTCAGCGATCTCTTGCAGAACTAAATTCCCAACTGGCATCAGTGCGTTCATCAGCAACAGAACTTGCCGGTGCCTGGGCGGGGGCATTTGCAACGAATCAACTGATTGCTTATGCGGACACCTGGAACCAGCTTAACGGCCGCCTGCGCCTGGCATCCTCTTCCAGTGAAGATTACGCTCAATCTCAGCGCGTGCTCATGGAGATCAGCCAGCGCACCGGAACCTCTCTTGAAGCGAACAGTAACCTCTATAGCCGAATTGCCCAGTCCCTGCGTGATGCCGGGTATGCATCTGCTGACGTGGCCAAAGTGACAGAAACCGTCGCTACTTCGCTGAAACTCTCCGGTGCCAGTACGGAAGAGGCGAGTTCTGTTATCACTCAGCTGAGCCAGGCGCTGGGCTCCGGCGTTCTGAGGGGGGAAGAGTTTAACGCCATTATGGAGAGCGGCGGCCGCCTGGCGAAGCTGCTGGCTGATGGCCTGGGTACCACCGTTGGCGGCCTGCGCAATATGGCAAATAATGGTGAGCTGACGACTGATAAAATCGTCCCGCTGCTGACCAACGTGGAGATACTGCGCAAAGAATTTGAAACCCTCCCAGCCTCTATCAGCGGATCTGCACAGAAAGTGCAGAACGCCTTTCTTGCCTGGGTAGGCGGTGCTAACGATGCCGTCGGCGCATCATCCACGCTTTCCGGTATTCTGGATGGCCTGGCGACGAACATTGACGATGTGGCCAATACCGCAGGGCTGCTGGTGGGCGTAGGTCTGGCCCGTTACTTTGGCAACATGGTCGGCAGCGTGGGCCAGTCTACGCGCGCGGTACTCGCCAACGCGGTCGCAGAAGTTGCACTGGCCCAGGCCCAGGTTCGCGGTGCTCAGGTCAGCGTAGCGGCTGGCCGCCAGGCGCTTTACCGGGCGCAACAGGCACGCGCAGCAGCAACCAGTATCGAGGCGCAGATCGTTGCAGAGCGGAATCTTGCCGCCGCCCAGGCTTCGCTTAATATCGCTCTTGCTGGCCGGGCTTCGGCTGTAAATAACCTCACTAACACGGCCTCGGTGATGTCCCGCCTGGGTAGCGGCGTACTGGGCATTCTCGGCGGGTGGCCGGGAGTGATTATTGGTGCCGGCGCCGCGATGTATGGCCTGTATCAGCACACCCAACAGGTTCACCGTGAGGCAGTCGGCTTTGCCAATAACCTTGACGAGATCAACGCAAAGCTACAGAAAATGTCGGTGCTTGGTCTTCGCTCAACTGCTGCCGACGCCCGTACATCATTACAGGCTCAAAAGCAGGATCTGGCCGATCTCGATTCACAGATCGCAAAGGTGAAAGACAGCCTCAGGGCGATGGACAAAATCCAGCAGGATTACAACCGAAACCCGACGATGATCCTGATCAACACCTTTATGGATCAGGCTGACATCACGGCCAAAAACGTAGAGCTCACCGACAAGCTGAATCAGCTGGAGTACCAGCGCGAACAGACCGCCGCAAAGGTAGGGCAGACGCAGAAGCTGGTGAATGACGCCAGCGATCTGGCTACACAGAAAGCCATTGAGCAGGCAGGTGCAGTTTCTATTCTGAAAGGCGCATATGACCTTCTTAATCGCTCGATGTCGGCGACAGCATCCGCTACGCCACCTCAGTATGCGGGACCGGTATTATCGACAGCAAAAGCCACCCCACAGCAGCAAACAGCACTGGATAAAGCACAGCGCGATGTGGTGCTGGCGGGTATGGATGGTCTTGCGAAGCAGCATCAGCAGTTTGTCTATGAAGCTGAAGATCTGAAGCTGACGGGCGATCTGTATACCACCTATATCTACAGGAAAGACCAGGCTGCCAAAAAGGACGCCGCCGCAGCGCAGGCCAAGAAGGATGCTACTGCCGCGACTAACGCACAAAATAAAGCCGAGCGCGAAGCGGCAAGTACGGCGGAGCAGTATTCCCGAAAAATGGCCGATCTGAGCGTGGCCATTGACGTGCAACGTGTGCGCGCAACAGAAGGTGAAAAAGCCTCAGAACTCTATGCCGCCTCGCATCAGGCCGGTACTAAATGGACCGACGAGCAGCGCCGCGCTATTCAGGCAGCGTCAGCCGAGCTGGCAAAGTGGAACCAGAAGGCAGACGAGAACGTTCGTAAACAGCGTGAACAGGCTGATGCTCTGCGTGACCTGACGGACGCGGCCAGGAAGTTCCGGGACGAGGTAACGCTCTCGACTGACACCGCAGGCATGAGTGATCGCCAGCGAAGCCGGTTCGATGAGACTCAGCAGATTGACCGCGTTTTTGCCAAAACAGATGGTGGCACCGAAGCCATAGCCCAGCGAGCCGCTGCTCTTGATGCTCTCGACAAAAAATATAAGGCTATCGCCGCGGCGGAGTCTGACTGGATGTCCGGGGTATCGCGCGGATATGCCAACTGGTTCGACGAAATCAGCAACGTATCCGGCACCGTGGCAGATGGAGTTAAGACCGCCATCGACAGCGCTTTCAGTAACGTGACCTCAATGCTGGAAGGTAATAAAGTCAGCTGGAAAGCCTGGGGCGTTTCCGTCCTGCAGATCATCGAAAAGGTAGCTCTGCAGATGGCGGTGGTAAGCGCGATGGGCGGTGGTTCATCCAGCTCGGGCTTGTTTGGCTCTCTGGCTGGTGGCGTGGCTAGCTATTTCAGCGGTGGCGCCGGTGGCGGTTCGACTCCCTCGGGCCTGTATGACTCTGCGGCTGCTGGCATCAAGTTCAATGCCCTGGGCGGCGTATACGATTCTCCATCACTAAGCGCCTTCAGTAACGGCGTCTACAATTCGCCACAATTCTTTGCATTCTCGCAGGGTGCTGGTGTATTTGCCGAGGCAGGGCCGGAAGCGATTATGCCCTTAACCAGAGCATCTGACGGTTCACTTGGTGTCAGGGCGGTGAGCTCAGGTGTTAATACCGCCTCTGCCAGCAATACCCAACTGATAATCCATGCACCTGTAAGTATTTCGCAGGAAGGCTTTGGCGGCGAGGTGAATAACGCAAATACAGCCAGCACCGCCAGACAGCTTGAAGGTATTGTGCAGAAGACCCTGACTGAGCGCCTGCGAAAAGAAATATCGCCAGGCGGTATCCTTTATCGCCGGACGTGATATTCCGGTTCATTGCGGAAAACATATGGCAATCGATACGTTTACATGGTGCGTTCGCACCGATGCAAGTGGCTCAACGAATGTGGCCACGCTGCAGGCACAGTTTGGGGATGGCTATAAACAGGTGGCCAGCGCCGGAATTAACACGGCTGCTGAAACCTGGAATTTAACGTGTAGCGGGAAAGTGGCAGCAATGAAGCCGGTGCGGGAGTTTCTTCTTAGCCATGTCATCAAATCTTTCTGGTGGGTGAATCCATGGGGGGAAAGAAAACTCTACCGGGTTAAGGCTGATTCTGTCAGTCCCACATTCCCGAACGGTGGTTTTGTTGAAATATCTTTTGTGTTTGAGCAGGCCTTCGCGCCGTAAATTCCCCGCTCCATTCGATAACAGGCCGCTGATGCGGCCTTTTTTATGGGCCTAATATGAGTTTTTCAGGTGACATCCAGCAACTGCAGCCGGGCCAGCTAATACGGCTAATTGAAATTGACGGTACCGCTTTCGGCATGGATACCGTGCTGCGCTTTCACGCGCACAACATTGACCCCAGAGGTTGGGCTGCGTTCGCTGCTGATAATCTTCCCGCCATCATCTGGCAGAGCCAGCAGTACGATCCATACCCGTACGAGCTAAAGGGCATGGAGTTATCCAGCACCGGCGCACAGCCGACGCCCACGCTATCCGTGTCGAATATCGGCAACTACGTCACTGCGCTGTGTCTGGAATACGACGACATGGTCAAAGCAAAGGTGAAAATACACACCACCCTGGCGAAATACCTCGATGCTGCAAACTGGGCAGCGGGCAACCCGAACGCCAGCCCGGCAGATGAGCGGGTGCAGCTGTTTTACGTCAACGCAAAGACCGCTGAAACACGGATGCAGGTGGATTTCGAGCTGTGTTCACCCTTCGATGTTCAGAACCTGCAACTACCCACCCGGCAAATTACGCCTGTCTGCACCTGGTGCATGCGGGGCTGGTACCGAACCGGCAACGGCTGCGATTACGCCGGAAACCGTTATTTCCTGAAAGACGGCACACCAACGAACAATCCGGCGCTGGACGTCTGCAGTGGTCGGCTGCCTGACTGTGAGGCCAGGTTTGGGGAAGGCAATCCGTTATCGTTCGGCGGGTTCCCTGCGGCAAACCTCCAGGGGAAATAAGCATGCGCAAAAAGTTAATGAAAGCCATTGCTGAGCATGTGGCAGCGGAATATCCGAAGGAAGCGTGTGGCGTCGTGGTGCAGTCCGGACGGGCGCAGAACTACATTCCATGTCGCAACATTGCAGACAACCCGACAGAGGCATTCACGCTGGCGCCGGAAGACAGGCTGGCGGCGGAGGAGCAGGGCGAAATCATCATGATCGTTCATTCTCACCCGGACGTAGTGCAACTGGTGCCGTCAGAGCACGATCGTATCCAGTGCGACTGGTCCGGCGTGGAGTGGGGGATCATGTCATGGCCTGACGGTGATTTTTGCACGCTCTCGCCAAGAGAAGACAGGGATTATACCGGGCGGCGCTGGGTGCTTGGCTTTGCAGACTGCTGGTCGCTTATCCGTGAGTGGTATCAGCGTGAGCACGGCATTGCCCTGGGCAATTACTCGGTGCCGTATGAGTGGTGGGAACAGGGCGAAAACCGCTACGACGATAACTGGCAGGCTGAGGGTTTTTTCGAAGTTGACCCGACGGATATTCGCCCCGGCGACATGATCATGATGCGCGTACAGGCGCAGGTCACCAATCATGCTGCGGTATACCTCGGCGACAACCTCATCCTGCATCATATCACCGGGCAACTTTCGGCCCGGGTGCCATACGGAAAATATTACCGCGACCGCACCGTTCGGGTGGTGCGTCATAAGGAGCTGATAAATGCTGAAAACGTTGATCCTTGACGGGCGCATGGCGAAGAAATTCGGGCGCGTACATCAATTTGACGTGGCGGATCTGCCAGAAATGCTGCGCGCGATGTGCAGCCAGGTGCGGGGCTTTAAGCGCTACCTGTCAGAAGGGCATATGCATGGAATTCGCTTCGCCTTCTTCAACGGTAAGCACAACATCGGCCTTGATGAATTCGATATGACCAATGGATCGGAGGTGTACCGGATTACGGCCATCACCGAAGGTTCAAAGCGCGGCGGCGTATTGCAGATTGTCATCGGTGCGGTTGCGCTGGTGGCAGCCTTCTTTACCGCAGGCGGCAGTCTTGTCGCACTTGGCATGAGCGCAGCCGCTGCCGCAGCGACCACGACAGCGTTAACCGGCCTTGGTCTGAGCATGATGCTTGGCGGCGTGGTTCAGCTGCTCACCCCGCAACCAAAATACAATGTCGGCGCATCTTCCAGCACGGACAATAAACCCAACTACGCATTCGGCGCGCCGGTGAACACCGTGGCAATGGGCTACCCGGTCCCGGTGCTGTTCGGTGAGCGTGAGATTGGCGGCGCCATTATCAGTGCGGGAATTTTCTCCAGCGATCAGCAATAACAACAGGTGAGATATGCGTTTACTGGAAAACGAAACCATTCAGGGCAGGAAGGGCGGCGGGGGCGGTAAACAGCATACGCCGGTTGAGCAACCGGACGATCTGCTGTCGGATGCGAAACTTAAAATGCTGGTTGTGCTGTCTGAGGGGGAGATTCAGGGCGATCTAACCGCGCAGAAAATTTACCTGAACGATACGGCCCTGGCGAACGACGACGGCAGCTATAACTTCACCGGCGTCAAATGGGAATACCGCAAGGGCACACAGGACCAGCCTTATATCCAGGGACTGCCTGAAGTAGATAATGAGCTGTCAGCTAACGTGGCGGTGACCACCACCGTCCCATGGACCCGCCAGTTCAGCAATCTTACCCTTGATGCCGTGCGCATCAAACTCAGCCTGCCCGCACAGTACATGTACAAAGACAATGGCGATATGGTCGGCACCGTCACGCAGTACGCCATTGACCTGTCCACCGATGGCGCAGCATGGCGCACCGTAGTAGACGGGAAATTTGACGGCAAAACCACCTCTGAATATCAGCGCGATCATCGTATCGATCTCCCGGAGGCAACAACAGGCTGGTCAATCAGAGTGCGCCGCATCACAGCAGACTCCACGTCCGCGAAACTGGTGAACGGCTTCAAGGTCTTCTCTTTTGCAGAAGTGATCGACAGCAAACTTCGTTATCCGAACAGCGCTCTGCTTTATATCGAGGTCGACAGCAGCCAGTTTTCCGGCGGCGCGCCGAAAGTAACGTGCAGGCCTAAGGGTAAATTAATCCGCGTTCCGGACACTTACGATCCGGTTACCCGCACCTATAGCGGGACGTGGTCTGGCGGTTTTAAGCTGGCCTACACCAATAACCCGGCCTGGATTTTCTATGATCTGGTGCTGGATGAAATTTACGGCATGGGTAACCGCGTCGATTCCAGCATGATTGATAAGTGGGCACTTTATGCCATTTCTCAGTATTGCGATGAGAAAGTGTCGAATGGCGCAGGCGGCACAGAACCTCGCTTCACCTGCAATGTGTTCATCCAGAGCCAGCAGGATGCCTATACCGTACTGAGCGATCTGGCCGCTGTGTTCCGGGGAATAACCTTCTGGGGAAACGATCAGATATTCGTGCGCGCGGACGTACCGCAGGACGATGTGGATTTTGTTTACCACGCCTCAAATGTGATTGACGGTCTGTTCACCTACGGCAGCGGCAGTTATAAAAACCGCTATTCATCGGCACTGGTATCCTGGTCAGATCCGCAGAACCATTACAGCGACACCGTAGAAGGCGTGTATGACGAAAAACTGGTTGAGCGTTATAACGTAAACCAGATGTCGCTTACGGCGATTGGCTGCACGTCACAGAGTGAGGCGCACCGCCGGGGCCGCTGGGCTATTCTGTCGAACGCGCGCGACGGTACCATTTCTTTCGGAGTGGGGTTGGATGGCTACATTCCGTTACCGGCGGAGATCATCGGTGTGGCTGACCCGTTCCGCGCCGGTAAACAGAACGGCGGTCGCATCAGCGCGGCCAGTGGCCGAAACATTACCCTTGACCGGGCCGTTGACTACGCAGCAGGTGACCGGCTGGTGGTTAACCTGCCTGACGGGTCGGCGCAGACCCGCACCATTGGCGCTGTCAGCAGTGACAGGAAAACGGTGACCGTGAATACTGCATTCAGCCAGCCACCGGCGGCGGGTGCGGTGTGGGCCATCGACAGTGACAGCCTGGCGATTCAGTATTTCCGTGTGACCTCCATCAGTGCGAACGATGACAGTAACGGCGGCTTTACCATTACTGCCGTACAGCACGACCCGAACAAATACCGGTACATCGATGATGGTGTGCGCATCGACCCGGCGCCGATCACCGTCACCCCGATCAGCGTAATATCCGCACCGAAAAACATCATCATCACAGAGGTGGATCATGTTGCCCAGGGGCTGAACGTTGCGACGATGAATGTCACCTGGGACAAGGTGGATGGCGCTATTCGCTATATGGCCCAGTGGCGCAAGGATAACGGGGACTGGATCAACGTCGCCGTCACAAGTGCGCAGGGCTTTTCAATTCAGGGCATTTATACCGGCAGCTATGACGTTCGTGTTCGCGCCATGAATGCCCAGGAGTCTTCTTCTCCATGGGGCTACGCTGATACTACTTATCTGACCGGCAAAACCGGTAAGCCAGGCACGCCGCAGAATCTTCTGGCAACGGATGATGTTGTGTGGGCGATTGATCTAACGTGGTCCTTCCCGGATGGATCGGGTGACACGTCCTATACCGAGCTGCAGCGCGCCACGACGGACGACAAAGCCAACCCTGAGCTGCTGGCGCTGGTGCCATACCCGGCAGTCAGTTACCAGCACGGCCCCATGCCTGCAGGAGTGCGGCAATGGTACCGGGCGCGACTCGTAGACCGTATTGGGAATGTCGGCGACTGGACTGCCTGGGTTATGGGTACCTCGTCTATTGATGTCAGTGCCATCACCGATGACATTCTGAATGACATGAAAGAATCGGAAGTATTTAAGGACCTGATAGAGAACGCCGTAGACAGCAATGAAACTATTGCCGGAATGGTGACAGATATTCAGGAAAACGCCGATCAGCTTGAGCAACAGGCGTTACAAATCCAGCAAAACTCCGATGGCCTTTCAAAGGCTGAAGTAAAAATCGATGAAATCAGTCTCTCAATGGATGGGATGACCGGCGGGGTCAAAAACTCCTCAATTGCCGTGATCCAGAACAGCCTGGCGCAGGCGACTTCCCGCCGTTCCCAGACTGCCACCAATAACGGCAATGTCGCAAAAATTGATCGCATCGATACCACCATCGCGGATACCAGCCAGGCGGTTGCACGCGCGCTCGTTACGCTGGATGCCTCAGCGGGTGGCAATGTTTCAAACGCGACCGACCTGACTGAAACCTTGGCTGATTTCACACAGGCATCGGCCACGAAAATCAACTCGCTGACGGTGACGGTGAACGGGCAGACCGCTGCCATTAACCAGACGGCGCAGGCGGTGGCAGATGTAAATGGCAACCTAAACGCGATGTACAACATCAAAGTTGGCGTTGCCGCTAACGGCCAGTATTACGCTGCAGGTATGGGCATAGGGGTACAAAATACACCCGGCGGCATGCAATCACAGGTAATTTTTCTGGCAGACCGTTTTGCTGTTACCACGCAGGCCGGTGCCGTTGTATCGCTGCCATTCGTGATTCAGAACGGGCAAACCTTTATCCGTGAGACCTTCATTCAGGACGGCACGATCACCAATGCGAAAATTGGCGCATACATTCAGTCATCAAACTATGTCGTAGGTACCCTGGGATGGCGGATAGATAAGAACGGGACCATTGAGATAAACGGTGGGGTAGCAGGCCAGGGCAGGCTGGTTATTACAAATAACCGGATCATTTCGTATGACCAGTACGGTCGCCTGGCAGCCGTTATGGGGCAGAGAGTGTAATGCAGACATTTATCGCTGGAACCAGCTTTGATGCCATCAACTCGATGGCGGTCAACTATGTGATGGACGTTATCGACATCTCCGGATCGGGAAGCAGAACTTACCCGGCCGGGTGTACTTACCAGGGCAGCCTGATAATCGAAACGGCTGTTTCCGCGCTTCCCACCAATAACCCGTATCAGGTAACCGTGTCCGGGAATATCGTTTCATGGAGCGTGGCGACTCCGGTCCGACTGGTCGTGCTGGCTACGCCAAATACTGGTACCGACAGCAGCTATTTCGGCCAGTCGCTGTATTCATATGACGCCTATGGTAACAAGACGGTAAAGCTGGCTCCGGATTTCGTCCCGTTCTGTCTGGTTGACGTCATAGACGCGCCGCCCGGCGGCCAGCTTATTCAGACACGGATCCCTGTCAGCAATAAAATCGTCACGTTTCACCGGCTGCCGAACGCCGACGGGCGGTTATCGACATCCGTTTATTCGGTGGTGAATTCCAGTGGGTATCATGCATTCTCGTTCAATGCCTCCGGAATAAACCAGACCGGGTGCCGAATTTACGTTTTCTCAAACTATCTGGTGAACATCCCGGACTGGGGGTTTTTCGTTTACCGGGACGGGACGCTGGTCTGGCACAGTAACTGCCTGCCGCTCAATATGGGGCTGATGACCGGCGATCTCGAATCGGCAACGCCGCTGGCGGTGACACCTGGCGTGACATCCGTCGTCTTTATACCCGCTGATCCGGCATCGCCAAAAAGCGGCGGCTATCTGAACTCCAGTTGTTCTGCCGCCGGATATAAAAACGGGGTGTGGCAGGCGACGATAGCGAACGTGTTTTCAAGCCGCATAATCTCAGGACAGGAGGCCGATGCAGTAAAGCCATGGGCTATTCGTGGCTATGTCGGTTACATAGACTGCAGTATCTACGACCAGTACTACCCCTATGCGCTCGGGCTGGTTTAATCCGTCTTACACAACATTGCATACACAACCTGCTTCGGTGGGTTTTTTATTGTCCGGAGAAAATATGATTTATAACGCAGGTACAATCTCTTTCAGCGGGAATACGGTTACAGGGAACGGGACCAGCTTCACTTCGCCGTCCAGTCAGATCCATATCGGCCAGACTCTGATTGTGGCATCCAACCCGGTGCAGCTCGTTCAGATAACGGCCATTAACAGCGCCACTTCCCTGACCGTTACGCCTGCAGCATCACCGGCTGTTAGCGGCCAGCGTTACGGTATTCTGGTTACGGACAGCCTGTCAGTTGATGGCCTTGCACAAAGCATCTCCCAGCTCATTAACGAATATGATGAAAATATCGGAGCTTGGGAGGCCTTTGCCACTACGAACGCCAACCAGAATGTAACAGTCACCATCAACGGCCAGAGCGTAATCATTCCTGCGATGGGTAAGTTGCTGCAAAAAGGGAGCAATGGCGCGCTGGCAGTTAAAGACGGCGGTACCGGTTCAAGTGATGCGGCAGGCGCTCGCACAAACCTCGGTTTAGGAAAATCAGATGGTGTGACTTTTACGAACCTGGATCTCAGATTTGTGGGACCTAACTCTGGCATCTTAACGCTTAATCAGTTAGCAACTGATTCAAGCGTTGCCGGGAGTAGTCGTTTTTATCACGAAACACAGTCAGGAGTTCACAAAACCACTATCCATACAGCCGGTAACGCGAAAAATAATTATGTGCAGATATCAGAAGATGGTGATCTTACAGGTATTCGTAACTCTAATGGTCTGAACTTCTATGCAGGGGAACGTGGTTTTCGTGGTAATTGCGGTCAAACTGGATGGGGTGGAGAAAGCGAGCCTAGTAATGTTCCTTTCTTTGCAAATATAGTTAGAGGTAATGATGGTGGATGGTCGCCAATAGTATCTGGTGGTTCAATTGCTACGGGCGGTTATCAAACTCATACCGCTTTCGGAGCAATTGCAAATGGCGCCACAACGTGGGCGAGCGCCGCTATAAAGATTTTAGGGGATAATGTTTATCACAGGGCCTTTATTTTTACTCATAACGGAGACATTTCTACATGGGGGCAAGGCGCAAATTTAGAAGGTAACTATATTTTCCAAAAGGCAGCTAGTTCTGACCGGGATATAAAGAAAGATATTGAGTATACAAAAGGAAAGGAAAGCTATGATCGTGTCATGCAATGGCTACCTACCTCATTCAAATATAAGGGATCTGAAATACAGCGTTATGGCTTAATTGCGCAGGATTTGGCTAAAGTTGACCTCGAATACGTTAAGCTGGTTCCCGGAAGACCGGTTATGGAAACGGTAATGAAATACAGCGATCAAGAGGGTAAGGAAATACCTGTCTCAGTTATTGTTGATTACCATGATGATACATTAGCTCTCGATACAAACGTTATGTTAGCAGATATGGCCTGCGCTATGGTCTACATGGGAAACAGGCTGGAAGAAATGGAAAAGCAGATAAATTTATTACTAAATAAATAATCGTTTTTTCTTAAGGCACATCCCTCGCACTGACTACTGTTCGCTTATATTTTTATTTAGCGAAGATTTAACCGGCATTTTTAGGCGCAGGTCAATCCATCTACCATCAGGTATATCCATAGGCTCACCAGCGACAATCATTGCAGAATCAATATCGAACCTGCGCCTGAATACGGATACGGTGATAGTGTCATCATCGTCAGTTGATGTTTCAACAAAACACAGGCGGTTGCCGTTTACATCCTGTGGACCTCAATAGTCCAGCCGTCATCGTGAAGTCTGAGAGCACCGTAAAGCCTGTAGATACCGGTAGCCACCCTTTCAGCAGTCGTCCCTTCTGCCTCATCATTAAAGGTTAGGAAACCATTAAGAGTGAGATTGTCCAGAAACCCGGTTGGCACTCTATCCGGATCGCTTACCAGCCTTACAACCGGAGAGCCATTTTTAATAAACCTGCTACCGTCGACCCCGAGCTTTACTAAAACTAAACCCGGCGCGATGCAGCGGAATACATAAATTTATAAAAAACTAAAGTCGTCCATTGATTTTTTGATTGTCCAGTAAAACATCTATAGCCGTTTGCATAGCAATTTTATTATCGCGACGCATCTGTTTTACCTGGATTACCTGCAGGTATTCAAGCAAGGTTCGCGTGTTAAGCGGGCGCCCGGTTTTAGCAACCTCAAGGATTGCATTGCCAAGGATAACTTTTACTGGCGGGAGCTGGGATGGGTACCAGTCCAGGGTGTCCTCAGATTTCATCGTAAAATTCTCCGGGTTGGGTATTGTACCACAAAACGAGGGGACCCGACCCGATATCCGGGTCAGGTGGAATACTTACCATAAACTATTTGTTGTCGGCATTATCAGGTGGATGACAAAGTTCAAAATAGTGCTTTCCCATAGGTTGACAGAACACTATCGAACTGGGTCAGTTCTGAATAATATCAACTGTATGGTTTGCTCCGTCATCCCGTAAAAAGATTTTGTCATCCGGCAATATGACGCCATCCAGCGTGATCTTATTCTCACTGTCACTATGAGTAATGCTGATTTGATACTGGCTACGCCCGTATTGATATGCCATTTTAAAAGAGGGCCAGGCAGCGGGTATCTGTGCATGAATGACGAGATATTCACCGTAACGTTTTATTCCCAGTAACTCTTCGGTCAGCAGACGGTATGCCCAGCCAGCAGACCCCGTGTACCAGCTCCACCCCGCGCGCCCGGTATGTGGTGCTACGCTGTATACATCCGCGCTCATGACATAGGGCTCTGCTTTGTAGATGTCGACCCCGGCGGGCATAAGGGTGTGATTTATCGGATTGATCATTGACCATAGCTGCCACGCACGTTCTGTCTGACCCATCCGCGCAAATGCCATGATGGCCCAGATAGCCCCATGCGTATACTGGCCACCGTTTTCACGTACACCGGGTAAATAGCCCTGGATATAACCCGGGTTTGAACCGTGCCCATCAAACGGTGGCGTTAACAGTTTGATCAGCCCTGCTTTGTTATCCACCAGATGGGTATCCAGCGCCTGCATTGCCATAACACTGCGGGCAGGTGCTGCTGCCCCGGAGAGCACAGACCAGCTTTGTGCGATCGCATCAATCCGGCAGTCCTGCGACGCTTTCGAACCCAGCGGGGTACCGTCGTCGAAATATCCACGTCGATACCACTCACCGTCCCAGGCTGATGCCTCAAGATTTTGTTGCAGGCGCAGTGCCTCTGAATGACACCGCGAGGCCACAGCAACGTCCTGCCGTTGTTCTGCCAGTATCGCGAAGCGCTCTAAAATATCGTACAGGAAGAACCCGAGCCAGACGCTTTCTCCTTTACCCTCAATACCGACCCGGTTCATACCGTCGTTCCAGTCACCCGCGCCCATAAGCGGCAGACCATGCTGGCCGAACTGTAAGCCATGCTCAATGGCTTTTACGCAGTGCTGCCAAAGTGTTTCTTCGATATGGCTGATGACCGGCGTATCGTAGACAGACTCTTCACCCGGCTGGAGCAGCCGCCCTTCCAGATAAGGAATGTTCTGCTCCAGCACGTCGATGTCAGCCGTCGTGGTTACATAATGGCAAACCGCGAGCGGTAGCCAGAGATAGTCGTCTGAACAGCGCGTGCGTACCCCATTGCCGTACGGCGGATGCCACCAGTGCTGGACATCACCTTCAATGAACTGCCGGGAGGCGCACAGCACTATCTGATCGCGCAGTCGCTCCGGCGCAACATGACTCAACGCAAGAGTGTCCTGCAACTGATCGCGAAAACCAAATGCACCACCGGACTGGTAGTACCCGCTACGCGCCATGATTCTACAGGCCATCGTCTGATAAAGCAGCCAGCCGTTAACCAGTAAATCAACGGATGTATCAGGGGTAGTGACCACGATTTTATCAAGTACACCGTGCCAGTAATGATGAACATTGTTCAGCTCCTGGCGGGCGCTATCCTCATTCAGAAAGCGGGTGATCATCGCCTGCGCCTGGGCAGGATTTGCTTCTACGCCAAGTACAAAAATAAAGGTTTTCTGGTCACCATCAATGAGCGTGGTGGCCGACTGTATCGCGGCGCAGGGATCGAGACCAGCACCGGTTTTACCAGAGAGTCCCCGCAGTTTCATGGCCGCCGGGGTTTGCAGCGAACCATTGCGGCCAATAAACTCGCGCCGGTCACCGGTTAATGTACTGTGAGGATGATTGACGGCAAAGAAGGCGGTGCGTTCACCTCCATTGGATCCATAAAAGTTATTCGCCATTACGCCACTGCCGCCTGGCACGCTGGCGATATGTGTAATGATGTGAGGGGAAGAGCGCGTGCGCGTGCTCCCCAGCGTCCACTCCACATAGCCAGTGACGGAAAGTTTACGTGTACGCCCGGAGGTATTGCTGAGCTTCAGGATCGCCAGTTTAACCGGCGCCTGTTCGGCTACCAGCACCGTCAACTCACTGTCTATACCGCTTTCACGGTGGGTGAACACACTGTAGCCGAATCCATGGCGGGTGAGGTAATCACCCTGTCCGCGTACTGGCAGCGCCGTGGGCGACCAACAGACTCCGCTTTCCTCATCGCGCAGATAAAACGCTTCGCCGCTTCGATCGCTGACCGGATCGTTTTCCCAGGGCGTTAAACGGTATTCATGGGCATTTTCATACCAGCTATAGGCCTGTCCCGCTTCGGAAAGCACACTACCAAAAACTGGGTTTGCCAGCACATTTGACCAGGGCGCGGGCGTTGGCTCATTTTCTCTGAGGACGATTTGATACTCCCGTCCGTCCGGAGAAAATCCGCCATATCCGTTGAAGTGACTAAGTTGATCGGTATTCGGCCGCCACTCCTGATGATGATTGTGTCCCGCTGTCAGGTCAGGCATTAGACGCCTCACCGGTCGTTTTGACGAATGGATACGCTGATTAAACTGTTCAACAAGCCCCCCAGCGCGATCGTCAAGACTCAGGCTTGCCACACTCATCAACAGCTGCTTGTCCTCAGCAGATAGATGCTCGCCATTACGCACAAATATCCCCCCAGGTTTATCCAGCAGGCTCGCTTCTGAACCGGCATAAATTAAATCCATAATCTGCGTCTGAAGCACCTGCTGGTAGCCGCCAGGGCTGTTATTCAGGATCACAAGATCCACTTCCAGCCCTTTCCGCCGCCAGTAACGGTGCGCCTGGATGAGTGTGTTAACAGAGGCAATGCTCTCCTCGTTGGAAATGCTCAGCAGCACAATCGGCAGATCGCCAGAAATCCCCCATCCCCACAGGCCGGACTGACCACGCCGGTTACGGCTGATGACCTGTTCGTCGGCACGTAATTCCAGACCCGGGTAAAGTACTACGCTGGCAAGACGGTTAAATAAGGTGGCGTCCTCTTCGCTGGCGTTCATCTGGCGTAACACGACCAGACTGTGTGACCATGCCAGCTCAAAGACGCGGTCAGCGATAGGGTGATCACGATATTTTTCCAGCAGGGCAAGGCTTTGCTGACGGTTTTCGCTGATGCCATAAATAATATCAATGGTGACCGGTTGGCCGGGTTGCAGGGTGACTGTGTGGCGGATTGCCAGTATCGGATCCAGCACGGCGCCTGATGTGTTGCTAAGTGGTCCATCCGCGCTTGCAGCCACCGCATCAGCAGGACTTCTGCCGCGGCCAATGAATTTTGCCCTGTCAGTTTCAAAGGAGACGCTGGCATGGTTGTCGCCATGCACCACCATCATGTGAAAGAGGAAAGGACTGGACTCATCCGGTGAGCGAGCACGGCGGTGGCAAAGAATCGCGTCACGGGCAGGATCTATCTCCGTTTGGATGAACAGATTGCTGAACGCCGGGTGAGCCTGGTCGCTGGCGTCCGGTGCGAGCACGACTTCGGCATAGGTCGTCAGGTCTAACGTACGCGGCTGACGGCCCCGGTGCATCAATGTGATCCGCCGTAATTCGATATCATCTTCCGGGGAGACAACCACTTGCGTTTTAACGCTGAGTGAGCCAAAGGTGCGCCTGAATTCTGCCCCCGCATCGGTGAAGATTATTTCATCGTGGCTTTCAGCATTGTCGCCAGTAGGTTGCCAGGTATTACTCCAGACTTCGCCCGTATGCTGATCGCGGATATAACAAAATGTTCCCCAGTTATCCCGAGTGGTATCGCTGCGCCAGCGCGTAAGGGCTAGATTGTTCCAGCGGCTGTACCCCCCGCCACCGGGCGTTAACATCAGATGGTAATGCCCGTTAGAAAGCAACTGTATTTCTGGTATCGGCGTGTCAACGCTGGTGAAAAGCCGTGGTTCATAGCGTACAGGTTTGACTCTACCTTCATGGGACTCAAAATGACGACGGGGACTGTAGAGATCGACCGCATCCGGTACCCGCTCCTGTAAGAGGAGGCTGGCCGATCTGAAGGCGGGACTCGACATAAATCGCTCTGCCATTGGAGCGTTAAGCAGAAGATGTGCCAGTGCCTGGAATCCCATTCCCTGATGGTGCGCCATCCATGACTGTACGATAACGAACAGTTGTCCGCTAGCCAGTCGCGTTGGCGTGTAGTCCAGCGCTTCATAAAAACCATATTCACCGCGCGCGCCGCTCTTTTCCAGTCTGAGCAGATTTTCACAAGCCTTCTGCGGAGAAACCAGCAACGCCAGCAGCGTGGCATAGGGTGCAACAACCATATCGTCGGCGAGTCCACGACGCAGCCCAAGGCCAGGTACACCAAAGGCCTGATACTGATAGTTATGCTGAACATCAAAGGCATAATAGCCAGACTCTGACACGCCCCAGGGGACACCGCGCTCTTTGCCCCAGCCGATCTGTCGCATTACCGCTGATTTGCTCATTTCATCAAGCAGGCTGCCATGCCAGGTAGGCATCACCAGATTGGGCATCAGATATTCAAACATCGAGCCGCTCCATGACATCAGGGCGGTTTCATTTTCAATAGTGGTGAACAGCCGTCCCAGTGCATACCAGCTTTTAAGCGGGAGCTGATTTGTCGCGATAGCGACAAAACTGGTCAGGCGGATTTCAGATGGCAAGAGATCGTAGTGGCTTTTGTCCGGCGTATTGGTATCGCAGTTATAACCCACGCTAAGCAGACTGGTTGCTTCACTGTACAGAAAAGCGAAGTCCATTTGCGCATGGTCATTCAGCCGCTGTTCGAGTTCACTGATGATGTCCAGACGCCGCCGGGCCTGGGCTATCACCGTTGCCGGGGGCGTCCCTTCACCGGTATAAGATGCGCGGGCAAGCCAGTTCAGCGTCGGTAACGTCGGCTCACTGTAAGTCGTCGGTAACCAGCCAAGCAGATGCGACCACTCGCTGCACATCTCCACAAGCTGATGTTCGAGATGCTCCGTCCAGCGTACGACCAGGCTGCATTCCTGATGGCACAGCGTCGTCAGATGATTGCACTGGGTGCGCATTTTTTTCAGTTCGACAAACATTTGCCCCAGCGGCAGCGAAGCCGTCTGCAAGCACTGTTTGCGCAGGTTATTTAACGCCTCTGGCGCGTTCGGCGCCCAGTGTTTTTCCAGGAGTGACAATGTATCGTCCAGCCCGGCAAGTACCTGTTCGCTTTTCAACACGGGCTGATTGCGCATGGCCGACAGCCCTTCACGTAGCGTCAGTAAATGCCCCGCCATGTTGCCGCTGTCGACGCTTGATACATAGCGCGGGTTGAGTGGTGCAAGGGTTCTGGTGTCATACCAGTTGTACAAATGCCCCCGGTAGTGTTCCATCTTATCCAGAGAGTCGAGGGTCTGGGTTATGCGCTGCAACACTTCTGCGCCGGGGAGGTAGCCAAAATCCCATGCCGTCAGATTAGCCAGCAGGGACAGTCCGATATTGGTGGGAGAGGTACGATGCGCGATGGTCGGTTGTGGGACTTCCTGATAATTGTCAGGCGGTAGCCAGTTCTCCTTCGCCGTGACAAATGTCTCAAAAAAGGCCCAGATTTCGCGGCTTGTCTGACGAAGCAGCACTTTTTGTTGCTGAGTCGGGGAAAATACTTTACGCACTGGCGGGCGGCTCAGCCAGCTCATTAACAGCGGCGCCAGACACCATGCGATGCTGATGGATATGGCTATTGCCAGAAACTGAGGCGCAAACGTCATGGTCAGCGCCGTCAGTGCCACACCGCATACGAGATTCACCCACATAGCCCGATAAAAACGCCAGATGGAGATATTGTCGCGGGTACTGTCAGGACTGTGACTTGTCCACTGGGTAAGGTTCCGGTGGCTGACGCCCAGTCGCCAGAGGGTTACGCCAATAGCGTAGAACGAATAGCCAGCTTCATGCGGTAAGATGACAAAGTTAAGTGCCGTCCGGGATAGCCGTTTCAGCGCGCCGGCCATCACCAGCTTCAGATGCTGCTTCAGCGGGCGACGAAGGGGCTTGTGTAAAAGGTCAAGGACAATACACATCACGGCAGGCAGCAGCCAGAAGATGGTCAGCACGCCCAGCCAGTAAAGTGGATTTGGCACCCACAGCAGCGCGCAAAATAACAACACAAGTAACGAGGGTGCCACAAGACTGCGGCGTAAGTTATCGAGCAACTTCCAGCGAGAGAGCATGGACAACGGATTTTTATCCCGGCTTCCGTCTGCTTTGCGGACCTGAGGTCGGAGCCAGTTAAGCAGTTGCCAGTCTCCACGGATCCAGCGGGTGCGGCGCGCGGAATCGGAGAGATAATTATTAGGATACTGCTCGTAGAGCAAGACCTCGCTCAACAGCCCGGCACGGGCATAGCATCCTTCGAGTAAATCGTGGCTGAGAACAAGATTTTCGGGACAGGTGTTGGCGGTGGACTGCACAAAAATGTCAATATCATAAATACCCTTACCAACAAAGGAGCCCTCTTCGAAAAGATCCTGATAGATATCCGATGACATCATTGAGTAAGGATTATTACCCGGTACGCTGCTGCGCATGGCGGCATAGCGACCCTGACCATCGCGGGGCATTTCTTCGGCCAGTCCCGGCTGTAAAATGCCATACCCTTTAACGACCCTTTGACGCGCTGGATCATATTCTGGCTTGTTCAGGGGATGCGCCATGGTTGCGACCAGCTTATGCGCGGTATCTCTGGGCAGGAGCGTATCGCTGTCCAGCGTAATGACATATTTAATGTTTCCTGGTAACAGATGGACTGGCAGGTCAGAAACGCTGGAGAACTGCTTATCAGGATGGCGTAGCCAGTTGTTCAACAACGCCAGTTTTCCCCGCTTGCGTTCGTATCCCATCCAGATACCCTGTGATGCGTTCCACTCAGGCGAGCGATGCAGCAAATAAAATCGCTGGCGGCTGCTGGGGTAGCGTCGGTTAAGACTTTGTGTCTCGGCCATCGCCTGATTTAACAGCGCACGATTCTCGTCGCTATTTTCTGACGCAGAGTCCGCGAAATCAGTAAGCAACGCGAAACAGAGATTATTGTCCTGATTACCAAGCCAGCACACTTCAAGACGAGTAAGCAGGGCATCAAGATTTTCACGACTGTTCAGCATACAGGGGATGGCAACCATGGTTGCCGACGCGTCCGGGATGCCATCGGAAAAATTCATTCTTGGCAGGGGGCGGGGAATGCGGAAACGGGTTGTGGCTTCACTCAGCATATCGCTGACCAGCTGGCTGACAGCCACAACCAACGGCAATGCTATTACCAGTAACAACCAGACGATGCCTGACAACGCTGTTTCATACAATATTGCCGCTGTTGCCGCCGTGCTCAGAAGGCTCATGCTGCCCAGCCACGACAACAAAGGAAATGAATTGAAATTGTGCCGCAAATGCTTAAAGCCAGACGTATTCAGAGATAGTTCGTATTCAAGCTGCCGGCGACCTTCACCCATCAGATAATAGCCTATGTGGTTATGGGGTCTATCTGAGGATTTTTTTCGTGACAACGCCAGTACCCGGTTTGCCACTTCAGGTTCACTGCGGTGACTTTCCCTGGCCAGGAGCTCGATGACATGGCGGTAATGGTCACGGGTGTCAAAATGCATGCTGGAGTAAATTCCAGCGGGGTCATGACGTAATGTCTGATCCACCACGCTGATGTTTTCGGCGAAATCAGCCCAGTTTGTTTCATTAAGTAAGCGTAAACCGGCAATACTGTTACTCACAGAGATCTGGCTGACAGCCAGCTGTTGATTGAAGCGATGGATAAGAATATCGCTCGTAAGATCCTGTTCGGCTAGCCGCTGTTCAACCCAGGTCAATGGGAGTGCCAGCGCATTGCCATGTCCCTGAAGTCTACGCACCAGCTCTGCCACAAAAGCACTACTCAATGGAGGACGGGAACGTGCCATATCAGCGATAACCATGATTAAGTCAGCCGGAGCATTTTCGGCGGATTCAGTCATTCGCGTTATCCACATATCTGCCAGGCTGCGTTCTTGCTGAGCCTGCACCACCTCTATACTGACCCGACGGAGGTTTTCAATCAGCGCCAGACGCATCATTCCCGGCAAAGCCCAAACCTCACCCAGCGTTAACGGCGTTACCTGTTGATAAGCGCTGATATAGCTGGTGAGGCTGGCGGTATCCCAGCGCCCGTCGCCATGCGCTATTGCCTCTGAAGCAATATCATAAATGCGTGGACATTGATGAGGGGAGGTCAGTGACGGCAGACCTTTCCCGAAACTTTTTGGTAAGTGCTGCCGGACGATGCGGATTTGCTCTTCAATCAGGTAGTAGTTGTCCAGCAACCACTCTCCGGCGGGCATGATGCTCGTTTTCTTGTCAGCATTCAGCGCGTAGCAGTTTTGTGTAATTACCGTCTCGTTGTCACTCAGCCGTTTAAGCAGGTAGTAGGGCATTTTGTCAGGAGACAACTTGTGAATCCGGGCCAGCTTTTGTCCGTAGCGCTCCAGCTGAGGTGTCGAAAACAGTTCTGAATGGTGATGCTGTTCACCTGCAGGATCGTTTGCGGGAAAGGGCAATCGTCCGGCTGTTTTTGTGAGGATAAAGGAGTGGCGAAGCCATGACCTGGGGTTGATTTTCATAATGATGCTCTGATGCTTCGTTAATGCACAGGAGCAGTTGCGAAATCAGTTCAGAAAAGTTCTCTCAGGATGGGCGTAAGGCATCAGGGATTTAACAGCTGCTGTTATTTGATGTAAGTATAGAACACAAGACTTACATGCGATTTCGTGTCAGGAGGTTAGCGTAACGCAGCATCATGCGCAGCGCATTGTCTGCTTCTTGAGGTCTTTAAACGACGTGACAAGATTGCAGCTGTAAATCAGGAAGAAGTCAGGGAAGGAAGTTGCACTATCGATAAATTTCACTGTGTAATTTGTGCCAGGCATGACAAATATCCTTCCTATGAATGAGCTTCACCGTATCATGTCTGGTTGAATTTTCATCCACTTAATTTATATTTCGGTTGTGATTTTATCCTCAAAAGATAGTTATCTTAAGATAAATCAAGTCCTTCATTACCTTTGCCGTTAGCCATCATGTTCTAGGAGATCAGAAATTTTGAATCGCTGACCTGTAAGGAATAAATGTCCTCAAGGCATGTGCGGATCCCGCTAACGCTGTGCGGAGACCTTTCACCCTGCGAGGCAACGCTCAGACTAATTAAAATGATTTTAATGGTATGTTGAATTGTAAAAATGCACGATCAAAATGTCGAAATAAAATCAATTACTCTTTTTTTATTTTTTTCTTACACGGAGGTGCAGGGAAAAAATCTTTTCTTATTATCACTATTCGTGCCCTAATGAAATCATAAATTCGAAGTGCAGGCGAATGTCGTTTCTAACAATCCGTTGGCCATGAGCTAGTGCAGATGTCACTCTCTTTGAGTCTATATTTTGGTACTGTGCTTATTACTACCTCATCATGTGCAACGGGAGTCATTATGTCCTCAAGAATCAGAGGCCTGGTAAAATAGTTTAAAGAAGAGCAAGGGTTTGGTTTCATCTCTCTTCTTGATGGAGGTAAAGATATCTCTGTTCATGTTTCGGACCTTCAGGGAGATGACTTTAAGACCCTTTTTTAAGGCCAGAAAGTTGAATACACGATTTATAAACGTAAAAAATGGCATGCAGCTTCTAATGTAATTCTCTGCGATAAATGAATCGGTGTGTCTGGGGTAATGCTTAGGGATGCACTCCGGAGAATGCTGAACAATTACCAGAGCAATAGAAATGAAAAGTATTTTAACAAGACCAACATCTTCTACAGCTTAAAAAGTTATTGGCCATAAACTTGCGAAGCAGATCTCACACATGAATTATCAAAGCAGAGGCCTACAATCTTTTCAAAGGGCAGATTACGTCTGAGGATTAGGCGAACCAACACCGTATCATATTTTCAAATTTATTAATCACTTCCCAAATCGTTATTGGTGCGGGGGCATAAAATTTTTACAACAGTCTTTAGCTCTGTATGAACGCTTTTACTATCATTTTGAACTGAAACAAGTGCTGCAGAACGGACAGACGAGTTGCTCACCTTTTTGGACACGGCTAAAACTATGCTATGAATCCTTTGAACAGTAATGCTTCGCTTTCGGGGGAAGCGCATTCAGTAGAGTTATGTATAGTGATTATGCTCATAGTAACGTTTTGTTCGTTATCATAATTAATGCTTCCCGTAAAATATTTTGTTGGACTATTTCAGTTGATAGCTTCAGCTTGACAATGATAATCAACTGAAGTTCTTCGATGCTCAGAGTCTTACCAGACTTGATTAACTCCGCGGATAATGCACCGATAGCTTCTTCTGCACCGCTGTATTCTGGTACAAGAACTATAGGTAAAACGGGTTGGTCGGCGTCCATAGTATTTAGGTTTTTGATCGCTAATTCAGAGTAGTTAGATGTTTTTTTTGACATTTTTTCCTTTGCTACACTGGTAAGCAGGTCATTCCATCATGAATACTACCGCTTAAGTTTTATACTTGTTGCACCAATGCTCTATAACTCCATGCGATAAGTCGTGAATATACGCTACTCTTCGCGCAACAGCATTGAGCCCGGGTAAAACGAGTCAGAGCCCTATAGCCAGTTCATTGAAGATGCGATGTACCCATTCGATTTTTAGGTAGGAAACTTTTCAATGGATATGGCCTGAACGATTACAAGCTATCTTAGCATATTTTTCAAACTGACATACCATTAGTTCGGGAAAAATATTTCATCCTAAATAGTTAAATTTTACCATGTTTGAATGGGTGTGCTATAATTAGGGTTCTGTCTAACCTACCGATTATTCTTCATTTTTCTTTAGGTTCGAAACATTGATGTTTCTAGCCAAGAGGATGCTATGAAAAATGAGAATATAATCATTGGGGAAGCTATAATTTTCCTTCTTGAAACGCAACCGCGTGAAAAATTCAGCAGGTCAATGTTAGAACAATACCTGACAGATTTATATATCGAGAAATATGAAAGTAGTTCTTCAGTTGATGAGGTGGAGTTATATCTCTCCGCACTGGAAAAAATAAAATTCAACCCTCAGTAACATCTCCATTTCTAGTAAGTATATTCATTCATTCAGTAAAAAACACCTAAAAGGGTGCTTCAAAGCTATTCGAGTCTTTGTGTGACCATATTTTTGATGGGGTCAAGGTGGCCGGGGATGCAAGAGCGTATTGACAGGCGGGTACTACATGAAGAACACATCGCCCCATATGGAGTGGATTTTTCTGCGCTGAAAAAAGTGAAAAAAAATTGTTTACAGCCACAGGCTGGGCATTGAAATGTGATGTTTAGAATGATATTTAACCTCAGTGATAATCTTAATACACTGTATCATCTTTTTTGATAGTATAAGGATGTATCTGACTATCGTTCAAACGAAAAGCATATGGTTTTAATTAAAAAATGCCCCAAGTTTCTTAAAAATGGAGCGACTCTTAAAGTAATGAAAGGAACTTTGCGCTTCGTTCTACTCAGTGTTTACTGCTTCATGCAGCATTATTCGGTATTACTGCCCCAAGGAAAAAACGATTGTTATGTAAGCGTTTCTTAAAAAAGCAAGGATGATGACAGTCCTTTTTAATTTGCTTATGTTTTATCTTACTGTAGTGATATTTTAATTGGGTTGGCTCATATGGCGCCACTTACGCATAGGCATTATTTTGCGGCTCACTTAAACTTAAGTTAAAAATGTGTTACCGGCTTTTCAGGCTGCCCGTGCCGTTGCAGCTCAACCCTCACCTTCAGGCCGATAAAAAGAGCTGCTATCAACATCACGCTACCTGCGGTAGTAAAAACGCCCGTTACGCCACTGAATCCAAATACGAGTCCACCTAATGCAGCCCCGGCAGCGATTGAGGATTGTACGGATGCAACCACCATACCCCCGGCTGTTTCTGCCTGATCTGGCACAGCACGCGTCACCCAGTTAGACCAGGCTACCGGGACGCCACCAAATGCCAGACCCCACAGCACGATGAGAAACATCAATCCGGTTATTTGAACAGGAAGCCAAATCATGAAGAACGCCGCTATGCCCACTAATGCAGGCATCAATACCAGGGTGGTACGCAGGCTATATTCCATCAGCCATCCGGCCAGTAGCGTTCCGACGAAATTGGCGATACCAAACCCAAGTAACATTAAAGACAAACTGTTCACATCAATAGGGACAACACTTTCGAGAGCCGGACGAATATAGGTAAACAGTGCGTACTGGCCCGTGTGGGCGAGCACGCACCCTATCATTCCCGGCGCGATACTAGGTCTTCTGAGTAACTCAATTACCGAGGCTGTTCTTACCGTTTTACGCGGTGCCATACGCGGAAGAGTGAATAACTGGATGATTAATGTCAGCACGCCAACCGCGGTTGCTGCTATAAAGGCGCTACGCCAACCATAGAGGCCACCCAGATAACTTCCCAGCGGTACCGAAACCACGGTGCCTACGGCAATCCCGCTGAAGATAAAGGATAAGGCGCGGGGAACGAGTCTGGCCGGAACCAGGCGCATCGTCACGGCCGCGGCCATACTCCAAAACCCCCCCAGAGCAACGCCCAGAAGTAATCGCATAGTTAACAGAATGGTCAGGCTGGAAGAAAATGCTACGAGCAGATTAGAGGCAATCATCAGCCCGGTGAAGCTCAATAAGACTACTCTTCTGTCAAATCTGCGAGTCATACCAGGCACGAGCAGGCCAGCAAACAAAGCCACAACAGCAGTCACGGTCACGGCCTGACCAGCAAGGGCCTCCGATACATGAAGATCAGAAGCCATAGGCGTCAGCAAACTGGCAGGAAGGTATTCGGCCGTAAGCAAGCCAAAGACGCCCATTGCGAGGGAAAAAACAGCAGTCCATGCTGCTTTTTTTGGTTCATTTTCAGTCGCAGCCTCTGACGCAGAGCTATTCACATCATTTCTCATCTTGCATATCCCTAGATAATAATCACAGCCAAAAGCCTAGCGCCGATCCTCAGGACGATCTATGATGCAAACTCTCTAAATTATGCTCGAAACTCCTGACATGACCGAAAAACAACAATTCGCCCTGTCGTCTGATCTCATAAGTGAGTTATTGACGGGCATGCGTCTGCGCGGTGTTCAGTATCGCCGTGTTCAGACCGGACCCTCTTTTGGACTGGGTTTTGATGACAGGCCAGGACACGCTTATTTTCATTACCTGGCCGTCGGCACAGCCTTTTTACGTACTAATGATGGTGTGCTTCACGAACTGGCTGCAGGTAGTGCAGTATTAATGCCGCACGGGCGGCATCATCAACTGCTTTCAGAACCCCGGGCGGTTTTTCAACAGATCGATAATTACGCCGCAGCGCCGCTGGGGGAAGCTGTTAGTGGAGTTGATACGTGCCCCAGTACCCACCCGACGCCAAGCGTAGTGCTATTTTACGGCTGCATGGAATTCGATCTCGGCGGCATGGAGGGACTCGGCAGACTGATGCCGGAGGTTATGGTGGCGAATACAAGCCCCAACGGGCAGAGCTATCCAGGCCTGGTACCGATCCTGTCTGCCATGAAAGGCGAAATATGCGCCGGACGTATTGGATTTGCCGGCATTATGGCACGGCTTGCCGAGGTAGCCGCCGCGATGATTGTACGCGGATGGATTGAATCTGACTGTGAGAGCGCATCCGGCCTTGTTGCGGCATTGCGTGACCCGCGTCTTGCCCGGGCCATACTGGCTATACACCGCCAGCCCGGCAAAGAGTGGACTGTTGCCGAACTGGCTGCGGAGTCGCATGTATCGCGTTCTGTTTTTGCAGATCGATTTAAGATGACAATTGGCGTTCCGCCACTGCGTTATGCTACAGAGTTCAGGATGCGTCTCGCCAGGCAGTGGCTCAGTCACGAGAAGCTTACGATCGATGTTGTAGCCCAGCGCCTGGGCTATACCTCTCAGGCTGCGTTCAGCCGGGCTTTCAAGCGTATAAATGGGCACTCGCCGGGAGCCAGTCGCGGCGACTTTCTGAAGAATACGCTCTGAATAATAAGGCGGTGCTTCCTGTTATAGATCGGTTATATCGTGATTCCGAGTTGTCGACGCTACCATTTACCCGTTACATCTGCTTCTGGCACGAACCGGATTTAGCTAACTGAACTGAAGATCCACCAGGAGTGAGGTGCAGACATTTATCAAAAGCACCGAATGTTAAAACGCACGCTTCATAACATTTTTTCGACGTTGTCTAGCCAGTCGGGAAGGTGTTCTCTGTACCAGTTCAGATAGATGGGGAATGCTGTCTTTTGCCGCATATGAAGCAGGACAATCACTTCCGTGACAATCCAGGCTTTGGCAATAGCAATTTCTCTGGCCAGCGCCTTGCTATTCTGGTGGGAGGAGAGCTGGCAATAGCGTTCTGAAAGATCCAAAAACGTTTGTTTAGTTCCCATTCCCTTTATCAGGGGCGCCAGGTCGATAGCCGGACTGCCTTTGCCAAACCTTTCCCAGTCGAAAAGCACGACGTCACCGTTTTCTCGTCTTCCCCAGTTGCCTGCATTGCTGTCGCCTGAAATCAGGCTCTGGTAACCAAATAACGCATTACCACACTCCTGAAACTGCCATAGCCGCTGTGCACTTTTTTCAGGTAGCGCCAGGATCGCGATAGCGTTTTCCAGCGCTTTTTCTGTCCATGCATGTGTGTGATAAAGCCATTCAGGATCCGCAGGATAGCGATGCAGACGCCCCAGCATCGCTATGGCATCGTCATTTGCCACACTGGCCTGTTCGACCTGGTGAGGAATATACTCCATCGTTAACTGGCGTAAGGTGGCATCAGCAGACAATATTGCAGGAGTGGCAACCTCTGCGTGATTAAGCGCTGTAGCCGCGGAGTGATAAAAGGCCCACTCAACGTCGCTGACAGGCCACTTTTCAATAATTATCTGACCACAATCGCTGGTTTTCTGCACGACCCTGGCCGTGCCCATTTTGGATAAATCCATGCCAGACATGCACTATCCCTTCAAAATTAGTGGGGTTGTTCTTGTTTTTAAGTGTAATGCAAACGGAAAGCGATAAAGATGAAGTTATATAACGCCGGCTATGGCCGCTACTGCCACGAAGCGGCCCAATGCCCTGAACCAACCCCGACCAGAAATGTCCATTTCGCGCGTGAACACTCAACTCGGGTGCCGCCACCGTGCGAGTTAACGTCGTAGTAGCGGATCCGGGTAAGAGCGGAGTACCAGATGGTCATGGATAAACACATGGGGCATACAGAGCAACAGGAAACGCAGGTCATGCGTTTTAAAGGTATAAGGGTCCGCTTTGAGCGAGAAACGGACATTTCCTGGTATCAGTACTTCTTCTTCACTCTCTTCGCTGAGCCGCCACGCACTCACTGTATTTAAGGCTGGCGGCTGCAGAATTTTTGTCCTGGTTATGTTTAGCTTACGGTGCGGAGTACTCCGATTATCCGCCGTTCCACTTCATCGCGGGTGGCAGCCCATGCAGGCACGGTCTCGAGCAGGCGCTGATGCCAGGCGACCAGATGCGGGAATTCTGCAAAAGGTGCCCCGGTTCGCTTGTACTGTGAGAAAGGTGCGGCAATATCAATGTCTGCCAGCGTTAAGGCGTCGCCAACAATGAAATTACGCGTCATAAGATGGCGATCCAGAACTTCCGCAGCGCTGCGAAGCGCGGTCATTGCCAGCCGGACGACAGCATCGGTCTTTGGCTGACCCGTAAACGTTTCACCCGCCCACTCGTTGAAGAGAAGGGTAGAGTATATCCGCCATTGCTCCCCGGACCAGAACATCCATTGCAGAACCTCCCGCTTCTCTGCCTGAGTTCGCCCGGCCAGGCCGGAGTCTGTTTTCCCGGCCAGGTAGAGGTTAATGGCGGACGCTTCCCAGATAACGGTATCGCCATCCTGAAGCACAGGCGTAAGGCCGTGTGGATTCAGGCTCAAAAACTCAGGGGTATGACTTTCCCTCTTAAACAAATCAATATTCACACGTTCGATATTGACACCCATGATTGCGGCGGCAGTTGTGACACGACGAAGGCTGCCCGAACCCGGATCGCCATAAAGTTTGATGGTCATAATTTTACTCACTGTCAATGTTAGTTTTTACATCGGGTTCAGAGTAAACTTATTCATCAGGTAAAATAATACCGTCTTTACGCACAACAGTTATCTGGAATATGAATGAGTGACCGCTGGCTTGAAACCGAGGTATTCATCCGTGTGGCTGAATCAGGCAGCTTCTCCCGAGCCGCACGGGAGCTTGGACTTTCACAGCCCTCAGCTTCCCGCATCGTCACGGGGCTGGAAGCACGACTGGGCGTGGAGCTTTTACTGCGCACGACCCGCAACATGACGCTCACTGAAGCAGGATCTGTGTTTCTGGAGAAGGCCCGCCATGCTGCGGCTAACCTGAAGGAGGCGGAGGATGCTGCCCGGGGTATTGATTCCCTCCGTGGTACGCTTCGCCTTGCGCTACCCGTTATGTACGGCAGCAAAGCGATTATTCCCGTTTTGCCCGCATTTCTTGCGCGTTACCCTGAACTACAGATTGAAATCACCATGCGGGATGAGCGGCAGAATCTTGTGGTGGCCGGTGTTGACATAGCCATCCGAATGGGCACGCTTGAAGATTCCACGTTCGGCGCCCGCCAGATTACTTCTGTGCCCCGAATGCTTGTAGCATCACCGGCATACCTGGCAGGGCGGGGAGTACCGAAAATGCCTGAAGATCTGGCGTTTCACGATGTAATTCTTCACGAGCCAGGCGTAGTTAGGGACAACAGCACACTAAAACTGTTTAAGGCAGGGACCACGCATGTAATAACGTTGCATGGAAGGATCAGGATCGATGCCGCGCCAGGTATTCTGGCTGCTGTAACGGCAGGGCTTGGCATAGCCAACGTCACAACCGTTATGTCAGCTCAGGAGCGGCAGGACGGCAGACTGGTTCAGGTGTTACCCGAGTATCAACTTGAACCTCTGAAAGTATTTGCAGTTTATCCTTCCGGTCCCAGGCCTTCGGCCAGGATAAGGACTCTGGTGGACTATCTCATCACTGCATTAAGAAACTGACGCACTGCGTTTTTACCGACAGGCTTGTTTTCCTGGATTATCAAATGTAGTCAGTTCCGGTGACCGGTACAGGCTATCGCACCCTGAAACATGAGAGGTCTGAAACTAAACCTGTACATCGTTATCCTCTATTTACACATAGTTTCTAAAGAGTGTTGCATAAGTGTGCAGGGAAGCATTAGTAAGGTTTGAAGTCCTACTTGAAGATCATGAATGTTTCGCCCTTATGTTGGGAGATAGATAGTACCGGTTCTTTAGAACAGTCCTCACATGAAAAATAGATTCTCATCCCATTTCGGCGTGCTGAGGGATTGCCAATCATGGTTTCGTCGATAGTAGTTGCATCATTTTCAACGACTATATGATTACCAATAGCGGCATCCTCTTGTCGTTCATACACCTCAACTTTCCTGTGCCTGAGATATGTTCCCTTGCAGTACGGGCAAAGCAAAACGTGCTCAGAGTCAAGTGATGAAAAACTAATTTCAAAGCTCATATCGTTCCCCAAAACCAATCGATAAATTCATTTAATCAAAAAGTTAGCACAAGTGTATTTTGACGTAAAGGTAATCGATTTCAAATAAAATAATGATATAAATCATTATGTAACAAAGCTTTTAAGTATGTGCTGCTGCGCCACATGGAATGGTTCGAAGCCGCAGACCTGATCGTCAAAGGTATGGAAGGCGCGATTGCCGCGAAGACCGTAACTTATGACTTCGAACGTCTGATGGAAGGCGCTAAGCTGCTGAAATGTTCAGAGTTTGGTGACGCTATTATCAGCCACATGTAATACTGTTTTTGTAATATAAAGCCAACATAGATTTAGATTTATGTTGGCTTTTTCTTTTTCTTATCCTTTCCCCAAAACTCGCCCCCCAAAGCTGATTAATAAAGATGCAGGACAGAAAGTTCTTTGCTTATTATTACTATTCATGCCCTAATGAAATCATCAGTTCAAAGTACAGGCGAAGGTCGTTAGTAATCTAAATATTTTCAAGGCAATGAGCGAGCGCAGACGCCACTCTCTTTGAGTCTAGGTTTTATATTGGTTTTATTACCATTCACATCATGTGCAACGGGAGTCATTATGTCCTCAAGAATCAGAGGCCTGGTAAAATGGTTTAAAGAAGATAAAGGGTTTGGTTTCATCTCTCCTCTTGATGGAGGTAAAGATATCTCAGTGCATGTTTCGGACCTTCAGGGCGATGACTTTAAGACTCTTTTTGAAGGCCAGAAGGTTGAATACACGATTTATATACGTGAAAAAGGGCCTGCGGCTTCTAATGTAATTCTCTGCGATAAATGAATCGGTGTGTCTGGTGTAATGCGTAGGGGGCGCTCCGGAGCATGCTGAGCAGTTACCAGAACAACAGGGATGAAGAGTGTTTTAAATCAGACCAGCTTATTTTACAGCCTGGAACGTTTTTGGCCATAAGATCGCGAAGCAGATCTCTCACATGAAAAGTCTCAAAGCAGACACTTAAAATATTTTCATAGGGCAGTTTACGCCTAAGGATCAGGCGATCCACCACCGTATCACATCTTGAATGTTATTAGTCACCCTCAAAATCGGGGTATCTAATTTATTTAACACTCTTTAGCTCTGTAAGAACGCTTTTACTATCATTTTGATTTGAACAAAGTGCTGCAGAACGGACAGACGAGTTGGGCCCCTTTTTGGACACGGCTAAAACTGTGCTCTGAGTCCTTTGAACAATTTGGGCATGGGCATTTGACTAAGTAATTGCGATGGGTTTGTGTATTTTTACGACCGGACATAGGCATCTCCTGCGATAAGGGACTGTAACGATACAGGTTTACTATGATGATTACTTGTTTTTTTACAGGTAATCTGAAAAATCGCAAAGATTTTGAAATGCAAGTTTATTTGATAAAATTAAAACGTCCGATGTAAAATAAAGTGATGATTCAGCCATCCGGGCAGGCTTAACATGGTTTGTCAGTTTTCTTACCAAATTCTTGACAAAAGTAATCTTGCTTGTAGCTCTGAAACAGTCCAGTATGCGTCATCGGTTTGGCATACAGACCTTATGAAAGCAGTTTTAGTAAAGCAGTCCTCAGTTCAAGCGTTATCCTTAGATACTCTTCTGCATGAGCCTCCTCCTAAGTGCCCAATAAGTCCTCATC